>Ga0315905_10000050_pt1 | contig 118447 bp, 141 predicted proteins | sample LakEriMetagenome_5_FD_203522 | JGI IMG/M metagenome (GOLD analysis project Ga0315905, IMG submission 203522) | Freshwater fungal communities from buoy surface, Lake Erie, Ohio, United States - Buoy 4 MA121 | ecosystem: Environmental > Aquatic > Freshwater > Lake | place: USA: Lake Erie, Ohio...
GGCTGTCGTGTAATGTTTTGTACAGCAACGCGTTTCATTATTTCCTGATGATCAGTGTTATTAGGTTCCAATGCATCCATAGGAGTATTTCCCCATGGTAATGAAACAATCTGAATATCATACTTATCTGATTTAATTAAACTAGTTACTAAATCTCGAGTGTGATTTCCATAACCAGATCTGGTCGCTACTGGACCTTGTACTACTACAAATGGTTTCATATAATTCCTACTTTATCAAATTTTGGTTCTTGTTCTACTTTAAATAATGTAAATCGTTTTCTTGGAGTCCAGTTTGTTAAACATGTATTAATACATTCAATAAAACGCTCACTCATACGACGGGCCGACATCATTGATTCTTTACCATTTACCCACGCATGTCCTTTCAATCCATTTTCTTTTCTTTGGTCTGGCGACATTTCATACCAATATATAATAGCATCTGCTACATCTTCAAATCGAACACGATCATCAAAGATATATGGTGTAGGAATAGAACCCTGAAGCGATCTATTAGTTGGAAATACTGGTTTTGCCCATGGGCCACATTTAGTATACTTACCATTATGGTTACTAGGAAACTCTGTCGTAAATGCAATCCAATTACCTGACTCATCTTCGAACCGACAATGATCTTGCAGACCACCAGTTACATTATTAATGATAGGTGTTCCTGCCATCAATGATTCTGCGCCTGATAAACCAAATCCTTCGTTAGATGCAATATTAACAGTTACATCTGCCATGTTATAATAAAAGTTCATAGTTTTATTATCAACGGCGCGATCACTAAAAATTACTTTATAATTAGGACAAATAGCATTTTTAACAGCAAATAAATCCGTACCATTTTCATCTACGGGCTGAGTATGCATTAGCAAAGCACATTTATTGGCTTTTTCTTTTGGTAATTTATCACAGAATGATTTATATGCTAGAATTAAATCACCTGGTTGTTTTCTTCTGATATTACGATTGTTCCAGAATACTACAAAGTCAATATCATTTTTAGACTTAAAATCAGTACTAAATTTTTCAAACTCAGTATACTGTTCATGTTCTTTGTTAATTGGAAAGTATTTTGTTTCATTGATACCATGTGGTACATACTGTACTGCCCATTCTTCTTTAGGAAATTTGCGCAACACATTCTTAACAATGTTTTGAGTCTGGCGTGATATATTCATAATTAAATCACATGACTCATAAAATGGTTCATTCCAATGAGGATATGGCAAATCATCCCATATGTTATAATACATTATTGGAATATGTTGACGAACACTATGTTCTAATTGATACAACCATCCCCAGAATCTAGGATCTGTAAAATGTAATATAGCATCTGGTTTTTCTGTATTAATCAAATAATTTAATACATTCGCATCACCATATCCATTATATGGCATTAATTTAACCGAGGCATCATCGACGCCAGTTTCTTTAGCAACATCCGCAGATAAGTCTAACATTTTTCCTGCATCTGGATGATTAATCGCTGCTCCTAATTGTACCCAATCAAACTCTTTTACGGTACCTAATACAAACTCTCGAGACATTGTGGCTATACCAGAATGCATTCGAAGGTCGTCGGAAAGTAAAAGAATTTTCTTTTTCTTAGGTCTGTTTGGATCGATTTTACGTAATTTTGGTAACTGTAACTGATTCATTAAACTCCTTATAACCGTTCTTTTTATTTATTATAAATATGGGTTACGATATGATAACCACCTTTTTATTTAGTTTTTCTGCGTATTTGATAGCACTCACTGTCCCAGTTGATTTAATATCTTTTGGAACAAATGCAACCATAATATCACAATCTCTTGCAATCAATTGATTGCGATGATGAAATTGACTTACGTGATATGGTTTGCTATAATATTCGTCTGACATGGCACTATATAAATTCCTAGGAGTATGAGCTGGGTTAAATTCTTTATACTTAATTCCAAACTCCAATGCAAACTTCCTAGCGTATTTATCTGCTCCGTCTTTTGCTCCACCTGATATTATCACTAATTCATTGCCAAACTTTCTACGTAACTCAGATAACATATCTTTAATCTTACGTACGTTTTCATACTCTCGACTTCCGATAATAGCTACCTTCATACCTATTTTAATTTTATTCTGTTTTTCATTGGACATAATTCATCATCTTCTGCAAATTCACAATATTTGCAATGTTTATAATTCTTACCAGCGATAGCAGGATATTCACGTTCTGTATTATAACTGCCATCTTCTTTAAATGACGACTCTACAAATGCATTAATTTCAGTTAACAACTTCTTTCGAGTAGGCTTACCACTAGCAGGAATAAACTCTTGTACACGCTTTTGTGGAAACATGGCACCTTCGATTAACTTGCGCTTAACAATAAAGTATTTAATATCAATACTCTCTTTGTCAATGCCAAACTGTTCACCAAAGTACTCTTTATATAAAACTAATTGAGATGCTTTAAGTTTATCTGCTTTTTGATATTTGTTCCAGCCATTACCGCTAGTCTTGATATCTAATATAGTTATTCTATTTGTCTTGGTATTGCGAATAACAACGTCTAAGAATCCCATCATAAATACTGGACGACCTTCATGACCTACTGGGTGATAGATAGGAACTTCGATACCTACAAGCTCTTCATGTTTAGATGAAAAATACTCAGCTCTACGTTTACGTATCCATTCTAATATTGCTACGCCGTCATCATAAAACTCATTGAGTTCAAACTTGTTAGAAAAATGTTTACCCATTTGCTCCATGGCTTTTTTATACTGAGTAAACATTTTATCTTTTAATACAGCTTTGAAATCAATACTATCTGCTTTCTTAATAGACTCTGTATACATTACCGTTAAATACTCTTGCAGTGTTTCGTGTAAACATGTACCGAACAATGTATGTATACTTTGATTAAATGTTCTTAAACCCTTTACATATGCCAATTCCCAATGTTTTGGACATGTTGAATACATGGAGAATTGAGAATATGATATCTTACATTCGCCTTCTTTAGGCTCACGCATATTGAATTGTAGGAAATTTTTCATACCTTAAATATAAGGACATGATTTCAATTTAACAAATGTTTTATTGAATTTGTTGGATACGTCTATTAAGATACCAAACTGCTTTATTAAGATCTTCTAACTCTTTAGCCGGATCTTTTTTACCAGCTCTAGAAATATACTTAACAGCGTTGCCTAAACAAAAGTCTAAGTCCCACGCTTCAATTACTTTAATAGCTTCATATACACTATTCTCGCCGCCGTAATGAGTAGGATGATTTACCATTTCTTTATGAGGCTGGGTTTTTGATAAATGACGTAATAATTCTTGTTCCATGCTATGCTGGTTTTAATAATTTTTTAATTTCTTTTTCATCCTTACCATACTTACGTAATAATTCAGTAATGGCTTTTGGATTTGAATCTTGCAGCATCGCAATATATTCAAATGCCTCACGACGAGATACCTGGTAATGCGATGCTACAATTTCAATTAATTCTTTATTAAACTTATCTTCAGACTTGCCTTTGATATACTTACTAAAGAATCTTTGCTTGGGAAGAATATCATGATATAATTGATATACATGCTTTGTATCCAGCTCACCAATAGTATACTGTTGAAACATATCAACGATTTCAATTAACTCTATATTCATAGATAACCAACGATTAACTATGTATGGAGAAAATGATTTGCGATCTGCTTCTGACAGTTTACTCCAATCACGCTTTTTATCAGTAATACCGGCAAGGTGATCAAAAATAGTAGCTGGTTTAGTACTCATATAGGCATAAATTCTTCGTTAATATGTCCACAGTCATCACAACGGAAAGTTGGTATTGGAATAATTTCTTCCTTTCCTTGTTGAGATAAAATAGCAGGCACTTGCTTAAATGCATGTACCTGTCTAAAAAATCTGCCGCCACAATTTTCACATGTGATATTTTTAAGGTCTTCTGCGCTTATACGCTTACCTTCCATTGGACCAGTTCCTGATATATCTTTCTTTGCCATAATATTCTTTTGTTTTAATATATAAACTATTTATCAAATTACATACCATAATCTGGCATTTGTTGTTCTTTCTTTTCCTCTGGCATATTAACTAATGCACATTCAGTCATTAAGATCATCGATGCAACAGATACGGCATTTTGTAATGCAACTCTTGTAACTTTCTTAGGATCGATAATACCTGCCTCAATCATATCAACTACTTTACCAGTACGAGCATCATAACCAGATGTTTTACTATTGCCTTCTGCTTTTACTTGCATTGCAACAGCTTCAGCATTCTTTCCAGCATTCTCTAGGATTGCACGGAATGGTGCCTTACAAGCTTTCAATACTATTTGTACTCCAAGATTTTGATCTTCATTTGCTGGTAGAACACTAATGTTAGCTGCAATAGTTTGCAAAGCAATACCACCACCTGGTACAATACCTTCTTCAACAGCTGCTTTAGTAGCATGAAGAGCATCGTCTACACGGTCTTTCTTTTCTTTCATTTCAACTTCCGTTGCTGCGCCAATAGAAAGTATTGCAACCCCCCCAACAAGTTTTGCCAAGCGCTCTTGCATTTTTTCACGTTCATAATCTGATTTTGAATCTTCAATTTGTTTTTTAATTGCTTCGATACGTTCATTGATATCTTCGGATGCTCCGTATCCATTAACAATGGTAGTACTATCTTTACCAACAATAACCTTTTCAGCGATACCTAAGTCATCGATAGTTGTATCTTCAAGCTTTCTACCTAACTCTTCTGATATAAATGTACCTCCAGTTAATGTAGCAATATCTCCTAGATACTCTTTACGCTTCTCACCAAACCCAGGAGCTTTAATAGCAACAACCTTAAGACCAGCCCTAACTTTATTTAATACCAATGTACTCAAAGCTTCGCTGTCAATATCTTCGGCAATGACGATTAATGGCTTTCCAGTTTGCAATACCTTTTCTAACACTGGTAGGAAGTTTTTCATATATGAAATCTTCTTGTCATAGATTAAAATATAAGGTGCCTCATAAACTGCTTCCATTTTGTTAGCATCCGTTACAAAGTATGGAGACAAGTAACCACGGTCGAACTGCATACCTTCTACAACTTTAAGTTCGGTTTCCATGCCTTTTGCTTCTTCAACTGTAATAACACCTTCGGTGCCTACCTTTGACATTGCTTCGGCGATCAATGAACCAATGGCATCATCATTGTTAGCAGATATACTAGCAACTTGTTTAATACGATCAGAATCGGTACCAACCTTAGTAGCCAATACATCTAATTCATCTACAATAGCAGATGCTATTGAATCCATACCACGCTTAAGATCAATTGGATTAGCTCCGGCTGCGATATACTTCAATCCTTCTGTTACCATGGCTTGAGCTAATACAGTTGCTGTAGTAGTTCCGTCTCCAGCGATGTCAGCAGTTTTGCTGGCCACCTCTTTCAACATCTGAGCTCCCATGTTCTCGATAGGATCTTTCAAAGTTACTTCCTTAGCAACAGATACTCCATCCTTTGTTACCACAGGTGATAAATTTGGACGATCAATTACTACATTGCGACCCATAGGTCCTAATGTTACTTTAACAGCATTTGCCAAAGTATCAACGCCTCTTTTAAGTCCGGCACGACTGTCTTCATTAAAATAGATTTTCTTTGTCATAATATAACCTTTATTTTAGTTCGTTAAGTAATTTAACAATCATTGACATAACATGTAACTCTTTATCAATAGCAAAGGAATCTTGATATTGTGCTTCTGCTAAGATTAGAATTACGCTAGCAATATGTCCTTTAGCATAATTATCCAATTCATCAAATAAGAATCGATAAAATGCTGTAAAATCTTTTACTTTACTATCAGCTATTAGCTGACGTATATCTTTAAATGCATCTTTCTTTGGATTATCCGATTCTAATATACTAACTACATTTGTCATGTAATTTGCTTGTACTAAACTTGCTGCATCTATTTTCAACTTACCGTCTACTACTTGACGCTGACATGCATTTAACACGCGACGTATATCTGGATAACCTGAATTAATAATTGTTACAAGATCTTTGTTATCATATTCAATCTCAAGTTGAGTTAAGATATCAACAATACGTTTAGCTACATCCTTTTTACTTGGTGGCACAATTGCAAATGTCTGACATCTGGATTGAATTGGATCAATAATCTTTTCAACATAATTACATGTTAAAATAAATCTTGTTGTTTTACTAAATGTTTCCATTAGATTACGTAACGCTGCTTGACCATTTGGAGTCATATAATCAGCCTCATCTAAAATACAAATCTTCCAACGTCTAAACCCAACTGTGCTAGCAAAGTTTTTGATCTTTGTACGTACTGTCTCAATGTTATTTTCATCAGATGCATTGATATACATTACATCGGCGTCAACATTATTTGCAATTATCTTTGCTAATGTTGTTTTACCAGTACCAGCTGATCCATAAAATAACAAATGCGGCACATCGCCGTTTTCCAAATAAACTTTAACTTTCTCAATGATATGCTCGTTACCGACATATCCATCTAATGTACTCGGGCGAAATGCTTCTACCCATAAACTATGTTCTTGACTTCCAAACATTATAATCGTTTTTTAGCTGATTTAATAACTGATGACATTAATATTAACATGGATGATACATCATTTTTAGCCGATATCTTATATTCTTCATCTAATGCAATATATAAACTTTCTGCCATATCAACAATTCTTTGCCATGTATTTTCTACAATTACCGGCTCAGGCTGTAGTTCTATAATAGGTTCTGATTCTATAATAGGTTCTGGTTCTATAACAACCTCTGTTTCAATAATAGGCTCTTCTTTTACTTTTGTGACACGCGGCCTGCGTTGTTTAACAACAGGCTCTTCCATGATTATTTCTTCTTTTACTTTTTTCTTTGCCATATTTTTATTTATTTGTACTTCCAAACCCACCGTTATCACGTTCTGTACTAGATAATTCTGCAACTTCTTCTAGTTCAATTATAGGATAAGGAATAATTAATAACTGACCAACACGGTCTCCTTCTTTAAAACGACGCATTGAAGCAAAATGCTCATTGCGTTTAAATTTATATCTAAATATAATTTCACCTCGATAACCAGAATCAATTACGCCAACGCTATTAGCTAATGATAAATCTGTTTTAGAAACTGATGATCTTGGGAATAACAATCCAACATACCCTTGTGGTATCTCAACTGCTAATCCCGTATAATAGTTAATAAAATTATGTTCGGGGTCAACAGTATATTGAATAGCTGTTAAATCAAGGCCAGCATCCCCCGGCATCGCATAGCTAGGGGTTACTGCCTTCAATGATAATTTTTTAAATCTAACTTTCATATTACGCTGTTTGTAATTGAACTAAATAATAAGTTGATGAATAAGTTTTTGATCGGAATGATACTCGAGCTAACCCAGCAGCCGAAATTTCAATCTCTCCTGACTCAGCATCTTTGTTAGCTTGCAAGATTTCTTTAAACAAGTTACTTGAGAAACATACAACACTCATATCAGAACATGCATCATTTTCACATAACATTTCAAATTTAATACGACTAGTATTAATGGATGAGTAATTAATAATGAACTCTACCTTACCGTTTTTACATTGAGCTCCAAAATTCTCAGACTCTGGCAATGCATTCTTGGCTTTGATAAATTTACCCATAAAGTCTTTATCAATGTTAACCTTTACATTCCAATCTGGCAATTGTTTAAGTTCAGGTACCTGACGAATAACTGAAAGGTCGGCTAACATAAATGTCATGTTAACATCATTATCAGTGATATCAACACTAACAGCTTTTTCGCTAATTGAATTAACTTTCATTTCCAAATCTTCAGAAACGGCTGAAAGCATTTTTACTAATTGCGGAGTTGCATAAACACCTAATGTATTTTCTCCCATATCAATATTACTAGATACCTGTCCAATAACATTTTGGTCATCCGTAATAAATGCGGTTTGTACTGCTCCATTACTTGCATTCCACTTCACTGAAGTAGTTGCGCCGGCTAAATGGTAACGGCTAATAAAATTTAATAGATCTGTTTTTTTCATATTTCAAAGAATTGAGTTATTACACTGTTATTTACCATGTCATTAGTTGTTCCACCATACTTACTATATAATTGTATATTCTTTTCATAGATATGTAAAGCCTGGTCTGGGTTTTGGAACATTTCTTCCATACTCATTAATATATTATAAAAATCTGTAGGTACAACCGTTTGTAGCAATTCGTTATGACAATGTACAATTTGTTCTACTTGCTTAACAGTTTCATTGTATACAAATAGATTATTCAAAGTCATCTTCATTGTTACGTCACCTTTGTAGTTAGCAACCTCACCAAATGTAAATCCTTCGCTTACCGGATGTCCATATGGATTAGGAACTAGGTCAGTTGGATTATAAGGAAGATTATCACCTTTAGGAAAATACAAATGAGTGAATGTCATTTTAGTTAACTGAGGCGAATGAAGATAAGTTCCATATACTGGATATTGACCTGGCGAACTAGAATCTGTTGATACTTGTATACGACCTCCATGATACTTATTTAGCATCTTCTGAAAGAAACTTAGTAAGAAGAAATCAGATATTTTTGAAATACCTAGTACGTGTACATACATGTTACGTTCTTTTTCAAACTCTCTATGCTTTAACATTGGTACCAAGGCTGCCATGAACAATGCTATACCTTTCTGAGTACCTCCGATAGACCAACCATTAAAGTCAAAGTCTTTAACACGGTTATACCAAATCTCATACTCGTTAACATTGTTACCTTGCACTACATTTAAGAACTTACACTTACCAGTTTGATTCTCAGCAAAGTATTTAAAGTTATCATAGCTAATATCTAAACACTCATAGAACTTGCCATCGTATTTTACACGAGGTGGAATATCAAGATTAACACCAATATCACAATTCTGTTCTAACCATTGGAAAATAGTTTCTTTGAATTTCGGATCCCATTTAATGGCACCAGTAGCTAACTGGAAACCTCCAGAGTCACCTAATACTTTTACATCTTCATCTAATCCATATCGCTGACGAGCATCCATCCATTTATAATGGTGACCTGCTGTAATTAGGAAATATGGATGACGCCATGGCTCCGGGAAATCCTTTGAATAAAATCGACTAGTGAGGCCTGGTTTGACTTCTTTATTATTTTTGAAGTCTCCAGCACAGCCACCGGCCGAAAGGGAAGGGTAATAAATTAAATTTTTCATTATAGTTCTAACTCCAATTGGTTATTTTTTATTTCTGCGCTTATAAGTGCCTTGCAATATTCTGTTTCATACCAAATACAAATTTCTTTATCAAAATCATTGGCAATGATATATCCTTCCATTTGTCTACCTAAATCAGATCGATCAACAATATCATAATGAGTTTTGGTATTAGTTAATACAGTAACCAATGTCTTCAATGCGTCATTCACATCAAATGGCTTATATAATCTACTTGAATCGATAAACTCTGGGAATGATCTAAAATTAGGAAATACAATATCAGCCCCAAATGCAGTCGATTCAATTACTGTCCATGACACATAATCTTGTAATGATGTATTGAATTGCACTTTACATGTTGCTAGTTCCAAATAATACTCTTGCTTGGTTAAGCCTTTAAGCATTTTAAATCTAGGCTGACGGTTTGCTAACCCATTCATTGCATCAATAACGCCTGGTAACATACTTCTAAATTCTTTACCGGATGTAGTTACATGCCATTCATAGTCAGGATATGCTTGTAAAAACTTCTCCGCTACTTCTAACATAAAGAATGGATTCTTTTCTTTATCAAAACGACTTGAATATACAATTACATTTTTCTTTTTAAGCAAACCATGAGCCATTGCATCAGCATAATTTGGCAATACATCTAAGGTAGCTTGTTTATGAATTGGCAATGATACGACATGGATTGGAGCTTTAAACCCAGCTGCTCTCAGTTGTTCTTTGTGAATTGTACTTCCAACAAAAATACCAGACATGCGTTGATCTAAACCTAACTCATAATGACGCATCCAATATGCCATTGGATATGTAAAGTCATATTCATCAACAGATTGAGCATGCAACATACCATATACTTTAACTTTAATATTATATAAATCCAAAGCATACCATATGGCATCTAATCCAGGTGTCCAATAGTCTTGCAAGAAAATAATATCACCGTCTTTAACTGTACCATCATAAATCATCTTCAAGAAGTTCTGACATTGAGTTAAACTATATTTACCTCTACCAATAGCATCGAGTACAGCACCTACTTTAATTTCTTGGTCAGGATCAAATTCTCCTGGTATTGGAATAAAGTTTAAACGATCCTTATATACCTCAAATGTTTTAGGCATCCATTCTTCACATAGCTGATAAGTATATCTAGCTTTTAAAGGCTCTAAGCCAAAGTAAAATACATTTCTTTTCATTACTTCAATCTATCAAATTTATAATCATCTGGATTAATTTCCATTAAGTTACATTTCATGATCTGGTGTACTCGATACCAACCAGCATCAATTGATAATGTATCTGTCTTCTTTAATTTAGCAAGATGGCTATCAGGAATGCGATAAATGATATGCGCTCTATTAAACACTGACATTGGAATATGATCTAATGTATCTGCGGTAGCTTCAACTGTTACAATTTGTCTTGTCTTAAGAACCATATGAACAATGCTCCAATCATTCTTTTTGATCATTTCACGTACATATTCAATTGTAAAATATGCATGCGGATATTCCAATATATCTGTTGGAATACCACTTCTTATAAAAACTGTTTCAATGTCAGAGTATCGTCCTTCGACCTCTTTGCCATACCAATACTGTTCGCCGTACATAACTTATTATTTTTAATTATGATTAAATATAAGAATAAAATTTCAATTATCCTAACCAAATGCAAAGAATTTATTAACATTTTTATTATTAGGAATATCACCCCAACGCATAGCATCATAATATGATTGCAACTTCTTTGTCATGATCTTTTCATAAATCAAGTTGTTATTAAGATGCTCTTCAATAAACTGCATGATCTCTGTCGGAACAGATTCATCTGGAATAGCTATTGTATCAAACCCATATGCATTGGCTCTTATATATGCCCACTTAATCTTTTGTCCTATTCCTAAAGTAGGAACAGATTGCATCTTAAGAATATGCAACATGTTATTATAGTTAATAGCTGACTTGATATGTACCGGCGTTCCTTTCTTTGTTTCTAGGAAACCGTCTTTGCGTGTCACTACATATGTATCAAACTTCTTGATCGAACTAGCAGGCATGATTTCAGTTACATTTTCAACCGTTAACAGATATTCTTTGAAGTCTAATACAACTTCATCTACCTGAGCTTTTGTTTGATTATCTAATAAACGTATCAATATATCAGACATATACTCACGGAACTTCTTTGGGAAGTTAGATCTCACAACATCCAATCCTTTAACATCAAGTTTAAATTGCTTGGCTCCTTTTGTCATAGCTGATATAGATACTCCTTTCTCAGAAATGATCTTTTGCGCATATCGTTTTTTGGCAATCCATATTGCAGCTTCAGCGACATATTCCTGTTTAAATGTCCAGAAGTGAGTTGATACATTACAATATAGCTTTGCGAATTCATCAAATGAGCTATTGATATATTTTTCTACTTGCTGAGATGTCTTGAAAGTAATAGTAGCTTTTTCATCGTAACTCATTTTCTTGTTTTGCTTTTTCTCAAGCATCTCAATAATTGGTACGGCTGAAAAGAAATTACTATCTGTATCAACATATATCACATAATCTTTTTCAATACCAGTTGCATTAGTAAACCATTCATTACCCTTCTTCATGGCATGCTTAACAACTGCCTGGCCGGTAATTGTAGTTGCCTCAGCATTGTCCAAATCATAGAAACGGAAACCTCTATTACCTAATACTCCATATAAAGAGTTTGAAATGATCTTTTGAGTTAACTGACGAGATTCATAATACTCATATAACTCTTTGTTACCTTCTTCTTTATATTGTTTTGCCAGTGCTCGGAACTCCTCACGCTCCTTACTCCAAAGTTCCAAAATAGTTGGTATAACACCTTTCTTAGTTAAGTCATATACAACACCACTAGCTGAAATAGAACAGTTATGCTCAATAAGATATGCTCTTAACTCCTCTGGAGTAAATGATAATCGTTTTGATTGCACATTGAATTTAACATTTTTATTTTCAACAAATGCTTCCATAGACCAATTGTCTATTTTAAATAGCTTTGTTTCTGGTGACATGTTCAATGTACGTTGACATGATGGATATAGACCCGAGGCATCTTCGTCAAATACCCATTCATACCTACCTGGTATCGGATCTTTTACAAATGCTCCAGTAAAGCCGTCTTCATCAGAATCAGAAGTATCAACATCACTATCATCAATAGCTTGACGATTAGGTGCTACAATCTCTGCTCGTTTTAAGAATGTTAAACAGGCTCCATCTAATGTCCTTGTTGCTGCATACACATCTGAATATGGTACATGGCCTTTATGGCAAATACTTCTAGCCAAATCAATAAACTTGAGCTTGTCATCTAGTTCAACCATTAGTTCAACGTCGACTCGGTTGTATTCAATAAACTTATCAACATCCGTTTCATATAATGTATCCAAGCTTCCTTCATACTCAACTTTACCTTTACCTAACTCTTTCCTAGATATATAATCCAATGCATATGATGGCTCTTCATTATATGTATACTGTCGATACAATCGCATTAAATCAAATACAGTAACGCCGGCAATAATATATTGCTCATACATTCTATCTTTTTCAATAATACTAATCGGACTTAGTTTAACAACATACTCATCACCTAGAACAATCTTCATACGATTAACTAGGTACGGAATATCGAACTTATCACAGTTCCATCCGACGGCAATAGTTGGTTTAAACTTATTCCATGACTTAAGAAACAACATAAGTAAATCAGACTCATTAGGACATTTAAAGATATTACCAGACTCTGTTTGTTCCTTTGATATCTTTTGTACCTTAGTGTCAATAACAAGAATGTTATACTCTTGATTTACATTGTCATAATATGCGATAGAATTGATTACATTAGCAGCATCTTCAACAGATGAGAATCGACGAGCTTCATCTCGTTGTACCTCAATATCAAAAAATAGAATACGATGATCTTTAGATACATCATCTGTTTTATAGAACATATCTATCAATACACGAGTATCAGGTCGTACATCTGATTCATATAAATGGCCCGGGTCGACATCTGAAAATGATGTAATACGTGTTACTCTGGATCCGTCTAGTGCAACTGCTTCACCATGTTGAGATTTTTTATATGCATACTTACGATATGGTATACGCATATAACCTTTTTCATCATCCCATAGATGTACCGTATTTGAACTACGATGATAGAATACTGATTGATACATTATTGTTTCTTGATATTATAAATGTTTCTGTAATTTCTTTTTAACCCATTATCGTCAAATCCATAACCAACAACCCACTCATCTTCAATTTCAAATGCTGTAAAATCAACATGATGCTTGCTTCCTTTGCGGTGTACCAATGTTACAATGCGTATTTCAGTTGGTTGTCTTGAATCTACTCGTTGTAATATTTCTAACATTGTAGCTCCAGTATCAACCATATCCTCGACAATATAAACCCTTTTTCCTTTAAGATCAAGTTCAAGTTCTTTCATAAAACGAACACCGCCTGAATTATCTTGGCCATGATATGATTTAGGACGTATAAAATCAATTTCACAATCAATGCCCATGTCCTTTATCAAATCAGTAAAGAACATAAAGGCACCATTTAATACACAAATCATAACAGGTGGCAACGAATTACCACTGTTTCTATGATCTTCAGTTATTGAATGCGCCAGAGCTCTTACCCTACGCTCAATTTTATATTCAGGAATTATTAGATCCATAGCCTCTTATAAATTCGTAAAACTCATTTCTTGTTGCTGGATCATCTTTAAATGCTCCTGTTAGTTTAGATGTCTTCATACTAGCGCCGCCATGTTTAACTCCACGGCATTGTACACAGTTATGAGTAGCTTCCACCATTACTGCCACGCCTTGATTATCTTCAATAATAGTACTGACGGCCGTATGAATGGCAACTGTTAGCTGTTCTTGAATAGCGCCGCGTCTACCAAAATGCTCAACAATACGATTAAGTTTACTCAACCCAACCACCTTGCCATCTTTACCTGGAATATATGCTACATGCACTCTACCCATGATAGTCTGGTGATGATGGCTACACATTGAAGTTAATGGAATACCACCTTCAAATACCATACCATCATAACCATCACTTGGAAATGCTGTAATATCCGGAGCAGAATTAAATCTACCTGCCCATAGATCATTAACATATGCTTTAGCTACTCGTCTAGGTGTATCATTTGAATTAGGATCATTCTCCCAATCTACTCCTAACGCTAATAGGAATCTACCAAAGTAATATGCTGCTTCGTCAATGATTTGTTGTTTTTCATCTTGAGTTAGCTTAGCATGCTCTCCTTCTATAGATTGTTTTTTAGCTAAATGCGTTGATATGCCATTTGCAAATCCTGACGCTACAGTTTCTAATGAACTGCCTAATTGTTTCTTTTCTGCCATATTATTGTTGATACATTGCGATATCAGATTCACGTACTAATACATATTCCTGATCATCAATTTTAATTTTTTTGTTCTCTGTAGTATCATTCTTATGAATCATAACTACGTCTCCGACTTTAATTGTCATTGGAATACGATCTCCAGTTTGGGTAAACAAACCTTCGCCGACTGCAATAACATCAGCCATTACATAACTTCCTTCGGCTCCATTCATTAGAATAATACCAGAAGTTGTTTTTTCTTTCTTTTCTCTTTCTTGTAGTAACACTTGGTCACCTAGTGGTTTCATTGTCATAACTGTTCTCCTTTTTATACACATCGTTTAGTATCGAAAGCAATAATATGCTCGCGACCTGTAAAATTAAATCCATTATCTCTACAAAAATCCATTACCATTGGATACACTCTAATCAATTCATCTCTATTATCACCCGGAGGCATAATATAAGTTTTATTTTTTGGAATTCCTAATTCTTGTCTAAAACTTTCAATCTCTTGCCATACCTCAGGCATTTCATCCGGATTGCATACTGGTTTGAAATGATAATCAGTATGATACTCCATCATTTGCTTAATAACTTCCTTATTCAATCGGAACTTGTTATGTTGCTTGATCATATTCTCATCAGTAATAGCTCCCTTTGGAGTCTCTACGCCAACCTTAGGAATACTATTAGTAAACTTAGGTGACAATGAAATAAGACCAATTGGATAATCCGTTTCAATGAAATGACTGCCTTCTGTTTCAATTGTAATTAAAATACCACGTTCATTTGCAAAATGCGTTAATTCATTTACTAGATCAGCATGCATAGTAGGCGATCCGCCCGTTAACATCATTTCTTTGATATCTGGTCTATCATCATACATCTTCTTGATATCATTGAATGAGAATCCACCTTTCTCTGGGTGTATACTAGTATACCATGAATCACACCACCCGCCTTCACCAAACCAACATCTATGCGTACATCCGGTAGTACGAACACATACCGTAGGCATTCCTGAACGGCTACCTTCTGATTGCACACAGTAGTATAATTCTACAATTGGTAATTTTTTATCGTAATCTGTTATTCTTCCTGGTTTTTTATTCTCCATAACTTGCTGAATTTTTTTCATGTTCATATACTTCTACTTTTGTAGCTTTAACTCTGCCATTGGTCTCTTCTGCTAGGAACCTATTGATCACGCTATACAGATATTCAGCAAACCTCTCGCATCCTACAGATGGTAATACACGAAGTTGAATGATACCGTCTTTATCCATTTGAATAAACTTATCCATGTAAGGATCATCCTGAGCTATGATGGTAGTGTGATCAAGTAACCAAGAAAAGAACTCCTTTGGTTGCATGTGGTTGATTTCTGTCTTAGATCTTTTCATACCACCAAAATCAAATACCCAATTACGGTGATCTAAATCTCCTTCAAACCATACTCGAAATGATACAGCATAACCATGCAAAAATCTACAATGAGTACCATCTGCTTTCCACTGACGGAAACAAGTTGAATAGCCATCAAATAATTTTGTTGAAACGTATCTGTGCATATAACTCCTTATTTTTTATAAGTCCAAGCAAAATAATATTTCTTACCATGTAATAAATGCGAAGCTGTATTCGCGACTTTACCAGCAAACTCTGACATATAGCCATGCATTGTACTGTCATCACTAAAGATAGTAAAGTTACTAGCTCCTTTGAATAATTCATTAAAACTCTTCCCAGAATGCATATAAGATTTAGCATTCACTGTTTCATAACACATTGTTTTAAGATACTCTTGATCATAAAACGGTAACTGCTTCATATCGAAGGTTACTTCTACATCTTTGAATTTAAACATAACTTATTATTTTTTGATTTAATTAAATATAAGATCTTTCTTTTAATTTTCCAAATCTTTTGTAACATTTTTTATATCATAATAAAATGAATCTGTATCCTCGGATACCCATCGATCTGAAACAGTTTCGGTACTAAGTAACTCGGTATCTACTTTTATTTCTTTTTTATCGATTGGAAAATCACGAGTGACCCAATTCGAGTCCTTCCAGTAAATTCTATTGTTTGGCATACATAATAAATAGCCATCATCTGCAACTAATACATGTCCACATTTATAATCAGTAGGCTCATTACTATAAGGATTATGTTGCCAGTCAATTGTAAACATATATGTTGCCCATGCCAATGTTTTATCACGTAATATTACCTGACAACGTTTATATTGTAAATACTCAAATTCTGTAACAGTTACATCATTACCGAAGCAGTCCCATAGTTGTTTATAATGATATGGTATATCAATTTCAGTAGGATGTAAATATATTTCAGATATTGGAACACGAGATCGTAACATGCCATAGTCAGTCATGATATGAAATGTTAAAATTTTACCGGCAATAGATTGTATTCCAAATGCATAACATGGATGAAATATGTTTGAATCACTTTCTTTTTTTGTAAAGTATGATTGCCGTACAAAACATTTAAAACTAGGTATATTACTATTAAGCATAATTAATCTTTATATGGACAGTGTCTACATCCATTATTACAACAGTAACCACGTTTACGCAGAAAGTGGGCGGTAAAAACTACACGCCCATCTTCTTTGTAATAATCTTGCATTGTCTCTTCTAAAGCTAATTTAGAAATCCAATCATCTGTCCTCATACTGCTGCTATCTCACATGCGCCACCTGCACAAGCAAGTTCTCCAGATAAGTTAGTTGAGTCATCTAATTCAATTACTTTAGACAAATCAATACTATGTAATGAATTCATGAGTTCATCAAAACGCTCTTTGGTGATATCTTCAAATGGAGCTTGTTTATATGTTCCGCCATCAAAAGGCAATACCGAAAGACCATTATAATATTCTCTGTTATCCCACATCCATTGACCAGCTGCATCCCATTCATGTTCGCGTAATGATACAGTTGCTGATACATTATGTGTATTGTTACCACTACGATGTCCAGGGCGAACCCATTCCAAAGTAATACGTTTAATACGTTCTAACAATTGGAAAGGAGATTCAGTTCTTAGAATAGCTCCTACTGGTGCTTTTTGTGGTATTGAAATTACTGCGGTATCATGAGGACGGAAATATTCATCTTCAATTAGCTCTGGATGGTAGATTGACAAGTAAGAGTAAATTGCTTCGTTCTTACCTACACGTACACGACGTATATAATAATCATTATGCCATGCATGAATACCTGAACTAGTACCTAATGTTAATGAAGTTGTTCCGGCTGGTTTAACGGTAGTTGATCTAGCTGCGCTATTAATACCTAATATACCTGCTATGCGAGCATTTTCTTCTTTAACTGTCTTGGCAGCTTCTTTCATGTTATATCCTAACACTGTACCAGAACCAATACCAGTCATTGATACTCCAATCAATGCATCTTTTTCAGTTGTACGTTTCCATACCGGACGAAGATAATGGAAATCAGTGTAACCGGCTTGAAGTGTTCCAATAAATGCAGCTGCCTTAACTCGATTATTCAAATCTTCCTGAGATTCAATATCTGATACATTTACCTCGCATAGGTTACAGAATTGATATGGACGAAGAGCAATTTCGCAACATGGATTAGTTCCCCAATCTTTATCGTTACTTAAATAAATACCAGGTTCACCAGCTCCACTCAATTCAACACGCTTCCAAAGTTCCATAAAGAACTCTTTGGTAACCTTATGGCGCATTAATACTGCTGAGTTATTAGCACGGCCTCTTTGTGGATTCAATTCCCACCAAGCTCCGGACTTACAAGAAATCATTTCATCATCATCGGCGCTAAACAATGATATGAGAGCTGCACGACGTATACCCCCAGCCAATACAGCGTCTGCAATGTGACAAACAACATCGTGCACTTCAATAGGTGATAACTTTTCTCCATCTTCTTTTGCATCTAAAATACCTTGAATTTTAATTAAACATTCTTTAAGAGGTTGAGGTCCTGGTGCTTTACCACCGGATGTAACCAAACGAGCTCCTTTAGGACGAATATCTGAAAAATCAAATTTAATCTTTGACCCACCAGTATAATAAGACTTCATCAATGCTTTAATGGCATCTGCCCATCCTTCAATACTATCAGCGATAAGGAAACGACGTTCTCTGGCCGTATTTGGTTTATGAAGTTCTGGTAGTTGTTCTGCATGATGACGTTGAACACTATATCCTACACCAGTACCGCCTAATAATAAAAACATCACTTCGCCAAATGCTCTCCAATCATCAATAGGAAGATAGGCACAGTTATAAATACGGTTAGGTGAAATTTCAATTGGCTTACCACCAAATTGCAAACTACGCATTGATGGAAGTACTTTTTTATCGTATACAAACTTATATACATTTTCAATTTCATCTGCTAAGTTTGGATATTTCTTTTGATGCATGTTTTTATTTCTGGTTACCAACTCGGCCCATGTTTCTCTCCGTTGGAGTTCCGGAACATATTTTGCGTACTTCATGTGTACGGTTATGTCGGAGAGTATTTGATTAGATACGTCCATAATGTTTCCTTAAAGTTAATTTAATAATGTGTTTGTAAATGTTTTAAAACTACGTAATTTTATACATAAATATGCCGTCGTGATTAAGCTCAGTTCAGTTTTGATAACTTTTTCTTTACTTTTTTATTCAAAGTCATTGTTCTGAATTTCCTGGAATTTCCTAGCCAGCATCTTACGAGCTAACTCATTACCATTATCCATTTGCTTCTGAGCATCCTTTCCTTGTACTGACGTATCTGCATATATGTTAATTTGTCCACTACTGGTATTCATTTTACTAGGTAATGTAATACCATCTGGTCCGAATCGATTTTTAATGACATGCCATCTACCAGTACCAGCTAATTTATCTTGTACCTTTCGAGACAATGAAATAACAAAATCTGCAACCATTACCTTACCATATGACTCAGCAATCTTCTCAGCTCCAATAACATCTTCCTCAAGAGCTGATCTATTTGCTTGAGATGCTGTCCATACTGGTACTTCATATTCACCTGCCATACCGCGGAGGTCTTCATATATACCTTCCAACTCATGTCTCTTTTCAACACCAGGGCCTCTTAACAAATCCGCATAGTCAACAATGATAACATCTGGTTTCTTTCCTTGCATTATACATTTTTCAATATGACTACGCAAGCCCATTACTGATACTGTCTTGGTTGGATAGTATTTAATAATAAGATTACCAGTTAATTTTGACAACTCTGTTTTAACCTGATCTTGATAATGTTTAAGGTTCTGATTGGCAATGCCGGTTACTACTGAATCATAACGTAATCCTACATATGCTTCATTTAACTCTAATGTATAATGGATAACTGTCATACCTTTCTTAATGGCATGCGCTCCTATATTAATAAGTCCCCACGACTTACCAATACCGGCAGGTGCTACAAACACTCCTAGTTCACCTTTACCTAACCCACCAGATGTCAATTCATTAATAACTTCCCATGGCGTTTCTTTGGTATCACGTACTGACTCTGTATATCGCTCATCTATACTAGTCATGTAATCATGTCCTATTTCTTTATCACCGCCGGCCTTTAAGGCATTATCAATTTGCATTTTAATATCATCATATCTTCCTATCTTTAATAATTCAACGGATGATAAAATTGCTTTTTTAATTTCTTGATTCTTACAGAAATCCAAAGCTTGCTGTTTAATAAAATCCAAATCGGTTGCCTCGGCATATCTCCAGGCTTCTTTTAAATGTTCTTTGATCTGAGTTTTTAGTACATCATTATCAACATCTGATAACTTTACCTTCATTACTTCTAATGTCGGATTGGTCTTATATTGTTTATGATACTCTAACGCCGTTTCAACAATCCATTCATTGGCGTCACTTTCAAAATACTTTGCTGAAAGTATGTCTGAGATCTGCTGCATAAATGCCTTATCTGTAAACAAAGCCGTAATAACTTTGATCTGGAAGGCATATCCATAACTACTTAATCTATCTGTCATACTTTATTATAATAACTATTTTCGTAAAATCAAAGACTTGTGTAACTATTTAATGTATTAAATGCTGTTAACCATGTATCCACATCTTTAATAATGGTATACATTTTATCACGCATAAACATTCTTTTGAATTCATATACGTTAGTTCTTTGTATAGGTTGGTTAACAATATCAACAGCTAATAACTTTGTATTACCGGGAATATCAACATTTTTAAGTTGCATTAGATCATGGTTACGTTCTAATATATGAATGTTATCACGTACTGTTTCATGAATTCGTGTAGGCTTATCTTGCTGACTAATATATTCAGTAATAGCTTCAATTGTCACTTCTTGCGGTCGTTGCATGATAGGAAAATGCTTGAGCATTGTTTTTAGAGCCACGCCGTTGATACCTGGAATATTATCTGATTTATCGCCGATAAACGAACGATACATCAAGTAATTAAGTGACGGAATACCTATTTCTTCTTGTAGCACACTTGGAGTGTATAAGATCTTTTTTACAGGACTCCAAACATTGATACGGTCATTTACTAGTTGTAAGAAATCTCTATCAGTTGAAACTATAGTTACTCGATGTTTGTCTTCTGTATATATTTCATTGGCTATATATGCAATGATATCATCGGCTTCAACATTGTCAATAGACAATACTGTTACCGGTAGTTGATGTAAATATTCTATGGTACAACCAAATTGCCGTTTCATAGATTCTGATTCATCTTGTAGATTGGCAAACTCTTCATATCTGTTAAATTGAGTTTTAACAGCTCGATTAGCTTTGTAATCTGGGTATAACTTTTTACGCCTAGCCGAACCGCCCTTACCATCAAAGACAATAATGCATCGACTAGGTTTGAATTGCCGGATAGTGGCAGCAACAGACCTTAAAAAGCCTGTTACTCCACCGATATGCTCACCGTCATCGTTTAATGCAGGTACTGCAGAAAACACTCGGATAAACGTATTTAGTCCGTCAATAATTAAAACATTGCTATTGATATCTGTCGATCTCTCCTGCGAACGTTCTACTTCTAATTGTTTAAAAATCTCTTGAAACCTATTGTTCATGATTCTTCATTAATAAAATCCTCATCAATCTCAATATCATCAATGCCAATAGCTCCAGATTGATAACGGAAAATATAAGCATCACAAATAGCACTGTAAATCTCATCTTTCAAAGTCGGGTCATTTTCAACCGCTCCTTGGAAATCTTTAGATAAGAACTTTACCGGAGTTCCATTTGTTCGAGTATATGTATACCAAGCACCCGCCTGAGTTACTAATTTATACTCTTTCATCACTTCAAGCCAACCACCAAAGTTATCAATACCAGACTCAAAGTAAATATCATAGTCAATTGACTTCAAGGGCGGACCCATACGATTTTTAATTACTTGAGCTCTAGTTTTAATTCCTATGATTTGCTCTACACCTTTGGCATCTTTAGCTTTGATCTGTCCTACAGACTTTAATCGCAAACGTACCGATGCATGGAATGGAATTGCTTTACCGCCGGAAGTAGTCCATGGATCACCAAAGCTTACTCCTAAGCGAGAACGTAACTGGTTGGTAAAGATCAAACTAATCTTTTCACGAGCAATCATATTAGTAATTTTACGCATACCTTTTGACAAGATAATTGCTTTACTAGTTGCCCAACCATCCTTATCAAACTCAGCTGCCATTTCAACTTTAGTAGATGCGCCCATTACTGAGTCAACTACAATAGTTACTAAACGATCTTTGTTTGACTTACGAACTGATTCAACAATAGATTCAATTGCTTCAAATATATCTTCCATAGTCTCCAATGGAACATATAACATTTTTTTAAGATCAACACCTATTGCTTCTAGAAACTCACTGCTAACAGCACTTTCTGTATCAATATAAACTGCTAATCCGTCCTGTTTCTGTGTATTAGCCAAGGCATGTGTTGCTAACAACGACTTACCAGAAGCTTCTAAACCCGTAATCTCTACAATACGACCAATTGGAAATCCTCCATTAGGTCTATTTGAGATTGCTAGATCTAGCATACTAGAACCAGTACCTACCCAACCGGATACATTAGAGGGAGAATCTACATCCCCCTCCAAAAAGTATGCCGTTTTGTATCCTGATCCTTTAAACTTCTTGTTTAAGTTGCTAGCTAATTCGCCGGCCAATTCATCCGACAGTTCGCTTTTAGATACCGCCATTTTGTAACTCCTTTAGATTATTCATTAAACAATTCATCGAATGCTGCACTTACGTCATCCACTTTGCTCACATTGGGTGAAAATGGTGCTTCATCTTCATCATGTGATGCAGTGCCAACAGATGTATTAGTATCATCTTCTTCTCCACCATTCAACCATTGAGTCAAAGCATCTTTCAACTCTTCGTAGCTTGGTTCTTTGAAGATCTCAGAAAGATTTGGTTGCTGTTGAGCAATCTTTTCTGCAACATTACGATCTGTCGTTAATGGTGTCGTATTAGGCTTAATACGAAGAACTGTTTTTGGATATGCTCCACCCTCAGCTGGGGTGAATTCAATTACAATGTCACGGCCGTTCATTGGATCCGTTAAATCACCATAATCAGGGTCTGCAATGAACCCTAACAATTCAGTATAGACTGTTTTACCAAAACCCCAAAATTTAACACCTTCTGATTCTTTACCACGCACAACAATTGGAACATAACAACGCATCTTCGGTTCCAACTTCTTGCCCAACTTCCATTCATCAGAATTACCAGAAGATTTAAGCTTCTCTGCAAATTCTACTACCGGATCCGGATTACCATGAGTGATTGGAGATAAAAAATTCTTCTTACCTAGATCATAATGGAAATAAAGTTCTTGGAATGGATTGTCTTTGTTGTATTGATATGGAACAATACGAATTTGTTGCTTGCCTGGTTCAGGCTTCCACAGATTGTTTTGACGGGTGGTCTGTGTTTGTAATTTGTTAAGTTTTGCTTTGATAGCATCTAAATTAATTGCCATTTTGTACTCCTTTTTTTATTTATTGGTTATTATTAATTTTCTTTAAATATAAGTACTTACTTTTCATTTTCCAAGAGAAATGTAAGATATTTTTTAGTTGTCATTTATTATTTTATATAAATATATCCTTAGCCAATAAAAAAGCCGGCTTATAACCGGCTCTAATATTCTGGGGGCGTGTAGTTTTTATCTTAATATTTTATATCGAGTTAACAGCACCGTCAATCCTTGCCATAGATCATTTTCTGCTGATCCTTCTGGCGCTGCTTTCCACTTTTCTACCAGTTCAAGTGTCAATATACCCTTCCTCTCGAGTTTAGCCATTGATACAGTTACCATTGCATCTCCATTAAAGTTTAAGCTTGTATTTTGTTTTGCTGCAGCTTGTTTGGCCCAAGCAATAAACTTACGCTGTTGTGCTAAGCGTTCTGCTTGTATTTGTTTTGCTATTTCGTCTCCAAAAGAATCCTCTTCTCTTAACACTTTAGCAATCTCTTCACGTATTAGTTTTCTAAATTCAGATGCTTTCATATTTTCCTTTTTATATTTTTTAAATAAATATTACAAATCAACTCGTTTAAACATTTTTAATCGCACATGCCGTAAACTATCATCTGAAGTTAACAGTATGGAGTTACGATATGCATTCCAATTAATGATAAACGATTTATCTAGTACACCATTATTTGCTTCTCGTATAATAACATTTAAAGCATTAACGGTATACATGGTATTGGTTTCTTTTTTGCGATGAACCAATATGGTATTGGCTATGCGTTTGGTATCGGCTGTCTCCACATTAAATGTTACATACATATCATTGTATATAGTCTCATCAGAAAATACAAACAAACGTTGTTCACTGATTACATATGATGATACAATATAATCAAGTATTAAATCTAAATCTTTACGATGTGCAAATGTACATAACAATTGTGGCTTCACTAATCGACCTCTCTTACTTAATCTAACGCCAGCTGCGCTTTAATAAATTCATATTTACTGGCTAAACGACCAATCATCATCTTTCCCATATTTTGAGATATACCATATATGATAAAATCTTTAGGATATCCTAAATATGGTTGCGGATTACCAGATAAATAATATACAAAACCCGGAAGAGCATCGTCTGCGAAATAAGCATACTTTCTGTCATTAAAATCTTTAGGTAATAACTCTGGGTCTTGTACCATAGGTGATTTTATAATTTTAAGTATGTTATATAAAAATACACGTATATCTTGTTTTGCTGGTGTAGAAACTTTGATACTTACTGATTGATCGGGTTTGGCTTTTTGTATTTTTGTGGCATCATCTGAGCTAATAAAAAATTGTCCTTCTGCCTTTGCTGTTTGTATAATCAATTTGGCATTGTTAATTAAATCTTTATTTTTAACAATTAACTTACCTAATCTATTTAATTCCTTATAACCTAAATAATGTAATTCTATAACACCAGATGGTAACTCAGCTGCTTTTGAAACGCGTTCAAAAAAGTTTTCTGCTGTTACATCTTCTTCGCCTTTTTTCTTTTTTGCTTTAAAGCCATCGCCGCGAAAATTAACAGTCAAAACTTTCATGAACTCGTCAGCTATTTTTTCTGAATTAAATACTTTATTAAGATTTTCTATAATTGTAGCATCTTCGCCGCCATTTAATCCAATACTGTCTAATAACTCGTAAAACTTCTTAGTTTCTTTTACATATCTAAATTTACCACCAAAACCAGATTTGGCCATTCGAATATTATCCGGGTCTTCTTTTACTTCCCAGGTTGCGTTCGGAAGTATTAAATCCTTTTGCTCGGTACCGCCAGAGGCAGCTCCTTTGATAGCTAGCACTGCCATCATTTCTCCGCGGCCCATACCCTGAGGCGCAATGTCAAAGAAATCTACAAACTCTTTCCAGCCACTAGTAATATATTGTTTTAAATTATATGTTTGAAATAAACTATTCCATTTTGCTTGCTGAGATGCCGGTGCATGTGATACTATATACTCTATACGTCGGTATGCTTCGTCTCGTATAGTTCCGTTATCATACACCTTCTGCATAAATTCTTTACCGGCCGGACTTAGTCCAGATTTTGGTTTTGCTTCATTAATAACTGGTTTAAACTCACCTACCTTGTATTCCACGATAACTTGATCTAAAACTTCAAGTTCAGACTCCGTATAAGGTTGTTCCGCAAATCCTTTTGGCAACCGATAAAACCACTCAGCAATTACTTCATCCCAATCCGCTGTAACTGTTTCTGTTACAGGCTCAGTGTCTTGTATGGACTCTGTTATTATTGGAGCAACTTCTTTTTGCACCGGTATTGGATTGAGTATATCATCCAAATCAATCATCTTAACCAAAGTATCTTTCTTCATAATGTAATAAATCCAATTTGTTACTTACATCTACCAACTGAGCAGCATTTAATAAATCTGATGATTCTGCTATTGACTCATTTTGAATATCCACAAACTCTTGCAAGAAGTTAAATGTCATTAAATGTGTATTGAACATTTGACTTGCCCATTTCATATATTTTTCGCCTAACTGATATTCAATTGCATAAGTCTTGTTAACAGTGTCAATTAAATGAGCAAATTGACCGTTAAACTTAACTGCCGGTAATATCGGTGTTGCATTCCAATCCACAATGTATTTTTGCAATTTCATTGCATGCTCTAACTCAGCATTTGCCTCATTGGCATAAAATGCAGCTGCCTTGGTATAACCAACACCCTGCGCCCAATTAGCAGCACCTCTATAAAAATAATGTGCTGTATACTCTTCTGCAATTGCAGCATTTAATATATCTACAATTTCAGGTGTTAATGTTTTTGGCAATAAAACACCTTCCTGTGATGATACTACTGTTTGTACTATTGATTTTGGTAACTCTGCCATATAATTTCTTTTTAATAAATATTGTCAAAACTTTTATTATAAAATAAATATCTAGCTGACTTTGGAAGTCATGTCATGCATTTCATGATAATTGGTTCCGGCTTTAATTTTAACTGGAAACTTACCTTGTAAGCTCATGCTATCTCTTATATCAATTAACAGTTGACGGCCGTCATGCATATCATAATCAAACAGAAATGAGTCATAAGTATACAATACCATTTTGGTTTGATATGACAATAACAATTTATTGAGATCCAATACTCGCTTAATATTATATTCGGTTTCTGATGCCTGTAATAAATAGTTAAACAACTTGTTGGCATTCATATCTGCTAGATTACGTTGAAACATATGCCGTTGATATATTGGCGTTACGATATAACCTTGACGCTTAAATGACTTCCATAATGTGGTAATATACTTTTGTACAGCTGCAAAGAATGGTATCTGAGCAAATTCATCATCTATACCACCGTATAATAAACGGAATGTTATTTGCTTGCTTTGTTCATACTGCTCGGCCGTTAATTGCTTGGTATCAAAATATTGTTTACCAAAATACTCATGCACTGAACCAGTTGGTAAATGATATCCTATCAAGTCAGCAATTAACCGTACATGATAAGCATCATAGTCATACTCAACAAGCATTCCCTTTGCATGTCGACTACAGTATAGTTTTCTACTGCCATCTTCTTTATTCAATGCCGCAAAGTTAACACCGCCAAATTTATTACTTGGTCTGCCAGTACTAGTGTACAAGTTATATTCTGTATAAGCCAAGGACTTGGCACTTTGATATACACCATTATATTCTATATCAGAAAAAGCTTGACATGTTTCCATATCATATGTGATAAACTCTGGGGATATTTTATTTGCATTATATACTTGCATAAATACCATACGCATTGCCACACATCGTTCTAAATGCTTTGTTATTGGAAGCCAGTCATTGATATTGGTTTCATTGTGCCACCAACGCTGCCAGAAGTCATGAGCTGTGGTATTGGTTTCATCTAATGGTAACATTTTATTGGTATACCACCATGCAAACAGATCCGCATCATAACATGTATTACCGAACGTCTTTTGGAATCGCTTTTTACCTAATACAAAGATACTTGCCTGACTTTGTAGTTCTTGTATTTGTTCGGTATTGAAGGTTAAACAATCCAAATGATGGAATGGAACGACATAGTCCTGATCTTCTGCAACACTATATATGTAAATAAAGCTTATGCGGTTTTCTCGATAATGACGATAAGCATCAGAATAAACCGGAATCCAGAAACTATCACCTGCTCGTATAGCATCTTTAACATGTTGTAACTCTTGACTTGACTCAACTATCATTGATCTAAATATAAGATCAAAGCTTTACAATACCAAATTATTGTTGATAAAATTCCAAAGAATCAAAAAGATAGTTTCGCAAACCAGGCATTTTGCGTTCCATAAATGCAAGTACTCGATCATTAACAGACTGAACATGTTCTTGTTTGCCTCGGATGGTCCATTCAACAGATACAATATTCCATAGATTTAAATCTATACCTTTACGGTTCTGTGCATTTACATTGATAGCTTGGGTTCTATCAATCTCCATTATACGCTGAGGTTCATTACGTTTCTGACAAATAAATCGTGTCATGACACCAGTTTCAATTTCTTTCGCCGTTGGTTTGGCTATATAAAAAACTGGGTCTAGATGATTATAAAACTCTAATTTGGATAACTGTCGATATGTCAAGTTACTACGTGAAGCAAAAAATGATCTAGTAACACGTTCCAATTGCAAACTTCCTCGTGTAAATGTATCGCCAGAATAAATAGCTCCATTTGGATATGTATGAAAAAATCCAATATACTCATCTTGTGAAGCAACTATGATATATTCCTGGCCAGGAGTATATCCCTTTTTAATTTTATATGCTGGTGTATGTAGTTGTGGTAACATAATATTATGGTCGTGCTAAATCATCAAGTTGCTGTTGCGTGGATTGATTGTTTGTTTTGTTATTTGCTTTTACTTTCTTATTCTGTTCTTGTTGTATCTTAGTTGTCATATTAGTTAATAATGTATTGGTTTCATCTTCATCATTCCATTGAGTTGCCCCAGAATAATTTGGTTCGATGTATTTATTAGCTGGCATAAATCTTAACATTGTTTTTATCAATGTATACCATTGACCAGACCCACCTGTACCCTCATACTTATGTTCTAACTCATATACAGTAAATATAACACGAGCTCCGGACACTTCCTTTTTATACCTAGCTGGTAGAAATGATGTTGTAACAGCGTCGCCGAATCGTAATTTATCTAATCCATAAATAGTCGCCGTAAACTCTATAGGATATAACACACTGGTTTGTTTGGTTTTTTCTACAGCTGATTGCTCAGAAACTAATCGTTTTAATACACCCGTGCAGGCTTGTACACCATCTTGTTTAAATCCACTTGCAACTAAACGTAAACTACGAGCATCACCTAACTCTTGAAAAGTAGGCAATCCAGTACCCTCTTTTTTCATTTCGGCTTCATCGCGAGATAATGTCGTTGTAGCTGCGCTAGAATCTCCCTTACTACTTACTTGTGAACCATATGCAGCTGCAATTAAGTCTTGTGTTACTTTGGATTGTATTGTGAAGTCCAATGTACTACCATCTCTTGGTTCAAACACAGCCGGTGTTACAGATGCGTCTGCTATCTCACGACGGTTGCGTATTTCATATATTGATTTACTTGGCGTTGTTTCTTCACTATTAACACGCAGTTCTAAATCAAATGCTCCGCCTGACAATTCTTTGATACTATCAAATATCTTTTTAAAGAATACATCTAACGGTAATTTAGATACATCTTTGTTTTCTGATACATCGTTACGTTGACTTTGCAATGATTCTCCGATAATCTTTTTTAATAGATCTATATTAATCATGATACCAGATAAATCTCCGCTGCCAATATCACAAGCTTGAAGCATTGTTTTAGCTAATGAACTTTTTGATAGTTCAAAGAACTTACCTTGCTGTATACTTGTTGGCGCATCGCCAAATGCTACATAATCTGAAGCCATTGGATCAGTATAAGGAAAATAAACAACCATTGGATTGGCACTATAAATTTTAAATGATCCGCCATCTGCTGTTTTATAACTGACAACACCACGTGGATTACATTTAATTTCAAGTGGTTTATCGCTACCACCTGTACCGCCAATATAATATTTGTTTATTGTTTCTACAATTCCTATCAATGAAACATATTGTAAACTAGTTTTTGCATCGCCAACGCTCTGTTCGGGTGCTTCATAAAATTCTTCTGCCATATCTACGACAAGCCATCTAGACTTATCAGAAAATCCTGCTTCAAGTACACCGTTAGATCCATGTCGCGGATCAAATGATATAGCATTCATTGTGTTTGTTTCTGTTTGAATTTTCCAATAAAAATAATCAGATAATGTTTCAACAGGTTTTGCCGTATTTACCCAGTTATAATCGCTTATAAATGTTCCGCCAAACCGAACAAATGCTGTATCAAAAACGTTGACGCTCATGGCGGTACTACCAGCTCCTATACCAGACACATTTAATAAAATACTTCCATCGGCATTGTATTTAAACGATGGATCTAATATACGAAACTGCCATGGTCCTCCCACCTCAGCATCACTATAAGGATCATCCCATTCAAATTTTATATTAACATTTTTCTTGGCATCAATATATCCATAAGCTGGTTCAATGATATTATTAAAATCATTGATATCCAAACATGTAATAGCAATTTGACATTTACGGGCTGTCATGTAATCGCCGTTTTCAGATACAGTAACTAACTCTAACAGTATATTTGGATTAGAATTTGGAAAGCTAGCATTGGGGTGCCCGTCAACTGTTATAGTAACACGGCAACCACGAGCTATAGGACTCCACGAATTACGACGTTTTGTAATAGCAGACTGAACTGACCCAACCGGTGACTTTAAAAAGAAATCTGATGCCATAACTTATTATCTATTTGTTTGTAATTGATTTAATCGTTCTGATAAATTACCAATGTTTCTAGGAATACGTATTTGTAAACCAGGTGGAACTATCATACTGCCTTTGCCTAGGTTATTTGCATTTGCAATTATCCACCATAAACTTGTATCATCATAAAATGTAAATGCCAATGAATCTAAACGGTCTCCTTCCCTAGAAAATATATATAGATCTGTTGGCGACACTTCTATATTAGGTAATACAGCAGTTAAATACTTTCCATTTTGCTGTGGGGTTGCTTGATATCTATTCATATTATCCTACTGTTGGTAAACTAGTTTTACTTGATGGCAATACACGACATGATACATCTACAGATATATACATTGGCCGTTGATATGTATCAGTAATCTCCCACGGTGATTCATTGTCAATAGAGAATGAAATACTTTCTAATATAACTGGTAATGAATTGTATATATCACCAATCGTTAAACTACTTGTTTTTGGTCGTATCATTCCACTACTTATATTGACCGGCCCAGATTGTTGTTGCAATTGTCTTAGTTTACTCCATTGACGTTCTAATTGAGCTGCAGAATCTGCAACGACCATAAATGATACATCGACGCTACGTGAATGATCTGAGTATAAAAACTGACCATATGGTGCTAACAATTCTTTTTTCTCATCAGTACCAAAACTATCTGACATGGATAAACTAGTTAAATATGCAAAAAACGCAACACCACCAATATTAAATTTAATTAAATCTCCATATGCACGATCCCAACGATCTGAAACATTTTTATCTTTACTGCTATCAACAATCGTATTTATTTTTTTCTCAGCTGCTAATAATGCAATTGGTGTTTTATCAAATTTATATTCAACACTACCGTTTGTAGTATTAATATCTAAATTACTTTTTTTACCGTTACGAGTTGGTATACTTGCATATGCCAATACACGATAGTTTTCAATATTAGCAGCTTTGTTTACTTCACGTTGAGGTATTGCGGTAAACTCATCATCATTAATAACTCTACTATATAATCCATTAATTTTAGACAATTCATCTATTTGATCAGTAACATCGGCGTTTATTATATCATCATCATTAGTAGATCGGTCTTCGCCAATATATGGGTTAGTATAGCTATTTTTAAGTAAAGTTGTTTCATAACCTCCATATCCTTTAATCTCACCATTATGAAATGCTAACTGAGCTCTGATACCTGTTAAATTAAAATCATAACCAATTGTTACAGATTCTTCACGATTTTTAATTACTAACTGTTTTAAAGAATTTTTTGGTCTAGAATTTAAAAAATTAAACAAATTGAGTTCAGTATATGCGCGATCTGTATACGCACGATTAATTGTGATAGTACTACTTTTTCTGTTATCAATATTTTCTTGATCATTGTTTGATGCATCAACTGTAGCTACTAATCCAGAGCGTGTTTTAAGATATGGTGTAGTATAATCATATTGAGGGTTTAAGAATTGATCTACCTTGTCCAATGTTCTAGTTGATTTGCTAAATATTGTAGGTCCTAATCCACCCAATGAATCAGGTCCACCTGATAATGAACTAATAGAATTCCAATATGGTAATAAACTTAATACCGAGCGCTCACGCTCTTCAGTTAATCGACCTAATCTATTATATCCAACTTTCATTGAGTCTAAAACACGATTTTTAACTACTACATCCTCGTACCGTGATATTCCGTCATCTATTGGCGTAACGCCAAAATTTCGAAAACGTGCTCCTATAGGTAATCCTAATATACTTGCTATGGTATTTAATGGATTGTATAATGATTGTGAATTTACTTTGGCAACAGACCCACCTGGTATAACTGGGTTTAATGTAATTGTTCCTTCTAAGTTAGGAAGCATTTGACGCAGTATTTGCTGTTTGGCAATAAACATTAAACCGTCGGGGCGTATTAAAAATTTACCAATACGAACAATATCATCAGCCGTGCGTGTAGCATTTACTATGATACCACCATTAGGAACATTTAATGATGGGAGTGTTACTCCAGACATTCCATAACGTTCTGGATCTGAACTACCATCACGCTGTATACCTTTTAGTATAAATGGTGCTTTAGCATATCCATATGGATCATGTACTTCTTCACGTACCTTGTATTTATTATACATATCATCAATAGGAGATGCGGCAGTATATGTTGCAGCTAATCCTTTCAATACCTTATTATTAAAAATATCACCGTAACGAGCATTGATACTAAATCCAGTACGTTTAGTATCAAAGTCATGTATCTGACCTTCTGGGCCTATAGGAAATTTACTACCTTCGCCTAATTGTGATAATCGGGTTGCAGTTCCTTGCCCATTGATATTAAAAGCATTACCGGAAATTCTAGGTATAAAAGCATTGCTTTGAAATCCTGCATTATTAAATCCTCTTGGTGCAGATGATACTGTTAAATCTCCTTGATCATATGTGAATCGGGTTTCTTCAACATTTTGAGCAGCACGGAATCCAGCATTAGTGCCGTACCATGATAAGTTAGATGTTAATTCAGATAGTGCCATTATGATGAATATCCCCCGTTATATGATGTACGAAACGAATCATTTGCTTTTAATTTATTACCTAATGTACTTGTGTCACGATCACCCCAATTGATAACTGCAACAGATTGCTTACCTAATAACTGACGCAATAAGTTGTTAGTTTCAGTCATATCAGTATTACTACCGTTATTAACAACCGTTTGAGTACCAGTACCAGATTGTTGAGCCATTCCAATAACACCAGGACCCATGGCAACTTCGTCGTTTTTAGTTCCTTGGAATATTGTTCCTTCTCGTGGATTGGTAACTATAGGGCCACCGCCGGATGGCATTGCCAAGTCACCAGTTTTAGTTGTAAATTTGCTTATCAAAGCAGTTAAACCACCAACTACTCCAAATGCTAATGGAATTCCTACACCAAACGGATATGATGAGAAACTAGTAAATATACCAGCAATTGCTTGAGCTACCATTCTATATGCTCCTACTACTGCCTTTCCAGCCATCAACGTTAAATATGGAATTAAAACTCCTCCCAAGACGCCTCCAATTGATGACAATACATCAAATATAAAACTAAATACTGTACTAATACCATTAATAACAGGCTCTAGGAAAGAAAACTTTTGGCTCATCAAGTCAATACCAGATTGTATATAATCAATTATCATTCCTAAGAATTTAAACGGAGCAACAATACTTTCTACTAATTTACCAATAACTATTAATACTGGTTTCATTAATTTGAATATTGGCATAATACCAGCAATTGCACTAGCAAACATTTCGGCCGCTGGTACTAATGCTACTAACAACTGTGATTTTATATTATCAAAGGTTGATTCTGCTTTCATTAAAGCATCTTGCTGAGCTAACAAAGCTTGTAATTGTTCAGGCGTTTTATCATTTAGTTCAGCTGCTGATAAATTTAATCCTGACATAGCAGCTTTTTGATCTTCGGTTAAATCGCCTAACTTTTCTTGAATAACCAATGATCGCTGTAGTTCATCAACTTCCATTCCAACAGCTTCGGCTAATTTTTTACGTTGAAGCATGTTCATGCTATTAAACTCAGCCGTACTACCAACTGCGTTTAATACTTCTTTAGCAGCTCCTGCAATATCACCTTCAAGTGCTAGTTGACGCGCTAAATCTAAATCAATTTGACGACCTGATAACGCTTGAAATTCAAACTGTGCGGTTAAACTACTTTGTACATCAAGTAACTTATCAGATATCTTGGCCATGGTATCTAATGTCATGCCCATTTTTGCAGCTTGTATTGCTGAGTCTTTTAGGGCTTGAACATTGCCTCCAAAGTATTTAGCCGTTTGTTTTGAATTTTCTGCAATATCTTTTGTTACTGCTCCTACATTAACGCCGGCCTTAAGTGCTTCAGCTGCTAAACTTTGTTGCGCTTCATATGCTGTTGTAGCAGTAGCGCCCATTGACATAAATGCATTATTTACCGATGCAGCTTGTTGTGCTCCATATCCAAATGATTTACCTAAATCAGCTACATTAGCAGCTTGCTCTCCGGTTAACATAGCAGTAGTACCAAATGCTTTAATAGTTTCTTGTTGTACTGCTAATATATCTTTCTGGGTTGCTAGCTGATTATTATAGCTTAAAGAAGCTTTTCTAGCCTCATCTGCAATTTGCCGGGCTTGGCCATATGTTACTCCAGTAGCAGTTGCAAATTCTCTTGCTTCTTTTGTTATACTTGATAATACTGCATATAAAATACCAGCTACCGCAATTACTCCGACTATACCTAATTTGCCACCCTCGAGTATTGAATTTTGTATTTTTTCACTTAGTTTATCTAATCCCAAAGCTTTAGATAACATTTCTCCGCCGGGTAACTTTTTCATAAAGTCATTAATACTACTTTGCATGGAATCTAGTGTATCAACGGCGCTCGTAAATCCTACTTTTGCAATTGGATTTGATGCTATTTTATTTATTGTTTCTAACTGCTGTTTTAATCTATCTGCTTGATCTTTAGTAATTTGTTCAAGTTCTAATGCTTTATCTATTTTCTGTATATCTTTTTGTAAAGTATCAGCTGATATTTTTTTCATTTTATTTAACGGCGTCAATGAACTTTGTAATACCTCTGCATAATCTTCTGCTGCTTTTTCTTGCTCCTGTTTAGTTTTTAACAGATCTTTTTCTTCCTTAAGATGTTTTCTAACTATTTCAAGTTGTTCACGTAATTGTGCTTTGTTTTGTATAATGCCAGATAAAATTTCAGCTTGAATATCAGCTTGTTTTTCCATATCAATGCCGATAAGCCTCGACATTTTTTGCGCTTCCGCTAATAAAGCTAATTGTTCTTTAGTATAAGTTTCTGCCATGATACTTATTTACAACTTGGAAAATGAGGATATTTTGCGCAAATATCTTCTAAATCTTTTCTTAACAGCTTATAATTTTGGTAAAAACTAGCTAGCCCGGCTTTTAACTCTGGGTCATCTTTTTTCATCTTTTCTAACTCAGACATGGCACTGCGAAACTTACCACCTAGAAAAAACTTAGCTATTACTGAAACCAATCCTTCATTAAGATTAATTTGCTGATATGCTTTACGTTCTAATTTATTCATAGATATCCTATATTTCTAATAAATATCTATTAACGTCTAATGTTAGGTTTTTTAGGTTGTTTGCTTTTGGCGTCACGTATAGACTTTTCATGCGCCTTTTTTTCCTCAGAATAGATATGCTGAATTTTTCTTACATAGAAATGCCGTAGATATACTGGCATTGAGTACACTTCATGATAAGTGAATCCTTTACCATGATAAACTAGATCAAATACTTGATCATGTAATTGTACTTTATAGGTTTGCGTCAGGCCAAAAAAAGTCCAATCCGATGGTAATCGAACGACGAAAGGGCTCCCCGTCCTCCTCATCAGTGAACTCATAACTCAAATCAATATCAGGTGTTATGGTTTTAATGTATTGGCGGATGGCACGAGAATCAATGGCTAGCAATTCTGAGTCAACAAATCTACGTATTTTAGATTGCTCTGTTTCTCCATCCAATGCAACTATTACATGCTTGAGCATGGTAGTTAAAGTGGAATCCTGTTGCTTGAGTTTTGCTAAACCTTTAAGTTCTGCATCTATTTTCTTTTGTATACGATTGGTTACTAATTGCACAGTTACCACATGCTTACTGGCTGGTAGTTGAAAGTCAAATGTCGTTTTACCAGCTGTATATAAAGATTCATCAATTTCTTTGTCTGATAATTTAGTTAAATCAACAGTAATTTTTTGATTGTTACCGGAAGGTGTTACCACTTCAGTTTCATAATCTTTACCATAACCTAAAATACGAGCTGCTACCATTACGGCATTTTTATCGCCAATAAGCAAATCATCATAATCTACTGGTGTTACAATTAAAGATTGAAACAGTTTATCCAATACCACGCCTTGCTTGATATAACTTTGATTGGTAAGTATATCTTCTTCTTTAGCTGTCATGTATTTCATTTCAATTTTACCTGAACGTAATGCATGTCCGTCTGGGTATAATAATCCACGACTAGGAAGTTCTACAATTTCTGTTGGGAATGTTGATGTTTTAGCTTCTGGTGCAGAGTTAGTATATTGTGCTATTGCGGCCATTTTTAATTCTTCATCTGACATTTGATGTTGTGGCTTGATTGGGTATTGATCGTTAACTGTTGGCATATATTCCTTTTTTATAACCTATTTAATATAAATATTGAATTTACTTTTTAGTATGTCGTTTCTTTTTTTCTTTCTGTATTCTATCAACAGTGTCTTTAAGACGTTCTGACTGCGCTTTATAGTCAGCAACAGCAGCTTCTACTTCTGGATTATCGCCCATTATTTTTTGTAATGTTTTAATAGCTCTAACCATAGTACTGCCAAATAATATACCAGCTATAGCAGCACTCACTATTGTTATTTCCTCATTAATTCGAGTACCGTAATGTTCTATTGGATCTACATTCTTTTTCATTCATATATAAATATTAAGATAGTAAAAATCCCTCCAGGGAGGGACTTTACATACCATATATAAATACAATTTAGAATTGCAATATTGCGTAATCGTATTTCAACGTTAATTCAATAGTTACTGGATCTTCTGAACTCCAATCCATGTCACCAAAAGTTGCCGAACTAATAAATGTTCCTTTAAGAGTCCATTCTTCAACTTTATCTCCTACTGGACCTAAGCTGTTAAATGTAATATCCTTCTTGTAAAAATCAGAATATCCATCTCTACCGGTTACAGATTCATGGTGTAAACGTACCCATTCCATTACTGCCTGTGCTCCTGATGGAACAACTGGATCATACAATGTAATAGTTACATCTTGCCAACGACTCTTTCCTTTCAACTTACGCTCAACGTTGATGTGATCTAAAATGACTTCACCTTGGTCAATGCTAGGACGTGATGCAGCTTTAATCAAATATGACGGAATTCCTTCCACATACATAATAAAGCGGTTAGCCATTTTAGGCTCATACGCCGTATAAAAAATTTCATTAGGTGATAATAATTCTGCCATTTTCTGTTCTCCTTATTTTATATAAATATTACTCATCTACTATTCTGGAAAACTAGCACCAGTTGGCATAATATTGAAATCAACAATAATGAATTCAGCAGTCTTGGCAGGTTGCAAGAAAATCTGTCCTTTCATTTCGTTACGATCAATTACATCTGGAGTATTAGTTGTTTCATCCATTACAACCTTGAAGGCATATAAACCTTGACGTTGCTGAATGTTTTCAAAATATGGATTTGCAATACTTAAGAATCTGTTACGAGTTGCTGCTGTATTATTTTCAAATACCAAATACTTAGTAGTTGATGCAATAAATTTCTTAGCAGCAATTAACAAACGACGCACATTAACACGATCCAATGCAGATGCTTTCTTTTGAAGAGTCTTTTGACCAAACACAACTACACCGCTATTAGGGAAAGTTGCAATTGGATTAACAGCTGCTTCATATAATGTATCACGATTAGAGTGAGTTAATTTACGTTCAGTCTGTACAGCGATATCAATACCACCACGATTTAAACCAGCTGGCGCAAACCATGGAGCAGCTACTCTATCATTAAATGCATATACGCCAGGAATAACAGTAGATGCTGGCACCCATACATTTTTGCCTAAATCTGCATCTGGAATTTTAACCCATGGCCAATACACCGCAGCATAATTAGTATCGCGTGCTTCTGCTTTAGTAACAGCTTGACCTATAGTTGATGCAAATTCAACTGGATCATACACTAAAAAGCAATCTCCACGACTTTCACACATGTTAACGGCTTCGGTAAGTACTGTTGCATGATTTGTAAAATTATCAAATAATCCAGGCAATGTTAACAAGTTAATATCATATTCATCTTGATTCTTTAATAATCGTATAGCATCGATATACTCATTTTTGCCGGTACTATCAGCTAAATTAAATCCTTGAGTATTGGTATTACTAATATTTTCAAAAAATGCTTTTGGATGAGCTACTGTACCGTCACTTCCGTTTGCAAATGAACCAGAACTAATAGCCGGTAAACTTCCGCTTGCACTTCCAACTCTTACATTACCATTGCTATCTAAATAGTTAATAGTATTTTTATGTACATCTACACGTATGTATTTTGAACGGTTTACAAAAGATCCTGACAATTGCAAAAATGGATCACTCGTTCCAGAATCTACCATTGTATAAGTTTGATCGCCAATTACTCGTGCAATATAATTTGGAGAATTTGGATCCAAGGTTAAGTTGTTATATTGTTCTAATATAATTTTTCTATTGCTAGTATCATCACCTCTTCTAATAGAAAGATTAAATGTACCTTTGGCATCGCTCTTAGATGTTACTTCCCAACGTATATTATTACTTGTACCGTTAGATAATACATTGTTAGTACCTTCAGTCGCAGTATAACTGTTTTGATCGGCACCATCAGATAATGTATATAATGTAAATATATTTTCAGCGCCAGTCGTATTAGTACCACCTTGAGTAGTAAATTGATTCGTAAATGTTCCACCTGAACCAGTAGCAAAAACTAATCCATTTCCACCAGTACCAGCTGCTGAACCTGAAATACGTATAAGACCAGCAGTATTTGATGCAGCAAAAGCGCTTAACTTAGACACAGAATTAAATTCAGTTGCGAAGTTATTTGCAAACTGAGTTATATTAGATCCTCTATTAAAAAATCTAATACTGTCATCTGATGCATCTGTATTTGGATTACTTTGTCCGATAAACGTTACAACAGATCCTGCAGGAGTCGTAACACGTATTGCTTCAGATTCACCGCTTTGTAATAATGTTACCGAACCACTTCCAAATGTCAACCCGGTTGTTACTAGATTAGTTACGGTTGAACTGCCTGGTGTATATGCGCCCGCTAAAACACGAACAACTGTTAATGTATCTGCATATTTCAAATACTCCTGCGCCGCGTAATTTGTTAAATATTTATATGATTGTTCACTAGCGCCTGATCCACTGGTAAATACTCCTCCGAAAACTTGTAAGAATTCAGAATAACTACTTACTGTGGTTGGAATGCCTGCAGGTCCTTTTTGTGTAGGTCCTATAACAGCTGCTCCAATAGCGGCGATACGTGACGGTAAATAAGATTGATCAACCTCGTTGGTAAATACCCCAGGTGATACAATTTTTTCTGCCATGTTTGCTCCTAATTTATGTTACAGTTTTATTAATAAATATCAGAGCAAAAAGTCAAACATTACTTGTTTGGAATAAATACACCGCTTTCAATATCAACGGTACCAGAACCATATTTTTCATTTAATGATTGAACTAAAACACGTTCACGTTCTTGTATACTAAAAAATTGTGCTTCTAGCTTTTCACGCATTTGATCTAGTTCTTGTAATTTACGATTTGTTACAAACCGTTCAATTTCTAATTGACCAAATTCTGATACTAATGTGTATCCATTATCTTGTATTGTTTTGATATCACGCAACTCATCTTCTGTAAACTTAATTTCATTTTCCATAACTTATCCTTATTTAATATAATTATGCACCATCCCAATCTGCATCGGCGTTAAATGATTCATTTTCAGATCCAAACACGACACGTTTAATACTATAACGCTTTTGCAAGCTAGATCTACGAAGTTCATAAGGCATTAATAAAGTAGCTTTAACCGTTAACGGCAATGATGCTCTTACAATACGATCCTCTCCCGGCGAGGACATGGTTTCAAATGTATAATCTTGAATATAAGTCGCAAACTTCCATGTAGTACCCCAAGCAAATCCACCATTAGGCATTATTTGTTCAACAATGCTATTTAGTTGTTCGGTATATTCAGCCCATAATAATAAATCATAGCTCACATCTACATATTCAGGTATACTAGACACATATAATTCTCGACGAGGCCGAGTTCCTTGTATTACAGAAAAACGATCATATCTGTTACGCTTGGAGTATGGATTTTCAAATGTTAACGTGTTACGAGCATAATCATTGTCAGATTCTGGATTCCAGTTTACATCTAACTTTTTAAGTGTATCTCGTTCTGTTATGGAATTGCGTTTCAATACAATTGCTGGAGTCATGAGTTTATCACCTTGATCATACATGTAGCCACGTTCACGAATCTGTGCCCATTTTTCTCCGTTGGCATAAATTACTGGTACTGGTATAACACTGTTATTTTCAATAATCTGAGGCTGTATAATTTCAGAAATATAACTCATTATGGCGTTATCAACGTCATAAATTGTGCATTTAGGAGTACGTATAGTATCATTATCACGACGTATTTCCAATGACCTATTTAATTCTTGATTTCGTGTAAATGTACTATATGTCTTTTTTATTTCTGGCTTACTCATAAATTCCTAGGTTTTTTAGCTTGATTCATGTTGACACCAGTACGTATTGGTACAATGTTTATAGCATTCATTCTAGTTGCATGTGCTTCCACGATAACAGAAATGTCCATACCAAAGCTTCCACGTTCACCAGTTGTAACACCTAGATCGGTTAACGGATCTTTACCAGCGATATAATCTTGTGCATTAGTTTGATTATCAATTTCATAGTATTCACCATCCCATTGTAATATATCACCGACTTGTATTACAACATTTTTATCTTCTAAATCAGGTTTAAAGAATGCAAACGTAGCAGTACGTTGTGTATCTATTCCATAATCATCGCCAGTACTAGTACGACTATCACGAGCTATAAGACAATTCATACGTACGGGTTGATAATATGATTTACGATCTGCCTCGCCGTATAAATTTGAATCAGTGCTTTCCAAATTTAATTTATATAAAAGTACTTCTGTGTCTATTAATCTGTTAATCAATTCACGATTAACGCTACGAAATAAACTCATGTCTCGTGCACTACCAAATAAAGCCATATTATCCTATATAAATTTTAAGCGGCATTTTATTCATTTGAGCTTGCATGGCATCTGCTTCTGCTTGCTTGCGTTCCAGTTGCGCTTGGCGCGACATGCTATCTAACATTTCTTTTAATTCTGTTAGTAATGCATCTTTTTCTGTCTGGGCAGCACTTGCTAGGTCTGCTCCATTCAATGTTATTTCTGAATTTGGAATTGGAATTGAACTATACTTGCCACGTATATTACCTAGCATTTCTTTTGATAGGGCCGCGGCATATCTACGTATCCACTGACGTCCTACGCTATTAACATATTCATAAGTAACATTTTCATATGGTACATTGGAAAAGTCTGAAATATTACCGGTATTACCTTTTAACGGATTACTACGTTCTGATTTAATAACATAATCAAACCAAACTTTACTAACACTGTTTACCATTGGAATAGGCATTATACGTAAACGGTTATTTACAATTTCAAAAGAATACCCAGACCTTCTTACAGTGTCATTGAATTCAATTGCTTGCAAACGAAGCAAGTCAGCATATATAGGCATCATCATGAAAGATGTTCCTGGCGAATAGCTTCCAAATCCAAATGCATCTAACATTTGTTGAGTACCAATACCAGTTCCAATAAATGGATCGAAGAACCGCACTAATGCTGGGGGTGCTTCATGATATAAACGTTTTATTTCAATTTGCGTAGTCCCGGGTGTACCAGATTCTAAGCGTACCACACTTGGGTTTGTAAGGTCATATATTTGTTGGCCGCCAACCAATGTGACACTACCAGTATAGTAAGTTACATTACCTCCAGTTCCTGCAACTTCACCATATTCATTTGCCAATGTGATGATACCACCCATGTTAGGCGATATCTGTTTTCCAGTTAAATTGCTTCCAGTGCTTGCACCGTAAAGGTTTAACATGTTATCACGAATATTGTAAGCATTTAACTGTGCTCCATATTCGGTAACAGCTTCTTCAAAGGCAGTATAGAAATGAAGATCTTGCAATTCCACTTCACTTAAAGGATAACCTAAACGTTTGGCACACCAATCCGCTACTTTATCAACATCTTGTTGAAACTCATAGTCATAGTCATAGAATCCAAATGGAGTATTACCAGGAAAAAATGATGAACTACCAGGCCAGATTGGAATATTAACTGCCATACCGTATCCTTTTCATATAAATATGTTAAATCAATATAAAGCGTACCAATTGTTACCGTCCCAAAAATAAGGTTTTGGTGGCGTACTTGATGATACTGCAAATGAGCCGATAGAAAGATTAACGCTAGGTAATGGATGCTGTGGCGCCAATGTTAAAACACTTGAAAAAGTTACACTGCCGGTAACTGTTAAAGATCCAGATATACGCGCCGTGCCTTTGACATCTAAGCTACAAGATGGAGACATTGTTCCTACGCCAAAATTACCATTATTAATATACGAATCGCCAACTGCTCCGAACCAAAAATACGCGCGGCCTGAAGTTCCACCCTGTATAGCTGAATTTGAATACAAAAACACGTCACCAAAAAATTGCGTGTTATGATTAATAGTTAACTGGCTAGTAACTAATGTAGGTGGAGTTGGCCCAATATGTACTCTCCCAGTTAAAACACTATCACCTGATGCAGTAAATTGACTTGTAGCTCCACTTACAATTAAATTGTTACGTACCGTTGTTTCAGTATTAGCAATACGTAAACGTTCTGTATCAGCTGTTTGAAATGTATGATAGCCAGTTGATTTTTCATTACTAAATACCATATCACCTGTACTTTGACGTAATGCTATATAACCGGCACTATTATCTGCAGGTGTAGTAAATGCTAGACCAGCATATACTGTATTTGGCGTTCTAAAATTTATATAATTTGTAGTATCGTTTTCTAATGTTAATGTAATACCATCATCTATTCCTAATATTGGCGCGCCCGAAGCATCTTTATGTACATGTAAATTACTTAATGGTGTTGATGTACCTATACCAATTTGCCCCGACCCTGATATCATTAATCGAGTAGCTAAACCCGAAACATCGGTAGTGGTTGTTTTAACATATAATGTACCAGTGCCGTCAATGTCCATCGTGGCTAAATTATTAAACGCTAATCCACCTAAAGCTGATATTGTTTGAGCAGCAGCATTACCAGTTGTAGTTAATCTGAATGAGCCTTCTAGTCGACTAGCAGTTAATGCAAATGAGCTACTTAATACACGCATTGAAGATGTGCTTGAAGTTAGTACATACGGTTGAAGCATTGAAGCTGTAATGCTATTTAATACATAACTCGATGTTGCAGTTGCTAAATTATTAACTTGTGTTTGTATGGACGCAGTAAATAGTTCTAGAGCTGTGAGTTCTGGATCAGACCCACGGTCTCCTTTTATGCCTTGAGGACCAGTTGCTGAAACGATTACCGTGTTTCCTACAGCTTCCGTTACGGATACATTGTTAGGTGTTTCTTCTGTAACAATTATAGTAGGTCTCGGAGACTGTGTGATCTCGATAACCTGAGTAATTGGATGAGTAACAGTTAATTGATTATGTTCGCTGTCAATTACTACAAGATTGTTTTGAGTTGTATTAACATATATTCTGTTATCATGACTCATCGAGTAACTTCTTTGCTAAGCTTTACTTGTCCTTCTAATAAACGTGTTACGGTAGACCCTGAATATATTTCTAAATCATATCGTGCAGTATCAAATGTAAATGCTGATGATGTCGCCGCTGATATATAAATTCCTATACTTCCAGATGTAGTTGGCGTAGTACCGTTACTGCCTTGAAAATCTAAACCAGTACCATCCGTCCATTTGCTACTTGATAATGTGGCATATGTAGTCGGATTGCCATCGGCATATCCAGATCTAATAAGCATGCGTCCATGATATCCAGTTAAATCAATTGGATTATTACTAGGATCTTTGTATTGAACTTCAAGTGTTAATGTAGCACCTTGTTCTATAGTGAATGAATATTTTCCTGCTGCCATAATATAGTTTTTTATTAATAAATATGTATTACCAACAAACTAAAATAACTAATCCATCGCCTCCATCGCCTCCTGCACCACCGGTTGTACCAGCTCCTCCACCTCCACCTCCACAGCCAATTCCACCTTTGCCACCCTTACCACCAGTACCAGAAGCATTAGCTCCTCCACCAGCACCAGGTAATGAAAGGAAAGTTGGTTCAAATAATGTTATACCATCTTCACCTGCTTGGCCAGTTGCAGCACCTCCTAATAAATTTCTACTCCATACACTTTGACCTGATGTAGTAGGACCTAAAACATTACCACCAGCAGCTGCTACGCCGGAAGTTACTCCCCCTCCACCCGCTCCTCCTTGAGGTCTTCCAGCAAATGTGGCGTTTGTGCCTGCTATTAATGTGCCTGCAAATCCAGTTAATACAGCAGATATGGATAAATTACTAAACCCAGAAACACCAGGCTGTTGAAGAGTAGTGCTTATTGTATATGCTGTACCTCCGTTACCTCCTGCACCTACGGCGCCTGCTCGTCCTGATGTAGTTCCCGCCGGAGTAGTACTAGGAAATGCATAATACATTCTTGTAGCAGCTGCAGTAGATCCTACAACAGAATACCACATACCAGTTGATAAAGATGGATATCCACCAGCTGTTGCAGCTGCGCCACCAGTCCCTCCTCTAGCAACAGTCATATATAAAACATCAGGCACTAAGTATGCTGGCTGTATGAATTGTATTATATTTCCAGGAGCACCGCCTCCACCACCGCCTCCTGCTGTTCCAACACCAAAACTATGTCCTCCTCCTCCCCCCGTTCCAGCATTAATCAACATGGCATATACAAAATTTATACCTTTAGGCTTTTCCCAACGTTGCATAGATCTAAACGCACTGGGTGATGAGGAAAGATCGGTTGATGTAAAAATATAAGTTTTAGCATTTCCTTTTGCTATTGGTAAATTAAATGTTCCTATCATAACTTTATCCGCATGTTATTATTACTAGACCATCACCGCCATTGCCTCCTGCTCCACCTAATCCTGGTCCTACACTTCCTCCTCCGCCACCTGAACCAAAACCTCCCCAACCTCCATTACTTCCACTTATTGTAGTAGACGAACTTGCACCGGGACCACCAGATGACAAAAATTTTATTAAGTCTTCAACTTTTACTCCATCACTACCAGCTGGTGAGGGTAATATTGCTGAGAAGTATTCGCCAGCCATAGATACAGACGATCCAGAGCCTACAGTATTAGCGGCATTATTTCCACTTCCACCTCCCCCACCAGTGATTCTATAAGTAGCTGTGGTAGCACCTGCTCCTGCATTTCCCCCACTTGTGCCAGCCTGACCCGCGATGTATGTTCTTAGTCCTATTTGAGATATAGGTAAACTAGTAGTTGTTAGTACTGCTCCTGCTGCACCACCAATCCCTCCAGCTGTTCCACCATTACCACCAGCTGCAACACACAAAATATATCCAGCTGTTTGTGCTGGGTAATATCCCGCATATGTTGCTGTGCCTGCTGCTCCAGCGTTAGCAGTTATAGTATTTGTAGATGCTCCTCCTGCTCCTCCTATTCCAATATTTATATATATAGTATCTGGGATTAAATAGGCTGGTAAGAATGCTGATGTCATTCCTCCGCTCCCACCTCCTCCACCACCTGTTCTTGCTACTCCGGTTTGCCATATTACTGCGCTACTTCCACCTCCACCTGCTCCGATTGTTATAATATGTACAAAGTTTATTCCAGGTGGTTTTGACCAAGTTTGAAATCCAGTACTATTTTTATTTCCAGTATAAACCCAAAAACGTTGATCTTGTTGAGAAGGTAAATGTTGAAATCCGTTCATATTAACTTACTGTTATTATTATTAAACCATCTCCACCTGCTCCACCATATCCACCATTTCCTAAGCTAGGCAATCCAATAGTATTGAGTGAATTACCTGCTCCTCCGCCGCCACAGCCATATGCTCCTTTACCTCCACTTCCTCCCCATAGGTTTGAATCTGTAGGTTCAGTACCTCCTCCACCTCCTGTTGCTATAAATGGTTTCCACGAAAAAAATCCATCAGCTCCAGGATTATCGGTTCCAATAGCTCCTCCAGCTACAGTTACTGTAATATATGATGATACACTGGCCATATTAATACTACCTCCAGTAGTAACTGTAGATCTACCAGCTCCTCCTGCACCACCTGTTAGTAATCCAGCATATGTTGGGGATCCTGGAGCTGCAGTACTACCTACCCCTCCTGCTGTTTGAGCTACCGTGTTACCTACTATACCTAACCATTTTAAATCATTTGTATTTGCTAGCGTTACAGCGGTTCCAGCTGGAACAGATGTACCATTAGTAGTACCTCCAGTACCACCGCCAGCGGCTGTTTGGCTAGATTGTATTATTACAGATCCAGGGTTGATTTCTGGGTAAAGGCATACATAAGATATTTCTCCGTTCCCTCCGTTCCCACCAAAACCTCCAACTGTTGTTGCTCTAGCTCCTCCAGCTCCGCCAAACCCGACTTGTAAGTATAATGTTTTTGGTAATAGAATAGCTGGTATTGATACTGCTACTAAACCTCCTGGCGCACCACCTCCTGCTCCTTTTCTAGCAGCACCAGCTGTGACACCTGAACCGCCTCCGCCTCCGCCGCCACCTATTACAGTAAAATGTAAAAATGCTGCATGCTCCGGTACATTCCAAGCTTGAAAACTTCCAGATGCACTTCCGGAAGCATTGGCATAAAATACAAAAGTATTTTGATCTGATTTGTTTGGCAAATGCCCGAATCCATTCATAACTTAATTTTACTATTAATAATCACCTGCAATAGTAGTAACGTACAATCCACCTCCTAATGCTGTACCTTGTGTAGCAAATAATCTCCAGTTAGCTGGTAGTGCAATGTTCATTGGTATTTCAAAATCATTTTGTGCTAGTGTAGCACTTAGTGTAATAGCTGGTAATGAAATTTCTCCGTATAATGAATTATTTGTAGCAGTTGTTGTTGCTTGTCCGTTATTAAGAAATACACGTATTACCGTAGCCGAAGTTGAGCCAGAAGGTTTGAAACGTATTTTGCTAATATAACTTCCGGATGCTCCAGCCGTAAATAATGACGAGCTTGTACCAGTAGTCATTGTATAATCTGTATTAACAGCAGATGTTAAAAGTGCAATACCTATATCAGGCGTAACTGTGAAAATTGGTGCTGTGTTTTGAGCCATATTTGTTTTTCTCTTTTATATAATTATCAAGGCATTAAGTATCCTAATGAAACTGCATATACTAAACCTAAATTAGTTCCTCCTCCGCCTCCTCCAGTATTTGTAATGGTAACTGCTCCGGTGGATTGATCGACTGATATACCATCTCCTGCTATAATGCTCGTTACACCACCTGCAACACCTGCACTTACTAGTGCGTATGATGCTGTTAGTGCTAGAACGGCATATGAAGCTGTACCTTGCATTCCAAAACTAGAAGTGATACGCGAAACTGTTAATGCATCTGTTGCAAAATCAAAATTTAGATTACTACTAACCAATGAAGTATTGCCATCAAAGTCGCCGTTGGGATACACTGGAACATTGTACAGACCAGGAGATGTATTTTCAGCGACGTATATTTGGGTAGCACTTGTGGCTGTAGTAGCGTTAGTTGCGGTTCCTTGTAAACTTCCAGTTATTCCAGCTGTTACTCGTAAGCTTCCTGTAACTTGAGTGCTGCTATTGATGGAAACTATTGTTCCAGTATCGCTTATATTACTATCTCCAATATGTTCTGCATTAGTTGATTTTGGTACTCTATTAGTGGTTAGATTAATTTCATTACCTAAATCATTGTAAGTTTGTGGAGATTGTATAAATATTGAGGATGTTATTGCGGCTGTGTTGTGTATAAATACCCATTGATCATTTACTGAGTCAAATAGTATTGACCCTGATGTTCGTGGTGTTGATCCTGAGTCAATAACTGCTAATCCACCAAACCGGTTTGTCGGGTTACTAGTGTTAACTGTGATTAGGTTAGTGCTAATATTTAGTTCGGATGATGATACGTTTGTATATGATGCAGTTCCAAATACAGATAAATTTCCGTTAATTGTAACGTTTTGGTTAAGTGTGTTTACAAAAGATGCTGTAGATGCAAAAGATGCTGACAATACAGACATTGACGCTGTTTGTGAATTTAAAATAAAAGAAGCAGTTTGACTATTTACTACATAACTACTAGTTGCTATTTTTATTGCATTAACTTGACTTTGAATAGATGCAGTAAACGTTAACATTGAACCAGAAAAAGAATTTAATGCTGATATATCAGTTGTACTTCCACCTCCACCTGAGCCAAACCCAGATGCAGCTGCTGAGGCTGATATGAATGTTGGGGATATGTAGCTAGCAGTAACAGAACTCTGTACTGAATTATTACCTAATGGCCCGTCGACATTTCCAGCTGTTACATACTGTGCTGATGCGGCATCAATTAATAAGCCGTTTATTTTACTTATATTACTCATATTTCATACCAATCATTTGAAGGTCTAAATTTCAATATCCAGTTTTTACTTTGCGTGTCTACATTATTCCAATAACAATGTCCTACTACTCTCACAATGCCAGAAGTTGGTATTGTTGTCGACATCATACCAGTTGTATCGCCTTCTAAAAAGTATACAGGTCTTCCGGGTGCAGGCGAATCAATGTTTTGCACTTCATCAATAACAACATCGCCTTCTAATAACACTGAGTTAGTGCCTAGATAAATTCCTAACAAATATGCTGAGTTACCAGAAGCTGCATCTACCGCTCTCCATGTACCGTCAGTTCCTAGATATACTAAATTTCCCACTACACATGATCCATGTATATAACCTGAAAACTCTATTGCTTGACCAGAGTATGTGTATGCGGTACTAGACAAGCTTTCAGCTTTAACCGTTGTTAGTTCTTGACGTTGATATACTCTTGCACGACTTACTGTATCATCACTCCAATCTAAACCTAATACACTGCCACTGGTTAGTAGATTTCGATTAGCCCAGTCAACGGCTACTGTATTACCAGCTGCTAATAGTTGTTTATTGACCCAATCTATTGAACGGGTATCTGGGTGTCCTATTACGCCAGTTTCCCAATTAACTTGAGTAACACCTGCGCTGTTAATTAATTTATACTCTCTGGTATCAATACTGCTGGTAGTGATATGTCCACGAAGTGATCCAGTGAATGATGTTGCTGTTACAGACCCAGAAATATTAACAGAACCAGTTACAATTACATTTTGATTTAATCTATTAACAAACGATGCAGTAGCAGCAAATGAGCTACTTACTGCATTTAACACATAACTAGCTGTAGCAGCTGTACCTAATAAAGATCCAGTTATGCCAGCAGTTACTTGCAAGCTTCCAGTTATCTGAACAATATCACCCGATGCGACTAGTAAATTACTACGGTTAGTATTATTAGACCCGTTACCAATAATAAATGCTGCTATATCAGATAATTCAATATTATCTTTACCAATAACAGTTTGATAATTAGCTGACGCTGTAACACGAAATCCAGCAGCTATTGAATACAAACCTTCAGTTCGAGAAAACCCGCCAAATGCTAAAGATGCATTTTGTGCTGCATATGTATATGCGCCTAATGCAACCGCAAACGTGCCACTTGCAACTGTATTTGTTCCACCGGCAAAAGAATAATTGCCTAATGCCGTAGTCTGATTTCCATATGCTACGGAATATAATCCGGAAGCTTCGGATTGGAATCCTAACGCAACAGCACGTGTACCAGTTGCCGTATTTGATTCTTGTGCAATACTTCCAGAAAATACCGCAGGTCCTATATTAGTAAATGTACTTGAACCAGATATAATAAATGTACCATCAATCCTTGCGCCGGCAGTATCAACCTTCATAATGGTTTTACGGTTGGTATCATTGGTACCGGCGCCAACAACAAATAATGACTGTGTATCAGCCGTATTATATCTACCTATTACAACTTGTTCTTCTTTTGAAGCAATAGTACCTTTACCAAATGCTACAGAATTTTCAGCATCTGCCTTACTTCCAGAACCAGCTGTTAATGAATTGCTTCCGGATGCTATGGTATCTCGACCAGTTGCTACAGAATTGCTTCCAGATGCTACGGTACTTTTACCAGTTGCTAATGATGATGTACCAGCAGCTATAGTATCTTTACCAGTTGCTACAGAATTATCTCCAACGGCCGTTGTTGTATCACCAGTAGTTAATGTTCCAGATCCGACGGCAGTTGTATCTTTACCAGTTGATACGGCATTAGTACCAGTTGCAGTAGTAGTATCTCCAATACTAAATCCTTGATCACCTATTGCTGATGTATCCTTACCTCCAGATATTGCATCACTTCCAACAGCAACTCCCCCAGTACCTAATACTATTTTACCTACGCGATATAATCGACCATCACTTGGTCGAATACCTACAAACGGCAATGATCCGGTAGTTGGCAATCCTGGAAAGTAAACATCTTCTTTGTTATAAAAATCGCCCGATGATGACATATAGTTTAGATCCGGTACTACTTCGAAGAAATTGCTTCGAGCAGCTGTACTAGTACCGTTACCTATTATAAATGCGCCATCACCATTTGCTTCAATGTCACTATTATATCGACCTATTGTTAATTGATATGGAGCATTGGCTAAAGTGCCTAGACCTTCGGCATGACTTCCAACTTTCTTGGCTAATGTATCAACACCTTCAGCATGAGAAGCTTGTGCTGTAGCAGCACTGCCTGATCCTTCAGCATGGGCATAATTAGCATCAACAGATGTGTTATAACCAATGGCTTGGCTATAAGTTGAATTATTTGACATTGTAACATATTGGCCAAATACACTATTATATTGTCCACGCACTCTGTTGTTTTGACCATGTACAATACTTTGAGATGCGTAATAATATAATAAAGAACTAGTGCCAGCTAGTATGCCATTGCTATTAAATTGAATTTCTGTATCATTGCCTCCAGCTGAGACATTAGCTATATACGAAGCTGTTAATGCATAACTAGCAGATATAACAGAATTTCTTCCATATGGTCCAAACACATTAGATGAGGTAACAAAACTAGCTGTCAATGCATTTTGTACATAACTTGCAGTTAAAGCAAAACTTGATGATAGAACTGTCATTGAACTAGTCTGACTATTTAGTACAAAACTAGACGTGGCAGTATTCAATACATAATTAGGTGCTAATGATGCAGTTAAAGCAAAACTTGATGTACCGGCAAATCTACTAGCTGCAGATCCAGACCAAGCAGTAAATATAGGATCTGATTCTGGGCCTCCACCTCCGCCTAAAGCCGCAGATGCTGTATAATACACTTGGCCAGTAGTTGGGTTATATGTTAATACGTTACTTGTACTACCCGTTATTAATCCCTTTGCGTATAAATTTGACGCTGATAATATTAATTGATCACTGCCTGACCAATATAAAACAGCCTTATCATTTTCATTATATAAACTTCTACTAGCCCAATTAATTGATGTTTTTGATGTTGCTCCATTAAATGCATTTAATGATTTATGCTCCCAATTGACAGCTTCTATACCAGCATCGTCTCGCAAATACCTATTTAACCAATTTAACGTTACTTCATCATTGTTAGTAACTAATTCCCCAGTATTCCAATATACAGCTGTGTTGCCATTATCATACGTTAACAATCTATTAGCCCAATCTGCAGCTACTGATGCATCTGATGAAAATAATTGACGGGCGTCCCATTCAACACTCGGTACTCCATTTGCGGCAAGTTGATGTAGATCCCAATCCAAAACAGTTTGGCCATTGTAAATTAATTCACGATTGATTGTATTTAAACTACCGGTTGCAATAACCGAGTTCAGTATGGCATCAGAGCCTGATGTTATGACTTTTTTCCAGCTTGGCATGTTCTCCTCTACAACGGTTGGTTACATCAACGTGATGCCCACTTCCCTTACGGGCCTATGGTAGATTTTATATAAATATGCCGTTTACTTTTTTGCAGATGGTTTTGCAGGTGGCGTTTCTGCGGGAGGTTGAGGTGATTGTAGATGTGTGATTTCGTTAGATAATTTGCTTTGTAGATTGGCTATGAATATAGCATCTTTACCAGAAATTGTGATTATGTCTAATGCGTTGCGTAAAGTTTGCATTTCAGATAAATTGATTTCCATTGTAACCTTTTATTTTTTTGATTGTTCGATATATTGATTTTGTAGTTTAATAATCAAGTTATAAAACATTTCAACTTGATATCCTTTTAAATTGGCATCTCGTAAATACTGTAACAGGAAGTCTAAATCTTCAATTGATAGATTATTATCAATAGATGATGATTTAATAACGTTACCGGTGGTATCTGTTATTATTGGTATTGGTTCTTTACGTAAAAATTTGTCTGCTAATCCCATATAACTTATTATAAATTTAATTATGCTTTAATATAAATATTACCATTAGTATCAATAAACATAAATCCTTTCATATCATTCACCAATTCAGAAGTATTACCACCAGCTGCTGTAAATTTACTTTCAATATCTGATGTACTAGTTATACCAACATCAATACCTTGTACAAATGTCATATTAACATAAGCCTGTGGTGCCATTGCTGTATTAGCTACAGAAGCTGAATATCGGAATGCTAGTCGTTTTGTATCATGATCAAAGAATAAAGCAGATCCAGTACCGACTGTACTACCATATTCAAATACAATTCCAGAATCTTTATCGCCGCCAACATTGGCAGAGCCAGATGCTAATAAAATAAATTGATCATCAAATGTACTATTGATAGAATTTGCAAATGTACTAGGTCCGGTGAAACTAGCAGATAAGTTAAATTGTATTGTTGCTAGCGATGGATTATTAGCATTTGTGATTTGTATATAACTTGCATTACCAGGACCCGAACCAAATCCGAAGTCAAATGTATTACTAGTACTATTAAAACTATTCTGATCAATAGTAACATTGCCAATGGTTAGTTGGCCGCCATCAGTCGCAGGATTAAATGATAATAATGAACTTCCAGTAACTTGTCCGGTGCCATTTGATATTAAAATTTGATTATTAGGAGCTACAGTACTACCAACAAATGCAGTACTAATATTACTCGCTGTTGCTGCAGAACTTGCTGTTGTAGTTAATATGTTAGTACTAGGATTATATGATAATGTACTGGTATCAATTTGTAATCCTTGATTACCCGCGGCTGTTACAAATACTGGATAATAACTAACATTGGTAACAGTATTATCAACGATACTTGCCGATACAGCTACTCTTGCCCAACTACCAGTACCTTGTAAACTACCAGTAAAACTAGTTGCAACTACTGGGACACTAAATGATGCTGATATGGTACTAATGTTTGCAATATTGGTAGGTGTAGTATCATATGTACCTTGTATTAAAATGCCATCATTACTTGCTGAAACAATATAATCACCATTACTTGATGAAATGTAATTACCAGACCCACCACCAGTAGATGTACTAATACCACTAATTACTTCATCAACATAATTGCCAATATATAAATAAGCAGTAATATAAGCTGGTACAGTAGTTAAACTAGGATCTTGTACATATAATACACCTGCAAAAGGATCAAATACCCAGTCAATTAAATCTCCAGGGGTGATTTCTGTTGAACCATCTGATTTTAATACTTTAGGATCAAATTGACTACTGTATAACGTGGAACCACTGGCAAAACGTGATGGTATTACCTGTAATCTACCATTACTACCAGAAAATGCCTGGCCAGCTTTGAACGGAAATGTTCCACGCTTTGCATGATTATATGACGCTTCACTTTCATAATCATCAGGCAATGATAAAGCATATGCATGATATAAAGATGCAGCTGCAGATGTTTCACCAGTATCATCAATACTTGTTCCGTTTATACCGCCGGCAGCTGTTGCTACCAATGATGTTCCAATTCCAGATAATACAAATCGTACTGACTGTACTACTGTTTCTCCTGATGCGTTTGTATATGTATTACCTAATGGAGCTCCAAATGTTGCCTCGGTAGTTGATACGTCCTGCCCAAACGTTTGCAACGCAGATATTTGTACACCCGATCCGATGGTTTCATTACTTGGACCAAAGTCTACGTTAGTATGCGCTTTACCTGATAGTTTTTTATATGCAATTGCTAACTGATTATATTGTGTAGTTGCCATTTTAATTCTTTATATTTTTATGTTAAGGATATACTTGAAATATGTCCAGTCCATGACGATCCTGCGGTAATACGTATTAGTACATATTGATTTGCTGCAGCATTTTGGGTTACAAAATTTATTGCACCAGCTAAATTAGTACTATTTGTACTAATACCTTGGCCGCATCCATATGTATTATCGGTATCAGTTGGATATGCATTTGTAGACCCTGGGTAACCTACAATGACATCTCTCCAAGCTGTTGTACCGGGAATCTTTGCCGATACTTTAACATTATTTGATAATACCCCAGATTCTGCGACAAATGATAATCCACTACCGGCAATTGCAATTGTAAATATAGCCTTAACACTAGCACCGTTCTGGAAAGCACGTAAATAATAACGTGTTCCACTGGCTGCGCTGTAATCTGGGTGTGTTACGAAGTTTGGATTAGGAAATAAAGCTCCTATACCGCTAATATTACCATTTGTTGCTGCGGCGCCAAATGCCTTTGTTGGATATGTTAAACGACCTACTGGCGAACCTCCTGCTGCCAACCAAACTGCTAATTCATCTGTTTGATCACCGGCTACTAAACTTGATGCACTTGGATATGCATTTAGGTATGTAGTCACATTTCCTTGGTCATTATATGGGCTAATATCATATGCTAGTCGATAATTTTCTCCAGTAAATGTTTCTGATGTCGTAGTGTTTGCATTGGAATGTCTATTAACAATGACTTTTGGTGTCGTTACTGCAGATGAATTATTTGTTTTCCCATGTGCATTTGTAACGGTAAATCTTGATGATAAAGTGGAACCATTAATGGCTTGGCTACTATTAACACTATGTAAACTGGCAACTTGTAAACTACTAGATGGCGATGTCGGAGTAGTAATTGTAACTGCCATGGCTGTTAATATGGTGGTTGCTGCTCCACCTAATTGAAATGTATTAAATCCTTGAGTAGTACTATTTGCGCTTATTGCTGTAGTAGCAAAAGTATTACGATAGTAATTATCTATAGATGATGTAAATGTATAATCAAATTTACTGCAATATGGTATCCCAGATAGATACACTATACTACCAGTATCAATTGATGCCGATGTAGGTGTTGCTATTGTATACGGAAAAGTTGTATTACCTGATACTGCTATTGGATCATATACCCAATCTATATATGCAGACGATACCCCTAATGATGATGATACAACCGCATAATTAGAACCACTTCTCCACATGGATGTTGGTATTGATACTGTACCGGTCCTATGTTGCCATAATGTAAATTCTTGACCAGAACTAATAAATGAACCAGTTTGTGCTTTAGCAAGTGTTATAGTAGCAGGGCCAGCGCCTATTGTAGCAGTGGTTACAGCATTATTATCCGGTGGCGTATAACTATAGTTAACACCATTAACGTTTAATGTATATGTTTCACCAACACCAACACTATCAGTAACTCTAAATGCATTATTTGGATAATTAGTATATGTACCAGTATTACCGGCAACATCATTATTTAGCGTTATAATAACTGGATTAACACTTGATGCTATGACTCCTAAACGTCTAAGATTACTAACGTCGCCAGTGGTTTGTGTATAATCTGTTGTAAATGCAGTAATATCAGCAAACCCCGTAGTACTTCCAGACATTGGCGAATATGATGCTGTTGTGTTAGTAGCATCAAATGATAATCGTTGACTATTTGCCATAGTACTATTACTAGTAGCGTCTATATAATCTAATAAAGGAGCTTGTAACGGAGCTAGTCCTTTCAATACTTCATTGAATCTATCAACCGCGGTACCAACTGGTGTACTTGTTGTAAAGTCAGTGAACAATCCGTCGTTATACGTTCCATCTTCGGCCGCTCCGATATTAAAGTTACCAACAAAACTTCCAGAGAATGATCCTGATAGTACTGTAGTCGCGGCTAGATTAGTTACTTGTTGTAATGGTTGGCCTGGTGCTCTATATAATGATGCACTTAATTCTGCTACACTACCCGATACTATGACTTTTTTCCATGTTGCCATGTTATATCCTGTTTTATTTTTTATCTATCATAAATAAATATCATCACATACAATTAATCCAGTCCGACAAAGAAATTTGTTGATGTGAAATACATTCCACCATTAGGTGCTGTTGTAGTTAGTTCTGCACTTTGAGTAGCTATTATTGCATATCCACTTTGTGTTACCGAGAATATTGCGTTACCAGTGCTACCTTTTACAAGAAATAAATTTGCAGTATCACTTTGTATGCTCAATGAACTAGAAATTAAAATACTGCTTGTTGTAAACCAAGTATTATACTCATCTGTTTTTACAAAAAATGGCGGCCCTGATTGACCAGGTAGTCCAGGAATACCTTGTGGGCCTTGTGAAAATACCTGTATTACACGCATGTAGTTCTCTTATGCAATTCTTTATAATAAATATGTATTAACTATAGTACATGCCGTAAAAGAAAGTATGTATTTTCGTTCAACTATGGTATCATTACCGAACAAGTATATAGTTCTATAAGTCCTAGTTAATATCTAATTCATACACAATACACTTTGACTTTTAGTCCCGGTATTCTTCATATATTCTTAAGATAGGTTCTACAATTTCATGACGGTGATTTGTCTTAAGAACACAGATACGCACGCCTTTTACATTTTCTTCTAACCGTACAAAAAACCCAATACCTGAATCTTTTTTACTTTTTAAATCAGTTTGGCTCATATCACCACAAAATACCATTTTACCACCTTTACCTAAACGTCCTAACATCATTTCTGTTTGACCGTGTGTGATATTTTGACATTCATCTACTATTACAAAACAATTTGGAAATGTACGTCCACGCATAAATGCAAATGGTACCACTTCAATCTCACCATTAATAAGCATCTTGTCTACTTTTTCTTTGTCATATAACATGTAAAGATTAGCATAGATAGGAGCTAACCACGGATCCATTTTTTCTTTAAGGTCACCTGGCAAGAATCCAATATCTTCCTTGGCAACGGTTGGCCTTGTGATTATAATTTTTTCAATCTCGCGTTTAAAAAACATATCTAACGCTGCTTGACAAGCAACTAAAGTTTTACCAGAACCAGCTTGTCCTTTAATTAATACAACTGGATTATCAAACATCAATGACTTGGCATTGCGTTGTTCTTCATTAAGTTCAATTTTAAACTTGATAGGGTTCTTTGGTTTTCTTTTATCGAAGTTAGATAACTTTGTAGCTTGTTCCATAACTATTACCTTTTGTATAAATATAAAGACATAAAAAAAGGGAAACCGAAGCTTCCCTTTTAATATACAATCTCAGTTAAAGATTATACACGATCTAAACCATGTACATATACTTTACCGTAGAACTCAGGACGTACCATTTTCTTGGCGTAACGAGTCATCACACCTTTTCTTGGAGTGAAGTTAGTTGGATCGTACACCAATGGAGTCATGATCAATGGAATATATGGAGCATATACAGCACCAGTTTCCAAGAATTGACTTCCACGATATCCCATTAAGATGGTGTTTTCAGTCATATATGGGTTCTTATAAACTTGGAATCTATTGTTAATAGCACCAACTTTCTGAACACCCATTGCAAACTGCATCTTATCTCCATCAGTATCAGCAGCATATCCTGGGATTGATTCCAAAATAGTTGCTACAGTTGGAGAACATACTAAGAAGTTTGCACCACCACGTAAAGTTAAACGGTGAATTTGATTAGATACTTTTTGTATCTTAGTACCTAAAGTTTGGAACCATGTTCCTTGGTTGTAAGCTTGACCAGCAGCTGCGGCATTTACAAATGTATTTGTTGATCCATCAAACTGATAACCGATAATTGCAGACCAACGCTCAGTTGTTTGAGCATTTTGAATTAACATGTCTAAGATTTCCAAATCAATCTCTTGAGAGATGTATTCAGACAACATGCTAGTCAATTCTGCTTCAGCATCAATTGAGTGGTAAGCATTTAAGTCTTGAGCAAATTCTGGAGACCAAATAGCTTTCAACTTACGAGTCTTGGCAACAATAGCCTCACTACGCATTTCCAAGTTGATTTCTGGGATGTCCAAAGTTGTACCAGCAGCTGGGTCTTCAAAATCACCACGACTGATGTTATCAGCTGGTCCTTTATGATAAGCAACTTCAACGCCGCCAGCAGTACATACTACAATTGGAGTAGCAGCTGTTTCAATTAAGAAATACACATATCCAGACTTAACTTCAGTAAACTCAGGATAAATAGTAGTAATACCAGAACCAGACACATTAAATGCACGTACACCGTTTTTATCATAGCCAGATAAAGAACTAGTTGAAACTTGCAATACTTGGAAATATTTAGGTGTTGATGCAGCTGATGCTGAGAACTCAGAGTTAAAATTAGTAAATAAGTCTAACTGTGCTCCCGTTAAAGCAGCTTTATTTGATGCAAAAGTGTTTGTAAATGGATTAAATGATCCAGTATTAACGGCTATGTTGGCAGCATTAACATCATTGATGGTATAACCAAAACGACCAGCGCCATACAGACCTTCGGTTCCAGCTGTACCAGAATTGATATCAGTTCCGCCGTCGCCAGCATCAGTAATACCAAATACAGAATCAGCTTGAGATTTGCGACCTTGAAGTGTCAAGAAGTCATTACCAGTTGATGTTCCAAATCCGTTTGTACCTTGACCTGTACCGTACTTGAAATCCAAGAAGAATACTAGACCAGATGGCAAGTTCATTGGTTGTACGCTAACGAAATCTTTTGCGGCAATTTCAGCAAAGATACGACGTACTAATGGAAGAGCTACGCCATTCCATTCTTCAGAACCAGCAGTAGTACCAGTAGCATTAGCTTCAGTTACCAATTGCTTGGCTTGGTTTTCTAAAAGAACGGCCATGCCGCGTCTTTCTACTTCTCCATTCAAACCTTCCAACAAACCAGTCTTAGACCACTTCTTTTCCAAAGCGATACTAGCTGCGTTTTGAGTAGTATTTGAATTTTGAGGTAATAATGAGTTTAAATTCATTTTTTTCCTTTTGTTAATTTTTTACTTTAAGTTAGCCAATTTCTTCCAACGAGCTGCTAACTGGTTTCCTTCAGAAAGAATTTCTTTCTTTGGAGCAGTACTACGAGTTGGTTTAGAAGCATAGCTTTCTTTGATTTGTTTTTTTGCTTTTTTTGAAGTCAATGACTCACAAATAGTACTGTAAACTAATTTAACTTCACGCAAATTATTTGCACGGTCAAAGTTTTCAATTACTTTCATTTTTTGTGATTCATTTAATTCATAGTTTCTAAACAATTTGTTAGAAAATAATAATTTTGCATTTAAGAGATTTACTTCATTAAGCTTGGTTTGCATGAATTTGATAACACGGTAAGCTTCTTCTAAATCTTTAGATGGTTCTTCTTCCATGTCATCACCTTCAGTTACAGGCTCTTCTTCCATGTCCTTGTCGCCATCTTCTTCAGTTAAAGAACGGATGATTTCGTTGATGTCAATATCTTCATCCATTTCATCTTTTTCTTCAGCTTCTGTTTTCATAGGCTCTTCTTCCATGTCGTCGTCGCCTTCTGTTACAGGCTCTTCTTCCATGTCATCGCCACCTTCCAATTCACGGATAATAGCTTCTAGATCTAATTCCTCTTCGCCCATGTCATCACCTTCTGGTAAGTTATCAGCTGGAGTACCATCTTCGCCATCATTCATGTAATCTTCTTCGTACATACCATCCATGTCTTCTTCTTCGTCAACTGGTGCTGGAGCTTCTTCATCATCCATTCCCTCTTCTTCAGCTAAACGAGCAGATAACATGCTTTGAAGTCTTGGTGTAAATGCCTCTTCTAATGCAATTTTTGCATTTGCCATTGCAGTCTCACGAACAGCTTTAGCATCTGCGATTGCCTCTTTTAAGAGTTTGTTCATAATTGTTCCTCGTATTTAATTTGGAAATAAGACTATTCGCAGTCTTAATAATGTTTGTATAAAAATATTTGAGTGACCGTATAATAGACTGTTACGGTATCATTAACAATTATATATATAACGCAATGTAAAAAAGATGCCGTTTCTGACATCTTTTTATAAACTTTGATTTGTTAACCGTTTCTTTCTGATTCTCGTTGAGCTAAAAACCTAGCCCTCTCTCTGGCGATTCGTTTTGTAACTGATGGCGATACATACTCCTGCCTTTCTTTGAGAATTTCCAACTTACCAGAATCCTTAAGTGCTTTTTTCCATTTACGCATAGCAAATGAAATGTCCCCACGGTCTCCGACTTTAACAACCTTTACTCCTAGTTCACAACCAGGAATAATACTTTTGAAATGTTTCTGTTTTTTACTTATGTAATTCATATATAACTGTTTTGATAATTATAATAACTATTTTTTTATTTTACAAGAAAAATACTAGCAATTATTATGGCTTCTGCTATTGCTGCTATTCTCCAATTCTTTTTTCTAGTTGTCTGTGTATCTAATTTACCTTTGGTAACAGCATGTTCTGCTACTTCTGTTTGATACTTAGTACGTAAACTATCTGCTTCTGTTTCTAACGCTGTGTATAGTTTATTTAGATCCGTGTAATATTTACGTTCTATGATTAATTGCTTATTGCAATCTTCCCAAGCCGTACGAGTTTCTGTTAGTTCTACAGTTTGTCCTTCACAGAATTTAATTTTACGTAATAAATCTAATTCCTGCTTATATGTAAAGCAAACCAATGAATCGTTATTATAAATTATACGAGTAGGTTTAAAATGTTGTCCAGACACTGTCGCGGCCAGAAGTAGACAACTTGTCAAGGTCATTAATTTCTTGAGCATTTTGTTCTCTTATTTTTTTAATTTTTATAACTGTTTCGCCTTGTTTGTTATCATAAGCCGTTTGTAGATTTTTTAAATCTGCATTTAGTTTATTAACTTGTTCCCTAAGACGTTCTATTTGTTTGGTATCTTCTATAGTAACCGTTACTACCGGTTTATTATATATAGAAAAAAGAGCTATTGATAGTGATATAATTAGTACCGCTATCAATAACTCTTTCCAATAACTTATTACAAAATTCATTTTATCTTTCCAATGAGTTGTTTACTGTGTAATACTTATTTAATACAGTACCTATGTCTTCATAGGCAGCTTCTAAACGTTGTTGCATGCCAGACATTTCACCAGCAGTTTTTTCAAACGTTTTAAATGCCTCTTGTAGTTGTTTCATATGACGACTAACAGTAACATTATCAAACCAATGTTCAGACTCTTGAATAGTCAATCCTTCAGCCGTATTAACAATATTTCCTAATGTTTCAGAAAGTTCACGTAAATTACTTTCACGGTAAACCATTTCTCCTAACTTATGATATTGAGATACTGCTTCTAAAAATGCTTTCTTTTCATCTTTAGACATGGCTGGCTTTTCTTCTTCTCCTAAATATTTTTCATTTAGGATATGTTTTAATAATTGTGATTCGTATTTTTTCATTATAATCCTTGAAGTGTTTTTTCAATTCCTTGTAAATTTTTCATTACAGCTGATGCATATCTGTTAATAGTTACACGCGCTTGTTTTGCTTCATAACTCATAGCCATATCATCTTGAAGTTGATTGTCAATTTCTTGTAATACTTGTTCTAAATCCATCGCAGCTGTTTCTAGACTTTCAATAAAAGTAGTATAATCCATTCCACTTTCCATTGATTCATCTTCGTTAATCTTACGACCAGAATTTCCTATACCTAAAAATACACTACCTTCAGTAAGCATCTTATCATTTGACTTAGGCTTACCAGCAAATAGTTTGTTATATTTTTTCTTTAAGTTCATTTAGATCCTTATAGTTCAGGTGGTATATTTGCAAATGGATCTGGAATAAATCCTGCGCCTGGTTGTCCTGGTGTATTATATGGTCCATATATGCTATTATGAGAAGCTTGTTCTAAACTATTAAATACAACTGAACTGGCAATTGGATTACCTAGTTGCATGTTTACCAATGGCTCCGCATTTGGACCAGTGGTAAATCCTGTTCCTAATTGGCCAGGGTTATTCGGACCAAATTGTGATGTATGTGCTAATTCTAATAATGATGGCATATTAAAACTCCATTATGATGTCTTGTATAATACGACTAATATTATCGTATTTATTGTTTACCGTTCTATTAACGGACTCATTTACTGGTGATAGAAAAGCTCCATGCGTTGATGGATTACTAACAAAGTCAAATGCTATTAATTCAAAATCATCTTGTACTTCAAGTGCTGCATTTCCTTCGCGCATTACTTCTTTTACAGATCCCATACCACGAGATGATATACCTAAACGAATTCCAGATTGGAATAATGCTTTTAAAATATTACCAGATGGTGTCGGAAGTATTTCTACTTTACCAACCAAGTCATTACCTTGCCATCCCATTGATAATACATTATGAGATACATTGTTCAAATTGACAACAGATGAATCTGGGTGGTCTAATTCTCCTAACGCTCTACGCTCTGCAATAAATGTTTGACTATAATTTTTTGCTTCACGTTGTAATATAGGCATTGGATAAATACGTCCATTTTGATTCTTTGCACCAGCTCTTTGAAGAACACCATTAACAATTAAACGGCCGTTATTTTCGGCTAAGGATTCATTTATTTGTTGCGGTGATACTTCAAAAATAGTATAATCAACCAAAAGCTGTTTACTCATATTATCCTTTACGAGTTAATGTTGTATATGGATACGCAGCACCATCAAATTTAACAGCGCCGACATAATAATTAGTATCGTTATAATACTTATCCAATCCATTTGTCGTTACAGAAACAGATGCAGTTGCGGCAACAAAGTTTGTAGTGATATCAGGTACGCCACCTTCATTAATATGTGTTATTGTCAATGATCCAGAACCAGCTGCAATAGTTGGTGTAAACAATGTACTAGGAGCAATTGTATTAGTAAATCCAGCGACAACAGCTGTTTCAGACTGATTGGCAATTGCTTCTTTAAATCTACTTACTAAACTACCAGTAATATTTGCTGTTTCTGATCTCGTATATGATGCAGTTACTAATCCAGCTAATCCAGTAGTATTACTATAGGTATAGCCAATAGAACTAGATACAATTAGGAATCTAAATGTCTTTGTGCTATTTGCATGATTATATGAATAATCAACAGTGCCATTATATGCAGATACATCAAAATAATATTCATGTAATCCTGCTCCTGATCCAGTAATACCATTATCAATTGTAGTTACCCAGGCAAAACTCTGTGTCTCAGCAGTATCACCAATAATTTGCGGGTTGCTCCCTAAAGCCGCAGCATTATTATTAGATACAGATGTTCCGGGTGATTGATGATTTTCATTTATAATAAACGGATCATCCCATAATACTTTATTACTATCTTTAATAAATTGAACACGTGCTGCTTCAACGCCTTTTGATTCAATTAATTGTTTAATATGTGGCTGACGTGTATAGTCGCGCCAATCTAAAAAGTTACTCATTTTGATAATTCCTTTAATCTATTAGAAATACGTACCATACGTTCATTTATTTTGCTAAATCTAACTCCGGTACTTTTCCAGAATTGTCCTGAATTGACGCCAGATTCATTTTTTAATTTTAAATTATATGCAATAACACGTTCAATTTCAGCTAACATTTTATTAACTTCCATTATACTTTTGTTTACTTTTTGTGATGGGGTAGCAGTTTCATCTTTTTTATATTCACGATATGATACCGCTTCTTCGATACTATATCCAGACGGTGCTTTATAATCTACACTTGTATGAATATATCCCAAACGCTTTAAAGATTCAAACATGGCCATCGTTGCATCAGATGTACTGTATCCGTATTTAGTTGATAATCCTTTAACAAATCGATCAACCATTTTATCTAATGCAGGATTAGATGCTTCATTAATTGATTCAACGCCATACATTTCAGCCATCATTTTTTTATATGATGATTTACTTTCCATTGGCTTAAATATTTTATTAGTTTTTTTAACGCGCTTCATGCCCATTGCTTCGATAGTGTCATCATCTGCCTTACCAAATGCATATGGCGATTCAAACCCAGGAACACCAGCGGTAGTAGACATTTCATCTAATTCTTCCTCTTCGTCCATTTGTGCAACTTTACTTAAACGTTTTTTCAAATAACGATCTGATGAATCAGTATCGCCATCATTATCTAAATCTTTATCATCTAACTTATCAAAATCCATTTCAGCTTCTTTATCAGAAACACGATCTACACCTTCATTGAAATGACGAAATTTACGTTCTAAATCTTTAAGAAAACTCATATTAATGTCCTATTTGTTTTTTGAATACATATATAACACTATTAGTACCGCCTGATATTTTTGCTATTGATAAGTCAAGTATATCTTTATTACCATCAAGTAATCCTAATGGTAATATACCACCATTTGATAGGCTGGCAGTTGCTCCACCAGCGACTGATACCAATATAGCTCCATAGCCATAATTACTTCCAGTAAAGTTAACCTCGCCGCCAGTGTATGTATATGATGTCATATACTTACCAGGATGGCCTAATCTATCAAATTGATTTTGTTCAGTTGCTGTATATCCAGGATAAAAACTCATATTACTTTCCTTTTATTTTTTGCAATTCATCAACTAATTCATAATAACGAAGCATTGTTAAAATATCTTTATCTTCAATAACGTTACGACGACTCATTGTAGTTAATAAATTTGCAACTTCATTTAATTTAATACGTATTACTTTGCTAGGTACTGTAGTTTTAATCTTATTAAGATTTTGACATAGTATAGATGCTTCAGAAATAACAAATTGCTTCAATGTGGCAGAGTTTGTTACATTGTTAATATATTCACGAAGCAAACGTTTTTGTGATTCATTTAAAGTTGCATACTTTTCATTGAATTTATCAACAATAAGTTTTGATGCTAATATACGTATATCTTTGTTTTCAGTAGCTAGAGTTGGTGGCGCAGATACTGTTGTTGTTTTAGTACAAATATGTTCCATCATGGCAAAACGATTATTAACATATTCCTTAGGATCATCAGACTCTATAAATTCAAATAATTTATAAATAGAAGCATGTAATTTATAATTACTAACACGAGATGCGAAAAACTCATCAATGTTATAATGACTACGAATGTCTTTTATTAAATTGTATTTTTCACGCTTAATACCGGATTCATTTATTGCATGTTTAGTACGCAATACTGCTTCTAAAAACATTTCCGCTTTTTTTTGAGAGTCAAATTTTTCTTCGTGAAGTGATCTATATAATTTCAATTCTTTTGATAACTCTGAATTTTTTGAAAAATTTCGTTTTATAATACCGAGTGCTTTTGAATTGCGATTATTCATCGTGTCCGAAGCAACTTGGCGTACAAGTAACTCAAAAATTAAACCAGTATTTTTTACTTTTGCATGTTTAATCTTACTCATGTATATTCCTGTTTGTACGTACCTTTTTAATAAATATTCCGTATAATGAAAATGCCATATTATTCTATATCCAATAAATTATTTTCATCTAACATTGTGCCAGTGTCTGATGATGTTTCTTCGGTAATTAATGATTGCTTGATTACTGATTTTGTTTTCATCTTGCTAGCCATGGTTTGTATCAATAACTTATTGTTAACACTTTCCATGCTTAATGGCGAGCCACCTTTGTAATTATGCTGTAATGGCGACTTATCAGTACTTAATGCATTTCCTAGATCTTTTATTGCCAATGGATCACGCCCAAATGGACTACTATGTTTACCCCATGTGCCAGTTTCTTTTGGACGACCAGGTCCTGCTACATGTTCTTGTTCCATACCGGGTAACAATCCACCTTTATTGGCAACATGCATACTTGCTATGTCATGAGGTGTACCAAAACTCATATTTGTTTTCTTTGGATCATTACCTTCTGACTTAATTTGTTCTCTACGGAAAGATTCTTTTAAATCTTCAATAACAAGATCACGTTCATTTAACCATTCCTCATGACTTAATCCAAATACATTTTCATAGATATATTTTTCTGAAAACATGTTTAACTCTTTCATGTTGCCAGCCAATCCAACTTTTGCATCATATGATTCAATTTTTTGCTTTTCATAAATCAATGATGGATTTGTTAATGATAACTGGAAATTAACTAGTTCATCATCACGGAAGCCTTGCGAATATAAATGTACTATGGCAATCTTTGTTAACTCAGAAATAAAAATTCTTTGTATACGTTCAATTGTTCTAGCAAAACGCACATCTTCGGCTGCTAATGTTGCTTTACCTTCTACACCTTCATCATATCCTAAAAATGCTTTTGGTATTTTAAGAGCAGCATGCATTTTATTACGTAGATACTCGATATCTTCAATTTGACCGTCACTCGATAAACCAGGAAGTGGATCAATTGATGTACCAGATTCTCCTCCACGTACTGGAAGATAAAAATCTTCCATCATGTTTTGAATATTAAACTTTAAGTTGTATTGACCAGTAGCCTCGTCCATATATGGAGTCTTTTTCATCTTATTGATGATTTGTTGCATGTACCCGTCGACTTCTTGTGGTGGTAAATTACCAACATCAATTTTAAAGATGCGGCGTTCCGGAGCTCTCATTATACGATGAATTAACATGGCATCTTCCATCAATGTTAATTGCTTGAATATTTTACGTGCCGGCTCAATCATTGACTTACCATATGGTAAGAAATTTGTATCTGATAATAAACGAAAATGTGCAATTTGATAATTTTCAAATTGATTTCTAGGATTACCAAAACTTCCGCCAAAATGACTAGTGGTGGTATGTGATCCTTGCACAACAAAACGATATGCATATGGATTTTCAGGATCGTATCCTTCTTCACGAACCATTTCATATGTTGACATGGGAACTACATTGATAACTCCTAACTCATCTTCAATATCCAAATACAAATAGAAATCACCATATTTACAGGCATTACGAATCCATGGCCATAAATTATAATCTATGTTAAGTATGTCATAAAATAAATTATGTAATACTTTACGTACTTCGTCATTAGGCGCTGAGATTGTTAATGTGTCGCCTTCTGCATCTTTAACTGTGCTTTCGTCTGCATAAATATCTAATGCCGATGCGATAATTGGATCCAAATCCATTGCTTCGTAATCAGAAAACAATTCAGTTTTTGATTGATGAAAGTTATAAGTTTGATTTGCAATATGTCCGGATTGACCTCTATGTAGGCCAGCAAAACGATCAATGTAGTTATTACTAGAAAGTGCACCATTTGATAATAAATGGTTTGTATCTATAACTTTTAATCTATTTTTTGCTACACGACGAACAATAACATTTGTCGAAAAAAGCCGTTTTAATCTAGCTTGTAGTGAAGTATCTGCCATAAGTTCTATTTATTAATAAATATTAGATTAACCAGGTAAGGCTCTCGTTTTGTCCGTTAACGCCCCATTGCCAGGAGCCATTATCCACATTACCTGTACTGTATACACCTGGACTACTCTTTCCAAAGTGTCCTAAGGTCTTACGAGACAAATCCATACCTTGTTGTTGTAAACGAAGTGCAGTATCACGTATCCATAAAGCTGTACCAAATGACATTACCAAGTCATCATTATAACCACGTTGTGCTTCTGCTCTTTGGCCAGTCCATATGAATACTAATAACTCATCTATTAATCGTTTACTACGTACCACCGGAGTCTTTTCACGGAAGTATGTTTCTAATTTAGATATTACCAAAGGACGTGTTTTGGAATTCATTGAGAACCCAGGAACTTTATCTGATTTACCTTTAAGGTCATATCCCTTTGCTAAATGTACATTTTCATCTACATATGCATCTGAACGATATGAATAATATAAGTTGTCATATCCTCTATCTATTGCAACTTGTAGTACTGCCCATCCTATATTAGCATTTTCAATTACTAGTAAAGCATTATTATATTCGGTGGCAACAGATACAAGCATGTTGCCGTAATCAGTAGTTCCTATTTTACCTTTGTATTCCGCAACTTGTGTCATGCTATTAATTTCCATGACATGAAATGCGGAGTAGTCAGCTCCATCGCCTCGAGCAACGTCAGCTATAACCGCATAACTTTTATTAGTTCCATACTCAGGATATTCCCATATCCAATAATTGCCATCGAAGCCTCGGCGTTCCATTGGCTCTTTAACATATGTTTGTTCATACCATTGCAATATAGGACCGTCAATGACAGTATGGCCAGATGATATAAAGTCACAGTCACATTCTTGGGCTGCTTGTTTTTCTCCTAACAGTTCTGTTTGTTGTACACGCCATTTATCATTACGATCAGGATGAACTGTCCAGTGTAGTTTCATCGGATGAAATTGACCACCCGCTTCCGCATCTGACCAAACTTTATGAAACCAATTACCAGTACCATTAGGAGTAGATAAAGCAATACATCCACCACCTGTAGCAAGTGTTTGCTGAGCTGACGTCCATATTTCATCAATGTTTCTAATAAATGCTGCTTCATCTATGACCAATAATGATAATGCTTCTGAACGACCGGCAGTTCCTGTACTTGATACAGCTTTTACCTGAGAGCCATTCTTGAAGCGAAGTGAAAGTTTATTATCTTCTATACTAGTTCCTTTTAACCAACTAGGAAGATTTTCGTGCATTACACGTATTTTTGTTACCAAGTTTTTTGCAACGTCTTGTGTTGTTGCAATAACTAGTACGTTATAATCTGATTTAAACAACATGGCCCATAACACATAACCAGCTGTTACTGTTGATATACCCAACTGACGTGATTTTAATATAACACTATATCGATTATGTTGTAAAGAAGTTAAAACCTCTTCCTGAAATGGATAGAGGTTAAAATACATTTTTCCTTTGGTAGGATGTTGTATAATACAATACTTGCGCATGAAATGTATTGGATCCATGGCGCATCGTTTATACTCTTCAGCAATTATTTCACGTAAACTTTTTTGAGCCATGTAACTTTTATTTTTTATACTTGAGTACCTAATATTTTAGCGATATGAGCTTTTAAGTATTCTTTAACCTCACCTTGTTTTATGGCAGTCAATGCACCCTCAATTGATGCAGCATCAAATGCTCCATGCAATGCTTCAAATGCAGCATCGGTACCAGCTTTAACCATTAATACACATACAATAACTAACCATATGTTTTCTGCTACTTTTTTTCTATCCGCTTCTGGCGCATTTCTAAAAACAGGATCAGCTTTTAATAATGTTGCAATAAATGCAATATATTTATGGTGCAGGCTTTTTCCGCCCTCTTTCACCAACTGCCCTATTTTTATAGCAATTAATTCTGCATCTGCCATGGCTCCATACATTTCACCGTTAGCAGTTAATATACTAAGAATTCTAGGAAGTCCCATGATTAGTTTTCCAATCATTTCTATTATTTTAGGAAGCGCTGCTATAATACCAGCAATTGTCCATCCACCTATTTCATTAATAGATTCAGATTGCTGTTTAACTATTTTTTCAGTACCTTTTAATGCCTTATCTAATAAATCTTCAATAGCATTTTCATCATCAGATGTTAGTTCAGGTAATTCATCAAAATCAACATTATCTAAATTACTTTTACTAGTACTGTCGTTTTTAGCTGAATCTGTTTCAAATTCAATTTCGTTTAATGATTTTTTTTTAATCTCTTCAATAATAATAGCACGTATCAATTTACGCATTTCATCTATTTGCAATTGAGCATCTTTATCTAATTCATTAACAGACGACTCCAATTCTTTTTCCAAACGTTTTTTATCTTTGGTCAAGTCTTTAAGAGATGCCATAAGCTTTTGCTTTTTAACGCCATCTGCTTCAGCATATTCCTTAGCCATCTTTTTCATTTTCTCAACAAGAGTTTCAAGTTCTTTAGATATCTTGCTAATAGATCTTCCTTTTGCCATCTTATCCTTTAAGACTATTGTATATTTTTTCTTTTAGTTGTTTGTAATCAGTATCAAATTTTTCTAGAAAAGCTGTTTGATTCCAATCCTCTAAGCGTCCATCTGCGTTTTGTATGAATTGTAAATGTACTGCTTCGCGTAATAAGGCAACATCTCTGTCTGCATCTTTAAACCAAGCTTCGGCATTTTGCAACATGCGTTCTTTATTATACGCATCCCAAGCTTCTTTACCTTGATTACGTATTTTAGACTCTTCTTTAATAACACATTCAAAACATTTTTTATGAATGAAATACATTTTAAAGTTTAAATGTTGTTCTGTGTCACGCATTGTTTTATCACAACATGGACATGCGTCTGGTACCGTTAATGCTTTACGTACTTGATCAAGTATACTATTTTCTACTTGTCGTGTACGATAACCATCGTGTTGCGTTATGCTCCAGGTTGTACCTTTGTTATCTGTTTCTGTCCAGGTATCACCTACAGCATGCTTTTCTGTAACTGTTTTATTAAAGCCATACGATTTTCTTGTCTGTGATTTATGAGTTCCAGACATCATTTCTTGTATGGCTTTGGTATTTTGTAACTTGTTTGACATATTATTGTAACGCTGTTTTAATTTTTGTACGTATCATACGCTTGGCAGCGTCATCTAATGGCAATGATTTAAGCATATCAAAAACAAAATTAACTTGTTCTATGGCTGGTTTGTTTTCCAACATTTTTACCATTTGCTTGAATGCCACCGTATCAGTTAATCTTTCCTGGCGTTGTTGAAGACCGGCAGATACTTTTGAATCAGGAGCGGTATCCATTTCCAATTCATTTATTGTGTTCTCAGTTGTACTAGCTTTTTCAGCTGCGCCTAACTTACGAGCTATGCGTTGCTTGATAGTATTAAAATCTTTCGAAGTTAATCCTAATTGCTGAGCTAATTGTGCTGTTAATTCTGCTTTTTGTTCTGGTGTCATACGAGCAATACGGTCTTGGTCTATTTTACCTAAACCAACATTTAACTGCGTACGAGCTGATCCTAATTTTGATCTTAAATTGCTTCCAATTTTATGTAAAAAATCAGCTTCCCCTTCATTGAGAATAGCTTGAATTTCTTTGCGAAGCATTTCACGTAATTGTTTTTCTTTCATGAATATCCTTGTTTTCTATAAATATCAACGGAATGATGATTCCAATCCTTTAACAATAAATCTACCAGTAATCTTAAATGGTTTACTATATATCTTTGGATCACGTATCACAATACCTTCATGTTCACGTACTGGACCTAATGGTGAACTCAATGCTTCGAGAACAGCATTACCTAGTTCCATTGTTGCTAAATACATCACAAATCCGTTAATAGCTTTTTCTACATCTGCAGGATCTGCTACTAATTCAGCCACATCCTTTTTATCAGCAATTGCCATTAATATTTGTTTGCTTTGAGCACCTACTTGTTTACCATCTGCTAACTTAATAAATGTTTCTTTTTCATTTTTAGCATTTACCAACCATTGACTCAATGTTTTAGTTTGCTTAGCTCCATTAACAATAACAGTGTAACGTTTATTTAACTCACCTTGGAAGTCTGGATCCGAATCCAATGTGGTAGGAACTGAACCTAATACTTCATAACCATTTTCATTTGCAGTTGGCGCCAAAGCATTTAATAAATCTTGCAATGCTTTCTTATTATATGAAATTTCTTTGGTGGCACGACGCTTTGGAGTTACTTGTTCAATTTCCAACAATCCATGTATAGCTAAGAAGTTCTTGTTATATGATAGTACATTGGTACTACCTGCAACATATTCAATATTAAACATGACGTTTGGATTGTCCCACATTCCTAACTTCTTAAGGAATGGAGTAATATCAGGTAATGCATCATTAAATATATCTAATACCTTACCGCCAATTATGATCATGCCATGGCCAGCGCCAAAACGATCTTCAAGGTCTGCTTTGGTGATACCTTTAACATCTAAAGGCTTATTTGAACCACGGTCCATCACAAACATTTTTTTACCGGCAACGTCTACTAAACGTATACTAGCATTTACTCCATCAATTTTAACAGAGGCCGGGCCTTTCTTTAGATATTCAGCTGATTGTGCAAATACTTTAACTAGGTCTTTTCCGGTCTTTACCCAATCAATATCAAATGGATGTGCCATATGGCCGCCAGCTCCACCTTCATTTATCAATGATTTCAATTTCATCATGTTCTCACTTAAGTTTTTTTTAACGATATCATATATTTTAGGATTATACCATCCCATTATTTTTTCAAAGCTTTCGGGTGTACTATTTTTAAGAGCTTGTCGTATTGCTGTTCCAGACATTTCACCAAATCCAGGCACATCCAATGATACATGAGGTGCTACAATTAAATAGCCATGTTGGTCATATCCCATCATGTTATCTTTATTTGACTTGTAATCTTGGAAATAAGAATCTTTACCTGATTTCAATTTACCAATACGGAATCTAGGATCTTCTCGCATATCTTTATCGCCGACCATAAATACCACTGCAGTTGTTGCCGGGTCAAACTTAGAGAGTAACTCCTCAGCCTTATAAGGATTCTTAACTTGTACTACATTGATAATACCGTACTGATTGATAATTGCTTTTTTCTCCTTAAATGAAAATGGAGATTTAGGCAGATCTATTTTATCACTAGTGGCAACGTATGCATTTTGTTTACCAAATTGACTTTGTAACCAAGCAAAAGCTTTGGCATGGTGTTGACCAAATGGTTGAAATCGGCCTGGATATATAGCTACAATGCGTTTGATATTAGTATCTTCTGTAATAATTTGTTCTACTAGCCAATTACCTAAATTCATATTATACTTTCTTTTGTAATAAATATTATGCTACTTGAGTTACTGTTACTATTATACTTGGAATAGCAGGTATGTTCCCCGAGGCGGGGAATGCATCAATTTCAGCATTTCCTGCGCTAGTTTGCCATGCAATTTCCGCATAATCAGCATTTACAAACGCATATACCCAATTCCATGCCGCAACAGTTGTTATATTATTTGCTGCAGTTATTTGTGTTGCGGTATTTGCAATATTCTGACCGTTTTTCTTTAACCATATATACACATCATCTGCTCCGCTGATGTTATCTATTTGAGCTGAAAATTGTATATTGTATACTCCATCATTTGGAAATTGTATACGAGAGTTGTTTGTATACGTTATACCGTCAGCAACATCTACCGTAGTATATGTAAATGAAGCTGATACATTAACCCCTGGATTTGCTATGCTAGATGTATTACTAAAAGCTCCATGATTAAACTGCTTATTGTTGTTCATTATTAATGAACCCGTAACTTCTAACGAACCTGTTACAATTACACCGCGTTTATATGTATATCCAGAGAATGGCTGTATACTACCGCCAATACAATTCCAATCTGTTTGTGACGTACCAGGAAATACAGAAGCAAGTTGCATTACAGCCCCGGCAGGTAATGTTACTACTGCAGGATTAGTTATAGTACCTTTTTCGATATTAAATATATCTAAAATTTGATTACCGGCTACATTATTTTCTATAACAATATCAACTCTAGCATTATTACCTAATTGAGGAAATGAAATTTTTCCTAGAGGGTATAGTAAATCACAATTAATTGTCACACGCCGTACTTGCTCTCCGCCATTGTTACCATCTAATCGTAACCAGTATGCAAATTGATTACTAAAAAGTACGCTATTGTAATCATATGTGTCAAAGTAGCTACTAGAATTAGCAGCTGTTATTACAACAGTTTTATCACGTATTATATTTGCCAACGCCACACCAGTAAACAATGCATTTGAAGCAGTAACATTACCTTGTGCAGTTAAATGAAAATTACTTGACGATATTTCTATATTACCGCTACTGCCTGACAGATATTGACTTGAACTGCCTAAAAAGAATGTTTCAGCTTTAACTATGAATATGCTATTAGGATATGTACGATATTGTAAATAGTTATCTGCATCAGCAACCAGTTCTAAACCAACACCTCCATAGTTATCACCAGATTGTGGTAATACAGATCCAGACCAAATCATCCATCCAGCCGCTCCACCTTTAGCCGGATCAGATGCTGATATAAATCCTTCATAACCTACTGATCTCATGAATCCAGAATTAGTACCGGCAATTTCCATACCACTACCAATCTGATCACTAATGAATATGGAACCTGTAATTAAGTTGTTTACGCCGTCAATGTATGTGTTATCACCATCAAAAATAGCACCATATGCAATTGCTTCTGCATCAGCTTTATCTCCGCGGAAATTAAAAAACTGAAATTTGAATGTTAATGGCGTATTAAGATGTTCGGTAGGTATTCTTTTGTTAATGCGTACATAATTAGGAGAAAATCCGGTTTCCTTGTTTGCAAGTACTTGAATTTCTCCTAATATAAATGATCCACGACGAGTTACAAACTTAAGATCAACCGGTCCATCCTCTTCCGCAATAAATCTAAATGTTACCGTTGCAACGGTACCGCCAATATTGGTAGTTTCATATGTACCAATTCTAGTACCCAAGCGACCATTGTCTTGAAAGTTTCCATTTAAAGTAGCATTGAAATTAGTTACTGGTTCAACATTACCAGTAGTTACACGTGTAAATGCTTCTTGTTTATTAATGGCAGAACCAGATATATAAACATCAAGTCTAGGATTTGGTATATTGGTATTCGTTGTTGTAAAACTAGTTATATCAGGGTCCGTAGCTATATTAAACAACACGATATATTCTGTTCCGGCATATAATTGTTGCTGGTATTGAGGTTTGATTGAGAATACAACAGCATCATTAGTTTGAAATGCAGTTGTAGTTGGAGTTATTTTTGCGCCACCTATTAAGGTGTCAACATTATATGATATTGTAAATGGTGTTGCTGTTGAAATAGTTCCTAATGCAGAACCAGTCCAATATTGATTTATTTCTGCTAAGTTTTCAAAAATACCAAAGTTTTCATAATAGGCACCAACTGTAACGTTAGTTTCCAATGACTGTGTATCAATTAATACATCTGCGCGTTCTAATATACTATCGCCTAAGTCTATGAAATCGCCAAACTGTCCACTGGGCTTAAACAATGTTTTTACACGATATACATCGCCGGTTGCTGGTTCGATATTTGATAATATGATATCAGCAAAGCTAGATGAATTTTCAGTTTGAATTGTTAATGTAGGTTGTATAAAACTGGCAGTGAAATTACTAGTAGGCTCTATTCTATTAACAGTATATGTTTCATAACTTTGAGGAGATCTAGTACTAGTTGTAGTACCAGTAGTTTTCTTTAACTGTACTGAGAAACTACCTAATGTATCATATTCTAAATCTGCAAAACCAGCTATTTGTGCAATACGAGCTGTTGTACTGTTAATTACTTGTGTGATAGCAAATTCATACGAGCCACTTAAACTACGAGTACCAGATCCATAATCAAATGTCGTTTCATCAAACTGTTGACCCGGATATATTAAATTACTCTTACCTGCGGTTGATGATACTACTGATATTTGTGGGTTTACAATTGTCATACGTCCATTTGTCATGCTAGCTAAGAAGAATGGTTGGGCTGTTGTAATAACAGAATAGCCATTAAGTGTTTGCAGTATAGGTGATATGGTAGTAGCGTTGGTCGTTGATGATAAAATTGTTTGTGTTCCGGTTGTGTTAAAATACTGTTTACCAAATGATGGCGTGCCAGGCGATGTACTACCTTGACCAATTTGTCCAACTGCTTCGGCTTGAGTTCCAGTTAATGTTGAAGAATTATTAAGAACTGCAGTTGCTGTTACGGTGGCAGCGTTTCCTGATGATGTTACTTGTGTAAACACGTTGAATCTATTAACTGGTTGTAAGTACGGTTGTATAATTTCTGATATAGTTACACGTGGATATTGGGTGAATATAATTTCAACATCATTAGCAGCATTTGGTGCTACATTACATGTACGAGACCATATCACATTAGGAACTTGATAAAAATTTGCATCATTTGAATTTTGACTATAACCATATTCAATACCAGTTGATGGATCAAATAATACTCTACCAGCTAAATATATTGTGCATTCACCAGGTGATGTATCCGGGTATATATAAATAGCAATAACACGTGTACCGTCTTTTTCAATATATCGAAGTGGTTCATAGTATATAGGATTACCATTGTAATCTAATATTTCAATTTGAATCTCACTGTTATTAACTAGATTATCACGATTAGCTGCTAACTTAATTAAGTTTTTACCAGCTTTTAATTTTTCAGGAAATTCAATTATACGAAAAAAGTTTGGTGAGTTTTCACTCGTATCGATAATTGAATAACTTAAATCACGTAATCCATAATAACCGACTTTTTTACGTAACGGCATTTATGTCCTCATTTTCTTATAAATATGAGTAATTTATTTTAGAGTATCCGTTTTCTTTTTTAATCTCAACAAGCTTGTCTACTACATCGCGCATGGCATCAATATGAGATATACACATGATAAAACCAAATTGCGATTTTAGATAATCAAACAACATGTACATGCTATTCAAATTATCAGAATCTAATACTCCAAAACCTTCATCAATAGCCAAGAAGTTAGGACGAGGTAGACTAGTAATATTAATTAATGAAGTACGTATTGCCAGTGATGCAATAAACTTTTCCATACCAGATGTTAATTCCAATGGCCAGTAATTGTCAGTATCATATACAATATAACCATGTATGTTTTTACCATCTGTATTCATTATCACAGTAAAGTCTACGATTTGAGTTAAGATATTGTTAATTTCTGATTCGATTTGAGGCAATGCTCGAGCAATTAACTGATATGGTACTCCATCACGTTTAACAGCCTGAAGATAATATTCATAACCTTTATATTGTACTTCTAGTTCTGCCAAACGTTCTATATCACGCAATGCATTTTGTTTTGCAGTTTCAGCAGCATGTTTTTTACCAGAGTATTCTAATATACGAGTATCAATTTGTTTTAACTCAGTTGTTAATTGACTCATCTCTTCTTGCAATTCTAATATTTCTGATTCTAATTGTTTATTAGATTCAATATCAGATATACGATCCTCAGCTGTTTTAATTAATTCAGCCAAACGAGTAATTTTATCTTTATGTGATTGTGCTGTTAACATCACACCATTTAATTTATTTGTCAACCCAGATAACTTTTGCTCCTCAGAATGTAAACGTTGTTCAGCAGTTTGATAACCAGTTAGTAAATCACTTGCACTTACTTCTGGAAAATTTACTTTAATATCAGCAATAGCAATTAATACGTTATCATAATCTTCTTGTAATAATGGTAATTTTTCCGCTTCAACTTGTGTATCATGTAACCATGGATTTGCCATACAGAATTCACAATTTGGATCCCATTTATGATTATCTAATTTTTCAACCATTCGGGTAGCATGTGATATTTGTTGTTTTAATAATTCTGTACGTGTAGTTAGTTCTGTTAATTGTTTTTTAGTTTGTTCTTCGGTAATAATATTACTACGTATATCTGTGATATCATACTGAGTAACATTACTCTTCCATGAATCAACAACGCTTTGTTGCAAATCAATATCATTTTTAATAGATACAGCATTTTGTTTAATGGTATCTAATTCTGTTAACATGGCATGATATGATGCTTGTAACTGATCTGGATGTTTGATATTATCATCAATAGGACGTAATTGAGTTGAAAGTTCAATAATTTGTTTATTGATATCTTCTTTCATTGTCTCCATTGATTCTTTTTCTGTTAGTAATTTATTGTAAACAACATATGTTTGCGTTATAGTCTGTTCTGCATCGGCAATGATACTACCTAAATCAGTACGCTTATATTCTCTAATCAATGCAGCTGTATCTTTACTATCATCAGCAGCAATTTGATATTGTTTTTCAAATACATTGATATCTAAAAACTGGCTTAGTAGATCTTTACGATCTTTTTGAGACATGTCGATAAAACCAGTATTGTTGTTTTGCAATGATAATGCAGTTAATACAAAATCTTCATAGCCGCCTAAATACTGTTGTATAATTTTATTAGTGGAATCACGTTGATCGCCATTTAATGATGTCATGTTACCAGTATCATCTATATAATAAAATTCAACATCAACCTTAACATGGCCGTTACTTTGCTTTTTACCATTACGCTCGACTACATAAGTCTTATCTTCTAATTCAAATGTAAACTTACTAGCAAAGTTTGAACTCTTATTATTAAGTACATGTACTGCTTTACTTGTGCGACTACATTTATCAAAACAACAAAATGCCAATGCATCAAATAATGTAGATTTACCAGATGCATTTGGAGCAAACAATCCATAGCTACCATTTAAGCTAGCAAAATCTATATGGTTATCATCACCATAACTAAACATGTTACTAAATTCAAAGTACTTAGGTATCCAAACAACATTACGAGTTAATTCTGAATCAGTTAATTTTGAAAATACAGTACGATTAATATGTCGAACTGTGTCTAACATTGTATCATCTAATGCAAATTCATCTGTTAGATAATCTGTTATAACAGTATTCTGCCATTCAACGTCACGCACATTGCCAAATGAAATTTTCTTACCGGCTGTTACAGATGCTAATGGATTAACTTTTTGAATTGTTACTTCTTGTACTTTGTATTGCTGTCTAATTTCAGAAACTAGTGTTTTCAATGTAGCTGAATCTGTATCTTTTACTTTGATACGAATTCTAGGCTTCTTTGGCATCGCAGTTGCTGGGTTAAGAATCTTACCATTATCAACATCAAATGTATAATATCCGTAATCATTTTCAATTTCAACAAATTCACATTGTTTAGTTGCAAGATTCCAAACCATAATACCATGGTTCAAACCTTCACCAAAGTTTTGCTGTATTAAACTACCAGCATATGCTATAGTTTTATCTGTATTTAAAAACTGAGGTTTATGAATATCTCCTAACAGTACTAAATCATGGCCATTGAACAATTCTGTGGTAACATGAGTATTACTCAATGTCATGCCCATGTCGGTTTGAGCCGAATTTACCGCTCCATGATGTAATGCAATTTTATATTCACCTTCAAAATCACTAGCTTTTATATAATTTACAGGCTTCTCAAACACCGACATTACGTTAAAGTGTACATTTGAAACCCAGTATATACCATTGTCTTTAAGATAGTGTATATTGGGATGATTCAAGGCTTTAACTATAGGTGTTAAGGCATCTAGACGATGCGAATTATTTAAGTTACAATCATGATTTCCAGTAATAATTAATGTAGGAGCAATATCAGCTAGATTTGCAAAAAAATCTGATACTGTTTGCACTAGTTCTGGCGACATGTCTGTTTTAGCATGTACCACATCACCAGCTACATAAATTACACTACCATCAGTTTTATGTTTCTTAATGTATTTATATAAGCGTTTAAATACTTGTTCATACTCAGTATGTCGTTTCACATTACGTACATGTACGTCTGCAATATGAAAAATCTTATCAATTGATTTTAATCCAATGTCTATAGTGCGCATAATATTTTTTCGTGCATTAATTGTTGTTCTGAGAATCTACATGTAGAATCCAAAACATGTTTTGTTTCAATAAATCCCATATCACTAGGATCTTTTCCAGTTAGCTCAACAAAGTAAACATCTATTCCATTGCTCATGAAATATTCAGCAGTTTCTAAAGCTTGTTTACGTGCATCTAGATCTAAACAGATATATATGGTTTTTACTTTTCTTTCAACTATTCGTTTCTTAAGAGTATTTGATATTGTTTTACCAAATAATGGTATGGCGTTACGTTTAATGGCTATGGCATCAAATACTCCTTCTACTAATACAATAGGCATATCCCAATTGATATGTAACTCCAATCCAATGATATCTTTTGATACTTTTGGATTCTTATGTTTCATGGTATCAGATTCATAATAAGCTCTGCCGACAAAATAATTTAAACTTCCATTGGCATCATAGCTAGGAATAATTATTTTACCAGAATATGCTCCTTTCTCACAATAACCTATGCGATATTTTAGTATGTCATGAATTGTAATACCACGATTTAATAAATAACGAACAGCATTGCGATACTCAGGATTTGCTTTATCCATTATCCATAACGGGTGATATTCTTTTGGTAACTCAACTACAGGCGTGTCAGTTGTAGTTTTTGTTGGTCGATATTCAATCTGCTCAAATTCTTTAACTGCTTGTGCAATCTTTTCTCGGGATGTATTTAATTTTCTAAACAGCAACGGAATCTTACGGCCGGATACGTTACATACCCAACAATGCCAATGTTGATTACCAATGTTAACTTCTAACTTTGGTTTCTGGTGATTACAGAATGGACAATGAAAAGCAATGTTATCACTAGTCGTGTTACGACCTTTACCTAAGACAGATTCTAAAAGACTAATGATAGTAAACTTGCTCATTATATATTATTATATTAATTAATATTTGCATTATCATAACTGACAATGTTTCAATCTCATAATATTCAATTGAAAATTTATATAAATGAATTTATAAAAACTTTTTCAAAAGATCAAGTTTTCTGTCAACTTTTTTTCATCAATCCACGACTGTGGAATTGTCTTCTCCGCCCATTTGATACCATGCTTGTCACAATAATCTGCATATGTAGTTTTACTACCTTTACGAAGTTTACTGTTAGCACTTTGAAATACTATACGTACGTCAAGCTCCGGGTGTTGTTCTTTAACGAGTAAATGTTTTTTACGGTCATCTGGCATCCACCGTCCTTTTGTTTCAATTAATATGCCATTTGGTAATGTGAAATCAACTGTGTATTTTGAATCACGAGCTGGAACAGTGTATTTAACTACAGTTTTTTCATACTGTGGATCTATACTTTGTTGTTCCAATTGTTCTGAAATTTTATGTTCAAACCCAGATCTATAACCGTATTTAATAGCATTCGATCTAATCTTCGATTTACTATTCCATGCCATAACCTTTCCTTTATTAATAAATATTAATAGTCCCAACGTACTATAATATTCATGTCAATATCATCACGTTTTTGTACTGGCTGAGCTAATTTACCAACTGCTAGTAACTGTGCTTTATCATTATATAATCCAACGGTTGTTATATACGGACTAACAAAGCTACTGGTAAACATTGATTTAAATAAATCACCAGGGCCATTATACTTTTCAATATCACTAGTCGAGTTAACTGTTGATGCCGGCCTATATGTAGCAGTTGGATTCATTGTGTAATTTAATTGGTCTGCGGGTACTCTAACCATTACTTCATTTTCATAAATTGTATGAGTTCCTTTCCATGAACCAGTCCACTCATTATTAAAAAAGCCTGAACCTGAATTGTACTTTCCTAATGGTGATGACACTACAATTTGTCCGTTACGGTAAAATACATTACCAGCTACATTGGTTTGATATAATGATCCAGATAAATAATGATTATTTGATAATGAAGTTATCTCGGATTCTGTAACTGCATAATCATAAAATCGAATCTCATCTAGTTTAAATGGAAAATCTAGACTGTTAACAGTATTGTGATTGCCAATAATTAAATTAGCAAGATTTGATGTAGTGCCAATCGGCAATATATCAGTATCAACCAATGTGTTATCAATATACATTTTAACATTAGTTGAATTATTTACTATGGCACAGTGATGCCATGTTTGTAAATTGCCCCAACTACCACTTAATACAGTTGAGTTAGTTCCATTACTAGCTATAAACTGTACTACAGTACTACTACCACTTACTAATTCAATATGTATAGGTGTACGTAACTTGTTCCATGCTCTTGTATTACTTGTATATGCTGGTACCGTAAAGTTTCTTGGTCTAAGAGTTCTTACATTTGTATTTTTTGGTATATACGGTTCATCAATTGATCCATATTTTGATATTATACTAACTCCTGTATTCGTGTTTATCGTTGCACTATCAATATAATACCAAAATGATACTGACCAATTATCAGTTTTATTAAATTTATTAAACAATGCATGATGTGGAACTTTAATATACGACATATCAGAGTGTTTAGATGCTATTCCTGAAAATATGTTATTACTATCTAAAACACCGCCTGTAATTTCAACGTTAAGACATTGAGCGTTTAACTCTTGTTTATCCAAAATATACTTAATACTGCCAGTAGATATAGTTCCAAATTGTTTTTCGAATTTACGAAACTCATCATTAAATGACATATAAAACATTAAATTACTAGCACTTGCAAAACTTGATGTATTAATATATGAATCACGTAAATTACCTTTACCATCATCTATTAAAGTAATTTGTGTATTAACAGGTGTTCCGTATATAGTAACCATGCCTGGTTTTATTTGTTCGCCAACGTCAAAGTATGGTAATGTTAATATACTAGCAGAATAATGTAAATATTTTTCTGTGACACGATTGTTAGTTAACTCATGACAACGTGTTGCATCAAATGGATATTGATAATATCTATGATTTATACCTTTCCATACGACATGTTGATTAGTACCATCAATAATATTTATCGGATAATTATAACTATTATCTCCTACATGAATAGCATGTATGTTATGTAAAGCATTATGTACTCGATAGCCAGAAGATGAATATTCGCTATTACTATTAATAGTATAGCTTTTATATGCTTTAAATGGCCTTAATTGTACATCATTAGATCTAACTGGCCGGAATACTGTTGGTATTGGCATATCATTTTATTAGAAATCTAATTTCACTTTAATTAATGCTTCACGCGTAAATGATTTAAGTAATGGTCGGCTTAATTTAGCAACGGCTAATAATTCACGACGATCATTATATAAACCTACTGTAGTAATATAAGTTTGAGGATCGTTAATAAATGTACTATATCGTACCTGACCTAATGAACCAGTTACGTATGATGGATTATTACTATAGTTATATTCACCATTTTTTACACGTACAAAATAATATGTTGATTTCACTTGTTCACTTGAACGAGCTTGTAATCCATAATTATCACCTGACGGAGCAGTATGGTTAGCAATTGATCCTGACAATGATATGAATAACTTCATGGCATTATCACCTTGTACTCCTGAACCTGTAACAGTATTAAAACCAGCATATGTATTTAATGTATCAGCATTTAAAATTGCAATTCCAAATTGTGGATACATCAAACCAAAATAAACTGGACTTGATGGATTAAAAATACTAGTACCTTCATCGATAGTACCAGAAACAATATTATAAACTTGGCCAGCTTCACCTACAGTTGCACTAGTTAATGATGAATCATCAATTAAACGAACAACACCATACCCAGTATTACCAGTTTTTAATGGCGTTACATTAGAACCTGTATGCACATTATTTGCAAATACAGAACCAGATAAGCCAGCTAAATTAATTTCTAAATTTCCCGGATCTAATTTTTCACGGAATCTAGCACGATTAAAATTGATCACATAAATATGATCAGTATCAGTACCGTTAATTGTAAATTTAGTATCTGTTGGTGGTAATAAAATTTGAGCATATTGCTTGTAAATAGCACGGCTCGGTGTATCATTATTAAGATTACCTGTTAAATCAGCACTGCCAGATCCATTAAAGTGTCCATATGCGATAGAAAATTGCGGAACAGAATCTGTTGCTGATGTTGCATACACTTCTCGGAAATATGTGTTTTGAATTGCTGTCGCAGTTGATGAAGTAAAGAAGGTAGTTAAGCTTCCAGTACTTCCAGCGGATCCATAAAACAATCCACGTGTTACTGTTTCAACGTTATTAGCTAGAACATCATCAACAGTATTAAATGACGTATAAATTCTACCATTACGTTGACGTGTTAACGCTTGTTCTCTTTCACGAACAATTTGGTCAGCTAACTGACGAGCTAATTGTTCAACCTGTGATGTTACCGCATTTGCATTTGGTCTTGCAAATCTACTTTGTTGTGTATTACGATCTAATGTTGCCATTTATATTCCTTATCTCTGTCCTGAAGGTGCGCCGGCTGTTACGGCAACTTCTAATTTAGCTACGTTAATTGTAATCAATGCTCTTCCACCAGTTTCATTTCCAATTAACAACAATGTAGCAGTTTTACTTGATAACAATTGTTCTTTTGCAACAATTTCAAATTGCATACCAGAAACAGTAACACTTTGAGCTGCTTCGGAATCACCAATAAATTGAGCCACAGTTGGTGCTCCTGCTTGATTAGCAGCTGCTGATATAACTCTAATTTCAGCGACATCCGAATCACTTAAAATTGCAGTGTATCCATATTGCGCATTACCATTAGTAAAGTTAACAGTAGTTGGAGAAATAAGAGCAGTTTGACGTCCTTGTAAATTTAATACAGTTAATCCAGCATCTACTACTGGTATTCTAGCTGTTCCTTTTGGTAATGTAACTAATTTATATTTCATCATTTGAGTCTCATCAGGAATAGCTTCGATGATTGGCATATTTTCAATAGCCGCGCCATAATACGCTGTTCCTAACGGATGTTCTGTATTATATAAATCATAATCAATTTCATCATCGCTCAAAGCAAATTGAGTAATTTTAAATTCATCTCTTCCACGTGCTAAAAGTTCACGGCCTTTCTTGGTAAGAATGGCATCAACTGTTATTGTAGAATTATTTAAGTATCCCATAATATTCCTATCTTTTTAATAAATATATCAATAGATAATTTTACCTAATTGTTAAATTACCAGGCTCGCGATTATTACCAGTACTACGATTCACCGGCGTATTTGTAAAAATTAATTGATTAGCATTTGTTTCATAAACCTCAATTACTGGACTATTTCCAATTGCTGCAATATTTGAGTTTACATTGATATCTGGGCCTACTAAACGACATCCTTCATATCTAGGGTTTATGTATTGTAGTACTTCATCATTTTGAAAATTAACAGGTTCTAAACTAGAACTATAATATAAACCCAATGATTGGCTAGTGGCATGATAAGCATTTTTAAGTATTTTATCTGAGGTATTAATACTACCAGAGTAATAAAATACTTTCTTAAAATAGCCTGGAGTTATAATTTGATCATCAATTTCCGGTCGTATAGCAGATGTATATACTTTTTCTAAATTCAATGTAATATTCATAGAATTTATAACCAATGTAATTGCATCATCTGGACCAGCATTGTATACATTTATGGCAATGCCCAATTTGTATGTATAAGCAGGTATGTATGTATTAGTAAATGAATATAATATCGGATCCGATAAGCCGCTATTAAATACTACATCTGAACTTAAATTAGATAGATAGCTTATTATATTATCATTGGAATCTACTAAACACAATGAACACCTAGTTTTAATCGTGCTATCGCTGCCGCCTGAGTCTTCATAATCCATGGTCACGTTAATAGTATTATAACTAATATCATTATGATTAAAAACATTATACATTGTGATTAACTCAGATGTATAATCATTGACAGCTAATGACGCTGTTGTAGTCTGCAGATAATTATCTATGTAAGGTAATTTTAAATACCATATGGCACCATCGATGCCGTTTTCACGTGCTAACCCTGCATTTAATTTATAAAAATTAGTTAGTAATGCTGGAGTTATTGTATTACCTATTTGATCAATTGGAACTTCTTCTGTTAAATAACTTGTCGGTACTACATGATCACGTAATATAATATTAGCCAATGTATTACCAGTATCGGCGTAACCATTACTACCAGAATGATAAATACTATCGGCCGATACAATATAACTTGTTGATATTGATGCGGTATATTCTGGTAGGTATTCTGAGCTAGCAGTTGGCTGTAATCCAGTAAATGTTACTTCATATTGAGGATTTTCTACAGCAATTCGTTTTGTTAAAGCAATCTTATTACGTTCTAATGCATGTGGTTCAACCAAAAGACCCATGGCTTCATCAACTCGGGCTGGCAGTAATTGTTTTATCTGATTGAATAATGTGAAATCAAATTGACTAAATACTCGTATATATGCATTTATATCATTACGGTTAGTATACTTTTTCCAATATTCGTTACTAAACCCACGCAATTGCGGATATTGATAATCAAATTCATCATTAGGATTGCCAACATAATCATCTAATGCAATATCTCCAATATGATCAAAAATATCCTTATTAACTTGATCGGCTTGGCTATAGAATAAACCTAAACGATTTGTATCTATTGGTGCATAATCAAAGCTTGACCGTTCTGCTGTATTTGTTGGTGATAGTCTACGTATTAAAAAGTTATCTTCTAAACGTATTTTTTTAGACCTAGGTAATTGACCTCCCAATGATACGCCGTCAATATAGTATGTTTCATTATTTGGTACATATTGGCCACGTTCTGTGTCCTCAGCAGTATTAAATGTTGATACCAATGATCCGCTATATGCAGCAAACGCATATGAATTACCGCCAATAGTTAATCCAGTATTTGTAGTGGTATCAATTGAAAAGTTTGTTATAATATGACTGGCTGGATGACTTGATGTAATAACTAAACTAGTACTATGATCAACTGCGTTTAAATCACTACCAAATGGATAATGACGTACTAATGTATTATAACTGCCGGTCGCGCTTAATGATGATACATAACTAGTCGGATTAAGTGTATGTATATCAAATGTATTTTGATCTAATTCTTCTAACCATTCACGATATTCTTGTACATACATGTTTGAACTAGATACTTTAAATGGAAATTTAGTATATCCAACCATATTGGCATTACCGCCAATATTCACTGTACGCCGTACTTGTGATATATTGCCATTAGCACTCCAATATGTATAATGATTAGGCCAATTGGGAGTAATTGATGCACTAGCTCGGTGTATTATTTTACCTGTAATATAGTCGCTAGCTTTTTGCACTTGTACATAATACGTTGTATCCAAATTATCACTGGTATTATATGTAGTGCCGCCGCCGGTCCACCACCAACGCAAATTCCACATATCGCCATCATATAAAGGTAACCAATCTGTACTAGCTGAAATTGCATATGGCGCAGTAAACCCAGACGATGAAAAATGAGATATCCATACCCTACCATAGTCACTACTACCTGAATACGAACTAGTACGTTCAATTGTAATCCCAGACATTATCGCTGTATCCAAAGCTGTTTCACGTACACTCAATATTGGCATGGAATTTTTAACTGCTGGTTGAAAACGTATTTCACGTGTTACTGCAGCCGCTCTTCCATTTGTCGAATCCGTAATACCTGAGTTCCAATTACCACTAGCAGTAAAATATTGTACTGGATAATAAATAATTGACCCAGAAACTGTATCCGCTGTATATGAACTAGATATGTATAACTTATATACGAACCGATCTTCAATTAAAGCTGGTGTATCTGCATCTGGATGCGGTCCACCATACTCACGTATACTTAATAACGTTTGCGGAATTCCATACACATTCATCAATGCTTTTACAGACCTTGCAGTTCCTTTAGTTTTAAGTAAATAAGGCAAATTATTAACAACACGACGCCAAATTTCAGTAGTTATATCATTATCTGATTTACTAAATAAACTACCAGTTGATGTAAAACTACCACTATCATTAATACCTAATTTATACTGCCATAAACTAGATGCTTGACGACCATTTGCTAATTTCCAGCCCATAGATTGCGCTATTTCATATAACGCTTCTTTATCCATTCCTAATTTAGGTTGTTCTTCTGGTCGGTATGTTCTAGTTAATGCATTAATGTACGTATAAAGTATATCAAAATGCTGGCCTATCATGTTTACAAATAATTCATATTCACTATTATTTGCATCGTTACGTATATGTTCTGGTATTGTTTTTATCAATGCATTTGCATTTTCTATATCGTAAAAAGATGCCGTTGATAAAAATCCATTATACCAAGCTTGGCCTAAAGCACTTGCAGTTGTATGAACATAATAAACACTGCCAGATAAATACTTAGGCCATGGAGTTAACGCATACGTATCGGCTCCTATAAAACTACCAGATGTGCCATGTGTTGTTAAACTTGCAGTAGGCTCATAATACAGCCAACGTTCAAAATTATCAAACGTACCTAATAGATTTTGTTTTTGATTATTATAATTAGTTATGTTATTTGCAAATGTAGTATCATCACCAGTTGCATCATTCAATGTAGTTAACTGTGAATCATAATATTCTAATAAATCTAATTTGTATTTAAAGTTTGCTAAACGTTCGTAAGCCGAACCATAGAATACAAAGTTATCAAACGCTGTATAATCGATACCAATATTTAAACTTTCCAGCGATCCTGAAAAATAACTATTAATTATCTGTTGTGATGATGCTAAGTTAGTATTTAATAATTGTGTCCAATTTTTGAATTCTGTTTCAGTGATAGTATTATAATTACTTTCAATTTCAAAATTTGGTCCACGTAATGTGCTTATTTGACTATCCGGCGCCGTACTATTCATTTGTATATTATCAATATACGTATCGGCTAATTCTTCAACTAACCATAATGTATCATTTACAATAATATCATCTGATAAAGGAGAATATAGACGAACAACCATACTATTTGGTGTTGTCCATTCACGTTGGTTGATAATTTTATAAACGCGATTAAAGCCAAAATTTAAAGCAATATCTCCGTCAAATGCACTTGCATATTCACCAAAATACTTGTCAATAGCGCCATCGTATATATATTCAACAGATTCATCTGTAAAAAATAATTGTATTAACGCCTCGCGCCGGTCTGGGGATATTTCTTTAACTTGTAATACAGGTGACTGACTATTACCAATTAAATTTGAATAAATGTTTGTGGCTACTTCAAAATAACCACGTGGTATATTCAATTGTGCTAATGTTGCCGCATAATCAATTTGTATTTTATCTTTGTTTAATTTATATGCAGATGTATCGCCACCAACTAAATATTCACCATTTTGTGAATAAACATGAACCTCAACAGATAAATTATCTTTAACAGTTATTGTTCGCGAATCCAACATTAAAGATGGTAGTATATCATCATTCCAAATAATACCACGTTGTAATCCATTATTAGATAAAATACTATCTTTGTTTGAAAATCTTTCTAATGACATAATTAATCTTCATCTTCTGTTGGTAAATAATTATCAAAAGTTTTACCTGGTAAATAACTACTAATTATTGATTTTGCTGATTCTGGCCATTGTATACCATACTTACCTTTTGATCCGACATTATCATAAACAATTTTTCTAAAATTTTCAACGGCATCATACATCGCTGTTAATTGTTGTCTGATTAATGAATCAATTTCTCCGGTTGTATTAATACAATATTGTAAATCATCATTATTAATATTATTTAAAAAAGTGTAAAACTCCATTATACTAGTATAAATATCAGATAATTCAGAAGCTTCTGTTGCATTAAGTAAACGTTGATCAATTGTTAATAATAAGTCAGACGCTTGAGCTATTGTTTCACGTAATTCGCTAATTACAGCATCTGCATATGTTAATCTATTACGTACTCCACTGTTAGTAATTCTTTCTTCTAGAACTTTGGCAATCATTAAATTAACATACTCGCCGCGTTTCATTAATTTTTTAAATCGCGTGTTATCCGAGTTTCTAGGTAATTGATATTTGCCAACATTATCTAATTCACGCAATTCCGATACTGCCCAAATTCCACCAGCTATTAATAACGCACCAGCTGCAACCGCTGTTCCAACCGGTACAAATGCGGCAGTTGCACCAGCAACTGTACCGCCTACACCGAGTGCTCCTATACCCGTAGTAGCTGCTACTACACCAGCTGCTCCAGCGGCAGCACCGGCTCCTAAAGCTCCAATTCCTAAACCAGATAATATAGACCCGCCAGTACCATCTGACACATTAACATCTATTCCAGCTTCGCCGTTTGGGTCAACAACAACACCCCAATTTGTATGATTTACTAACTTATCTTCTTGATCACGGCCAATATTTAATGTAATTATATTGGCTTTTTCAATTAACGAAAATAGATTTTTTTCTTCTTCTTTTGTTTTTAGTTCATCTTTTTTCTTTTTAACAAATTTCCAATAATCACCAGCATTAATAATTTTATATGCGGGACAATTATCTCCTAACATTTTTACAAAATAACTTTCATATGTACCACTTTGTATACCATTTAATCTGTTACGAAATTCTTCAGTTTTTGTAGCCAACATTGGCCAATATTCCAAAATTTGTTCTTTAATGCTATCAAATTCTGCTTGTTCTGCAGCTTGCATTTGTAGTTTATCTAATTGAGATTGTTTATAATATCGTATACTACCTTTTGGCTCATATGGGTTTAAATATTCAATATCAAACGGTTGTCCATTATTACTTTGATTGTTTATATAATCTTCATATTCTAAAGGGTCCAAACGGTTTATTTCAGCAATATGAGCAAAATCGTCCCAAACGGCAGATGGCCTTTCATCTTCCTGTACATGAAGCACTGTCATTCCGCCTTGTTCTACAAGTAAATTTAGATAACCACGTTCGCCATACTTACCTTGACCTGGTTGAAAATCTTTAAAACTATAACCATTTAACTGTGCATACGTTTCCAAAACCCTTCCGCCACCATTACTGCCAAATTCGATTCCTTTCCAATAACCATTAATCATTAAGCGGGCGCCTAATACTAAGTCATCTGTAACGATTGATTGATTTCCGACAACTGTGTCATTATTATACGGTACTGGCCAACTGTCAATAACCATTTTACCTTCGTACTTTGCTCGAAGTTTTTCTTTATACGTTTGTCCTTGAAATGCCAAATCAAAATATCTATCATTTGGATCTTCGTCTATATAAACATCAGATGCACCAATACCACGATATCCAATTGGTTTTAAATAATCTCCTGGGTCACGTTTAAATGGTGCTTTTGGCCTATATCCACTTTCAAATCGCACACGTTCATTCCAATCTAATGTACGATCTGATAACTTACGAAAATTAAATTCTTCTATAGGATTCTGTTGCTCGTTTGGTGTTAAGTCTCCTACAAATTTACCATCAAATATCATATCAAAGTTTCGCATATCATCAGTAGAAGCTTCACGTATTGTAGTATATGTTAAACCACGTTCAACAAGCATCACTTCTAAAGTTTTATAATTTGGTATCGGATATGCTATGTCATTATCAATATAATAAACACAGAATATATTCGAAGCTATATCATCAGATGTTGATAAATTATTAATATTTTCTGGGCCACGTGTTATATATTCATGATGAAAGTCTGAAGGATTAAGTTGTATTTCTTTTGGTATTAGAAATAATCCAGTTGTTGTAGGTTGTCGTAATTGACCTGGTTGTGTAAAATAGTTCCATTCATCATCTAATAAATCATCAAGTTCAGTTTCATTGACAGTTGGAATAGATTTGTTAATAGGATATTCAGTATATTCAGTTACGTCTTTATAAACCGTAACTACATTACTATCATTACGACTAGCTTTTACTGTATTAGAATCGGTGGCAGATATAATTGGCTGCGTAGTAGCTGTTAACTGTTCTGGTGTGAGATATCCATTTTTATAATATAGATCATTTGGGAAATCTGCTTGCATTATTTCTAATAACGCTTTTGATTCGTCATACGTTTGAATATTTTCTTTTCTTTGTGTAAATCTATTTGTAGCCATTATCTAACAACCTTAAAATAAAATCCATTGTCATGAATTTGAATGTCATTTGCTGTACGCTGAATTTTTAATTCTATTTTATAGAATCGTTCTGGCATAAATGTATTTAGTCGTAAGTTAAAGAAACTACCATTACTATCACATGAAATTTTTGTTGCATTGTCATCATATGGTATAATAGTCTCATTTGTCACAGCATCTTTAATACTATAATAACTTGCCGATGGTAATACATTTTGTGTAAAATAATACGAACTAGTTGCATATGCTCGATTTGGATACATTGGTCGAATACCTACATCAAATCTTACACGTTCTGTTTCTCTATAACTTTCATGTAAATTAGAAATGTAAACTGTATAGTTACTAGTATTAATTACACTATTGCTCCCAGTTGTATATGATGTATCATTCCAAGCAACTTCAAGTCTAGGAACATAAATGGTATTTGTATCAACGCCATAAAACTTAATACTACCTAATATATCACCAGACCGTTCATCTGCCTTACTACGTTTAATTATAAATCCATGATTAGGAATATCCTGGGCAATCCAACGTTTAACAATATCTGTTACGTCCATTCTTACGTCCGGCTGCTCATATGAAAATGATTGGCTAGCTTCATATGTCGACCCAGTAATCCATGTACCGCCGCCTAGTAACTCTGTAGCGCTTGTATCATTTTTACTATGGGCCGAACCGGTATTCCAGCGAGTTGCTTGATCTTCATTATCGCGATAATACCAACTAGCACCATTTCTTATTTCTGGTACATCATTGTAATTACCATTACCATTCGTCCATGATTGTGAAACTGGAAATGCATAAATAGTATAATCAGTTGGCAAATCATTTGCATTGGCAGCTCTTAAATTCAAATATACAGATGCAGAATTATTAGCACTACTACCAATTGGCGGAATTAGTCCAGTGTTGATAGCTGTACGTATGTTAGTTATTTGTGCTCCAAAGTCAATTAATATACGCGTGTTATGAGTATTATCTTGTACTACCTTTTCTAACTTACTGCCAGACGCAATTTTTGTTAGTTCTATAATGCTATCTATACCCGTGTTACGGTTAGGATAACGTTCATATAATGTAGTATCTCTTTCGGCAAAATATAAATGATACATATGTACACTTTAGTTTTTATGGTTTAACAACACGACCCTTGATATCAGAGTTTACATATTTTATTTCAAATATACATGGATCTAGACTAGGATATATAATACTATTTTTGGTAGCTGCTTGAATATCATAAACATTACCTGAGTAACCACTATTAGTGTCATATAAATTCACTACTTCAAAGTTAGCGACACTTTGTACCATTGATAATGAATCCAATTCACTAATAACATTTGACACATTAATTGTTCCGTTAATTTGCATTCGATCATTATTAAACAATTGTTTTAATCGATTAACACATTGTAAAATAGCTTCGTTACTATTAACAGATGGCTTTGGTACAATTTCAAAATTAATGCCAATATTAATTATGTATGCTGTTTTAATATTAATAGCATCTGTTAACATACGGAAATTTGATAAATATGTACGTAAATTTTCACGTAATGCTTTATTTGGTGTAGTAAAGTTTTTATTACTATCATATGATAATGTATATAGATTTAATGCTAATGGATTTGATATGGTATCTCGAGGATAGTCACGATCATTTGTATCTTGTTGAGTATCTTGAATAATATATGCTTTTTCAATAGATCCATATTTTGGAGGCATTGTATAACAACGAGCTATATAATCTTCACGTGTAATTGCTCTATTTTGAGCTGCAAAGTTTGCAATTGCATTTTGACGTATATTATCTAACGTGTCACGCTCTGCTGCGCCGCGGGCTGGCTCTGGATTATTGACTGCTAGTGATGCTTTTGTACTAGTTAAGTCAATAGTATTTATCTGATTGGCATAAGTAATACTGGCAAAATCTATTAATGTTATTGTATTTGCCCCAACATTATCTCCAACTCCTCCACCAATACTATAATTTACAGTTAATGTAGTATCACTTGGAGCTAATCCATATGTACTTGTATACAAAAAGTTTGTCGGATCAATATTACTTGTTGTTATACGTTCTAAATATTCTAAGCCCATCCCAATATTTTTTGGATTTGGAATTATTTCTTCATCTGAGTCAGAACTAATACCCGAACCAAATTGTAATTCGGTACGATAATCTGCTCTTACTCGAGAAACAAAACGACGCGCTGAACGTCTTAATTTTAAAATATACGGTACTGTACTACGGTATACTGACAATTCAGGATCATTAAATGGAATATTTTCAACGTCTTCAAATACAGTATCCTGTGCCAAATAATCTACTTGATACCATACGTTATTCTCTGAATCAGTTACATTGATAATATCTAATACATTAGTATCAGGTAATGTAATTTTATCATAAGGCTTTGCATCATTAAAAATATATGAGGCTGTTTTAATTAAACCAGAAATTGCTGGTACAGACTTTTTAAACAAGTAATACGTCACATCACCAGATTCACTCACACTATACACACTTATATCCAAAGGACTAGAAGCGGTTGACTGATTAAAATCAACGGGTTGTAATGTTCTAAATGATTTATCATCTGATGTTTTCACAATCATGCCAGCATTTATTGTCAATGCATATCGATAATCCGGCTGAGCATTTTGGCCAGACCCAATCGCTGGAACTAATTGAAATACATCAACATTCACGTATGCTGGGGAGTTTAATTTTGGTTTATATCCAAACAACTGTGACAACATTAAAACATTTGCATCTTCTTGAGCTGTAGATAAAACAGATTCACGAAATTGCTGATCGGCATAATATGATAAAACATCACCTACATATGAAGCCATTTCAATAAACATCATACCAGGTGACGATTCATTAAAATCAGAATATGTGTTTGGAAAATACTGCTTGGTGAAGTTTATTAAGTTTTGTCTAAACTGAGCAAAATCTTTGTTTGTATATTTTATATCTTTTTTAACTAAATCCATATTACCTTTAGCTTATAGCAGTTAATTGTGTAACAGTTGGTGTATTAACTAATTGTAAACTATTTTCATTAGCTAGTATATTAATAACTTGATTAGCTCCAGCTTCTGTAACAGAAAAATACAATCTTATTAAAATTGAATAACTGTCTTGAATTTGTAATATATCAATATTTTGTATAACAATATATGGTAACCAAAAATTAATACTGTCTGTTAATTCATTTTCTATAGTATCTGACAAGTCATCTACATTTTGTTCAAATATTAAACGCTGTAATGATGTTCCAAAGTTTGGCTGCATTACACGTTCACCTTTAACAGTTAATAATAAATTTTTCAAATTACTAATTGACTGTTCTTCTGTTGAATATGATTGATTAAATACTCCTTTACCACTAACACTTGCATCATAACCAGATAATGATGTTGATCGAGAATTAGCTCCTTTATTAAAAGGCAGAGTAACTCCAATGCTTTTATCAGGCATTGTATTGATAGTTTGATATTGATAAATTGTACGAGCCATTTATTACTTTAAGCCTTTCTTTTTATCAATTGCTTTCATTAAAGCAGAATAATCTTTGGTCATGGCATTAACAGCTGTTGCAACTTGTTCATTTGCCATATTTACTGGACGACCATCAATATCAGTCTGAGGAGCAATATATGGTACATTACTATCACCGTTACTACGCATGCCGCCAAAAGCTTGAGCCATTTCTGATTTAAAATTTATAGTAGCCCATTCATCAGCTGGCAAAGTGGCAGTTTCATTTAACAAATCATTTAACATTGGGTCTTTAGAAAATGTTTTACGTTCATGATGTCTAGATGTTTGAAGGTTTGCCATTTGTTCTAATTCCAGTCCATGGGTAATAGTTTTCTTATGATCGGTTTTATTCTCTGATAACATTCTCTTCATCTCAGTACGAACAGCTGCTTGTACTTCTTCACGTATAACTTTACGTAGCGTATTAATAAATCCTTTAGTATCCATAGTATTTCTTTATTTTATATAAATATGTTACTGCTTTAGAGTTGCGATTGTTGCAGTAACATTGGACAATTGCGATGTAATAGATGATAATTGACTAGTTATAACAGGTGTACCAGATGATAATGTTGCAGGACTGGGTAAAACAATACCCAATGCACTTAATGCCGTAACGGCTGGTAAGTCAGAAATTGCCGCGGTATTAATTAATGTTGTTAATGCAGTTACTTGTGCAGTTAACTGAGTTAATTGTTGCTGCATGATATCAACTTGAGTAAAAAACTTATCCATGTCAACTGCCCATGCTGGAGTAGATATTGAAACGGTACGCTTACCAGATAAAATCACAGCATCATCTTTGGCATTTAATAATATACGAGTGGCATTGCCAATTAACTGTGACTTGTTATAAACAGAAGTGTCTAATAGTCCTAAGGCAAGACGTCTTTGTGACAGTGATAGTTTTATTTGTTGACTTGTAGTTAAATAGATAGACGATTCATCATCATTGACATCTTCAACGTTGTACTGAGTAATATTATTATTTTTTATTCCGTTTGAAATGACAATTAATGGGTCGCCATTTTTAGTACCAGACCATGATGGCGTTAAACTGTATGTTGATAGATTACCTAATACCGATGATGTAAATCTAATAGCGGAGCCGTTACGAGATTGAATTATACGATCGCCTTCATATGGTTGTAAAAAACTTCTATCTTGAATATTAAAGGTTAACGTTTTCTTTTCAGTTGTAGGAATTGCAGATGAGTTACGTAATCCTTGTGATAATGAAACGCCGCCTGACTTAGCAATAGTATTAATATACCCTGGCATTATATTATGATTTAGATTACTAGTACTATTAACAGCTTTAGAATAATAATATTTTGTACGTATACGATCTATGTTTGTATCTGAACCGATTGCTGTATGTAATAAAACATGTTCACCGATTAATGGAACTTCAAAGTCGTTGACATTTAATGGATATGCAAACGTATCTTTTGCTTGTAACGTGTTATTACCAGATTCTTGTAAACGTACTTTTATTGAGCCTTTTGGAAGCGTGTTTCCAAATTTATCAATAGACTCTTTATAAGCAAATGATGTGTCAATTACCTCAGCCGAGATGATCATTATGGCTCCTGGTTATCTTTTAGAGCCTGTATTTCTTTCTCTGCTTCGCGCAATAAACGGTCACGTTCTTCATCCGATAAACCAAATTCACTACCATCATCTAATGTACGATTATTTGCTGAAATTAAACGTTGTACAACTGATGCAAGTTTAACTAAAGCATCATCGTTCTTAACAGAAACTTCAAGATACTCTTTAATCATAGGAACAATTAAAGTAGCATCACCAGTATTTTTTACTAATGGCTGTAACTGTTGTATAAGAGCGTCGATTTGACGAGATTTCTTTTTTGAATTGTGGTATATATCCTTCATTAAGTCTGAGAAGGATGTACCTTTAAAAAGTTCAAATTCTGCTGACATATATCCGTAGCCTTTCTAATAAATATAAATTAGGCTAAGATACGTCCTGTTTCATGATAATAGGTAAACATACGTTCAAAATCTGCTTTCATTACATTGATAACTCTTGTAATGTTCTGAGTTTTTAATCCAGTGCGTTCTCTGATTAGTATGTAAATAGATTTTTTATTGAAGTCTTCAATGTTTTCACGTATACGAAATAGTTCTAATATGGTATCGGCTATTACGATATCTCGTTTATTTGTAAATATCACATTTAGATTTGCATCGTAATATTCAATCCATTGATTGGTAAAATCTCGTAATGATTCTTGATAAGATGAAATTGATACTTCGGTACCTAAATTGCGTGTTTCGTCAATTAGTATAGGCTCTACCTTACGTTTTAACTTTGCATAGTTTGCATTGTTCTGTATGATAAGATAATTCTTTGCAATAATACTGAAATAACTAAAAGCTTTACCTTTACCTTCAGTAAATTTATCAATCTTTTCATTGAGAAATGCAACAACTTCACATTTAACATCTTCATATGGTACATCAAAATAACTAAACTTAAACGTATGATAAATGTTTTCAACTAGTTTATTAAATGGATAATCTATAAACTCTCGATATATTTTATTACGTAAATTATAATCCGTTTCTTTGTTATAAGCAATAATTGCTTTCTCTGTTAATAGTGTAAAGTATTGTGTCTTACTTGGCTTTCTCCCACGTTTACCTTTAGGATCCATAACGGCATCAGCCTCGAGTTCATCGTAAAAAGATTGTACTGGTGACATTAAAACCTTTCATTTATTTGTTCAACAATACCTTTTAGTTCTTTAAATACATAACCAGTTTCATCATCTGCTTCAAATGATCCTATTCGGTCAATTTGTCGCATGCGAGATGCTGATGCGTTTATTGTTTGTTTCATATCATTAAACAATAATTCAAATTCTTCATTAGAACGTTCTAACTCAGAAATAGCATCTTCATGTGATTCCAATTTACGTAACAAGTTGTAAATTACAAATCCTAGTATAACATTTACACTAAAAGATATACTTAGCAATATATAGAAAATCATTAATTGTCTCCAAATAAGTCTTTAAATAAATCCTGAGCATTTAACTCAGTTGATGTAGTTTTTTTTGTAACAGTTTTAGTAACCGGAGTAGCTGTTACAGATGGTTTTTTATCTCGCCACATTTCATATTCAATACGAGCAGCCATATGATCCGCATGATGTAAAATCAATGCCATATTATTTCTAAGTTTGGCTTCTGGACTACGAGAGATAAAATAAGGTTTGTTAGCATCATCATATAAACCATCATGTATACGAATAGCTTGATATTCATTCCATGAAACATTAACAGCGAAGTGTTGCAATGTCCATAAACTTAAATCTGGTACCATTGTGAATGGAATATTAGGATTATGTTTATACATCTTGCCTTGATTCTTACGATGCCATTCTGAGTCGTTAGTAATATATACTTCACCATTTTCCTGAGGAAATCCTGCCTTTCCTAAATCATGATGCATGGCTGCAAATAAAAGTTCTTCTTTGGAAAATCCGTCTACACTAGCACCAGATGCTTCCCATGTATTATATAATGATTCAGCACAATCCATTACACGGAGTACATGATCTATATAACCACCTTCAAAAGCATTATGAAAATGATCTGTACTAGAAGCAGGCATTAATGCCATGCGTTCTTCGAAATAATCATACATTTTATTCAAGGCATTTGCCCTTGCCGGGAACAGTTCGTTAACACGTTTACGATACTCATTCCAATTTTTTTCAATTTGTTCTGCTGATAAACTCATAATTTTTAAATAATTTCGTCAATAATTCCATATTCTAGTAACTGTTCAGGCATTAAATACAAGTCATTCATTGTATTTGCCGCCCACCATTTTGCATCTTTTTTAGTTTTTGATGCTAATAAATCATTTACTTCTTGTTCTAATTTATTAAGATTTTTCAAATAACTATTCATATCCGAAGCTTTTCCGTAAATATCTGTTGAAGCCTGATGAAACATTACTGTTGATCGTTTACTAATCATTCTCGTTCCGGTACCGCATGCCAATATAACAGCGGCAGCACTCATTGCTCTACCACGACAAATAATATTAACTGGCACATCCAATGATTCAATATAATCAATAATACCAAACATTTCATATACATCACCTCCCGGTGAGTTCAATAATAAGTTGATAGGCGATTGATCAGTTTCTTCTCGGGTTGCCATTATTGCACGTACACGCATTATGAAACTCATTAATGTCGTGTTGTTAATTTCTCCCTCAATAAACACAACAGAATTTAGAATATCTACTCGATTGGTTAATTGATTTGAAATTTCAGCATATATATCTGGTAGCTGATCTGTTACTATATTTGTAACTGGGGTGTTGTTGTTTTCTCCGTATATACTCATACGATTATTATATTAAATTTTTAGTAAAAGGTCAAATTAATTTAAAGCTTTTTTAACTGCTTTTCAATACGTTTTAATTCTGATTGTTTTGTACGTATATCTTTTTTAAGACTTGCTTTATTTATTTCTCCGCGAACAACTAGCAATTGAGTCAATAATGTATCACGTAAATCTTGTTTTTCTTGATTGGTTAATTTCTTTTTTGGTGTATTGTCAATAACTGTTATAGGCAATGTGCCTTTTAATTTAGGTTGAACCTCACCTTTATGATAAACATTGCCCTCAGCATCAACATAAACCTTCATGAATTGCCAACCTCGAGGATGTCCGGTAGGTGTATAGTAATTTCCAATATCAGGAGCATCTGTTAGTTTATTTGTGCATGCCGGACATAGTACTGCTGTAGTACGATTTCCTACCTCTGTCCAATTATTACATTTAACTCCCTCCCAGTATTTACCACCGGGTATACTATTTTGGCAAATCATAAATCGTTTGCCTTTAATAGTTCTAGACTCGTATTCAACAGTTTCTTTCATAACTTATTAATAATAACGACCAGTTGTTTTTTTAACTGGTTTTGTTTTTTCATCGTAAATATCTTGTTTTATTTCTTCGATAACTTCTGTATGCATTGGTGTGTTGCCTTCTGGTATTTCCTCCTTAATTGACTCTATTACAGGTTCAATAACAGGTTCTTCAATTATAACGGGTTCTTGTATATCCGACTGTACACTTACTGGGTTTAAACGGCTAAATGCTTGATTAGCTATTACCACTAATGTGATGGCTAATGGGTCAAAAACGAATATAATAAGTAACAAATACCAATTAATAACCTTATCCATAGTTTGGCCGGTTAGTGTAGCTAAATACATTAATGGACCCAATTCTCTAGTACCAGTATCGGCATTTTTCAATTCAATTATTTTTAAATCATACTTGGCAATAGAATCATTCGTAACCGATAGTTTCTTGTCAATTTTATCACGATCTGATAAAGCTTGCTGTAACTGATTTTCTAAAATACCTCGAGATGAAGTATTTGTATTAGTTATAACTTGACCAGTGGTTCTATCTACATATTGAGTTTGGCCTGGGTTCGAAATAGCTAACCGTATGTCAGTTATAGATTTTGTTAGTTGATTTTTCTCATCAACGATTAACATTTGTTGTGATTGGAATGCAGATTTTTTAGATTCTAATAAAGAAAGTGAACGATTCGTTACTTCGGTTTTACTATACGTTTCTTGATATGCACCTGATAAGTATCCGTATATACCAGCACTAGTAATTAACATTAATATTGTTATCGCGACTAATAAATAGACACGTAAAATTTTATTAATACTATCCCAGTACTGATATAATGCAGATGCGATTACTAACTTAGCAAATTCTAAACTACCACCCATAATCATTACTTGTATACTAGCTCCAGCAAACAATTTACCTAGACCGTATACGGAATAGAACGCTGCAGAGCCAGAGACAGCAATTGCTGCCAATGCAATTATATATGGTAATAGTTTATCTTTCATTAAGATATTGTGACACGTTCATGTACGAATTTGACTCTGTTTCTAATTTCACGTAAACGACGTACCGCTTCATTGGTATCAACTGCCTTCTTTTGGGCTAGTTCGATTAAGATTCGTAGCATATCTTCTGCTTCATCTAAACGACGTAACACATTGTCTTTGTCTCTCATAATAACTCCTTTTCTTTAGTATATATATTTAACTCCGGCATATATTGATAATTTAACAATGCTAACTCCTTAGCCTTAGCCTCTACCATAATGTCTAAGTTATGTCCGTAAGTATTGATAGGCAACTTGATATAGTCAGAATGGGCCTGCTCTTTGATCTTATCAAACTCTCGTTTCATCTTGGCGAAGGTTGGAAAAGCTGCTAAATCTTCTAATGTCATATTATTGTTCTTGCACATGGTCTCCATCATGAGTTGATACTCTTCGCGGCGAGACTCGCTCCAATGGCAAGCTTGACGAATATGACTAGGCCATGTAGTAGCAGCTAACTCTAACGCCTCTTGCTCGGATAAACCGCTAGTATGAAACTTATGATGATAATAATCAAAGGTAATAGGAATTTGAACGTTACGATAAATAAGATTGTATAACATCTCCACACTATACAAACTAGCTTTGTCATCATTCTCAAGTACTAACCGAGCCTTAAGATTATCAGACAAACGATCATAATTTTTAAGCCAACGATAAGCAGTAGTCTCAGGATCGTTATATGCCGCACCAATATGAATATTGATCTTGTTCTCAAACGAAGGCTCGAAGCCCATAAGATCAAATAACTCGGAATGACGCTCAAGACCAATAATACTACGCTCGACTACCTCGTCACGCGTACTACCTAAAATATGAAACGGACCAGGATGGGTAGTTAAGCGATGACCATGAGCCTTGGCATAATCACCAGCGGCTTTGAGATGCGCTGATAACTGTTCGTATTGAGGCAATTGCTCGAGCTCAAAATGATCATGCCATGGAACTAACTCAGAACCGACTCGAAATAAACGAATGCCATGCTCTTCGTTCCACTTAAGATAAGTAAGCAAGTCTTTGGCATTCTCTACAGCGATAGCGCCAATCTTATGTAAGTCAAAAGTACCATGCCAAGAATCTTTACGTAAGGTGCGGCTAGTAGTAACACGACCACCTAATTTTTTTGGACGGCTAGTTAATGTCTGATTGACACAGGCATAACCAAGCCTAACTGTATTTGTCATATATTAAAATTTAGATCTTAAAGATAAGTAAGAACTTCTACAAAACCAAATCTTTTTTAAAAAAAGTTTTCTTCGCTAATAGAAAGTATTTCTGTCTCTGGTAATAATTCGCATGCATACATTACTCCTTCTTTACGAAGTAATATATCACATACTACCCACTGTTTAAACAGATCTTGATCAAAATCAGGCCGTAGTTTTGACTCTAATATCGTTCGTTTAACACGATATAAATTATCGTTAAATACTATTAAATTCATTACTTAAAAGGGGTGTTATTTGTTCGGATAATGGTAAAAATAAACAATTTTTGAGCCATTATACAAAATATTAATTGTCACAAATACTATTATTATTACCTATTAATTCATAGGCTAGAAAGTATTTGAATAAGTCTTCTTGAGTTTTAGTTTTACGTATATCTGGTCGTCGTAACATCATATGTCCATTAGTCCACATGTTACGTACAAATTTACGTATAATCCTAAGATTATCAGAATTAAGTATCATGATATTTCCAACTGACATCACATTAAGAATATATGGCCCGACATGTATAACCTGTAACTGAACTAATGCAATTCCTTTACCAGGCATACCGCTTTGCAAATCTTTTAATTGAGTTTGCATCGCCATGTCAATTCCAAATTCAAATGCATCAGCTAGAAACTGAATTTTCTGACTAGGGTCTAAAGCAATGAAAATATCAAATGCTTCTTCTTCTATGTTGAGGTCTTTTAGATTCATACTCACGCACCATTTGAGTTGCTAAATGTGTGTAATCAACACCTTCTCGAGCTAACTCGGAGTTACGACTACTTAGATATTGTTTCAATCTAATTAATCGTAACTCATTGTCTTGCTCTTCTAAAAGTCTACGTATTTCCATTTTTTCCGATTGGTTAAATTCCATACAAATCCTTTTATATAAATATCGTTATTAAGATAGATGACCCATCAATCCTAAGCGATATCTCTTCATAATGGTTTCACGTGCATCACGAGCTGTTTGCTCAATAAGTTCCAATTCATCAATAGTAACTTCAAAGTTTCTATTACCAATAATGAACTCACCTACTGGTGGTTTTGATGGGTCATTTGCAAATACTTTTGCAGATACTGCCTCATTAACTTCGAAATCAATTCCACCATAATATTGGCCGTAACGTTTTGTTTTGTTTTGATCCACTGCGAATCTGTTGTTAATACTCATTGTTTTAAAATTTAAGATTTATATATAATTAACGCAAATAGTTCATCTGAGAAGGTATGATCTAATGCGACGTTGCCAAATTCTTTTTGCATGTAATTTAACATTTCACCAGGATTAGTTGCTAGTAATCCATCATCTTTCTGTACAATATCAGATGCTAGCATTACGATAACTCCTTTGTTAGCATGTTCATACATATGTTTAATTGTTGCTAATTTATATTCAGTATCATTCTTAGTAAGATCTGCATCATAACGAAGATTTAGCGAATGAATATTCACGCACCAATCCGCTGTCAACAACGATGGAATTTTAAACCAATCAGTTTTTTGAATCTGATAATCGGGGTATAACTCTGCCGCGGCATCAATCATAGCTTGATTTAATTCTAAACCAATATAATCAAGTTCAATGCCCTTTTCGCTTTCATAAACTGCCTTGAAGTCTCCTCTACCACAGCCATAGTCTAATACAGAATCTCCGTCAGCCATATAAGCAAATGCAGTACGATAAGTATTCCATTGATGTTCTCGATTACCATATCCGACAATCTCTGACGAATGAAGTAAATAGCCATTATCAATTTCCTGTACAGCCTCTTGTATTTCCCGAGTCTCTTCTCTGTTTAGAACCAACTCTTGCATCTCTTCTAAGATTAGATCATCTGGTGATACTTTCTTTTTAAGATTAAGAAATTTATTTTTTATATTTTCAATCATATTCATCTTTTTAAACGTTTATTAATACGCATTACTTTATCTTCAATAACAGACATGTCCATTCGATCTGGGTGTGTTCTATTAAAGTTTTGAGTTACTCGACAGGCAACGGCTGCATGTTTCCATGCTGTTTCGGCATCATTTGCTTCTGGCATAAAGTAATCTTCTGCTAGAAATGTATCGCCGCTTACAACAATGTAATTACCATTATCATCAAATGTCAATCGAGCGTTTGGATATTGCTTAAGTACTTTCTTTTGTTCTTTTGTCATAGTAAATTAATATGAACGAGGACCAATTGTTTTAAATACAAAATCATTATTCTTTTCAAAGTGACTTTCATGCAGTTCTATCTCTGGAGAATAATTTGCAACGGTATGACCTAATGAACGATCTACCCACATGTTATTATCACCCCCAGTACTAGTCCAAATTTGAGTCAATTTAGAATTAATCCAGATGTCAACTTTACTATTATTTACTGGTACCATTAAATGGCAAGAACCTTTTTCAGAACGAATATCATAAGTTGACGTACCCTTCTTGGTTCTTACATTTGTTACTAATGCGACTTGATTAGTTCCGCTGTAGTTGAATACTACTAAATCTCCTTGTTTATAACGCATCTCCTTTTGATTATTTAATTACTTTACAAATTTTACTGGATGAAACTGACTTAACATCAAATTCAATACCGGTTCCTTCAAAGTCTTTAACAATCAATGCTTCCGCATGCGTTACGGTCTCCGCTTGAACTAAATAAGTTTCGGTTGACCACTTTACTCCGCCCTTAGGGGAATCTACTGCAATTTTTACTTTACCAATGTAATACATAACTAATTAATTTTAATTTATACTTAAATATAATAACTGATTTCTAAATATCCAAATCTTTTTTAAGAAAAGTTTATTTTATTTTTGAGGTGGTATTGGTGTCGTACGGCGACCGCCTTTTGTACGAATATCTTCTAACTGGTCTGCTACTTCTTGTTCTGCCTTAATAAACTTGGTAATCATTCCATTATCACCAAACAATTCCAATATTGCTTTGTAGTCATCATATGGAGTTTCTTTACCAACAGCTTCTTGTGCTGATTTAGTAGCGGTTGCTAAACGACGAGCAATTTCTCGACGAAGTGATGAACGTGACATTGCACCATAACCAGTAATATGTACCTCAGGATCTACCGGATCAAACTCTTTTGCATTAAGCAAAGAACCATAACGACCTTCCTCGTTAATTGCATTTAATTCTTCAATAATCAATGCTCTTAATTTATTTTTAAAATCTTTATGTTCCATATTTTCCTTTGATCCGGTAATCCTGATTTACAATTATTTTTTACATTCATTAACAGACTCTTTACGATAATCTGTTACTAATTTCTTAAGTTCGCCGATAGTTTTTCTAGCTCTTGTCGCAGCTGTTTTGTTACCCTTGTCAACGAATTTTGAATGGTTGTCTGCAAAATCATTCCATAATGTTTGCATTTGTTCGAATAGTTCTAAAGTTGTCATAACTCTCTCCTTTTTTGTTTTATTTATAACTCGTATATATCATCGTCATCCATAAAGATATTATCATCGTCAACATCATAACGAACAATAAATGCTCCATGGAATTGTTTCTTTAAATGATCTTCAGTAACGCAGTCATCTGCTTGAAATATCAAATCACCATCTAAATAAACTTCTCCGATGTTAGTTTCATCATCGATAAAGAATTCTAGTTCTTCACCGAAAAACTCTTGGTTGTCTTGTATGTTTGTAATCTCTATCATTTTATATAAATATTAGGTTATACACATTTATACGCGGCCTTGACCCTTATAAGCCTTCTTGTAACGCTTTGAGTGCTTTAATTTTGAGTGGCGGCATTTTGAGTGAATTCCTGGACGCTTTTTGCGCGGCTTCTTTATGAAGCTTGATGTGCTGCTGGTTTTGAGTTTGGCCATTGTAATCCTTTTTTATGACTTTTATATTAAATATCTTTAAAGGAGTACTTGTCCATCCTAAGCGGCGATGAATTTCACTGATATTACGTTTATCGGTAGGGCTAGGATAATCACAGTGCAATGTGTAAAATATCCAGCACTTACCATGAGTATTGCCAATATGTACATGGTATAAATGACAGTACGGGAATGGGTTATTTTTTAACTTTTCCACGGGTAAATTTCTTTTGATTGTTAAATGATTTATCAAGTTCAGCGCGGAAATCATCACCTAAAATATCAGCAAAACTGGTGATTTTTTTCTCTGGTACTACCTCGGAAATTACCGGTAAAATCACCAGTTTTGGTAGTGATTTTATGGTGTCTGTGGCTGGTAATTTTTCTGAAATATACCATGGAGCTCGACGCTTTGCTTCGACACTTTTCCATTGACATCTTGGTAAATAAACATCATGATCTAACTGTACATCTACGCCTAATTCTTCACGTAAACGGGTGACAGTACCCTTGTAATAGGTACCAAACCAAAAGACGCGCACACGGTCTTTTTCTTTAAGCTTTACCTCTTTTTTCATATGATTAAATTTAAGGTAATACTCTTAAATATCCAAATTTTTTACAATCTTTTTTTCTAATTTTCCGCGGCGACGTTGTTTCTCACGCCAATGCATTCTCATGAATAAATGCGCATGTTTCTCTTGTTGAAAAGAGATTGGATCGCCCTTTCTTGTGGCGGTAATCCATTGTCTGAATAAACGTTTTTCAATGATCCAATGACCACCTTTATAACTCATTCGTATGACTGACCGTGACGTAATCTCACTGTAAATATTAGCCATTATGGTAACACCAATAAGAACTAATATTACAGTGAAAAATACGATCATGTCAATCCTCTACCAATTCTTTGTAAGCATTTGAATATGCAAAACTCTTACGAACGCCTTGTGACATATATTGAGTTGCTCGGTCCATCACTTCGTTATACATTCCTAACTGATGTGATTTCCAAAGTATTTCTTCAATTAATTCGTCGTTCGTAATGCTCATAATTTATGAATTTTCGTTGTTATTATTTCTACCAGCAAATTTATCTAATGATGTTGCACCTATGCATACACAAACAATGACTTCAACAGCAGAAACTAGTTCTGACGATGGTTTGATTGATTCGTGAGAATAGGAGTTTGCTAACATGGTGATACATAAAAACATTGTACCTATAATAGCTAAAATACGTTTTGTTGACTGTTGTCCGGATTCGTCTTGTAATAAAGATTTAAAAAATGCTTTCATTACTTTCCTTTGTTTAATTCATTCATTAAGAAATCAAACACCTGGTCCATATTTTCCTTGGCCACAGTGATATGATCTTCGGCCCAACTATGACCGTTTTGTAAAACCATTTCTATAACCTGTGGATCGATTTGTAATAGTATATCGATTTGTCTTCTCATCTGCTCAAGATTACTAAAGAACATGTAGTTTTCAGTCTCAGTGTGGCCTTCATTTACCTTTGGTAACAGAGAAGATAGTTTTATGTTTTTAGTATGTTTTTGCATGGAGTTCCTTTAAAATAAATATTACGGCTTATAGCTATTAGTATCTCGTACCAATTCAAAATAATCATTATCACTACCAGCATCAATTGTCATTTTAAATGGAAGCTTACTTAGATTTTTTTGTAAGAATGCTTTATATAAACGACCTCGACGACTATCTAATTGAGGACCGGCTTCTATATCTGATTTAGGTACTATATACAATTTGTAAATCACACATGTATATTCATTACCGCCAGAAACTTCTACCTTTAACCCTTCCACACGTTTAACGTAATCTTCGATACATTCCATTACCGTGGCCATTAAACGATATTGTTCATTGAGATTAGTTTCTGGCATTTCATTACTAGCATCATTCACTGTACCAAATGATATATTTGCTTCAACTAATACATGATCAAGTGCTGTCCACGGCGTTTCTGGAGCTCCGGGGTTTTTTAAACGCATTGTACGTTTAATAACTGTTAGAAATGATATGTTGTAAAGAACCTGTCCCTGTGCTAAATAAGTTACTTTGAATTGTGTTTCATGATTACCACTACCAAATGGATACAGTGTTTTAGCATTAAGTTTAATCTTCTGATCAGCTTTATCTACGGCACGCCAACTAAATGGTTTAGCGGTACCTTCACCAATCTCTTTTAATATTTCTGTCAGCTTTATCATACTTTTGGAATACCTACTAATACTTTAGTTTTAACTGGACCACTGGTAAGTCGTCTATCGTAACTACCATCTGGGTTCATTGTAAGATCCTTGTTGATAACTTTACGAATTTCAACCTCATCCTTTATATGAGGAAGATTATATTTGGATGCCATATCTTTATCTATCTCAGCATAAAACCCTCGAGTCTTCATGAGATCAATTATTTTAGTTACAGCAGCTCTTTTAGCATCAGACCCACCATCTTGACCAATCGCAGTTATTTTTGTTCCAGCTGGAGTACGTTTACCTCCTACGGTAACATCTGGGTCTGCATCTGAGTCGACGTCGTTTGTTATCCAGTAATTGAGATCAGAATTACGTATATCATTTCCAGACCGTAATTCATGATTACCACCTTTACCTGCATAGGCATTTATAATAAGATCGGCAATAATATCGGAATAGTCCTTTACGGCCGTCTGTGGAAGATTAATCCACTTATTCTTACCGAATTCATCAGCATATGCTTCTGAGATCAATGACTTTAGTTTTATCATAGAAGCTCGTATTTAAGTTTATCACCGGCTGGTACAACTAATACAGTAGCATCCTCGAATGCTAAAATCAATTTCTTTGCTTTCGTTATTGTGGTATATGTATAGGCGTCGTCCATAATATCTAAGGCGTTAACTAAATCTGTAAATGATATATCTTCCATGAAATCTAAAAACGATTCACCGGACTTAACCGTGTAATCTGAATCCTCTCCGTCATATGAACCACTATCACGTTCAAATGGATCCAGTCTATCAATCTTTTCATCTATCTTGTAATCTATATAAGCAATATTCAGTGTTCCTTCGCGGAAATTTAATCCTTTTGCAAAGCGCGCTAATTTAGCTACAGTTGGTGGAATTTCATTACGAAATGCTACAAATGAACCAATGACATTACTTACAAATCCTTTATCAGCAACATCTCGCTCATCAGCTGGTAACACTATTAATTGCCTCTCTGACTCACTTCCGCCACCCCAACTAGATGGGTGTTTAACTGTATAACAAAATAGTTTTGCAATCTTTGGCATATGATACATCCACATTTTTTGACTGCCTTGATATAAAGTATTATCACTTTCCAATGTACCATAATAGTATAATAAAGTGTCATATAAGAATTTACCATAACCAGCACCTTTATATTCCTGAGCTAGGTTACTCCAATGTACTACTTTGGAATCGATGCCGTATGCACGTTGCATGCTATATTTGCCTCTACTAGTACTAGTTTTAATTTCACCAACGTATGCAGTTTTTGCCGGCTCGTCTAGTTTCCAAAGTGTATGTACTGTATAAGAATAATCGTTAAAGGCTGTTATGTATAAACTGCCTTGACTGTCAATGGCTTCGCTTTTTATTGCAGCTTGAATTCTACCGTCTAATGGACTGTTCGCAACAGTAGGATCTTTATACCAACGTTCGCTATCATCCCATGAGTTTACAGCTTTATCGCCATATAGTTTTATAAGTGCCTTGGTAATCTTAGAATTATCACGCTGCCTAGCAAAGTTAGAAAATAGTTGCATGCTATACTCTTTATCAGCATCGCCAGTCATCAAACTAATTTCATCTAGTTCTTCTTGCTCTTTGATAGGAACACAGTTAGGAACCTTACGGCCTCCCTTGTCTTTCATTCCAATTTGCTCATATCCTTTCCAACATGCTTCGTTGATAACTTCATTGGCTAGTTGTGATAGTAATTTACGTTTCATATGTTATTCCTGTGGCAATTCGTCTTCTGGTATAATTTCTTCATGCTCTTCAAATATCGGAGCAATGTCTTCTGGGTTATGTCCTAATGGCAATGGTACCATTGGGATATTAGGACCCGGCTCACCAAAACATCCACCACCCGTGTTATCATCACTTGGACAACATTGTGTTGTATCTGTCGGATCTAAACATGATTTACATGTACATGTATTCTTTGGGCCACACCCTGCGGCTACTAATACAATTGATAATATTGCAATTATTTTTTTCATTATGATATCTTTTTTAAATCCGATTCATGAAAATAGGCTAAACCTGATTTCATTCTAACCATGTAGTATTTACCAGAGGGTGCTTGGTCTTCAATAACACCAGTTTTATTATAGTCAGCTAGTTCAGGAGTCTTTACCTTAACCTTATCACCAACAGCAAATCCTTCTAGTATCGGAAACGCCTCATTGGTAATGTTGGCAATTTCCTCTCGGATAATTTTCTTTAGTTCTGATGCTTTCATATTTTTACTTTATTAATCTAGGTTTGCTCCTGGTTCGTCCATAGCAATGGCAAACTTCATTTTTTCCAAAGTCATGTTACGAGTAATGCCCCAAACCTTTCCAGTTTTAACGTTTTTCACTGTTCTTTCACTTCTAGATGTTGAAGACTTAGTAGTGATAAATTGCGCGCCATCCCAGCTTCTTGTAAAAATAGCTTTATTACCTTGTACTTCTAAAGTTACTGATTTTATAGCTTGATCAACTATTTTATCAATTTGATTATTTAAAGCTTCGATTTTTGTATGTATTGCATCGATCTTTTCTGCAAAAGGATTCGAGGCTTCATTTATTGTTTTACTAATCTCTTCACGAATAAGATTTCTTAGTTCTGATTGTTTCATACTACTTTACTTTTTAGGAGTAATAACGATCTCACCTTTAGCATTGGTAGTAATAGTGTAATTCTTATCAAAGCCAGGAGTATTAACTAATTTAATAACATCTACACCTTGAGCCTTCTTTTTATTTGCAATATTTGCTACTGGACCAGTCGTCTTATTTTTACCCATTGCTGCTAAAACTTTATCAACTGCTTTTGCTAAACGGTTATAAGCTTTTGCAAAATTGTTCATAGATTCAAACTCTGCAAAACAAGTATCTAAATCGCTTAAAGCCTCTTCAAGTTCACTAAATACAGAGTTAAGTTTAGAATCCTCGATCTGATCAGCATTCTCAGCATTCATCCAGATAACTTGATCCGCTCCGTACTTGTCAGTCATTTTATCAAGAAACTTTCCAAACGAATCATAATCACCTGCCAAAGCTTTAGGAAGTTTCACAATAACATCAATAGTATCTTTAACTTCAGACATTGATTTAGGGCATACGGATTCGCCATCTAATTCTGGAAATAATTTAGTATCTGTAATTATTTCAGCAACGGCCGTCATCTTTTTCGCGTCGATAGCAGTTACCGTTGTTGAAGGATATCGGTTGCTAGGTCCTTCTACAACAGCTTCACGTATCAAGTTTTTTAATTTCATTTTTTTCATTTTTATCCTTTTTATATCAATTAACGAGCCGCGCAGCGGCAACGCCGCAATTACGATGCTCATGAACATCTTTTTAATAAATATGCACTTCTACCCGGAACTTACGTTTAAATACCGGCCGGAAAACCGGTTACAAAAAGCTGTTCCGGTATGGCAAATTGCACGGGGCGACCATGTCGTGCACGCATATCCAGATCATCTCGTGTGTCCACCATTAGGAATCTGTATTCCATTCCCATGGGATGTGGCTCGGTGACATGTGCGTAACAAAATGGTATGCTTCGCTCGGTGTCTCGGTTCTGGAGTATTATGGTGGCCATGCCATACACAAGATCTCGTTGTGTTACAGTGCCGCCTACCGTGTTCATGTGGTTGGGTATGCGTTCCAGACGCAGCACGCCTTCTTCCGGATCCCATGCGCATGCACTTATGAGTAAGTACCATACCTTTGGCTTACGCACTATGCCATTGCGGCGATCAAGTTGTTCTTGCAGAGTCATGCGCTTAAGATTGGAATGTTACTATCTTGAATCCAATCTGTAAGATCATCAGCGTCACTGAATAGGCGCACATGATATTGCTCACCTGCAATAAGACTGGACCAATGGCTAACGTTATTCATGTCACTGTAACCTATATAACGAAATTCCTGAGTGGTCTGTGATCCGCGTAGTCGTAGGCTATGCTCACAATTGGCTACCTTTTGATGCTGGTGATGGCTGCAATGATCGGCTGGAAAAAAGTCCTCCAGGCTTAGGTAGAAGGTCCGGGTGTTGGGATCGTAATGGTGACGGCCCGCCTTAAGGGAAGCATGGAATGGGGTTGGTTTTGTGTTCAGCGCCGGGATCAGGTCATCGGTGGGAGCATTGCCCGAATAGGTTATGAGTTGGTGTATGCCAGCTCCATGTTCCCGTTGCATGAAATCTTCAAGAGCGGCTAGATCCAGTCCTTCTAGTAAATTAGGTTCCATAATGTTTTTATTTTTTAATACTATAAATTTAAGTGGTATTGCGCGTATATACAAATTTAAGTTAGCTAAAGACGATAATAGTACCTATTCCCTACTAGGGAGGCTAGACGCAGTCTATCCTTCACAGACCGGGGGCTATAGCAAAAAAATCTTGTCCTCGATGAAAATCGGTAATAGAGCCCCTTAAAACCAGTATACCCCCTATATGTTAACGATAACCGGTATATCCCCCTATATACCCCATATATGGGTGCTTTTGGGGGGTTTTGGGCGGGTATTACTGGTTATGCCTAGGTATGCCCTGGTTCTAGGGTATTACCTATTCGGGTACCTAATCCTATAATCATTCATCATATGACGGTAATATCGCTCATGACTTCGAGCATGTACCTCATATGGATGGTCCAGATAACCAAAACGCTTGGCTAGCTTCCAATACCTGGATCGGGTAGGCTGAAGACTATGCTGGTACTCATGTATATAAGTAGCTAATAGCTCTTTCATGCTCTTTATATGGGATAGGTTCATGCATATCATATTCATCTTATCATTGTAATAGCCTATATATGTATCATCTTCATCCGCATAGCAATTATATGAAATAGCATACTTCTTTCTGCCGTTAACTCCAAAGTGTTCTTTACACCAACGCTGAGCATAGTTCAGTAGGTGCGTCCTGCGCATGGTATCATAGTTATGCGGGCCGGAACTTAATTTGATTTTTGTATTATGTAGTGCCATTATTGTAATCCTATTGCGTTACCAATCCATACTACTATATAAAACCCAGCGAACATCGCGGCTATGGTTATGAATGCTATTGCGGCCTCCTTAGGATTAGCCTTCAAGGTATTAAATATCTCTTTCATGTTATTGGTATTTACTAATTATTATTTCATTTAGATATCCTTCTACAGTATGGCCGTTCTCGAGGAATCCACCTGGATCGAATATAGCAGGATCGGTTGGTATCCATCGGATATTACCGATGCTGTTTCTCCATAGCTTAACCTCTACCAATAAACCGGAGATCATGATCTCGGTCTGGCCTAAATAAATTGCTTCCATATGATTATTGATTAGCAGGTGTTACTCGATATATAAGGCTGAAATCATATCGGCTGAACTCAGCTACTACCGTATAACCAAACATGGCTTTGAGCTTGGGAGCCATACCATTAATTAGCTTATAGGCATCTAAAAGGCGATGCTTGTTCTCGGTATCGGTAACTGGATCATATACGGTATAATTCCAATCCGGCATATAGTACTTGTATCGCCAGGCGTTCTTACGGCCGTTCTTTGTATACCAATGATAGCCTTCGCTGATCTTCCGTACGCTCTTAATAGCGCCTACCTCGTTCTTTACAATCGCGCGGATATAGGCCGCCACCTCTTGTGCTGTTTTATTCATATTCAATTAGTATTTAATAATGTCTTTGCGTCGTCCTAAGGCTCTTACGGATAGGATCTTTTTCATGGCAGCTTCTGCGGCTTCGGCCGGTACCAATTCCAATGTATCGCATGCGAATTGGTAATATGATTCATATAGTACAGCTTCAGCGCTGGTTAATTTAATCATAGGCATATTCATATTGCTACCTCCTCTACTTGATTCTTTTGGAAAGCCTTAGCAGCCCAATTCTTAGCTCCTACAACTATATATTGAGCTAGACTATATAATGCCGTAGTACCTAACTCCTGGTTGATATCACGAACCTCCATATCAATCAACAATTGTTCTGCCGCCCAAACCTTCTTACCCATACGAGCATACATTGTAAAGGTGCTACCATTCTCCATAACAATCTCCAGGCTCTGCAATGCCTTGGGTTGATATCTACGGAAGGCTTCAATTGGACTATGGGCATATGCTTCAGAGGTACATAAGAACCCGGCTTGGCATTTGGCAATGGCTCTATATAATTTACGACCCGCAAACCGTTCTGGTCTAAGATCACCATTGCAATGGTTAAAAACCGTCAAACCCTCTCTACGAACTACTACTAACTTTTCCATATTTTTCATTTTTTAATTATTACTTTTTAATAAACCTGGTCGCTGTATACCTATGGTCGACCAACCATGCTCCGGCTACAACCTTATTTTTTCAAGGTTAAGGCCACATACTTGCCATCCACAATCTTATGAGGCACCCCATTGATATTAACATACTTTGGAAATTGGGCTACCGGATCGGCAACCAAACCATTGTTACGGTTGAACTTCTGGGGACGGCCTACCTTATTACTAAGGCTCGTATTGAACTCCTTAAGGGCTTCAGCGGGTGAAACACTACCCAATTGCTTACGGGTTCTTTTACCAGGAAAATACAGGTTACGGTTTTTTAAGGTTGATGCACTCATATTCTATCTTATTATTATTTCATAAAGATATGAACAAAATCCTTGAAATCCTAGAAAAATGTTGAAAATGTTACTTGTGCACCGATAAAGTACTAGTACTCAGTAAGTTAACGCTGCGTCGAGGCCCATTTTGGGTGACTCTATTACCGTTCATTTAAAGAACTCCAGGGCAAAACTGGTATTCTGGTACCTGGCTACTTGGGAGATAGTTGTAATTGAACGGTTATATAGGAAAAAACTTATAAAAAAATTTGTTTCAGACAGAAAAATTCGTAATCTGTATCTCCCTATTTCCCAATCCTTTGCTCCGCTCTCGTTAATCCTATACCAGTAACGCTGAAATTAAACAGGAACACTTCGTCCTATGGCTCCTAGGCTCTGGTATCTGGATCGTCAGGTGCTAGGACTAATGGGTTAACAGCCACCAAACAGCTGCTACTGTGACTATCCCTAGGAATGCTGCTAATAAAGCAATAGCACTTATTAATTTATGCTCTCTTAGGAGATAATCACTCTTACTTGCTATAGGCTTAGCATCATCTGTATTATCTATATTCACATCCCATTTCAATCTATCTTTATGCTCTGTATAATCTATTGCAATGCTATTCTTACTATTAGCATTATCTGTTACTGTAGCAATATTATCATTAGCGGTAATATTAGCATCTTCGATGGCCGACTTCTTCGGCTCGGTCCATTTGGGCAAGGCAGGTAATCCTATTTGATCAATTCCTCGTTCCGTTGCAGATAATGCTTTGGCCGTTTCCCATGCAATTGTTTTCGTGTCCCGCTTGGATTTGGGTTTACCTTTTCCTTTACCCTTTGGCTTACGCGACTCTGTCGCAATGGTCGAGTCCGTAGTGGATCCGTTAGGATCTGCGGAGGGCGAGACATTCGGACCTGCCGCGGCATTATCGGCTGGATTCTTTTTGGGTCGGCGTTTGTAATAACGTCTTTTGTTTTTTGGTTTGTTTTCGTTTTCCATATTCTTATACTCCTAAGTTTTCTTTAATTAAATTGTTATAATGTTCGTACAAATGCTTCATTGCTTTTAACAAGCCGGGATCATCTTTATGAATGAGTATTTGTTGGGCCATGGCACTTCTGTATCTTATTAATACATCTACCCGTTCAATCATCTTCTGACGTTCTTCTTGGTTATCACATTTACCTAATAACGAAGCATACTCATACTGTTCTAGTTCTTGTTCATCTAACATATACAACTCTCTTGTTTTATATAATCCTAATTTTTCATCTTCATGCATCATCCGGATCAAAGCTTGTTTTTGTAATTCCTTATGGCCGGCCTTGCTTACTATGCCATGAGCATCATGATTGAATATAAACCGTATTAAATTAATTATTCTTTTCATGATAAACATACTTTAACTATTGCATTAATGGCCCAACCAATACTAATTCCTAAGTTAAGCCAACACCAGGCCTGCCATTTAGAAAACATTGCTTCATCAGCCTTTCGTGTTATTATAACACTGATCACATTCATGGCTACTAATAATAACCAAAATACTATTTCCTGCATATTACTCTGTTATTGGATTTGATTCTTGTTGTTCTTTTTGATGACGCTCATACATTCCGGACTCAATATAAAAGGCTAGGTAGTCTCTTAATCGTTTACTGACCGGCAATTGCTTGGCTTGCATTTTGTTATAAGCTTCCATTAGGTCGGAATCCGATCCTAGTAATTCTAGAAGCTCATTCATGCCACGAAGAAACTTATATTCTTCTTTGGACATAGGTTGGGTGGGTTGTTCATTATTCATTGTCTACTGGCCATTGGTTAAAAAATTGTTTTACTTTGCGTTCCCAAAAGGTATAAGTTGGATAGGTAACAATCATTCCAAATGCTAGACATCCAATGGTACGAAGGATACCTAGACCAGCACTGTCCAAATAATAGTCCCAGGTTAATAATCCAACTGTAAATATAACAGTAACGATGAACCATATAATTAATTCATCAAACCAATACTTAAACTTATTTCCCATTCTTTTTAGTTTTATTGTTAGTACTCTTTTGAAAACTCACATGATACTTTTCTTCACCTTGCTTAGGACCGTTCATATAGGTCTGGATGGTGTAGTTATCATTACGTCGCGCTTCACCCAATTTGGAATCTACTTCCGCGCGTGTATTCAATCCGTTAAAGGATAAGGTGGTAATGGATCTCTTCTGTGGATCCCTTTGGTTTACATGAACTGTTAATCTATACATATGTTTAATCGT
>Ga0315905_10000053_pt1 | contig 117934 bp, 101 predicted proteins | sample LakEriMetagenome_5_FD_203522 | JGI IMG/M metagenome (GOLD analysis project Ga0315905, IMG submission 203522) | Freshwater fungal communities from buoy surface, Lake Erie, Ohio, United States - Buoy 4 MA121 | ecosystem: Environmental > Aquatic > Freshwater > Lake | place: USA: Lake Erie, Ohio...
TCGCTTGCGTTAACTCCAAACTGCGGTTGCCGTTGCCGTAACCATCTAGGCGCGTGATGCGTGGTGAAGAACCGTAGGAAATCAGCTGTGCTGTACCGCCTGCTTCAGGCATTGGATTGTGCGGAATAGCAGCTACAGGTGCAATTGCAGTACCGTCAAAATTCAAGCGGCTGGAAATAAATGGAATCTTTTGACCATCTAATAATAGTGGGTCATTTGGATCATATTCTTTAAATTGATTAAATGCATAGGCAACAGCCACGTAATAATAAGTTTTGTGGTTGACTAGTGCACGCGCTCCTTGGGCAAAGGCATCTTCTTTGATAGAAAAAGAATGGCTAATCCCGTTGTTTTCTCCATCTACTTTTTCTACAGGTACAGAGAAACCAAGTGCTTCATCGAATTCAAAATTGATGATACGAGAAATATTGTTTTTAATATCACACTGAGCTACTAATCTTGCTTTATCTGGGTCAGAGATGTCAGCGATAGAAACGTCTTGCGCTTTCAATTGGAAGATCTGGTAACCTTCAAAGCGATAAAAACGATCTACGTTAGGGTCTGTGATGTTAATTTCGTCGAGTTCTTCGTATGCCTCTTGGTAGTTATTCGAAGAAATTGGATTATCCAACATCAAGATCAATTCATTCTCCAATTCTTGGATGATCAAACGAGGTGCGTCTGGTGGTGAAAGAATCTTAAAACAAGCATCGAACAAGGCTTGTGCTTTGGTATCAGCGCGCTTCATAGCTTCTACAGATGCCATTAGGCCGCCGTCAGTGCTGCGTCCGTAAACAATACCTACAGTGATGTTATTAATAGCACCTGGGCGCAGGGTAAACGGACCAGCAGATTGTACAAAGCGGCGGTCACCAGAAGGGTTGTTGTAAGTAGACTCATCCCAACCGTTCGGATAAGGCCCCGTCATATCCTCGCCTTGGGTAGACCACTGCAATGGATCCGAGGTGCCTGGGAACATGTAGTCAGATAGTGTTGTGGTTACACCATTAGAACCTAAGTGACCCAAACCACCATAATACATTTCAGAGCCATTTGCCCATTGACCTTCCATGAAGTTATAGTACTCAGCTGCTGGCCCTGGGTCATTGTAAGGATATGCAGAAGTAGAGGTGTAATAGGTAAAACGACGCATTCCAAAACGCTCGTTATCGATGATTCCATCGGAATAACCGATACCAATGCCTTTGTAAACGATTCCGTTGTTAGCTAGTGCATCTACAACAGTTGGAACCACATCTGTTTGTGTTAATTCATCGTAGTATGGACCCGGGTTATCTATACCATCTCCATCTTGATAAGGGCCTTCAAAGAAGTCACAACCAATTGCCGGCGGATTTTCGCCATAACCTAATTTACCGCCGTCCGACTCATCAATGAGATCACCGTTGTACATATAGCCTAAACCACGAGAAACGTCACAACCAGTATAGTCATCGGAGTAGTTTCCAATATCAGCATCTAAGTACTGTGAAAAGTATGTATTATAAAGCGTTTGAGTACCTCGGTTGATCAATTCATAATTGTAGAACGTCATGCGGTTGACTTCGTCATTTGTCGCAAAAGAGAAAGCCTGAGCACGTATCTCCATACCAATCGGGTCACCGTTGGTTTCGGTGTGGATATTTCCTTTGTCATTGAATACCCACCAATGGGTTTCATCGCCGTAAAGTGAAATGCGTCGGTCGATTCCACATTCGATATCGTCACGACCTAGGATGTCGTCGTACCAAGGGTGGTCTCCATTATCTGGATTATAATTTCCGTCTTGATCGCGATCGTAAAAAGGCGCCAAAAAGTAATCTTGACCTCTTGATACGTCTCCGTGAGCTGGCCATCCGTATATGCGGTTGAGTTCGTCATTTGAAGGGGCAGTGAGTTCATCACAACCTTCAGTAGTAATTCCTGCGTTACACTCCCACCAAATATTAAATCTAATTACCTCTGCCTTACGGATAGTGTAAAACTTGTCGTAAGCAATACACTGATCTGGGTCAATATTTGCCTCACCGAAATCGCGAATGGCGTCGTCACCGACTGGATTAAGTGGGTTAAAAGTTCCAGTACCAGGGGTAACCGTTAGTGGACCAGGCCAGAAATCGTTTCCTGAACGGTAGCGAAGTGCCGCTAATTTTAGCTGTCCGTTTACGTCAGTTCCACCCATCCAAAGCGCACCAGCATAAATTGCGAAGCGATTACTTCCCTTGGGAACTTCATAAGCGGCTACACCAGCAGCACGGTTTTGGAACATACTTCCACCCTGCTCGATTAGTGCAGCTACGTCGTTGAACTTCATGGTCAACTTTGCCGTAGCCGGGCTACAGTTAGCCTTAGGTTTGGCAGTAGGTTTATAGTCTTTGTCATTGGGGCCTAAGTAAGCAAATGCTTGAGAGCATGTTACAGTTAGACCAATAAACGCGGCAATGAATTGCTTTTTCATAATACTTCGTTAAAGCTTCTTAAAAATCAAATTTTACTCCCAAACGAATTGTTCGAGGTATACTGATGTTAAACGGATTTTGAATCTTCATGGTGTAGTAGTCACGGAAAGATTGCTCATCGATTTGGTTTTGAATAGAGGTTTGACTAGATGCGGCAGCTAGAAAACCGTCGTCGTCCCAGTTACCAGTGGCGCGGTAAACATTCAAGACGTTGAACTGATTGAATAAGTTGGTAGCACGCACATAGACTTGTAAAAATGCTGTTTTCTTTTTGTTTTCATTACTGCCATATTCGATACTCATGGTTTTGTCTGCTTGAATATCCAAGCGATACTGCCATGGCAAGCGAGAACCATTTAAGGTGCCACTGATACCAGCGTTAAGGTTTCCAATACCCTCGTCTGTGATGAACGTTTGTGAGGAGTAAGGAGAACCTGAATTGATATTTGCAATCATATTCAAGCCCGTATTTTCAAAAATGCGCATTTTGCCTATCATGGGGCCGTTGTAGTCTTGACCTTCTCCGTAACGGTAATCAAAAGTAAAGTTGAACGCATGACGTTGGTCATAGCTATATGGGAAAATGACACGCAAGTTTGGCAAGCCAGCATTGACTAGCGCAGACATCGAAGTTGCATCAGAACCAGTACCATCGGCAAACTGCAGAGTATAGTTGGCTGTCATGCGGATATTGCCTGTTTGACGTAAGTCGTAAGCAACAGTTAAACCTTTAACTGTACCGAAGTCACGGTTACCGAAAGTTTTGTATGTAACAGGGTAAGCTTCAAAAACGTTAATCAACTGCACGTTGTCGCGCTGCTCGCGATAAAATGCGGAGATTTTAACCGAAGAGGTGCGCGTTATGACTTGCTGGAACCCAAGCTCGTAGTCTACCGTTTTTTCTGGTAGCAAGTTTGCATTATTAATAACGGCGTTGCGAGATTGAATAAACTGATATTCATAAGGATTGAAGCGGAAACCAGAAGTTGGGCGCTTTGTAAGGATGTCATAGTGCGCAAAGAATGCTGCTTCTTCCGAAATAGGGAAAGAGAATGCAATACGCGGCATAATGTTTACTTGTGCTTTGTAGTCTTCGAATGATTCTGCTGTAGGTGTTTCTAAAGAAGGATCTTGCAACCAAGGAGCAATACCTGCCGCTCCGCGGATTTTAGATGGATCTTCAATTGGTGTACCCGTTGCGTCGTACCATTGTGAACCATTTCTGAATCCGTTAATGCCAGAAGGGTTGTTAACGTCATTGACATAAACAACGTAGTCGTCACCCATTCCTTCTGGGAGGTCAACCCAACTATATTGATTAGGATCGTTGCTCGCTAAAGCGCGGGCTTCTTGAACGGTTTTGGCCGTGTAGAATAAGAAAGGATCTTTTAATACAGGTTGGTTGGCATCGAAAACGTCTACACGAACACCAACGTTGAAAACGATGTCTTTGAAGGCGAATTTATCCATGATGTAGCCAGCCATGTATATCGGCTGGAAAGCACCTACAAAACGTTTGTAGTTACCATTCTCATCAAACTCATTGAAGTATTTATTGATGTCTGTGTTGCCTCGGACTTTCTGACCTGTGTGGTCATAACCCCAATAAGAGACATAAGATTGGCCACTATTGAGAAGCTCGTCTGGTGAGAACATGTCAAATTGGAATAAGTTTGGATCATATTGATCGATATCTACGAAGTCTGTACCTGCTGGGTTATAGCCTAATTTTTGGCGAAGGTTGTAGTCAAAGAAAGATTGTTGGTCATTGTTGACCTGACCGCCGTATAAGCCTGTTCCCGTTTGGAAAGCATCTCCCGAATTCAGACGATTATAGGTAATTGCCTTGAAAGAACCAGAGTCGGTAACAACCCCTGAATTTAGATCGAGCTCACGGATGTGGAAGTTTGCTAATTGGCGTGCAATTGACCAAATGCTTGAAGGGCCGTTGTCACCGCTGGTCCAGCCGCGGTCTACGCGTTGCTCGTATTCAAAACCTAATGAAATGGAATGGTCTCCGAGCACCACCGAACCCGCACCTGTAACGCGGAATTGGTCGTTTTCAGATTTTCCGAAACCATTCGAAGGGGAACCAATATTAGCCCAAATACTGTAGACACTGTTGGGTAAATCTCCGTTACGCAATGCGTTTCCTTGCTGGATTTGGAAAAGGTTTTCGTAACGACCAATAGGGTTACCATCGTAAATATTAAAATACTGAGTAGTAATGGCAGCCAATGTTGAATTGGTCTCAGAAGGTGTAAAGTTTACTTCAACGTCTCTAAAGCCATTATGAATGTACATTTGGGTAGCAGGGTCGAATTCATAAGATGGCACACGAGTCGTTTCAAATTTACCAACATGGCCGTAGTTAAAGATATTGTACCCATGATTGGGATCGTAGGACTCATTGAAGGACTTTGAGTAATCGACCATTACATTATAAAGAGCAGATTTAATCTTCGAGCTTGAACCTTCGCGGTCGTTGTTGAAACGCTGAGTAAGGCGAGCATAAACGCGATAATCTAGATTTTTACTAACTCCGAAGTTGCTGAAGTTCAATAAAGAGCTACCATAACCATAAGAAGTGCCTTGAAAATAGTTCAGGGAACCTCCGAACTGCAAGTTGACAGATGGCCCTGTATTGACGTCGATTTTACCAGAGGCAGAAAAGACACTGTTGCGTGCATTCATGCGCCAATCTGTTTTTTCGAAGTCGTCGGCTCTTAAAAATAGTGCATTGTGAAAAGTACCAAAACCTGTAGAGGTTGGACGCAGCGGGTTGGCGATAAGGTCCTCACGCACCTCTTTTTTGATGCGATATGAGCCTCCTGCTAAAGGACGAGAATCTAATTGATCTGTGTAGTTGGCAGAAACAAGGAAGCCTAAACGTGGACGGGTTTTATTGCCCGCGGAGTCTCTTTGCATCCAAAGTGGGCCAGACAACATTCCTTCTACCAGATTGTAACCGTATTTGTCAAGACCGAATACTTTACCGTCGTAGCCATTAGGGTCAGCGCCATTGATATATGCGCCCGAACTAACTACCTCCATACTTCCAAAATAAATAGAAGAAGGGCCACGCGTGGTAATGGAGATGATACCACCAGTGACGTCACCGTAGTTGGCTGGAACACCACCAGTGATGACTGATACTTCTTCCAGTGCTGATTTGGGCAAGTTAGAAGAACCGCGTACTTTGATACCATCTATATAAAAATAGGTTGCGTCAGAACGCGTACCGCGCACAGAAATTGCTCCAGAACCTTCGTTGACATTGACACCACCCACTGTTCCTGCAACTGCTGTTGCAGAACGTGCTGGCAAACGTGCGATATCTTCGCGGGTTACGGTTGCACCAGATGCACCACCATCTTTATCGATGAGTGGAACTTTATATCGAACAACTTTGATTTCTTTTGTTTCTTGCGTCTTGCTGCTTAGCGCAAGATTGTCAAGGAAGGTGATGCGGTCAGGAGAAATAGAAACCCCGGTTTGCATGAGTGGTTGATACCCACCTTCCGCGTTTCTTACCTCCACGTCGTATGACCCAGGCTGTATACCATTGATCTGGAACTTACCTTTTGCATCGGTTAAGGAGCTGCCGCGAATGGCACCTGCTTGCTTTAATAAGACCTTGCTAAACTCCAAAGGAGCTTTTGTTGCCTCGTCAGTCACAGTACCGCGAAGTGTACCGAGTCCGGATTGTGAAAATGCGTAAGTGCTTACAAATAATGCACTTAAAAGCAATAATTTCAGTCTACCCACCATATTAATGCGTATAAATTTTACTATATCTCGTTTTTATAAGAATGTAAATATAGAAAAATCCATAGTCTTAACATAAAATTCATCAAAATTCTATTAGATGTTTGCGCATATTTGTAGAATAATCCTGTGTTTGCTATATGACTCCTATCTCCATAGATTTTCAGTTAACGGCTTTGAACTTCCTTTATATGAATTCATTGTTAATTGATGAAAAGGCGGTTGCTCTTTTTAAAGAAGAAATTGCGCAAAGTAAAAATTTCACGAATCGCCAACGCAAAGAAGCATTCCTAGGTATTCGCTTTTTACGTAATTCACTCGGAATAAATAAACCTATTACATATAAGTTGAATGGCAAACCCTTTTTAGAAGGTGATAAAAATTATATTTCTATTTCACACAGCCATCATTTTGTAGCATTTGCCTTTTCTGAAATCCCGATAGGGATTGATCTTGAAAAAGCCGACCGTGACGCCTCTAGAATTATAAATAAGTTTGTGTCAGATGACGAAAAAAATTTATATCAAGAGGTTAAAGGAAATTGGCCCTTAGAACTATGGTGTGCAAAAGAAGCTGTATACAAACTTTACGATATTCCGGGCCTATCATTTAAAGATGGGATTCAAATTCAAAGCAGAGAACAAAACCAATTGACCTACCTGTTAGAAGGCTGTGTGAAAGGGGCAGGGCTAAACAAGACTTTCCTTGTAAAACTGGCAGAAGCGCATGGGTTTCTTTTTGCAGTAGCACACTTTAGAGCTGAGCCTTAAGGCTCATGTCTAAGGCTTTTACCGAATGAGTGAGTGCACCCACCGAAATATATTGAACACCCGTTTCTGCGTAGGCTCGGATGGTCTCTGAGGTAATGCCTCCACTCGCTTCTGTTTCAATACCCTGCGGTATAAGTTGTAAGGCTGCCTTTAAGTCTTTGGGCGTAAAATTATCTAACATGACACGGTGGTAATCAAAAGGGAGTGACAATAGTTCTTTGAGTTCATCCATTGAACGGACCTCCACCTCTACCTTCAAATCAAGCTTCATACTTTCTTGGTAAGCTTTAGTGCGTTGCAAGGCAGGACCCAAACCACCCGCGTAGTCAATGTGGTTGTCTTTGAGCATAATCATGTCATAAAGCCCAAAACGATGGTTGGCCCCGCCTCCAACTTTAACGGCATATTTATCCAAAATACGCATGCCGGGTGTGGTTTTTCGGGTATCTAAAAGCGTGCAATTTGTGCCTGCAATAAGGCTGACGTAATAAGCAGTTTGGGTTGCAATTCCGCTCATGTGTTGCATGCAATTGAGAAGTAATCGTTCTATGGCCAAAATTGAACGGGCAGATCCTTCTAAAATAAAGGCAACTTGACCAAATTCAACATGAGCACCATCTTTGAGTTTGGCCTTCAACACCAAGTTGGGGTCGTAGATTTCACAGATACGCTGTGCAACTTGCATGCCGGCAAGTACACCTTTTTCTTTGATCAAAAGAAATGCTGTAGATACTGCATCTTCTGGAACACAAGCCAAAGAAGAATGATCTCCGTCTTGGATGTCCTCTTGAAGCGCTGTTCTTATAAATTCGTCTAGCATGCAACAAAGATAAGAAGAGCAGTAGAATCCGCACAATGTTTCTAAATTTGAAGCGTGAACGCTAAAGAACAATTGCTGCAAAAAGTCAATACACTACCGCACAACCCTGGCGTGTATCAATTTTTAGACAAGCAAGGACAGATTATTTATGTTGGAAAGGCCATCGATCTGAAAAAAAGGGTGAGCTCCTATTTTCAGAAAGATCATCTGGACGGAAAAACCCGGACGCTCGTTCAATTAATAGAAGACTTGCGCTTTACGGTTGTAGAAAATGAACTCGATGCCTTACTACTCGAAAATAACCTCATCAAAAGTTACCGTCCACGCTACAATGTCTTATTGAAAGACGACAAAACCTATCCTTGGATTGTCATCAAAAATGAAGCTTTTCCGCGCGTATTCCCAACACGGCGTAAATTCAACGACGGATCTACCTATTATGGCCCCTACCCTAACGTGAAGCAAATGCATCAATTGCTTGCGTTGATTCGCGAACTTTTTCAGATCAGAACCTGTGCCCTCGACCTGCGGCCGCAAAAAATTGAGCAGCAGAAATACAAGGTTTGTCTGGAATACCACATTGGAAAATGCGCTGGGCCATGTCAAGAACACCAAACCAGTGCCGCGTACGAACAAACGTTGAACGCGGTTCGGCTTTTATTAGAGGGAAAGAACTACTCGCTTATTCAACAACTGAAACGAGACATGCAAATCCATGCTGGTCTACAAGAATTTGAAGCGGCACAACATTGCAAAGAGCTCATCGATGCCCTTGGTAAGTACCAATCTAAATCTATGGTAGTCTCTGACCACACACAAAACTTTGATGTCTGTTATGTTGAGCAAGCGGCAGACGATGCATGGGTGAGCTATATTGTCATTAACGAAGGAAGTATTGTGCATGCCTATACCTCTAGGGTTTCTAACCCTTTGTGCGCTTCAATAGAAACCTTATACCTGCAATTACTTCCACAGTTGCGTACGCATTTTGAAAGTAAGTCTAAAGAAATTGCCATTGGCATCGAAACCATACTGGATCTTAGCGACTCAAAAAGCTTTTTCCCAAAAATTGGTGAAAAGAGACAACTGTTAGAAATGGCTAAAAATAATGTCCGGCATGCCCAGTTACAAGCCAAAAAAGCAGCGATGAATAAAAGCACTTCTGTACAAAATGCGCCTATGCAAGCAGTATTAGAACTTCAAAGTGCTTTAGGCTTAGCTAAAGCGCCCCTACATATTGAATGTTTTGATAACTCCAATCTTCAAGGAACAAACGCGGTTTCTGCATGCGTGGTATTTAAAAATGGCGTGCCCAGCAAAGCCGATTACCGTCACTTTAATGTCAAAAGTGTGGTTGGTCCAGATGACTTTAGAACGATGAAAGAAGCCGTCGGTAGAAGGTATAGCCGGCTCAAAGAAGAAGGTTATGATCTTCCGGACTTGGTGGTGATTGATGGAGGCAAAGGACAACTCGGAGCGGCGTTAGAAGCCATTGAAGAAATTGGACTGCAAAAGGAAATTAAACTGGTTGGCTTGGCAAAAAGGTTAGAGGAATTATACAAGCCGGGGTTTTCCAAATCTTTGATTTTGAGCAGGCGATCTTTGGCCTTAAAATTAGTACAGCATCTTCGTGATGAAGCGCATCGCTTTGGCTTGAGTCACCATAGAAACAAACGCAGTAAAGGTGCAATTGGTTCTGAGCTCGATTCGATTAAAGGGCTTGGGCCTAAAACTGTTGAAACACTTTTTCGTGAATTCAAAACCATTTCGGCATTGCAAACTGCAACGTCTGAAGAGGTTGCAAAAAAAATAGGAGCCTCCAAAACAAGACTCCTATTTGAATATTTGAGAACTATTGCCGATCAATCGCAATAAAATGCATGTCTATTTGACTACAAAGGTGCGCGTGGTCTTCACGCCTTTCAAATCTAATGTGATCAGGTAACTACCGGCCGCAAGTTTGTTCGTTTCGGTAATGACCAAATTATTTCCTATTTGCAGCTGCAATGGATAATTCCCTACCACCTTACCACTGAGGTCTGTGAGGTAAAGTTGGGCAGCCCCTCCCGTTGCGGAAGTAAATTGCAAATGAAGGTCTCCATCAGTAGGATTAGGGAAGACACTCAAATTTGTGAATTCGGATTCTTCTTCTAGTACAGACACAATTAGGTCGTTGGATGGGCCTCCCGTATACAAATTGATGTCGTCTAGAAAGAAGTTATTGCCTCCTTCGCCTTCAAACTTGAATCGCATGCGGAAGTTATCGGTAAAATAGTTACTGGTAACGTTTGTCATGTGGACTGTTACCCAATCTGTTTGACTAGTTGGCTCCCATGCGCTTGACGAAACTTGATTGGAAAGCTGATTTCCACCGATTGTTTTTCTTTGTGCCCAGTTTTCACCGCAATTACCCGTAATAAATACTTTGAGCCATTCATAATCTGAGCTGGTGCGCTTGCGGTATGCAAAACGAAAAGAAAGTGTTACTGTTCCGGTAGTAGGGTCGATTCCCGACAAATCGAAGTTTGATGAGGTGAGTTCATCTATGTTAGAAGCAGTTTGTCCAAAGTTGTTGAGGCGTGCGCATTTATTGCCTGAATGCCCGAAGTTTGTTTCTAGTGTGAAGAAATTATTGGCTGGTGTATTTACTAGCTCCCACGTTGGCAAATTAGCTAATGACGTATAGTCTTCAAATCCTTCCCAAAAAGGCAAAGAGGCCGCGGTGCCCAACACCCGAATGAATCCTGTTTTCGTTTCTTCGTCACTATTTGTGCCGTCGGTTGCGGTGAGCTGGACATCGTAGAGCCCGGGTGTGTTGAAAACAATTGTAGGGTTTTCAGAGCTCGCTGAGGAGCCACTTGCAAAAGCCCAGCCAGCAGAAGGTGTAATGACCCAACTCCAACTCACTACAGCATTATATGATTGGTCATTGAGTTGGACTTCATTGCCCGGACAAATCGTGGTTTTGTCGGCTGTAAAATCTGCTTTACAAAGATAGGGGGTTCCGGCAGCGCCTACTGCTGCTAAATTAGCTGCAGACACAACATTAGCCCGGCCCGTACTCGCAACCTGAAGTGCGTTGCGCATGCGCGTTCGCTGCCCTTCGGTATACATTTTAGAACAATAAGAGTAGTCCATGTAGTTTTCGACATTGTCTCGGATATTGAAGCCCCAATAACTATTGTCGATATCGCAAGTATTTGCATTGAGTAAACAAGCCGTTACACCAATACAAGTTGGTGTATCTTGGACTTGGTCATCGGTACTGCAACTTGAGGCATTCCCAGGATTATTATTGCCACCCCAGGTATGGTCTAAATTGAGCCAGTGACCAAGTTCATGCGTGAGCGCTCGACTTGCTCCAACAGAACCAGTTCCGATAGCCCCGACGTAGTCGTGTAGAATCCAGATACCATTTTTCATGCTCGTGGCACCCCAATTACTAGGCTTATAGGTGTAGCCTGCTGCTCCACCGATATCTCCCATTACAAAGATATTAAGGTATTTATTGCCTGGCCACTGCCCATTATATACATTATTACCAGCAACGATAGCATCTACTTGATCACCACCGTCGTCTCCTTGGTAACTCATTGGCGAATAAGTACGTGTAATGCCACTGAAGCATTGGCCGTTAGGTGCAATTGTTGCCAATCTAAATTCTATTTCTGTATCACTTGGCATTCCTTGAAAGTCAGGGTGTACATTCGCTGTATCTCCATTAAGTTTACGGAAATCTCGGTTGAGAATAAAAAGTGCATTAAATATTTGTTCGTCTGAGATGTTTTCTATGCCGTTGATGTGCATCACATGAAAGACTACTGGAATCGTGTAAATGGTCGCTTTTTGGCCGTTTCCTTTTTTAGCAATTGCTGCAAATTCTTGCTCTGCAATTGCTAGGCCCTTCACATATTCAGGGTTTTGCAGCAATGCGGTATGTTTTTTGTGGGTAATACAATATTCTACGCTTTCTCCTTCGCGCATGTTTTGGGTATCTAATACGCGCTTGGGTTGTTGAGCAAAAACTGCCGTAGAATAACCAAGAGCGCCAATGAGTAGCGCAAAAAAGTAAAGTTGTTTCATAGATGATAGGAATAAAGCACAATAGTTTGGCGTAAAAATACAATAAGTACTACAAATTTTAATAATCTCTTCATAAATAATATCGATAACATGGATTCATTAACTTTGTTCTATGAAAGCAAATAAAGCCTCTGAAACACTAGCCATTACAACAAAGATTGTATTGCCTAATGACACCAATACCCTTGGCAACCTTTTTGGAGGGCAGCTACTCGCTTGGATGGACGTCATTGCAAGTGTCTCAGCACACCGCCACTCTAAACGCGTTGTGGTGACGGCATCAGTTAATAATGTCTCTTTTCAAAAGCCCATCAACCACGCATCAATTGTAACTATTGAGGCCAAAGTTTCACGTGCTTTCAACTCATCAATGGAAGTATTTCTTGATGTATTTGTAGAAGATGCCGTAACTGGGCAACGTGAAAAATGCAATGAAGCGATTTACACATTTGTTGCCGTAGATCAGAATGGAAACCCTATTCAAGTTCCGGCTTTAATCCCAGAAACTGAGGAGGAAAAAATGCGCTATGATGGCGCGCTGCGACGCAAGCAACTGGCCCTTATATTAGCAGGTAAAATGAAAGCCGCCGACGCTACGGAACTCAAAAAACTTTTTATAGAAGACTAGGCTTTTGCCTCGTTAATCGCATTGGCTATTGCTACCAAATCTTGCTGTCTCATACAAGAAAAATGACCCTTAGGGCAGCTTTGATGCCCAATTTTTGAACAAGGCCTGCAAGATAAACCCGATACTTCATAATTAAATACCTGTTCTTGTTCCACACGATACGGATACATCCCGAAATCTCTAGTTGTATTACCCCAAATGACGTGTAAAGGCACCTCAAAACTAGCACCTATGTGCATAAGGCCTGTATCGTGAGTGAGTAATGCTTTAGCGTTCTTAACCAACCATGCCGATTCATGAATAGTAGCAGTTCCAACTGCTGAAAAGATGATATTGGATGTACATTGCTCTAAAATCTCGTTAGCAGTTAATTGATCTTCTTTTGCGCCCAAAAGTAAGACAGGAAGATTGATTTTTTGAATCAATTCGACGAGTAAATCAGTAGGCATTCTTTTGGTGGCAAACTGCGCTCCTATCGCAACTGCCACATATTTTGATGGTTCTACTTGGAAAGTTTCCTTGATGTCAATTTTGGAGGCATCTGGCACCCGATATGCTGGTGCTATACCAACGATTGGTGCTTTAGTATAAGCGCTTAGTGTCTCCAAATAGCGCTCGGTGACATGTCTTATAATTTTAGGTCGGATTTTGAAGGTGGTGAGCAGCCATTTTTCAATGTTATTTTTTGGAAAACGGTATACCTTACCAAATTGAAATCCTAGCAAGATCCTTGATCTGAGGTTATGATGTAAATCCAGTATGGCGTCATACTGATTGAAATCTATTTCCTTTCTAAGCTGCGCGACTGTTCCTGTTAAAGTATAAATGGTATCCAAATCAGGACAGGCATTTAAAAGCTCTTTGAATTGTGGTTTAGTTACAAAATCTATGGTGCAATGAGGATATAAAGACTTGATAGTGGATGCCACAGTAAAAGTCAGGACAATATCTCCGATGGAGCTAAATCTGATGATTAATATTCGCTTTGGTGAACTGTTTGGCATTGTACGAATGTACAAAAACTACTTTGTGTGGTGAAAAAGGACGCGGTCACGGTCAATTTGACGCTCCAGTGCTTCGAAAAATTCGGTTTTCTGGGCAGGCTCTATACAATCCAAGGGGAAAGAAAGCTGCAGCTCCTCGATATAGTCAAAGTAAATCGTTTGTTGACTAACGGATACCTTGCGAAGACCATTGAGATAAATTAGAACGATTTCTCTATCCGCAACTAAAATTGCCTTGCTACTCAAACCAACCCGAAATTCCTTGCCGTTGAACAGAAGAAATAAAACAGCATCTAGTGCTAAAATGAGATAAGCGGTTGCTACAAAAAACGCAACTTGTGATAAAAATAGATGTGCAAGCATAAGACTCAAAAACACGAGCGCCTCTAGGCTATTGTATACAAAAACACGTTTTTTGCGTTCAGTACTGATTGGCTGATTCCAAATAAATTTGGTTTGTTTCTTGACCATACTTACACCCATCCAGCGTCTGATACTGCGCCGAAGGCCGATAATCAATAATAACAGACCCAAAACAAGATAAATCTCCATACGAAAAGGCAAACGCTTTCCTGTGGTATGTAGAAAATCGATAGGTAGATCGAAACCAACAAATACAGACAATAGTAAGGTTGGTAAACTAATGACCAACAAGAGCAGATTGATAAAGCTATTCATTGGGTATAAGTTTAAGCTTGGCTTTGAGTCCTTGAATCTTTTGCTGGGCTTCTTCTACTTTCTTTTGAACATCTAAACGAAGCTGATCGGCTCCTTTAGAACGGGCAAAGAAGCCAAGGTTATTTTCTAAGGTGAGGATATCTTTTTGAAGGTAGTCGATTTGCTTTCGAAGCTCTTGACGTTCGGACTGTAATAAGCGCTGTTTGTCGGGGGAAGCTAAAATGCCTTCTAACTTAGCTTGGAAGAAAACGCGTTCTTTCTCTTGACCCTCGAGTTTAAGTCCTTTGTAAAGTTCATCCATGCGTGTTTTAAAGGCTGTGTAGGTGCTTTGCTTCTCTTTGATGCCGACCTGACCAATAGCGTTAAATTGCTGCTGAAAATCGCGTAATTGTGCCAATGCTGCTTGTTTGTCGGTTGGTAACGCATAGCTATTAACGGCATCAATTAGAGCTAATTTAGCATTGAGATTTTCGGTATTTTCAGCCTCTTGACCTGCAAAGTGTGCTTGGCGCGCATCAAAGAATGCATTACAAGCGCCTCGAAAATCCTTCCATAGTTTGTTCTCATGACGCTGCCCTGCAGAACCGAGTTCTTGCCATTGTCTTTGGAGCTTCTTGAGCTGCTCGGCCGCATTTTTCCAATCTGTAGAGGCCCCAAAAGCTTGCGCTTTATCTATGAGGACTTTTTTCTTGGCGACAATCTCTTGACTTGCGGCATCTATCTCCTTAGAGAATAATTTTTTTGCTGCAAAAAATTCATCGCAGAGAACCCTAAATGACTGATAAACTGCTTCGTTATCTTTACGGCTACCAGAACCGATCGTTTTCCATTGCGCTTGGAGCTCAAGTATATATGCCGTTTGTGTTTCCCAATGCTTGAAAGTACTCCAATTGGCGCTGTCTTCTATGCGGGCAGCTAAATCGGCAACTATTTTTTTCTTGGTCTCAATGTTAGCTTTTAAAACCTGTCTTTGGGCCTCATAATGCTCATTTATTTTATCGTAAATGCCTCTTACGGCCTCCCAATAAGCGTTTTTCATGAGCTCCCAGTCTTCGTTTTGAACCGGGCCGATTTCTTCCCATTCATCTTGGAGCGCATGTAATTGGCCTTCTAGGTCTCGTTGTTCGAGCGCAGCAACCCGCAATTGTTTGAGCTTGAAGATGAGATCTTCTTTAAGTTGTTTATTGCGACGGTAGTCGTGATCTTTGAGTTCTTTGTAGATTTTAATATTATAGAAGAAAATCTCTAACAACCGCGAATATTCTTTCTGAATGGTTTCACGGTGTTCTCTAGGAATAGCACCAATTTTTTTCCAGGTTTCGTGGATTTCTTTGTAGGCCTGAAAAGCGGTGCCGATTTTCTCTTCATTGTCAATAACCTCTTTCAAACGTGTGATCAGGTCTTTTTTTAACTTCAGATTTTGGGCCTCTAGGGTCTGTTGTAATTGCTGTTGTGCCTTTCTCTTCGTCACAAATTGGTTGAATGCTTCAAAAAAAGCTTCTTTGAATGGCTTGTAATCAATCTCTTCATAGGTTTCTCCGGCATCATTAGCATTGAGGCGCTTGACTTGTTCTTGACGCTCAAGCTCGATGAGTAGATCTTCGAATTGTTGTTTGATTTCGCCGGCAGAGCGCCCTAATTGAAGGAGGTCTTCTTGCTGGCTCAATGCCACAATTTGTTCGGTGAGGTGTTGTAATTCCATTAGGCTTCCAATTGAAAGGTAGATAGTGCAACGAATTCCTGCATGCGCTGCTGTAAGTCTTCTTGATTAATTTCTAATAAACGTTCGGTACCAAATTTTTCTACACAAAACGAAGCGAGTGCAGATCCTGCTATAATGGCGCGTTTCATGGTTTCGAAGTTGATTGTTGGCGCAGCAGAAAGGTAGCCCATAAAGCCACCTGCAAAAGTATCTCCTGCCCCTGTTGGGTCAAAGACCTCTTCTAGGGGAAGTGCCGGTGCATAAAAGACATTAGCTTCATGAAATAACAACGCGCCATGCTCTCCTTTTTTAATGATGAGAATAGCAGGGCCCATTGCACGAATAATACCTGCAGCTTTTCGCAAAGAATACACACCAGAAAGTTGACGGGCCTCCTCATCATTGATAATGAGTACATCGATAAGCTTGATGGTTTCTTTGAGTTCGTCTAGAGCGATATCCATCCAGAAGTTCATGGTGTCCATGGCGATAAGTTTTGGTCGGGTAGCCATTTGCTGTATCACCGACAACTGTACAGCCGGACTCAAATTACCTAACATCAAAAATGCTGCATTTTGGGCATGAGCAGGCACCACAGGCTTGAAATCGGCGAGCACATTGAGTTCTGTAATAAGGGTATCTCGGGAGTTAAGGTCAGTATGATAACGGCCTGACCAAAAGAATGTTTTTTCATCCTTCTTGACTTCTATACCGCTCACGTCTACACCTTTAGCTGTTAATAATCCGAGAAATTCTTTTGGGAAATCGCCGCCTACAACAGAAATAAGGCTCTGTTCTTTCACAAAAAATGAAGCCGCTAAGGCAATATAAGAGCCCGCGCCACCAACGATTTTATCTGTTTTTCCGAAGGGCGTTTCTATGGCGTCGAATGCCACACTACCAACTGCTGCTAATTTCATAGTTCTAAATTGTGCCGCAAAGATAGGTAATTTCAGCGCTTTCGCTATTAAATTACGGTGTTTTAAGTGCACGCGGATGCGCACTACCATATGCTTTGCGCAATTGTGCAAATGAATTGTGAGTGTAGACTTGTGTGGCCGATAAATTGGCGTGTCCCAAAAGATCTTTGAGCGTCTCTAAACCTGCACCATTGTTAAGCATGTGTGTGGCAAAAGTATGCCGAAGCACATGCGGGCTCTGCTTCTCTACCCCACTTAAGGTGCCCAACACTTCTTTGATCAGCCGGTACACGAGTTGTGGGTAAAGTGCTTGCCCGTTTGGGCGCAATAATAAATTGGGGTGATCAAGACCAAGTCCGCGTTTAGCAACCCTATATTGATCGATTTTCTTTGCTAAATCTGGTGCAATAGGTATGATGCGTTCTTTATTGCGCTTACCCAACACTTTAATATATTGAGAACTAACTGCCGTTTCTTTTAGGTCGATGAGTTCAGAAAGACGGATGCCTGTTTGGTAAAAAAGCTCTACAATTAAACAGTTGCGCAAACCCTCAAAATCTGTATTGAAAAGTGCGCTTACACGCTGTGAAGAGAGTTCCGACTCTTTTACAAAAACCGGTAGGCGCTTTTCGCCTTTGGGGCCTTGAACGCGCGTCATTGGATTTTCTTCGAGCTTCCCTTCTTTGCGCAACCAATTGAAGAAGGTCCGCAACGCGGCTAATTTACGATTGACGGAACGTTTACTCAGCCCTTGTTCCAAAAGACTGACCATCCAGCTCCGCACTATTGAAGTTTGTTGTTCTTGCCAGTCAGAGAGCTTCTTGCAATCAGCAAATACACTAAACTGCTTGATGTCCTGGAGATAGGCCAAGCAGGTGTGCGCAGAATAGCGTTTTTCTTGTTTGAGGTAATTTTCGAATTCTTGGAGCATAAAAAAAGGAGCCAAAGCTCCTTATTTGTACGTATTTTTTGACAATTGGTTACAATTGTGCGCTTTGCATTCTTTGTTTGTATGCAGCACGGATCACTTCCTGACGACGAGAGATAGATGGCTTCACGAACTCTTTACGAGCACGAAGTTGCTTCATCACATTGGTTTTCTCGTACTTCTTTTTGTACTTCTTCAATGCGCGCTCGATGTTCTCGCCTTCTTTAATTGGAATGATCAACATATGCTTTAATTTCTTTGTTATTACTTAGGGTGGCAAAGATACAAGAGAAATTCAATTCTGCAAAATTATTTCAAAATTTCTCTCGATATGACCAACTTTTGAATTTCGGAGGTCCCTTCGCCGATTGTCATGAGTTTGGAGTCTCGCAAAAACTTTTCGGCTGGATACTCTTTGGTATAGCCATAGCCACCCATAATTTGCACGGCTTCATTGCCGCATTTAACAGATACTTCAGAGGCAAAATATTTGGCTATGGCACCTTCTTTGGTAACTGGCATTTTAGCATCTTTTTTGGCTGCGGCCTGAAAAGTAAGGAGTTCTGCGGCTTCAATTTGCGTAGCCATGTCAGCTAATTTGAAGCTAATTGCTTGAAAATACGCAATTGGCTGCCCAAATTGCTCCCTCTCTTTGGCGTACTTCACAGAGGCCTCAAAAGCACCTCTTGCTATTCCGCAACTTAGCGACGCAATAGAAATACGACCGCCATCGAGAACTTGCATGGCTTGTGCAAAACCCTGCCCTACTTCACCAATAACATTTTCGTTTGGAATACGAACGTTTTCAAAAATGAGTTCGGCTGTCTCACTCGCACGCACCCCTAATTTATCTTTGATTTTGACTGCTGAAAAACCTGGTGTGCCTTTTTCGACGATAAATGCAGTAATTCCTTTACTATCGAGTAATTCGCCGGTTCTAATTAGCACAACAGAAACGTCGCCTGAAAGACCATGTGTAATCCAGTTTTTTGAACCATTTAGCACCCAATGATCGCCATCTTGAACTGCCGTAGCCTTCATGCGCATGGCATCTGAACCCGTATTGGCCTCGGTTAAACCCCAAGCGCCAATCCATTCACCAGATGCTAGCTTAGGTAAGTACTTTTGTTTTTGAGCCTCCGAACCATGATAAAAAATATGACCTGTACACAAAGAATTATGTGCAGCTACGCTGAGGCCTACACCGCCGCAGACTTTTCCGAGTTCCATTAAAATAGTTGCGTATTCATTATAGCCAAAACCAGCGCCTCCGTATTGTTCCGGAATAAAAACACCAAGCAAGCCGAGCTCGCCCATTTTTTTCATGACTTCGATTGGGAAAATTTCGTGTTCGTCCCAGTGCTTTAAATTGGGACGGATCTCGCGCTCGGCAAAATCTCGAACCATCTGCGCAAGTAATTGCTGTTGTTCCGTAAAATAAGTACTCATGTTGTTAGTTGATGTTGGTTGATGAGGTGATGAGCTTACTCCATGCAAAAGCGTTTAATAATGAACAATTGCATTGATTTGCTCACTAAACGGAGCTAATAATTTGTCACCTTCTAAAAAAGAGAGCGCTACTAAAAAATCAAAGCCGGCCACTATACCACCACTTTTTTCAATAAGCGTGGCCGCAGCGGCCGCCGAGCCACCAGTAGCGAGTAGGTCGTCATGGATCAGAACACGCTGACCCACAGTGACTGCATCGGTATGCATTTCTATTGTGGCTGAACCATATTCAAGTTCGTACGCGTGTTTGATTTTGTCATAGGGTAACTTTCCTTCTTTACGGATCAAAATAAAAGGAATTCCTAAGCGCATAGCCAATGGATAACCGAATAAAAAACCTCGGCTTTCAATACCTGCAACAGCATCAATAGCTGCGTTTTGGTACAGAGCAACAAGGTGATCTAGAACTGTATTGGATACTTTTGGATTTAACATAATGGTAGAAATATCCTTAAATAGGATGCCTGGTTTCGGAAAATCAGGTACATCGCGGATCACCGCCTTTAGCTGCTCTTGAACTGTCATATCACAAAGATACATAAGGCAAGAGTTTGTTGTACGTCTCCTCGTCAATTAATACAGATTCTTTGAGTTCCTTCAATTCTTTGAATCCACCTTTTTGGTTTCTCATTTTGATGATAGAATTAGCCTGATTCCAACTGAGATACGGGTGTTGTTTAAGCAATTCATAGGTAATCGAATTCAAAGTAAGCTTTTTTACGCCTTCATTGATTTCCATATATTGTATCGTATTTTCAAGAATTTCAGGCTTTATCCCCTTGATTTCAGAAAGTTGATCAACATGCAAGAACCCCCCAAGGCGCGTTCGGTAGGAAATGATTTTTTCAGCCGTATATTGCCCGATACCGGGTAAAGCCACCAACATCTCAATTGTTGCCGCATTGAGGTCTAATTTTTGAATTTTCTTTTCGGGTTTGGCAATTGATGTTTGCTTTGCTTGCTCATTAAAACTTTTAGTTAAAGGAGTTGTTTTTTGCTGATCAAAGACCAAAGAATCGGCAATTAGCGTCAATAAATCGGCTGGTAACACCCTAATTCGTTGCATCTGCTCGAGTGAATGAATACCATATTTATCACGAAAACGCAAAATTGACGAAGCCTGTTTGACACTCAAGCCTAAACGCTGCCAATCTAGGGAGCCAAGAGATTCAGGTGGGCAGCGCTTCCATAAACGCTTAAAACGTACTTTACTTGCGCGTAGCGCTGTGTTGTAAGGTTCTGTTGTATGCCTTGTATTCTTCTCTTGCACGTATGACCACTCAAAAGATAGATCCGGTTCAAAAAAGTAGGCCTGTATTCTTGGAATAAAAATAATGAGGGCACAAATACACAACCAAATGAGGGTGCCTCGTTCCATGCGTTTAGAGAAAAGAATGAAAGGTTTTTTCATGTAAGCCCAACGATAACTTACCGTGCTTATTGGTTAAGCTGCCTTTCTTTTCGATTCGATTAAGTAATATACCGGAATGCCCAAAAGAACGATAAACAAGCCCATACCTGCATTTCGAAAATCGTAGATCAATAAATCTATGCAAATAGCGAGTGTAAGTAAAATGTATAGTGCTGGAATAAACGGGTATCCCCAGGCTTTGTAGGGCCTTGGTGTATCGGGCTCTAATTTGCGAAGTCTAAAAATGCCGTAAATAGTGATGATGTAGAACAACAAGCTTGCAAACGTACTGTAGGTGAGCAAGTCTCCATATTTACCCGACAGGCAAAGCGCACTTGCCCAAATGCATTGGATCCAGAGCGCTCGTGCGGGAACACCATTTAAATTGAGCTGCGCAGCACTTTTGAAGAAAAGCCCATCTTTGGACATGGCGTAGAACAAACGCGAACCAGCTAAAACCAAACCATTATTACAGCCAAAAGTTGATACCATAATGAGGCCAGCCATCAATAAAATACCAGCGTCACCGAAAATCACATAAGCAGCAGAAGCCCCTACTCTATCATTACTGGCAAAAAGCATTCCTTGGTCGATTGGGTTGAGGCCATTTGGGCTTCCGTTAACTGGTAACAGGGCGAGATACGCGATATTGGCCAAAACGTAGATAACTGTAACGATTAAGGTACCAAAAAATAAACTTTTAGGTATGTTTTTTTTAGGGTCCTGGATTTCACCCGCAATAAAAGTAACGTTGTTCCAGGCATCGGCAGAAAACAAAGAATTGATAATGGTTGCACCCAATGCGCCAACCAGCGCCCAACCTGTTAAAGGAATTTGAAAAACTTTGTCACCGCTACTCGAAACAACTGTTCGGGTTGCTTTCCAAGCATCGGTAAAATTAAGTGCAAATACGTCGGTTTTCAGACCAAGATAGATCCCCAATACAATGAGTGCGCCCAACGCAAATAATTTGGCAAAAGTGAACACAAACTGAATCATCTTTCCGTTTTGAACCCCTCGCGCATTCGAATAGGTTAACAATACAACCGAGGCAATTGCTAGGACCTGCGCCCAAGAAATACTCAAAAAAGAAGTGTCAAAGATGACTTCATTCAAACCCGGTAAAAATACAGCAGTGTATTTGGCAAAGGCTACTGCAACTGCTGCAATAACACCTGTTTGAATAACGGTAAAGACGGTCCATCCATATAGAAAAGAAGCCATTTTGCCATAAGCCCGCTGGATGTAAACGTACTGCCCGCCTGCATTCGGCATCATGCCTGCCAACTCACCGTAACTGAGTGCAGCAAATATGGTGATAAGGCCCGTCAGAACCCACAACACCAACAACCAAGCTGGCGAACCGATATCGCGCAGCATGAGTGTCGAAACAATAAAAATTCCGGAGCCAATCATGGATCCAGACACCAATAAAGTGGCGTCGAGAAGGCCGAGGGAGCGCTTATTATCGCTAGCCATTAATCTTCTTCTGAGGCATTCACAATAGCGTCGTGGCCGTTCAGGGACTCTTCGAGCGCATAGCCGTTCAGGTTACTGTGTTTACGTGAGTACAAGAAATAAACAATCAAGCCGAGTATTGACCAAATGATAAACGCCACCCAAGTATCCGGGCGCACAAAATACATAAGGCCAAAGTTAAACCCTGCGCCAGCAATTGCCACAAACCAAACCGCAGGCGTCTTGAATGGGCGCTCTAAATCTGGTTGTTTGATACGCATGATCAAAACGGCAATGGAAATCATTGCAAAAGCTAGAAGCGTACCCATTGAACACATTTCTGAAACTTTATCAATAGGAGTTGTTGCTGCAACGATAGAGACTATCCCGCCGACTAATAACGTACTTCTAAATGGCGTCTTGTAGGTTTCGTGAATTTTGCCAAATACTTTAAATGGCAACAAACCATCCTTAGCCATACCTAAGAAGATACGCGTTTGACCGAGCATCATTACGAGCATAACCGAAGTAAGACCCGCAACAGCTGCAATAGTAATCAGGACAGTTGCCCACGGCATACCAATACCCTCAAATGCAGAGGCAACAGGTGCCTTAATATCGAGTTCATTGTACGGAACCATTCCGGTTAATACTAAGGAGACAACAATGTATAACACCGTACAAATCACCAATGACATGATGATTGCAAATGGGACGTCTTTCTTAGGATTAATTGCCTCACCCGCTTGGGTAGATACTGCATCAAAGCCAATATAGGCAAAGAATACGATGGTGGCTGCGGTGACTACGCCAGACCACCCAAATGAAGTGGAGCCATCGGCGTTATTTACAGTTTCAGGAATAAAAGGTACGTAGTTGTCAGTATCAATAAAGAAGAAGCCAACAAAAATGACAAACAATACAACTGCAACCTTCAGAATGACAATCATATTGTTGGTTTTGGCCGCCTCTTTGATGCCTTTCACGAGAATAGCTGTAACCACCCAAGTAATGAGGAATGCCGGCAAATTAAATGCAAAATCTGGGGTTGGAATACCAGCTTCATGTGCTTTTTCAGCAGCTGTTAATGCGTCATTCATGAGCCACATGGGCGGATGTATATCGAATTGATGCAGGAGCTTCTCAAAATATCCGCTCCAAGCAACAGCGACTGTTGTAGCGCCCATCATGTATTCCAAAATGAGGTTCCAGCCAATGATCCAAGCAAAGAGTTCACCCATTGTGCCGTAAGAATATGCATATGCAGAACCTTCAACTGGTAAAATAGATGCGAACTCAGCATAACAAAGCGAGGCAAACAAACACCCCACACCTGCAATGACGAAAGACAAAGCCAATGCCGGACCTGCGTGGTCATGAGCAGCAATACCAGTTAATGTAAAAATACCGCCACCAATAATAGCGCCAATTCCTAATGAAGTTAAGCCCCATCGACTCAAAACACGGTTGAGGTCATTTTTTTTCATGTCACGTTCAAAGTGACTTATGGGTTTTTTTCTCCAAACACTCATTATCAATTTTTTAGGTAGGTAAAGATAAAATTTTTTCTGAATTACAGCAGCGCAAAGGTTACCTCTAGAATGTGTGGATTGTAGCCCAAAATAGCACGTGCTTTGTCTAAAATAAAACCTGTTTTAGGAGGGCGTTGTGCCGCTTGCTGAAGGGATGCACTACTTAACTTCGTAATATGTGCTGTGGACAGATTGTAAAAAGCGGCAACGCGCTCAACAATTTGATCAATAGAGAGGGTTTCAGGACCTGAAATATGAAAAATTCCTTGTTGGTCAAGCTCACAGATGCGCACACAGGCCCAAGCGAGGTCAGCGGCCCATGTAGGAGCCCTGAACTGATCGTGAACAATTTGTATTGACGCGCCTTTTTCAAGCGCCTCTTTTGCCCAAAGAATTAAATTGGATCGAGAGAGATTTTCGCCCTGGCCATAAACGATTATGGTTCGAACAATACTATAATGAAGGCCATCTAATTGCTGTACGATTCGCTCCGCCTCAAATTTAGATCTGGCATATACGCTAAGCGGATTCGGCTGGTCTGTTTCTCGATAAGGGCCAGCTGCACCATCGAAAACAAAATCAGTAGAAAGCAATTGAAAATGAATCTGCTGCAATTGACAATAACGCGCAATCATAAGCACCGCTTGTCTGTTCACGAGGTCACAGGCCTCTGGACTGAGCTCGCATTGGTCTACGTTGGTCATGGCGGCAGTATGAATAACGTGAGTCGGCTCGTAGCTTGTTAGAACAGCTTGAATATTATGCTCATCAGTGATGTCTAAAGGCACGTATGCGTTTTGTGGGCATTTGGAGTAGCGGTTGGGGCCGCTAGACGTAGCCAAAAAATCTATCTTTTTTGACAAACATAAATCTACTACCTTTTGACCCAAAAGGCCATTGCTACCTGTAATGAGTAATTTCATAAATCCCATATCGATTTTTTACGCTCAGCTTGAAATTTAAAATAATGCTTATGCTCGAGAATCCAGGCCATGATTAAATAAAGTAGAACTGGTGAACCCAATCCGATAAAACTAAAATAAATGAAACCTAGTCTGACTTTATTGGTCCGAATACCCAAGTGACGTGCCCACCACTCACAAACTCCAAAAGACTGGAGTTCAAAGAAAAAAACAATTTTTTGGAGCAGGCGTCTCATGCGTCAAAAACAAAAGGCGCCTTGCGACGCCTTTTAAAGTTATATTCTTGGAAGTGTTTTGAATTTGCTGTATTCCGGGTCTGAAGCAGGAGCTATTTTGGGTTCAAAAGTAGTGCTTGTAATTTTTGCAGTAGTTCTACGATTGATCGTGTGTAACTTCTCAAACTTAGTTTTGTCCGTTGACTTGAACTGATTGATATAGTCTTCAGTGAGGAGAACAGTTTTGCCCGATTCGTCTACCCAAGTAGCGGGCTCTGCTTCACCGCGGCCAACTGGGCGAATGCGGCGTGGATCTATGCCACACGTTTCCACTAAATGTTTGTAAACAGCTTTGGCACGATTTTCTGAAAGAACCTGGTTGCGTGCATCGCCACCACGTGCATCAGTATGTGAGAAAAGATCTATTGTAACATTTGGATATTCTTTCAACATACTATCTAAGAATTTGAGCGAGTCCAAAGACATACATGATGCGTCTTGGATAAACACCCATTGGTCAAATACATATCGGACCTCAGGAGTGCGTATTTCTCCGACTGGCAACAAAGGCATTTCTATTAGGAAGCTTTGGCTTTGTTCTAAACCTAAAGTAGAAATTTTAGCGCCTTTTGTGTCCTCGTAGTAACCTTCTTTTTCAGCTTTGAGTGTGTATTCTTTTCCTGTTAAAATGTAGCGCCCTTTTTTATCTGCGCGGTCTTTCCAAATGATTTTACCTTTCGAGTCTGTTACTCCTTCCCAGCTTGTGCCATCTGAAACAGTAACAAATACTTTGGCGCCTGCTAGTTTTTTTGACTTTTTACCTGACTCATATACCGTTACTCGTAAATCGAAAAGGTTTGGAGGGGTGCTGAAACTCCAAATTTCAGGCGCATACTCTTGATTACTGGTCGTTTTGCGCTCTGAAGTAAAATATCCCGACTTGCCATCGAAATCAGCCATTGCGTAATCATTGCCTTGAGAGTTGAATGGATAACCCATATTTTTAACTCCGGTCCATTTGTTGGTTTCACCAGCAACTGCTTCTGCCACGAAGATATCTAGGCCGCCGATGCCAGGCAAACCATCTGAAGCAAAATACAATTGACCATTGGGGCCAATAGACGGGAAAAGTTCGTTGCCTGCTGTATTGAACATTGGACCCATGTTTTTTGGTACGGAATCCCAAATTTTGTTGCGTTTATCGAAGTTAACATACCAGAGGTCTCTACCCCCAAAAGATTTTTCTCCGTTCGGGCTAACTTTCATATCTGAGGCAAAAATGAGCATTTGATCGTCGGGGGATAAACACGGATGGCCAACTGAAATGGTATCAGAAACTGTTAATGCTATTTTTCGTGGGTCGTCGAAGTCTTCGCCGCTCACGGTTGCGGTCCAGATCTCACAACCGAGGTCCATTTTTTCGGCGTTTGGACAACGCGTGAAATATATATTTTTACGTTTGGCGTCAAAAACTGCCGAACCTTCATTGGCAGTCGTATTGACAACACCTCTTGTGTCCAAAGACTTCACATTTGTAGGGTTGCCATTTACATCGTATTCTGCAATGTAAAGGTCCATGTATTTTTCTCCAGAAATTGGATCTCTTTTTGCACCAGTACTTTCGTCACGCGACGAACTAAACACTACAACCTTACCCTTCTTATCCATAAAGGTTGGTGCCATGTCCATTTGTTTGGTGTTGATTTTGACTTCAGATTTTACCACCAAACGAGATGTTTCGAACTCGTCAAAGTCTTTGTATTTCTCGCAGGCCATGATGGCATCGTCTACTTCTTTAGAACGAGACCTAGGTGCAATGCGCTTGAACTCTCGGTAGCTTTTAATGGCGTTGTCAAAGTCTTTCATCATGCGCTGCATGTCGCCTTTGTAATAGTACACTTCGGGCACAACATCGAAGTACTTGAGTTCTATACAGGTACCGTACCAATCATTGGCTTTGTCGTATATTTCGATAGCGCGGTAGGATTCAGCAATTTTGAAGGCCATATCGCCTTTTTGGCGTAATGAGCCACGTGCACCTAACTTTTTGTAGGCGTCTTGACAAACATTTATGGCTTCGAAATAATTTCCTGAGATAAATACTTCATTGGCTTGACGCACAAATTTAGGATCGGGAGCAGTTTGAGCAAAACTCACCGATGCAGTAGTTATGGTTAAAATGGCGGCAATGAATAATTGTTTCATAAAGCGTGGTTTTAATTTGGTTTGAGACCAACGAAAGCAAAAATAGAGAAATTTTATTTAAAATCCGAACAATAGGTGCGCCAGCGATCCAATAAGCGCTGAAAACCAATGGGTAACTCAGAATCAAACTCGAGATACTCTTTAGTCCGAGGTTGAATAAAGCCTAAAGTTTTAGCATGCAAAGCTTGGCCTGGCAACAAGGCAAAATTATTGACCATAAATTTTTCATAAGCTGAAGATTTGGTCCCTTTCAGGATGCGATCTCCTCCATATTCTAAATCGTTAAATAATGGATGCCCGATATATTGCATGTGGGCTCTAATTTGATGCGTTCGGCCCGTTTCTAATTTGCATTCCACTAGCGTAACATACCCAAAACGCTCTAAAACTTTATAGTGCGTTATTGCTGGTTTTCCATAGGCGCCGTCGGCAAATACGGTCATTACTTTTCTATTCTTTAGCGATCTGCCGATGTGGCCAGTGATAGTGCCATCGGCGCTGATGTCGCCCCAAACAAGCGCGTAATATCGACGTTCTGTTGTGCGGTCGTAGAATTGTTTGGCCAGATCGTTGAGCGCATTTTCTGTTTTGGCAATCACAAGAAGCCCTGTGGTGTGCTTGTCTATTCTGTGCACAAGTCCTGGCCTTCCAAAATAATCTTTGGGGCGCGTGGGTAAATGATCGAAATGAAAAACAAGTGCATTGACCAAAGTACCGGAATAGTTGCCGTAACCCGGATGCACCACCATATTTGCTGCCTTATTGACTACTAATAAGTCGTCGTCTTCGTAGGCAATTTCAATTGGGATATCTTGAGCAATAAGTTCGATTTCTCGAACCGGATACGGCAATACAATTGCAATGTCGTCTCCGGGCTTGACCCTATAATTTTGTTTTACCGCGCTGCCATTTACATGAATGTTGCCGTTCTTGGCTGCAACCTGAATTTTGTTGCGCGAAGTATCGGCCATGCGGTCGAGTAAAAATTTATCTATTCGGGCTACCTCCTGACCCGGATCTGCTTTAAATCGGTAGTGTTCAAAGAGGTCGGCCTCTTCAACTTCAATTTCTAAATTTTCGCTCATTAGTGGTTGATGACCAGTTTGAATACGCCCAAATTTGTTTTTGGGCATTGCAAGAAATACACCCCATTAGGCAAAATACTAATGTCAAATGTGGGTTCCGTTTGTACGGCCTGAACTTGACCAAGCGCATCTATTAAATAAATGGGTGTCCCTTGTAATGCTGTTGGTAATTTAACTGTAAACTGTTCGGTTGCCGGGTTGGGATATACTACCCATTCATTGGATAAAACATTTGTAGGTGAGAGACCTAAACTTGCATCGAGGGCAGTAGAAAAAATAGGGTGAATCATGGCAGAACCTTCATATGGTGAAGTAAGCCAAGTGAAGCCTCCATCAACGCTGTATTTAATTTTATCCGAATGGTCAATATTTCGATCTAAACCTAAATTGAGGCGCTGTGCATCTAGCTGACGCCAACCAATGAAAAAAGAAGTTGGAACGCTTATTTTTTGTGTATCTGTAAAATAATAAGGAACAAAAACACCCCGTTCGTCTCCGTACAGTGGCGTGCGTGGAAAAAAGACATCGTCCTCGTAGAGCAAGCTGCCAGGCTGGCCGTTATCATTACTCCAAATACTTAGCAAGAAAAGTTTAAAAGAGACATCGACAACCGAGGGTACAAAATGAATAGCAACCCCAACCAATGAATCTGCCTCGTAGGCATTGTATTCAATTGCCAATCTTGCTTGAACGCCAGTAGGTCCAAAAGCAGCCTCTGCACTTCCGTCGTCGTAGCTATAAAAATTATAGAATGATTGGTTAAAACTGGTAGTATCGTTAAGAGAAAGGTTTGGAAACTGAACACTGACTTCACCTCTGACCCTAAATAATTGTTGGTCACCGGCCATATTTGTTGGAAAAGAACCAAATGAGCTCAAGTTATGGGTGGTAAAGTAGGTGGTTGTTGGCTCATAATTTAAATCGCCTGCCGACAAAAGGCTACCGGGAATGGAGAATTGATTGATTTGATTGCCCGCAAAATCAATTGCAAACTGCCCAGCAATTTGATTGTTTTCTGGAGTAATACTTCCGTTGTGAAGTGCGATAGGAAAATCATTGCGAAATACCTGGGGCGTATTTTTGTAATGATCCCATGGGACAGAGGTGTAATCTGGCAATATTGAATTGAGCGGGTAAACCCAAGCAAAATCTTTAAATAAGGTGTCGGCCAAATTAGATTGCGCACGAAGATGAACGTAATCTATATGAAAATGGTCTAGAGATCCTGATAAAGCACCATAATTCGAAAACCTAAATTGGAAGCCCTTTTTGAAATATTTTGCTGCCAAAACCGGCAAGTGCACAACTTTAAACGGCGTAGTCGTATCACCGGCCGCTGACCAAACTTGAACCCATTGGTCTAGTTCTTTGGCATAAAACTCCAAACGCAAGGAGTCCGTAGCTTCAGGTGTATCGCCCCAACCCTCCGCTTGCAATAAAAAAGAAAAATAAATCGAGTCTGCAGCCGTGTAAGGGCTGAGGTCGAGCGGTTTTGAATGTAGATAATCGGCAGTATTAGTAAGCGACGTACCAATAGCATAGGGGTAACCGTTTGCGTTTAGGCCGTCAAAGGTAACTACACCCAAAGAGCGCGGTGAAACGCCAAAACGGCGATTTAAATAGGCATGATCGTCTAACCAAAGTGCAGAAGGATCATTGAGCGTGGCAAAGAAAATACGAACGGAGTCTTGAAAAAAACTAGGGTTCTGCACCCAAACGGTATCCGGCATATCAGGAACGCCAATTGTATCGTAAATATAGTAAGGAGGATACAGATTTAAGGTCTGGTAGGACAGCGGAAACGAAGAAAAATCTGCGACTTTCACTTGGCTCGATGCAAAAATTGAATCTGTAAACGTACTGGTTGAGATGTCAAAGGTTCGACGAAAAGTTGCTTGTTCAGTAAAGGTTGCTGCTGGATTAAGCGCCGTGAGTGTATTGGGGTCAAGTAAATGGAAGTAAACCGTGGAGCTTACCCCCGGGTCATTGAATTGAGCGGTGTATTTCTGGAATTTATTGGTCGAAAACTCATCGAAAAAAGGAAGGCTTAACGTATCAGGCGTGTAAAAGAAAGAACTGTCAATGCTATGACTCGTGCTTTTTTGAATAGGACGCTCGGGTTTCAACTCAAAATTTCTTGTCAGCGGAGCAATTTCAATTCCTTGGGACCAAAGAATGGTTGATAAACAAAAAATAGAAAATAAGACTAGTAAGCGCATCATTCGTTAAGGATTTTGACCGTCTCCTCCTTTTTGCATGGAGAGAATAAACTGAGTTGACTTAAAAACGGTGGTTCCTTCTAAATATTCTGGAGATTGCGAAAAAATTCGGGCTGCTGCAGAATCCTGGCTCGTGAGGCAATCCGGACAAATAAATGTGTATGCGCTGACCCCCAATGTATCGAAAATAAGCCTTGCTTCTGACATCGTTAAACCCAAGAGGTTTGGTAAAATAATAGGCTCGTCTTCGTCGTTTTGACCTACTATTAAGGTAACGACCGACCCTATTGGTAGCGGGTCGCCTTCTTTTATTCGACGCCCTTTGTAGCGCTGGTCTAAAACAGAACCATTTGCCTCTGCAGTAGGTTGATATTGGATAATGAAACGCAACCCTCGTTGCTCTAGGATACTTTGAGCAAACTGAATTTGCTTGTGAAGTAAGCTCGGCATTTCGACGAGTTGATTTCTTTTAGAAAGTCGCAATCCTATTACTCTGCCAGACTTTACATAAACTTGAGAAAGAGAGGTTGGCTCTACTAGCTGTTCAACAACTGTGCCTTCGGGTAATTTTGGATCGTAGATACTATCTAGTATCTGATAAGTGAGGTCGAGCGTTTCAATACGTTGCTTTGCTTTTTGACTTGACAAACCAACAAGGTTAGGAACTGCGATTTTTTCACCATGGTTGGTGGCAAAATCTAAGTAAAGTATGTTTGCAAATACCAAGACCAAATAGAACAGCAGCACGAGACCAAAATGCTTCCAGAAATGTTTTGTCTTCACAAAAGGAATGATCAGTTTGAGCGTACTTTTGATTTTATCCCACATAGCGTATTGGTAAGTGTTTTACAAAGATGCTTAGAAATTTGGAGAAAGCGCGTGCGAACGAAAGAAGTCGTCTATAAATGCGAGTGCTTCATCAGATGAGTCGGTAATTTTAAATAATGACAAATCTGAGGCAGAGATATACCCCTCCTTGAGCTGAACATTTTGAATCCAGTCAAAAAGGCCACTCCAATAGGTTGTGCCTAACAAAACAATTGGGCGTCTGGCTATCTTTTTAGTTTGGATGAGGGTCATGGCCTCAAATAATTCATCTAGCGTTCCAAATCCACCGGGCATAATAACGAAGGCCTGAGAATACTTGACAAAAATGACTTTTCTTACAAAGAAATAATCAAATTCGAGGTAATGGTCTCTATCGATATAAATATTGTGAAACTGTTCAAAAGGCAAGTCTATATTCAAGCCTACTGACACGCCCTCTCCTTGTTTGGCTCCTTTGTTACCCGCCTCCATAATTCCCGGGCCTCCACCAGTAATAACGCCATAGCCTGCACGTGCTAATTTCTCGCCAACCTCAACAGCCTGCAAATAATGGGGGTGCGTTGGCTTGGTTCTGGCCGATCCGAATATAGCCACACATGGGCCTGCTTTGGCCATTTTATCGTAGGCCTCGACAAATTCGGCCATGATTTTAAAAATAGACCAACTATCGTTACTCTTGATTTCAGACCAGTCTTTGCGTTGATTTTCCATTGTTATCGATTATTTTTGAACTGTTACCTCAAATAGCTTGGGCCAGTATTTCCCAGTCATTAGAAGTTGACCAGTTGCTGCGTTGTATGCGATGCCATTGAGTACTTCACCACTGCCCTTTCCGATAGCAACTAAGTTACTGGCATCGATCAGTGCGATGACGCGCCCAAGAACGGGCTCGATGACAGCCACAAAATTAGTAGTGTAAATATTAGCGTAAATGAGCCCATCTACGTACTCAAGTTCATTGAGTTGTGACAACGGGCCTTCATCTGTGTAGACCTCAACACTACGAATGGTCTGAAAATTATTGGGGTCTCTAAAAGTGAGCCTTTCGGTACCGTCAGACATAATGAGTTGCTTTCCGTCTGAACACAAGCCCCAGCCCTCTCCAGAGTAGCTAAGTTCCTTCTTTAATTGAAAAGTTTGAACATCATAAACAAAACACTGTTGGTTTTTCCAGGTGAGCTGATAAATTTGATCGTTTAAAATGGCAATGCCCTCACCAAATTTACTGGCATCCAATTTTTGTTGAAAGGTAGTAGTGCCGTCTTCCATTACCTGTCCGGTATTAATATCGATCTTTGCTACCATTGAACTACCGTCTTGATTAGGGTCTCCAGTAGATTCAAAAAGGGCCCCCTTCCAAAAAGTGAGGCCTTGCGTATAATTATTGGTGTTATGCGAGAAGGAAGCACCCAACTTCAAAGACCATCTTTGCGTTTTGATATCGGATAAAATACGCAAATTACCCTGTACCGAATAGGTATTTCCACTCGGGTCATTTACTTGTAAGTCGAGCAAATATGCACCCGGTTTTAGTGTTTTGGTATTGATTTGATACGATTCTTTTTTCTTTGGGTTTTTAATTTTGAGAACGACTGAATCTGCGATTTTCAATACAAGATTGGTGCAGTTTTCCGAGATACCTAACGGTACCGTAGCAGTTTGTCCGTAGGTAACGACTAAATTTTCCTCGAAACCAAAAGTGGCGGCCTGACTTGTGGTATCGGAAGCAGTAGAATTAATAATTGGTACTAAAAAGCCTACTAAAAGACCAAGTACCAGCATCCAAATAATTACTTTTTTCATTTATTGAGTATCGAAGATTGAATCGTTTTGGCATCTATGGCTCCGTGGCTTTCTGCGTATACGACATGACCTTTGTCAATAACTATACACTGTGGCGATTCATGCCATACCTGTGTTTTGGCAGCAATAAAATTAGAGAGTTCTCTAAATGCTATTAAATCTAAGAACCAACATGGCATTAGCGCTGACTTAAATAAGTCCGTTCCTTCGAGTCGATTCAAAACCATAGAAGAAATAGAACACCGCGTACTATGCTTAAAGATAAGTTGTGGTGCAGTTTGGGAAGCCTCGAGGAGTTCTATCCAATGGGCTTCTGTTTGAAATGCCAACCAACTCATACGATACCGGATTTAAATTGACGCAAAAAACGCGCATCATTTTCAGAATACAGGCGTAAGTCGCTTACCCTAAATTTGAGTTGTGCGATGCGTTCCACACCCATTCCGAAGGCAAATCCAGCGTAAGTTTGGGAATCGATTCCGCAGGCCTCTAGCACGTTCGGGTCTACCATTCCACAGCCCATGATCTCTAACCAGCCTGTATACTTGCAAACATTACAGCCTTTCGCTGCACACAATGAGCAAGAGACATCGACTTCGGCGCTCGGTTCTGTAAATGGAAAATAAGACGGGCGAAGCCGAATTTGGGTGTCGGTACCAAACAGCGCTTGAGCAAAATATAATAAAGTCTGTTTGAGGTCCGCAAACGATACATTTTTATCGATATAAAGCCCCTCGACTTGATGGAAAAAACAATGGGCACGTGCTGAAATGGCTTCGTTTCTGTAAACGCGCCCTGGAGATATGGTTCTGATTGGAGGTGCCTGGTTTTCCATGACACGAACCTGTACACTACTCGTATGCGTGCGAAGCGCCAACTCTTGCGCTCCCTTTTGAATAAAAAAAGTGTCTTGCATGTCTCGGGCAGGATGCTCAGGTGCAAAATTCAATGCGCTAAAATTATGCCAGTCATCTTCAATTTCTGGACCCTCAGATACCACAAAGCCGACCCGATTAAAAATTTCGATGATTTCTCTCCGAATCAAGGAAAGCGGATGGTGTGCTCCTACTTTCGAATCGCCTACGGGCTTGCTGAGATCCTCTGCGGGCCCGGTGCTTCTTACTTCGGTCATTGCTGCTTTAGCCCCATGAAAAATTTGTTCTGCCTGCTCTTTAAGGGCATTGACTTGCTGGCCATAAGCGCGCTTTTGGTCATTGGGGATGTCTTTAATAGCGGCGTACAAATCTTTGAGCACATTTTTCGAACCCAAAAAACGGATTCGAAATTGTTCCAAGGCTTGTTCGTCTTGAAGTTGGACGCTATTTAATTCGAGTGATAATTCTTCAATACTCATTTTTAAACGGTTCTGTTGTAACCTTTTGCTGCTTCTTGTTGTTTAACAACGAAAATCTTGGTGTTCATGCAAATGTACGAGAAAAAAAACCTGATGCACACAGCTAAAATCGCATTTCTATCCATGCTGGCCATTGTTTTTTTAGTGGCTTCATGCAAAGAAACTTCTCCAACAACATTGGAAGTGACCGTAGTTGACTCCAATGGTATAGTGATTTCAGAGGCCAAAGTTTGGCTAGAAGCAGAACCCACAGACACGACCCACAACGCAATAGCTGTTCAAGACAGCACCGCCTCAAACAATGTAGGAAAGGCCTATTTTGACCTCACCAAGTATTATAAACCTGGGCAAATTGGGGTGATGCAAATAAAGGTAAAGGGCTTCTATTTTGGCCTCACAGGAGAAGTACTTGCAGAAATTACGGAACTGGAGCGCAATCAAGTTCTGCTTCAATTACAATAAACGCTCGCCATAGAAGTTTTAAAATATAAAAATTTAAATGTAAATTTGAAACATTCAATATATATGAAAACTATTTTAACCAGCTTTTTTGCACTCTCATTGCTCATGCTCTTGGGTGCTTGTGAACCCAAAGACCCTGCCATCATCAAAGTCTTTGTGAGGTCTTCGTCTAATCAGCTTATCGATGGAGCTAAGGTCATTATTATTGGTGATCAACAATCTACGCCAGCTACACTCGCTTTTGTAGACACTACCTTCACAAATTCTTCGGGCTTCACGACCTTTGACATGGACCCCTATTTCTCGATTGCAGGTGAATCCAACAAAACTGGTTACTTCGACATTATAGTCAAATACAATAACAAAACGGCCTACGGTTACACGCGCGCAAAGGTGCACACAACAGCTGTTGAAACCATCTATCTACCCAACTAATTCACATGAAAAAAATACTCTTCTTCGCTCTAACTGCAATTTCACTCGTTTCTTTGAGTGCTTGTCGTAAAAAAATGGATACCGTTGCGCATATTTATGTGAAAGACGAAACCAATGCCAGTGTATCCAATGCAATGGTTGTTTTGTATGGCACTAATACCCAACAGACACCTCAGCAAGTAGCTGTTTTTGATACGGCCTACACCAACGCCAATGGATTGGCAACGTTCAATTACAATGAGCTCTATCAACTTGGGCAAGCGGGTGTTGCAGTTCTCGACATCAAAGCACAAAAAGGAAACAAAATTGGTCAAGGCATCATCAAAATTGAGGCTGAAAAAGTAAACGAAGAGACGGTTTTTATACAGCCCTAGTCCAAATCAAGCCACTATTTTTCTGACCAAATTTTGTTGCGCACCAAGCACCTCGTTGACATCGATAAATTGCTGCGCGCTCTCCGGAAAGCTGATTTCGTATTCGGTTATAAATCCTAGTTCAAAACGGCACATATAGTCACTTGCCTCTATTGAGGCTGCCTGCTGAATTTTTGATATGATCCCATTGAGTTGCGACATCTTAATTATCAACTTAGATTCATAAGTTAATATATCATCTTGAATTCGGCCAACGAGCGTTACCTCCGGATCTTGGTTGTTAAACCAAATGTGTTGAATTGCAAATCTTTTATTCATGGCGTTTGTTTTGATGGAACAAAGTTGCAATACATCATCGTAAAGTAATTACGTTCTTCTTTTGAACAAATTTTCAGTAATAATTCGCTAATTTTACAACATGTCTGAGGATCAGCCAATGTCGTTTTTAGATCACCTCGAAGAGTTGCGCTGGCGCTTGCTAAGGGCTGCTGTTGCAGTTATCCTCTTTTCAATTGGCATATGGACCTATCAAAGAGAAATCATGGAGCACGTATTTCTCAATATGGTAGACCCAGATTTCATTACATTCAAGCTACTTTGTCAGTATCTCGGTGTATGCGTGGACCATATCAATATCGATTTCCAGAGTACAACACTTGCCGGACAATTTTCATACGCACTCATGATGAGTATTATGGGTGGAGTCGTTTTGGCATTTCCCTACATCTTTTACCAGCTTTGGGCTTTTGTCAAGCCCGGCCTAAAAGGCACTGAAAAACAAATGGCAAAAGGGATTGTCTTTTATGTAAGCGCCCTCTTTTTCTTGGGCATCCTTTTTGGATATTATGTGGTTGCCCCGTTGAGCGTGCAGTTTTTCGGAGCCTTTCAGATTACTCCTGAAATCAAAACCGACGTCACCATTGCGTCATACATGAGTACCATTCTCTCCACTGTATTCTACACCGGATTATTCTTTCTATTTCCAATTGTTACTTTTCTGCTCGTTAAAATTGGCTTATTTACGCCTGCTTTTTTGATCAAATACCGCAAACACGCAATTGTACTCATTCTCGTTTTAGCGGCCGTCATTACTCCGCCAGATGTCATTTCACAAATTATCGTCACCATACCCATTTATCTCCTTTTTGAAATCAGTATCTTGGTTGCCAAACGCGTAGATCAATCAGAAAACCAATCCTAAGCAAATCGTGAAACTCAGCACAATTGACATCAACAAAGCATACCGCGGAAGATCCGTTGTAAATGGCGTCAGTATTGAAGTCAATCAAGGAGAAATTGTAGGTTTATTGGGCCCTAATGGGGCTGGTAAAACAACATCCTTTTACATGATGGTTGGCTTAGTAAAACCTGATTCAGGAAACGTATATCTCGATCAAACCGATATCACGAAGTTTCCGATGTATAAGCGTGCGCAACTTGGACTTGGCTATTTACCGCAAGAAGTATCCGTATTTCGAAAACTAAGTGTAGAGGATAACATAATGGCCATATTAGAAATGGGGCCGCTTCCAAAGGCAGAGCGTGAGGCTAAACTCGAAAGTCTTTTGGAGGAGTTCAATTTAGGCCATGTGCGCAAAAACCTTGGTGACCGCCTCTCTGGTGGAGAAAAAAGACGAACAGAAATTGCCCGAGCACTAGCTACAGATCCTAAATTTGTACTTCTAGATGAGCCCTTTGCTGGTGTTGACCCTATTGCAGTAGAAGACATTCAAGCCATTATTTCCGAACTCAAAAAACGCAATATCGGGATTCTAATTACCGATCATAACGTTCAAGAAACACTCTCAATTACGGACAGAGCCTACCTCCTTTTTGAAGGCAAAATCTTAAAATCAGGTACTGCTAAAGAATTGGCCGCCGACGAACAAGTTCGCAAAGTATATTTAGGCCAAAATTTTGTTTTGCGGAATGCCTAAACGCTAACGCAGCAAGTTTACAATTCCTTCGCGTTGTCTTCGGATATACGGTTCATGACAGGGCCTAAATTTCAATACATAGTTATAAACGCCGTCTTGACACGCTAAACCATTTGAAGTGCCATCCCAACCATCATCGGCATTCTGACTCACAAAGACCCGCTCTCCCCAACGATTGAAAATTTCTAAGGACCAATCGCTTACCTCGAAATCGGTAACCACTTTGAAAATTTCATTGCGTCCATCCCCATCCGGGATAAAAGTATTGGGCGCATAAATACTAAACGGCTCGACTTCTATGCTGGCATATGCGGTATCGGTACATCCGAAAGCATTAGAGACAACTTGATAGGGGAAATCTGTCCCACTGAGCTGATAAGCATGGACAAAACTGGCCGTGTTGTATTGATAAGCGTTGTCTTCTACAAAATATTGATAGCTAACCGCATCTTGAGATACGTCAGTAAATAGCACCTCATTCCGACAGACATCAGCTTTGTCTGGGGTAATAGAAAAACCCGCTTGTGGCCTTGGGTGAACGGTAATTAAATCTTGCTGAGCCATGAATAGGGTATCCATGCAACCATATTGCTGAATGAGCGTGAGGGTGACGGTATAATTACCCGGTTGGTTATAGGTATGAAAAATATTTGTTCCTAGTATTTCTGTGCCATCTCCTAAATTCCAAATATAAGTTGTTGGAACATCACTTTGACTCAAATTTACAAACTGTGCCTGAGAGGGAGCACACTGGAGCGAATTCACGAATACGAAGTCGATATTCGGATGACCGAAAACCCTAACCACTTCGACTAGTGTATCGGTACACAATGAATTCTGCCCAATAAGGAAAACTTGCGAGGAGCCATTCTGGTTAAAAAGTACGCTGTTGCCCGTTAGTTGATTGCTATTTGAAGGTGTAGCATTGGGACCAAATTCCCACCAATAGGTAGTTCCAGCAGGCCCTGAAACCTGAGCATCAAAAGAAAAGAACTGATCTATACAAAGCGAATCTGAATTGGTGGCACTCAGTACAATGGGCTCGCCAATTGGTACGGTTACGGTTGCGGTATCTAAACAATTTAGCGATGAACCTGCAATTAGGGTTACCTGATAAATACCGGGTCCGGGAAAGGTGGTTGTGGGGGCCGGCAAAACGCTGCTCTGTCCATTTCCAAAATCCCAAAAAAAGAGATTACTGTTCTGAGCATCATTATCAAATTGAATGGTGTAGCCCAAACACGCTACTTGTGGCGGAACAATAATAGCTGCCAATGGCCCTCCAAAAATATAAATGGAATCTAAAAAAGTTTGTTGGCAATAAGGTGTGTTTGCCTCGAGTAAAACACTGTGAAAACCAGCTGTATCAAATTCTACATTAGGCACAATAGTGCCATTCGCTTGGGCAATTGATGCGCTTGTGGGAAAGGTCCAAGTTAATTGCGCGGTGGGTTCTGAAACCTGAGCAGAAAAATCAAAGGAATTTCCTAAAAAACATAAAGAATCTGGCGCTTGCCATTCCAACTGTAGGGGTTCGTTAACGATGATCTCTATGTATGCGGTATCTGTACAATTTTGCCCTGGATTGACAATTAATTGCGCCGTGTATATCCCCGGGGTTGGGTAAGTATAAGTAGGCTCAAATAGATTACTGACATCTCCATTTGTTCCAGGAACACCAAAATCCCAAACATAATTGGTGCCGCCATATGAAAGATTGTCGAACTGAACCGTCAAGCCAGCGCAATATCCATTAAAATTAGGCAACTGTGCTTGTTGTGGAAGTATAGCAGCAAGCTGGATATTACAATCAAAGACGCGAAACAAAAAGTCTCGAATTGTTTCGCCAATGAGTTGGCCGTTTCTAAATTCTTGAACGCGCACACCAACGACAAAAAGCCCAATCAAATTTGGATTAACCGTCAATAAACCTGTATTCGGATGTATAATTGTCGACGACCCCGGCCCTAGAGGAACTTGGGCATTAAAATTAGCCTGCCAAGAAACGGGGAAATATGGAGGTGGGGGCATTTGCAAGGGTTGTGGATTACCTGAGGTAGCTCCGGCATAAGGGGTTACCAACGAGTAGACAAGCTGATCACCGTCGGGGTCAGTAGCCGCATGATCAAATACTAATTGATCGTTGTTACACAATAATACAGGCGGGTAATTATTGAAGCGCGGACTGCTATTGATACTGGCACCTGTATTTGAACCAGGAATTTGAGCGACTAATGTAAGACCGGTGTCATCGGGGAATTGCAAATTGGTAATGTTTGGACCTCTACAACAACGCTGATATGACACAATATAACCACCAGGTATAGGTGGGAGCGTTAATACCACTTGATATATCGACCGTTCTACGCAAATACCTGATGGCTGCGTTGCACAAGGGTTATTAAAATTGATAGGCAGGAGCACGGAGCCTGGGAAGGGAACCTGAACTGTTTGGTAATGGATATTACCTTGTGTAAAGATGGAGAGATATAATGGGTCGTCGAATTGAGCTCCAGTAGAAGCGCAATCGCGATAGAGCGTTATAAAGAAACGGTACTGATTATTTCCTAGATAGTCATAATAGATATCCCCACCAATGATGTGCGAGGCCGTGGACCACCCAGAAAGTAGCAAAGCAAATGTAAGGAAGAGCTGTTTGATCTTAAACACAGTATAACAACGTAAAATTAGGTCTTTGGTTGTTCGTAGACAAACAGTAAATTTGTAGAAAAATTGTAAAGATGGAAACTTTTGATGTGGTAGTAATTGGTTCGGGTCCTGGCGGGTATGTTTCTGCATTGCGCTGTGCGCAGCTTGGTCTGAAAACCGCCTTGATAGAAAAATACAATACACTAGGCGGAACTTGCCTTAATGTAGGCTGTATTCCATCCAAAGCACTCCTAGATTCTTCTGAACATTTTTACAATGCACAGCACAACTTTTCGGCACATGGTATTGAAGTAAAAGACCTCAAAGCCAACTTAGCCCAAATGATCGCAAGAAAAAATGAAGTTGTATCGCAAACCTGCGCAGGTGTAAAATACCTCATGGATAAGAATAAAATTACAGTTTACCACGGTATTGGAAGCTTCATTGATGCACATACTGTTGAAGTCAAAGGGGAGCAAACCACACAACTCAGCGCAAAAAATATCGTCATTGCAACTGGTAGTAAGCCCAACTACTTTGCAGGTATGGAGCCAGACAAAAAGCGCATCATTACCTCGACAGAAGCCCTCAACCTCAGCGAGATTCCCAAAAAAATGTTAGTCATTGGCGGTGGTGTCATTGGCCTAGAATTAGGTTCTGTATACGCCCGCCTAGGTGCAAATGTCGAAGTTATAGAATTTGCACCGAGTATTTTACCAACGATGGATGCCGGAATTGGTAAAGAATTCACAAAAATTCTAAAAAAAGAAGGTTTTAAATTCCATATGGAGCACAAAGTACTTGGGGTTGTTAATAACGGCAAACAGGTAGTGCTCACCGCTGAAAATAAAAAGGGAGAGCAAGTCACTTTCGAGGCTGACTATTGCTTGGTAGCCGTTGGCCGCAAGGCATTTACTGAAGGGCTCCACCTAGAAAAAGCAGGTGTTAAAGTCAATCAGCGAGGCCAAGTAGAGGTCAGTGAGCACCTTCAAACAGCTGCGCCGCATATCTATGCAATCGGCGATGTTGTTCAAGGAGCAATGCTTGCCCACAAAGCAGAGGAAGAAGGTGTGTTTGTAGCGGAACAAATAGCCGGACAACAACCACATATAAATTATAATTTAATCCCAGGCGTTGTCTATACTTGGCCTGAAATTGCTGCTGTTGGGCAAACTGAAGAACAACTCAAAGCAGCAGGCCACGCTTACAAAGTAGGATCTTTCCCAATCAAAGCCTTAGGCCGAGCACGTGCAAGTATGGATACGAGTGGTTTTGTCAAAATTTTGGCCGATGCTCAAACAGACGAAATACTGGGCGTTCACATGATTGCGCCGCGCGCTGCAGATCTAATTATGGAAGCCGTAACTGCCATGGAATACCGTGCCTCTGCAGAGGATATCGCGCGCATATGCCACGGGCACCCTACCTACTCTGAGGCCGTAAAAGAAGCCGCACTTGCCGCCACTGCAGACCGCGCGCTGCACATTTAAATCAGGGTTTTGGACTAAACGCATCTATTATGTGCGTAAGGTCGGTATGGTTGCTATTGTGAACGATTGAAACTACGTCAAACCGAACTTCGTGTGGCCATTCTATTGCTTTTGTATAGTAATTGGCCACCCGAATAATTTGTTTTTGTTTGGCGAAATTAACCGCTCGCCATGGCTCGCCGAGTTCTGCGCTATGGCGTGTTTTGACTTCTACCATTACTAAATTTTTACCGTTAGACATGATGAGGTCGATTTCCATTCGGTTGAATTTGTAGTTGCGAGCTCGAAGGGAATAACCCTTGCCCAACAAGTATTGCAAGGCATAGGCTTCTCCCCATTTGCCTAACACATCGTGTTTCATCTCTGCATTACTTTCCATCATTGGAACGAAAATAAGCCTAAATTGGTCTTATCTTTACAGTGAAATTACGTATGCGCAAACAATTTATTAAAAACATCAAAGGTCTTGTTCAAGCTGGAGAAGAACTGCCCGCTGTGCTGCGTGGCAAGCAAATGAACCAACTTGCTCTAATTGAAAATGCCTATCTCGCATTAGAAGATAATGAAGTCATTGCCTACGGCCCTATGAACGAATGGCCGGGCATTACAGATTGGCGCGATGTAGAAGTCATCGACGCCACCAACTGCTTCGTGCTGCCTGCTTTTATTGACTCCCATACCCACACGGTTTTTGCCGCCAGCAGAGAAGAAGAATTTGTAGACCGCATTCACGGGCTCACCTACGAAGAAATTGCAGCAAAAGGCGGTGGTATTCTCAATTCAGCAAAAAAACTCAACCAAATGTCAGAAGAAGCCCTGTATGATGCTGCGCTTGATCGTATTCATCAGATCATTGCTACCGGTACGGGTGCTCTTGAAATCAAATCTGGATATGGCTTGAGTTTAGAAGGTGAGCTCAAAATGTTGCGCGTTATTCAAAAACTCAAACAAAATGCCCCCATTCAAATTAAAGCAACATTTTTAGGGGCTCATGCCATCCCTGCCGAATTCAAAAACGACCGCTCTGGATACATCAAGCTTTTGATTGAGGAGCTTCTGCCATTGATTGCACAAGAAAATCTAGCAGACTACATCGATGTATTTTGCGAACGCAATTATTTCAGTAAGGCCGAAATGGAACAGCTTTTAGATGCTGGCGCACAGTACGGGCTACTGCCAAAAGTACACGTCAATCAATTTTCTGTTTTAGGGGGTGTTGCAGCGGCTATTGCAAAAGGTGCGGTTTCCGTAGATCACCTAGAAGAAATAGACGAAAACGATTTAGCCGCGCTGTCTAAAAGCAATTGTGTGGCCACTTTGCTTCCAGGTTGTTCACATTTTTTGTCGATCCCGTACGGTGCGGCCAACCAACTCATAGCAGCAAATGCCATAGTTGCACTTGCCAGTGATTTTAACCCCGGATCCTCGCCAAGCTTTGACCTCATGCACGTGCTTTCCTTGGCTTGCATCAAAATGAAAATGACACCTCAAGCAGCTATAAATGCACTTACCATTAATGCGGCGGCGGCCATAGAAATAAATGAAACGCATGGCAAAATTGCCTTGGGAAGAAAGTCTCCAATTATACTGACCAAGGAAATGCCTTCATTGGCTTATCTGGCTTATGCCTACACAGAAAATCACATTCAGCGTATTTTTATTTGATTAACTTTGATTCTATGCGTACCGCACTCCTTTTTTTCACTTTTCTTTGCCTCAATACCAGTCAGGCGCAGCTCCTTGACCTCGAAAAAGAATTGTTATGGGAGGTCTCTAGTCCAAAATCTACGGTAAAATCATATTTTTTTGGAACCGTCCACGCCAACGACCGCGCATTATTTGAACTTTCTGATAGTGTATATATTGCTTTTGATAATGCTCAAAAAATCGTCCTCGAAACCGATATCTATCAACTTTTTTCAGTCATGGATACCCGTAAGGTCTTGCCAGAGACACGCTTTGATGACAAGGGCAAATCCTATACAAACCTAGACATCAGCTCCAAAACACTTTATGGAAACGAAGATGGTATGCCGCAATTTTTGGACGCCTATTTCAATGTATTAGGGCTGCAACTTCAGAAAGAGATAGTGGCGCTCGAAAACATAAAAGATCAATATGCGCTTTCCAATGAATTCAAACTAAGTGAGCAACGCATCATCGATAACCAAATCAATACGTTTACCCAAGAAAAACTGTTGGCATTATATCTGCGTGGCGACCTCGATGCCCTTCAACGCTTTATGAAATCCTATCTTTCCATACAAGAACAACTATACAATGAAGTGATCGTGCAACGCAACCTTCAAATGCGCGACAAACTTCTTGACTTACTTCAAGAACCCATCCCTTTCTTTTGCGCAGTAGGAGCAGGTCATTTAGGAGGCGAAGACGGCATTCTTCAATTACTTAGAGCACGTGGTTACCGCGTTCGGCCTGTACAATGGAGTATCCAAGAAAAAGCGCCAAGCAGTAAAACCTTGATAAAAAAACAAACGGAATATATTTACATAGATTCGCTTTCTGGGTTGATCGCTAAATTTCCAGGAAAACCCTTGGCTCAAATGACCCAAGATGGCAATTTGAAACTAATTTATCGAGAATTAGGCCAGGGCAATACCTATGAAATTACGCGCTTCGTTACCGACTCTACCATAAGCCACGAAGAGATAGCAAGCATTTATATTAATCCGCCAGATGGGACAAGCATCACAAAAAAAATAATGGATAACGGTGCTATTATTTTTCAAGGATTATCCGATACTTATCCAGAAGGTCTAAATTTTGTACAGATCAAATTTGGCGCTGAGCACTACGCGGTAATTAAATGCTACGGAGGCCATAAATTCATGCACTCGAATAGGCCACTTTCTTTCTTTGATAAAGTTTGGTTTGATTGATAAAAACACCGGAACATGAAGTTTCTAGATCAATTAGCAACCCAAATTCTAGGCAAAGCCTATACTTCAAAGTCTATCACCGTAATTCTTCCCTCTGAACGCGCCAAGCGTTATCTCCTCAATGCACTTTTTCATGTCAATGGCGGCCCTTTAATTGCACCAAACGTGCTCACAATAGACCAATGGGTCGTTTCATTGAGTACAAAAACCATTGCGCACCCCACCAGTACTTTATTGACCTTGTATCAAGTATATGTCACCACGCTCAAGGAAAATGCGCTTTCTTTTGAAGATTTTCTTACTTGGGGGCCTATTCTGCTCTCTGATTTCGACGACGTAGATCGCTATTTAGTTGATCATCAGCAACTTTATCAAAATTTGGCTTCCATTAAAGCATTAGAAAGTTGGCAAATCGATGAAGAAGGCTATTCTGCCTCGCAGCAAAAATTTATGCAATTTTGGGAACTCATTCCGGCGTTGCACCAAGGCCTTCAGAAGATCAATACAGAACAAAATAGCTGTTCTAAAGCGCAAGCATATCGGCAACTCGCCGAAAACCCTGTGCCGTACTTGGATGCTGGCGTGCATTTTATTTTCGCGGGCTTCAATGCGCTTTCAGCAGCAGAGCAACGCATTATCAAATACCTCATCGATAAAAAACAAGGTGAGTTTATCATCGATACCGACGCTTATTACTTTGAAAATAAATTCCATGAAGCGGGCCATTTTCAGAGAAAAAATCTTCAATATTTTGAGCAAACACCTCCTACAGACCTTCCAAATCATCTTCACCAAGAGGCTTATGATATCAAAGTCATTGAATGCGCGCAGCATATCGGTCAAGTCAAGGTCTTGGCTACCGAGCTCATAGAAAACCCCGTGCCTGACTGGAGTGAAGTTCTGGTGTTGTTAGCTGATGAATCATTGGTTCATGCTGCTATCCGAAATATTCCAAAAATTGTAGGGCAAGCCAATATAACACTTGGCCTACCCCTAGACCAAACACCCATTCGAACTTGGATAGACCTCTGTTTTCAGTTGCAAGAAAACCAGCTCAAATTTAAATCCAAAGCACTCTACCACAAAGATTTTCAACGTTTTTGCCATCATGCATTTATTTCTTTAGCATTTGATCAACAACAACTCAAACAGCTCGCTGCTGCCGAAAAAAACACCATCAAATACAACCGCGTTTTCCAGCGCGTAGATCAACTCAAGTTAGACCAGCAAGTACTTGAGATACTCACTATAATGAGCACCAACTGGGACAACAATTGGAAATTTGCACTCCAACAACTACAGCAATTAAATAAGTTATTATTGCAGCTTATTCCAGAAGGAAATGACTTTGAAAGAACGGCGATTTTAACATTTGAACAGGCCTGCAGGCAATTTATTCAATTAATTGACAACGCTTTTCCGCAAATGGCAATTAGTAGTTTCAAAAAGCTATTTTACCAGCACTGGACGCGCGCCAACCTCGCTTATTTAGGAAGCCCAACCAATGGCCTACAACTAACCGGACTCTTGGAAACGCGCTTACTCGACTTTCAACGCATTTATGTGCTCGGTATGAACGAAGGGAAACTACCCCCAACCAATCCGATTCAAAGCATCATTCCAATGGATCTTCGTTCTGCATTTGGCTTGCCCAACAACCGAGACAAACAAGGTCTTTTTGCACAGCACTTTTATCGGCTTTTGCACTATGCCCGCGAGCTCATCTTTACCTACACGTCCACGAGTGAAATATTAGGTAGCCACGAAAGAAGCAGATACTTATTGCAGTTAAAAATGGAATGGTTACAGCAAAACCCGAATGTTACTTGGAAAGAATACTTCTATCAAATACCTAGCACTGAGCAGCGTATAGAACAAACACTTATTCCCAAAACAGAGGCTATTCAAGAGCGCATCAAAACATATCTGAAAGGAAATGTATCTGCCTCTGCGCTGCGAAAATTTGTAACCTGCCCCTTAGATTTTTATTATCGATATGTGGTTGAGTTCGGTGAAGAAGACGAAGTCGAGGAAGATATTGCGACGAGTACTTTTGGCTCTTTGATTCATAGTTGTCTTGAGGAACTCTTCACACCCCATGCCCATCGCGATCAAAATAACCAGTTGGTTATTCCTGCTCCTGGCCCTTTGACACCAGCGCACGTGTCAAAAATGCTCACGGCTTACCCAGAGGTATTGCGCAAGTATTTCCTGAAATATTTCGACAACAACGCCGCACTTTTTGCCCGCGGAAAAAACCTTTTAAGTTTTGAGATGGCGCTAGATCTGACCAAACAAGTTTTACTCAAAGAACTTGCATTCTTGAAAAATTTAAAAGAACCCCTTTTTATTGAACAACTCGAAGCAAAGTTTGAACTCGATTATACCGTTCAGCTCCATCAAGAAAATGTTTCCATTCATTTTGTAGGGTTTATTGATCGCATTGACCGAATTGGTGCTAACCATTACCGTGTCATCGACTACAAATCAGGTAAAGTCAAAGATACCGATGTCAAAATGAGTTCAAAAAATGATGCGTATACCAATCTGACAAAACCCAAACACGCCTTACAACTTTGCTTATATAGCCTTCTTTTTAAAGAACAATATGCAAGTTTGCCCGCTGAAGCCAGAATTGAATCATTGATCAATCGGGACGAAGAGTTTGCACTCTCACTTGACCAGCAAACACATTTACTTGACATTCCAAACCTTTTTGACGAAGGCCTACAAACCCTAATCGAAAACTTACTGGATGGTCAAAAAGCATTTGAACACGATCCAGACGCTAAATACTGCCAATTTTGCACATAAAAAAACCTGGAAGTAAATTCCAGGTTTTGTCTGCAAGATAATTAAAACCAAAATGAACAATGACTTGCTCTTTTTTAAGAGACGTCAGGGTGCATATAATGGTTGCTTAGTATAACTCTAATTTTAGGGCCGAGCGGTAATCTTTGATTTCTTCGCGATTGATTTTATGGTCTGCATTTTTGAGTAAATTTAAAAAATACAGTAGGTTTTCTTTGTCGTCGATTTCAATTGGATATTCGTTACCTTCTTCGTCTTCTTCATATTGGGCTTCTACATCAAAACAATCGTTTTCTTGTAGAAACTCATAGGTAAGACGCAAAGATTTGACCACCAATGGATCTTGTTCTAGCAATGCCATTTCTCTGAGTTCTTTAAGGTCTTCAATGAGTTTAGGAGCTTCAAGGCCCTTTTTTTCGACATTGGCAATGATTTGTTCCAGTTTTTGATTGGCACGCAAAGTTTTCATGTTGTCTAAATTGAGCAACAAATTTAGTGCATTTCCTGAAATAAACATCGCGCTGTCCGTAACATTAGTTAAGTTCAAGCATTTCTAGTGCTATTAAAGTTATTTTTGTTCTATGGATATGGTCTTCCACGCTTTTTCTATTGGCTTATTACTTTCTCTCATTCCTGGGCCAGTATTTTTTGTTCTTCTAGAAAATAGCATCACCAAAGGAATTCGCAGCGCTTTAGCCCTAGACTTTGGCGTCATGCTCAGCGATATCTTTTACATTCTATTGTCTGTCCTTTTTGTAGAACAAATCAACTCTTTACTCACCGGAGAAAACAAACAACTCTTTGACATTTTTGGGGGGCTTATTTTTATTGTTTTTGGCGTTGTAAATCTGTTTAAAAAGTCAAAAATTCAAAGTGGAAACCAAGAACTAGAAGAGGTTTCTGAGAAATATCACCTAACAGAAAGTACCGATCCTAAAAAAAACTTCGGCCTCACAATTGCGAAGGGTTTCTTATTGAATTTTGCAAATCCATTGGTCATTTTTTATTGGTTAAGCGTTGCATCAGTTGCCAAGCACGACAGCCCCGACGACGCCAATAGCTACCTGTTTTTGTTCTTAGGCATTGTACTTATTACCTTTATTTCGTTTGACATTCTAAAAATTTTCACAGCCAAAAGAATTCGAAATTTTGTGACGGAAAAATTATTGAATCTGCTCAATAAATTAATAGGGAGTGTATTTATTAGTTTTGGGTTGTTTTTTATTTTTCGCGTGTTCTTATAAAAAGATTTATGCGCTCTTTAATTCTATTCTTTACGAGTTGTCTGCTTAGTGTTGCATTTGCACAGGAATTGACCGTGCTCAAAGAAAACTTAAGTCCAAAGAAACGCATTTACTGGGATGCACAAAACAAACACATTCAGGGGGTAGGCTCCTATTTTACCAGCTCAGTTTTGCCACAAACAACCGAAAAGCACGGCAAGTGGCTCTTTTATACCTACGATGGCCTATTAGAAGAAGAAGCCAACTATTACCGCAACCGACTTCAAGGCAAACGGACCTTCTTTTATCCAAATAAACAAATTAAACAAGAGTCATACTTTAAATTTAATGTACCCGATTCTATCTACAGAGCATATGCAAGCGATGGAAAAGTTCAGGTGCGCGGGCAATTTGACTTAGGTAGCCCAACCGGCACTTGGGAATATTTCTATCCGGATGGACATCCAAAATCTATAGAAAAGGTCCAAAACGATACCACCTATTTAATGGCTTTTTGGCAAGCAGACAGCACCCATAGGCAAATTATCACCAATGGAAACGGCCAAATCATCACTTATTACATTAGTGGGTCATTAAAAGAATCCTTTACGTTTCAGGACGGTTTAAAAACAGGTCCATTCGAAGAGCGCACTGCTAATGGCGTTGTGTCTGTAGCGGGCGCTTTCGATAGAGGAAAAAAGGATGGTCCTTGGGTGTTCTACCGTTTTGATGGAGTCTTGGAAAAACGAGTGGGGTATGAGGCAGACTCTCTACATGGCGAGTACTTAGTGATGTCTAACGAGAAGGATACACTCACGCACGGGTTCTATCTGCAAGGGCTAAAAATAAAAAAATGGAAGTGGTTTACCCAAGATGGCCAATTAGACATGGACGGTTATTTCCAAAATGGAAAACAAGACAGCACTTGGCATTATTATTTTGCCAACGGGCAGCTTTCCTACTTGGCAAACTACCAAAATGACCTCCGCACCGGCAATTGGATCTATTATTATCCAAATGGGGCGCTTTACCGCACCGGAGCCTACCTAAATGACCAAAAGTCAGGCCTTTGGCAAACTTGGTACGAAGATTCTACCCTACTCATGGACGGCCTTTATGTAAATGGTAAAGAGGAAGGAGAATGGATCAATTATTGGGAAAACGGCCGCATCAAGGACAAAGCAACTTATCGCAATGGTGCGCTAAGCGGTAAATGGGCTTCTTATTCTCCTGAAGGTGTTTTAAAATTAGAAGGGAATTATCAAAATGGCTTTAAAGTAGGAGAATGGAATGGCTATTTTAACAACGGTCGAATTAAAGAAAAACAGCATTACAAAGTGTTTACCCAAAAAAATGTGGCTGACGGAATTGCCATTATGGGAATGAAAGAGACTGTCAGTGACTTTCATGGATCTTATGCAGCTTACTCACAAATCGATTTTCAGCTCAAAGAAACGGGTAAATACTACCATGGAATGAAACACGGAACCTGGACCAACTATTATCCTGGAGGAGTCATACCTACTATTGACGCGCAATACCGCTACGGGAAACTCGATGGCATTTTTAAGCAATACGACCGCTACGGAAGAATTGTCTACGAAATCCATTATAAAAAAGGCCTTAAAGATGGTCCATTCTATGCCTTCAACGAAAACGGACAACTCGTCAGTAAAAAAATATTTAAAAATGGAACCGAAGTTGGCACCCAACGCCAAGAAAGCTTTAGTCCTTATTAGCGAGTTCTTCGATCAAACAAGTGAGCTCAATAAAATCTTCTACACTCAAACGCTCTGGACGTTGTTGTTCAAATTTTTCGGGTAAAGGTGCATCTTTAAGCAAAACCCGCAATGAATTACGCAAAGTTTTGCGTCTTTGATTAAACGCAACCTTTACCACCTGAAAATATAGTTTTTCATCGCAGGGAAGGGCTTGACGGTCATTGCGCACACACCTAATAACACCGCTCTTTACCTTTGGTGGAGGAATAAAAACATGCTCATCTACGGTAAAACAATAATGGATATCATAAAAGGTCTGCAAGAGCACACTGATGATCCCATACTCTTTAGTGCCAGGTTTTTGGGCTATCCTTACCGCAACTTCTTTTTGAAACATCCCCATGATTTGCGGAATTTGGTTGCGGTATGCTAAGCACTTAAAAAGAATCTGGGAAGAAATATTATATGGAAAGTTACCAACTACAATAAAGGGGTCTGTGCCAAATAATTCTTGAGGATCCAGGCGCAAAAAATCTCCAAAAAGTATGCGGTCCGCACGGTCAGGATAATGAGCGCGCAGGTAATCAATAGATTCTATATCGACATCTAGCAACCAGAGATCTATTTCGGGGATTTCCCATAAATATTTGCTGAGTGCGCCCATACCGGGGCCGATTTCAAGGACTTTACGGGTGTCGTTGGTCCAAATCACTTGCTTGGCTATCTTTTGGCAAGTTCCGGCATCCTTTAAGAAATGTTGGCCAAGTTGTTTTTTAGGTTTAACATTCATCTTTTGTATTCTTCGATGAGTTGAAGGGTAGTTCGAAATGCTGCAAACCTACCTTGATAACGGGCGGCGTGGTCTTGTTGGAGTGCAGGTGCAAACTCAGTTTGGTAGTGATCTAGAGCCTCCTGATCTGGTGCAAGATACATAACGGAATAAGTACAACCCCCATCTTCCTCGCCATTTACTCTCGAAAGCCGAGATTCTAAAAAACAACCTGTTTGGAGTACGGCAGGAATATGCTGGACGCGCATCCAATTTAACCAATCTTGTTCAACAGCTTGGTCAATACTGACCGTCACATTGTAAATAATCATACTACAAAGGTAGACAAAGAGAATGAGTGCTGAAAATACAATACTCTTCGGTATTTATACTGTAGAGAAGGTAGAAAAATAATTGTACTTTTGATTTTGAACTTTAATCAATACCCATGAAAAAAATAGTACTTACTTCTTTATTTACAATGACTTACCTCCTCTCTTGGAGCCAGTCTTGTACACCAGGTGTGAATTTTATAGATTCTACTTATGGCATCTGGCCAGACACCACTCAAAACCTTCCGCCTGCGCTACCCAATGTGGCTTATTCTACAGATATCAATTTCAAGGTGCCGGCAACCGTTACAGCTGAGGTAGATCCAAGTGGGCAATTTGTTGGTAGCGTTATCCAACAATTTACCATAACCGGCGTCCAGGGCTTGCCTCCCGGATTTGATTACGTTTGTAATGTATCCAACTGCAACTATCTTGGTGGAGCCAATGGTTGTGCCAATCTTTTTGGAACTACAGACTCCGTTGCGGTTTTCCCCGTTACAGTAGATATAACCGCTACTGTATTGGTCGTTCTCTTACCGGGCTTGCCCCCTACACCAATAACCCAGCCAGTTTCATTTGATGGCTACAAAATTGTTGTGGGTTCGGGTGGGCAAATTGAACAAATTATCCATCCAATGTCCCTAGAACCTAACCCCGCAAGTACTGCAATAGAAGTAGGTGGACTATTAAATGGCAGCCTTTCTACACTAACGCTTCGCGACCTCACAGGCAAAATTATTGAAGTTGTTCAAACAACAGCAGCAAGCGCTTCGTTTGACCTAAGTAAACTTTGTAATGGAACGTACCTCATCGAACTTAGCACTCTATTCGGTACGCAGCAACAAAAATTTGTGAAGCTTTAGTAACGCAAAATTCATTAATGTTAAGGGGAGTTTTACTCCCCTTTTTTATTGCCCTATTTTTGGTATAAATGCCGATCAGTAATATATTTCAATACTGGCTCAGTAAGTAAATAGCTACAATCTTTACCCTCTGCCAATCGAGAGCGAACCGAGCTAGCACTGATGCCAAGTATTGGCACATCGGCAACAAATTCGATATGCTGATGCTTAATAAACGCTAGCGTTTCATTCTGATCTTTACTTCCATCAGCAATTCTCGGATAAACATAGAGTCGGTGCTTGGAAAGGATTTGCTCCCAGTTATACCATTTGTGAAACGACCGCAAGTTATCCGCCCCCATCAATAAGCTAAATTCATCTTTTGGGTATTTTTCTTGCAAATGAGTAAGCGTTGAAATCGTATAATTTGGTTTAGAAAGATGGAATTCAATATCACTTGCTTTCAGGTGAGGGCTATCGTAAATGGCATCACGTACCATGTCTAAACGCAAATGATCGGCTAATAAAGAAGACTTTTCTTTGTGTGGATTATGTGGCGTTACGACCAACCAAACTTGGTCGATAGCTGGGTGTTGGGCCATATGGTTGGCAATAATCAGATGCCCCACATGGATAGGATTAAAGGTTCCAAAAAACAAACCTATTCTCATTTGCGTAACATTGGAATAATTAATGCTTCTACTTCAGCAATTGCCCTAGAGAGGTCATCGTTTACTACTACATAATCGAATAGCTGGGCCTTGCTTAGCTCCTCTTCTGCCTTCTGCAAACGCAGCTTAATTTTTTCTTCGGAGTCAGTTTGACGCTTGCGCAAGCGCTCCTCGAGAGCAGCAATGCTAGGGGGCTGAATAAAAATAGAAATTGTTGCATCTTTGAGTTTCTCTTTCACTTTTAAACCACCAACTACATCAATATCAAATACAACCACTTGATCTGCAGCCCAAATGCGCTCAAGTTCTGTGTGAAGGGTGCCATAATACATCCCTTCATAGACCTCCTCCCATTCAAAAAATGCGCCTTGCGCAATTTTTTGTTTGAATTCCGACGGTTCTAAAAAGTAATAATGCACACCGTTTTGTTCTTTCCCTCTTGGCGCACGCGAACAAGCTGATACCGAAAATGCCAATTGTGGATACTTGGCAAGTAAAGCGCCAACAATTGTAGATTTACCTGCTCCTGAAGGAGCTGAAATAACAATACTTTGTTGCGTGTTCATTTTATAATGCGTTGAGAACTTGTTCTTTGATTTTTTCTAAATGATCTTTCATCACAACCACCCTGCGTTGTATTTCTGAATGATTACACTTGCTACCTAAAGTATTGATTTCTCGGCCCATTTCTTGGGCAATAAAGCCTAGTTTTTTACCCGAAGCCTCTTGATTGAGTGTTTCTGTAAAATAAGTAATGTGCTGCTGTAAGCGTTGCTTTTCTTCCGAAATATCAAGCTTCTCGACATAATAAATCATTTCTTGCTCTAAGCGGTTGGCATCTACCCTGCTCTCTTCTATGGAAACCAGCCCTTTTTGGATGCGCTCTCTTACTTGAGCAACACGCTCTTGCTCGAATGGTGCAATTGCGATGAGCTCTTGCTGTATTTGATCTAAATTACTAAGGAGGTCTTTAGCTAAGCTCAGGCCTTCTTGCCTGCGGAACTTCTGCAATTGAGCACAAGCTTCAGCAACTAAGTTTAGAATAAATGCAGCTTCTGTTTCAGAAAGTTCTTCGTGCTGACTGGTAAGTACATCTGGCATGCGCAAAACCAAAGCGAGGTAATCTTGCGTGTGGGTTCCCCACGAAGTATTAAGTGATTTTAACTTCTCAAAATAAGCGTTGGCTACCTGCTCATTGATCAAGCCTGCTGACTGCTGCTGCTGGCTTTCGATATAAATTCCTAAATCCAATTTACCGCGCAATAATTCTTCAGTCACTATCTTTCGAATAGGCGTTTCGAGATCGCGATAGCTAGAAGGTATTTTTAGATTGAGGTCTAGGCCTTTTGAATTAAGAGACCGCACTTCTATAGAGATTTTTTTGTCGTTAAAATGTCCGTTGGCCTTGCCAAAACCGGTCATTGATTGCAGCGCTATTTGGCTCATATTTTATTCGTTATCAATTAGCAAATCAGCATCTATGCCCTCATTTTGTTCTTTGACAAACCAAGCTATTTCACTCATAATTTGTGCCTTTTGATCAGACTGAGGGGCGCGCTCTTCGATGTATTCCTTGAGTAAAAGTTGAGACTCTAAAAGTTGAGACTCATCAAATGGTCCGGACATATTCTCAATAATTGTAAGGCAATCAAGGGCTTCTAAGTAGTCTCCTTGCGAGGCCAACATCACAAAAAAGGGCAAGTGCTCGTCAAAAGGTAATTTAGAATTCCAAATGGCGGATAGCACTAGCTTTCTGTTCTCTGCATCAGTTTGCTCCGTTAAATAATTGATGAAGGCCGCAGTGGCATCAGTTTCTTTGACATCAGATAAAAAACCAACAATAGCTTGTTGCTGAGTGCGTTCTCTACTTTCTAATACTTTGAATAATTCAGGAAGGATCGTGACTTGGCCATGTTCCATGTAAATGTTTAGGGCAGCTGTTAATGAATTGAGGTCATTTTTTTGAAGCAGCTCAAAAGCCTCTGTTAACTTTTTTTGATTTTTCCTTACTGTACTCATGATGCAAAGGTAAGGAATTCACTCTCGATGCACACGAAATTGACCCAATGTGTTACTTTATGCAATATTCAGTGTTTATAAAAACAAAAAAAAGTCAACTTCCATTCGCAATTATAAAACAACTTTGTAAAAAAGCTGCCCCCATGAAAAATCTCTTTTTCCTTTCTTTACTCGCTATGTTGGTATTCTCGGCTTGTGTGCCGTCAAAAAAATACAACGAATTACTCGAACGCGAAAAAAACTGCAGTGAAGAGCTCGCTAAGTACAAAAAAAGCAGCAGTGATTATGAAGTGTTGTCTAAAGATTTACAAACAAAGTATGATATAGCAGCAAAAGAAGTAAGCCGCCTTCGAGGCGATACGAATAATCTAGGTAACCAAATACGTTTACTCGAAAGAGAACAAGAAACGCTAGAGGCACAATACGAAACACTTGAAAATTCTTTCGACAAACTAAAGAACCTGAGTGCCAAAGAAACAGCAACCCTCCAAACCGAACTTGAACAAAAAACAAAAGAACTACAACGCAAGGAAGATGCATTGCTCAAACTTGACCAAGAACTGAAAGCCAAACAAGTTTTACTTGAAGAACGCGAAAAAAGAGTCAATGAACTCGAAGAGGCGATTCGCAAGAAAGATGCAAAAATTCAGTTGCTCAAAGCGCGCGTTGCCAATGCACTTCGGAACTTTGAAAATCAAGGCCTAACGGTTGTTCAAAAAAATGGCAAAATCTATGTCAGCTTAGAAGCGAAGCTACTCTTCAATTCTGGTTCCACCAAAGTAGAGGACGACGGAAAAGAGGCACTCGTAGAACTAGCCCGTGTACTTGAAACTGAACGCGATCTAGAAATTGTTGTCGAAGGCCACACCGATACCGACAAATTAAACAGTAGTGTATCGCCAAAAAATAACTGGGAGCTCTCCGTCTTGCGCGCCACTGCTGTTGTCGAACTCATGCTAGCTAACTCGAATATGGCAGCAACACAAATAATGGCTGCTGGCCGCAGTGAGTATCATCCGGTAGATCCGAACGATAAGTCAAAGAATCGCCGCATTGAAATCATAATTTCACCTAATTTAAATGAGCTCTTTGAGATCATTTCCAACGACTAGAGCTCTTTGGATGCTACCTGATAACGTTCACATGACCTGATAGGTCCTTGTAAATTCCTTTTTCTATTTCGTAAATCAAGTACCAAGAATAGGTGCCATCTTGGACCGGAATACCCTCGAAGGAGGCGTCCCAGACAAAATTGAGTGCGTCGGAGAAGAAAATTTCTTGGCCCCAGCGATTGAAAATATAGAATCGTGCACTCATGAGGCCAATAAAGCGTCCGTAAAAATACTCATTGAGGCCATCGCCATCTGGGGTGAATGAATTTGGTAAGTAAATGAATCGTTCAGGTGCAATTTCTATCCATTTAGAAATGCTATCCACACACCCTTCCTGATTGGTTGCAATAAGCGTGATTTCATAAGGGCCAGGTTGTGCATATGTATGCGTCGGATTTACCAAAAAAGACTGATTACCATCTCCGAAAGTCCAAGTATATGACCAAGCATTGACGGAGGCATTCTCCAATTGAACTGGTAATCCTTCCATTGGATTCTGACTCATGATATAAAAATTTGCCAATGGCTTGACAACCTGAACCAAAGCAATTGCAGTTGTACTAAAAGTCTGACATTCATCGCTGACCTGAACAAAATAGGAAGTGGAATTTTGAGGTGCAACTATAATTTGAGCTGTTGTTTCGGTAGTAGACCAATTGTAGTAGTAGTTGCCGTAACCTCCAGTTGCAGTGACTAATAAATTTACGCTATCGCCTGGGCAAATTTGAAAAGGGCCATTCATTTGTAATACAAGTGGCGGACTTAAAATGGTATAACTAACGCTATCTTGTATTGAATTTCCGCAGTTGTCAGTAGCTGTAATGAGATATATACTGGAACTCCCTGGATTCACCAATAAAGAGTCTGTTGTCCCGCTCACTACATTATTAGTAGTCCATAAGTAGGTATATTGGCCTGATCCGCCGCTCACCTGAGCGCCTATTGTAATGGGAATAAACGGGCAAATTTCTGTGATGTCTGGGCTCGTAATAATAGCCAAAGGGTTAAATTCAGGGACCGAAATAAAAAGGGTGTCGTAAGCCGGGACACCTGTGCATGCGTCAGTCACAGCTAGCCATATAGACTGAGAATTGGCGATGTTCAAGGTAATGCTGCTCGTGGTTTGCCCTGTGCTCCACTCATAAGTATAGGGTTGTAGGCCGCCGCTAATTTGAGAATTGATAGTAACGGGGTCTCCCGGACAGAGAATTGGTGAACTCGTTAAAGTCAGCTCCATAGGTTGGTTATCCTGTATCCAAAGATCGAGAACAAGTGGTGTAATGTTGCCACAAGGATCGGTTATTGGAAAAGTAAGGGTTAGGGTTTCTAAACCCTCCACCAAAGCATCGGTAAGGGTCTGTATTGCAAAACTAAATATAGATTGTCCAGGTGTAAAGGTTATACTTGTAGGAACACCATTAAAGTCAATTAAATCAGTTGCAGTACCGCTCAATTGAACAGGAATTGTTAGGGTTTGATTCAAGTTGGTTTGACGCTCTAAGGTCACTGTGGCGTTCACACAGCCCTCTGCCATCCAATCAGGGTTAGAGAATACTTGCTGGGATAAGGTATGACTAATCTCAATTGGCGTAAGGGTCGAGAGGCTATTGGCCTCTAGAAAAATACCGGAGTCCCATTGGCCGTCACCAACATCGGCAATGGCAATAATCAGGTGATAGGTTTGGCCACATTGCACCGCTGATATCGCTTCTAATACTTTAGTAAAGCCATCATATTGAATGTACTGCGGGCTCTGGTTATAAGGTGCCATATTGCCGTCGCCATTATTGACAAAATAAAATGGATTGGTAATGTTGTTGACATTATTGATAGAAACAACTGCGCCATTCGGCAGCTTGGCAATATTCTGAAAACCACTAATACCGGGGCCAGATATGAAAAAACCAAAGACATCGTTGTAGGTCGTGTTATTGGGCGGCGCAAATTCGGGGTATTCATCGGAGCCAAAAACATACTTGAAACGAACGGTATCGGCGTAAGGAATAAAGTCAAACTCCAAAATGGCTGCATTGTAGGTTTGGTTACCTTGAATGGCTTGTGAAAGTAAATTAAAGCCGCCCATGTTATTATCTACACCAGCACCAGGTGTGTCGTTGGGGCCATGCGGGCCATCTCCGTTGGGCAAAGTAGTACCGGTTGTCATGACAATACCACTATTAATGCCTAGCGTAGTGTTGGCAGCAGTAAACTGAGCAATTGCAACAGGGCTGCCATTGTAGGTTACATTTGAAACAGTTACACCATTTCCTAAAAGAACATTTTGAACCAAGCCTTGCGGATTCAAGGCGTTATTGGTAAGCAACTGTGCACGAAAAACAGAGGGTAAGATAAAACCCAGAAAAAAAAGAAATATGCTTGTTTGTTGCAACATCAATTATTAAACGTAAATCCAAGTATTTCGTTGTTCTTTGCTGCACTTTTTTTCAAAAAAAAAGGATGCCGAAGCATCCTTTCAATATTTATGCCAAAAAAGGCTTATTTCTCTTCAAATAATGGTTTGAATACATACCACGCTAAAAATGGGAAAAAGTGCATCGGCATTGCGTAGCCATAAAAAATGAATTGATGTAATTCATTAGATCCATCAGTAAACGTGAAACCCAACACACCAATTAAACTCGCTGTGGAAAGTGCTGCAAATAATAATGCGAAAATAAACTCCCCAAACATAGGTACTAACTTAGTAAGTAGCCAATGACCGATTGTTGCCATGATGGTACCCACCAAACAAGCAATAAAAATAGCAGAAGTTGGCACCACATTGGAGTAGTCTTCCATGAGTTGTTTCTCGATAGTTTCGCCGTAGGCGTAGGATACGCCACCTGCCAAAATACCCGAAGAAAGAGCCCAAATTGTTTTTTTCAACATAAATCTATTTTTTAGTGACGGGAATGTTAGCTGTTATTTTCAATGTTTCAGCTACTCCACTATTTTTTTTACCTATCTGATAATCAGAACGGTCTACACTAAATTTAGCAATAAACGTACCATTATTGCCTTTTTTAGTGAAGGTAAATGGTATGCTTACCTCTTTACTCACGCCGTGCATTTGCAGTTTTCCGATTGCTTTATAACCCTCAGTCGTTTTTTCTATTTTGGTAGAAGTGAATTCAATAAAGGGGTGTTTATCTGCATTGAACCATTCCTCGCCTCGGGCATGCTTGTTTTGCAAGCCATTGCCAGTATTGATCGAAGCCACCTCGATTTTAAATGAAAGCTTTGAATTGGATAGCTTGACTGGGTCAAATAAAAGAGAAGTGGTACTTAGTTGATCAAACGTTCCACTGACATCTGCATTTGCAAACGAAATGCTGTAACCCTCGGCAACTTTGTAGTGCTGTGCTAGAACTGCTGTTGACCACAAACCAAAAAGTAAGAATACTAGGCTTTTCATTATGGTAATTAATTCTGAACGACTTCTAAATCAGCGATAAGGTTAATCTCATCGGCCAAACCTGGGCTAACTTCTCCCATACCAAACTCAGAGCGCTTAACTGAACCCGTGATTTGTAAGCCAGCTACTGCTGCTCCTTTATAGTTTTTGCTGTTGCCTGTGTGTACACCATTGAACACTACTTTTTTAGTAACGCCATGCATGGTAAGATCACCAGCTAAGGTATAAGTTCCTTTTGTAGTAGTTTCTTTCACTGCAGAACTTTTGAATGTAATGGCTGGATATTTTTCAACATCAAAACAATCAGCTGTGCGCAAATGGTTATCGCGGGCTTCGATACCTGTATTCACTGAAGCCGCTTCGGCGTTCAATACAATCGTGGCGTCATTAAAATCAGCGTTTGGAGTAGTTACCTCCATTGTGAATTTGCCAAAGTTGCCATGTACATTCGTAATGCCATTATGAAGAATAGTAAAACCTAAACGAGAGTGCGCGCCATCTACTGACCAAACACCTGCTTGTGATGCCACAAAAGAAAATAAGGCGAAAGCGCCTGCTAAACCGATTACAATGTTTTTCATTTTTTTAATTTTAAGATTATTGACTAAAACAATTAATAGACCACAAAGTTGCAACATTGCAACTAAATATATCTTGATGTAGGTCAAGTTAACCTAATTTATTGCCGCGAGGAGCGAATTAAACTTCTTGAAGTGCCTGTAATTTCCCAAAAGCATCTTTAATGTGTCGGATGGGCTCAATAACCAATCTGAGCTTGTCATCTTTTTGAACAAGTCTGTAACCCGATGGTTGAGAAAGAATTTTTTGAAGAACCGTCTGAAATTGATCAGTTTCATAGAAAGGTGACTGCGGATTGGCGATAAAATGACCCACTAATTTCTCGGCTTTGAGTACCAAACGCTCTAAGCCCATTGATTCTGCCAACCAACGCAATTCAAATGAAAATAAAAGCTCTTTTACTTCTTTTGGGAGTGGGCCAAAACGATCTTGAAGCTGTGCACTAAATGCAGCAAGTTCGTCTTTGTTTTTGAGATTGTCCATGGCTTGATACAAACTCAAACGCTCGGCGACTTGATTGACGTAGGTGTCAGGAATGCGCACTTCCATGTCGGTTTCAAAGATGCAGTCTTGGACAAAGCCGTTGAACTGATCTGTTACCCGCTCATCGAATAGTTCTTTATATTCACTTTCGCGGAGCTCTTGCATGGCTTCATTGAGTATTTTTTGATACATCTCAAAACCAATTTCGGCAATGAAGCCACTTTGCTCTCCGCCCAACATATTGCCTGCACCACGGATGTCCAGGTCTTTCATGGCAATATTAAAGCCCGAACCAAGATCTGAGAACTGCACCAATGCCTCTAGACGCTTGCGCGCTTCGGAGGTCATGATGCTAAATTTGGGCGCAATGAGGTAACAAAATCCTTTTTTATTGCTTCGGCCGACTCTACCGCGCAGCTGATGGAGGTCGCTCAATCCAAATTGATGAGCGTCGTTAATAATGATCGTATTGGCATTCGAAATGTCTATGCCAGATTCAATGATGGTGGTTGCCAACAAAACGTCGTAGGCCCCCTCAATGAAGTCGAGCATTATTTTCTCGAGTTGCTTGCCATCCATTTGGCCGTGGCCAATGCCTACGCGCACCCCCGGACACAAACGCTGAATCAAACCGGAGAGTTCTTTGATATTCGATAGTCGGTTATTGACGAAGAATACTTGGCCGCCGCGCCCTACTTCATAAGCAATAGCATCGCGGATCAGCTCTTCATTGAATGATATGATTTCTGTCAGGACCGGCTGCCTATTTGGAGGCGGTGTATTGATGATGCTGAGGTCTCGGGCACCCATCAAAGAAAATTGCAAGGTGCGCGGAATAGGCGTAGCGGTAAGCGTAAGTGTGTCTACTGAAGTCCGTAGTGTTTTGAGTTTGTCTTTGACGCCAACGCCAAACTTTTGCTCTTCATCGATGATCATGAGCCCCAAGTCTTTGAACTTGACGCGTTCGGCAACCAAGGCATGGGTGCCAATTAAGATGTCAATCTGACCTGCCGCAAGCTTTTTAAGCGTTTCAGTAATTTCTTTGGCAGACTTAAAACGATTGATGTAATCGACCGTAACCGGAAAACTCGAAAGCCTTTTTTGAAAACTCCGGTAATGCTGCAAAGAAAGAATTGTAGTCGGGACCAAAACTGCTACTTGCTTGGAATCGGTTACAGCCTTAAATGCCGCTCTAATGGCTACTTCTGTTTTTCCAAAACCGACATCGCCACAAACCAAGCGGTCCATAGGCCGCGCAGCTTCCATATCGCTTTTGATGTCTTGGGTTGCTTTGAACTGGTCTGGCGTGTCTTCGAACATGAACGACGCTTCGAGTTCATTCTGCAAATAACTGTCCGGTGCAAAAGAAAATCCTGGCTTACTGCGTCTTTGGGCATAGAGCTGAATGAGGTCAAAGGCAAGTTCTTTGATTTTCTTTTTGGTCTTGTTTTTTAAATTAGTCCAGGCTTGGGTACCCAATTTATTGAGTGTTGGCGCACTTCCCTCTTTGCCCGTAAACTTAGAAATCCGATGCAGGGAGTGAATACCGACATAAAGAACGTCTCCATCTTTATAGAGCAAGCGAATGGCCTCTTGTGGTTTGCCATTTACGTCTATTGTTTCCAAACCAGAAAACTGACCAACACCATGGTCTATGTGCGTGACGTAATCTCCTTTTTGGAGTTGGTAAATTTCTTTGAGTGTAAGTGCTTGCTTGGCTTGCTTAAACCCTTCTTTTAAACGAAACCGGTGGTAGCGCTCAAAAAGCTGGTGGTCTGTGTAGCAGACTAATTTCAACGATGGAAAAATAAATCCTTCGTGCAAGGCCAACGAAAGTGCACTGAACTCACCTTCCCTGCCGATATCGCTAAAAATTTGGTATAAGCGCTCCACCTGACGCGGTTGATTAGAAAAAATCAAATTTTGATATCCGTCGGCTTTGCGCGCCAATAAATCGGTATGAAGGCGCTCAAAGTCTTTATTGAAACTCGGTTGAGGAAGGCAGTCAAAGGTTTCGGCATGCGTGGCCTTGAAATGAAAAACAGGCCCATACTCAATAACGCGGTGCGCTTCCAGCTGCTCTTCAAAGGAAAGATGCGACACAAATTTATCTTGAGGCAAGGCATATTGTACTGGGCCGTTGTGCTGACTATGAATGGCCACTGCGCGTTCATATTCGCGCTTTAAAACCTCAAAAGTTCGATCGACATCTGCAAGCCAACAAATGGTCTGATTGCCAACAAAACCCAATAATGTTTCCTGGATTTCTAAACTTTGTCCGGATTGGATGTTCGGAACGACATTAAAAAATTGATGATTTGAAATGGAAAGCTGACTTGCAGCGTCAAAAGTCCGGATACTTTCCACTTCATCGCCAAAAAACTCGATGCGAAAGGGGTGTTCGTTGGCAAAAGAAAATACGTCTAAAATTCCACCTCTAATAGAAAATTGACCGGGTTCATAGACAAAATCTACGCGGTCAAATTGATATTCTAAAAGCAACTCATTCAAAAAATCTGTGCTGTAGGTTTTGGAAACCTCCAAGCGCATGGTATGCTTGACTAAATTTTTCTTCGTCGGTATTTTCTCAAAAAGCGCCTCGGGGTAAGTAATAACCCATGTATTTTTTTTATCGCTGAGTTTTTCCAAGACCTCAGCCCTTGCAACCACGTTGGCATTGTCGGTTTGCTCTTGTTGGTAGGGTACCCGATACGAAGCAGGATAAAATAAAATGCGTTTATCGTCGGGAAAAAGCCCCTCGAAATCATTGAGAAAATAGGCGGCTTCTTCTTTATCAGAAAGAATGAATAAGTGCGTACCCGGAACTTGCTGCGCTACCATCAAAGACAATAGCGATTTAGCAGAGCCTACCATTCCCTTCCAATGCAATCTAGCGTTCGTTGTTTGCAAAGCGGCCGCGCTCCGATCTAGAGCGGGATGTTTGGCAAGGGTTTTGATAAAGGTATTGAGTTCCATATCGGGCTGCAAAATTACGCAAAGTATCCGCGGAGTGAAATATTTTGTGACCTTTTCAGGCAAGAACGTTACAAATAACAATTCAGTGTGAATATCTCCAAGTAAAATCGACATCTTGCCTAATGTCAATGACTAATTTTAGCGTACCAAAATAGAAACCAAATATGAAGTTTTCAGTCAAATATCCATTAGCAGTAGCATTTTTATTAAGCGCAGGCGCATTCAGTGCGCAGGTAGCCGAAGTAGCCACAGAAGAATCGTTTAAAACGGTCGAAGAAATTTCAGCAATTGACTTTCTGATGAAAGGCGGGGTGTTCTTAATCCCAATCGTACTGCTATTATTCTATACTACCTATGTGGCAGTAGAGCGCTTTTTGTACATCCGACGCATGACCAAACAAAATGCAATGCTCATTTCAGAGGTGCACAGTAAATTGAACAACACGGACGTCAAAGGAGCTATTGATGCTGCCCAACGCGAGCAAACTGCATTTGGAACTGTATTAAAAGAAGGTGTCGAATCAATAGGTCAACCTGTACCGCAAATCGAGGCCAACATGGAAAAAGTTGCCAATATAGAAATTGGCAAAATGGAGAAAAACATCAATCACTTGGGGCTCATTGCTGGTATAGCACCAACACTTGGTTTCATCGGTACCATCTCAGGGGTAATTAAAATTTTCTACAGCATCTCGATTTCGGAAAACGTCTCCATCGGAAATATTTCAGGTGGTCTTTATGAAAAGATGATTTCGTCTGGGTCAGGTTTAGTTGTCGGTATCATCGCCTTTACAGCTTATCACTTACTAAATGCGCTTATTGATAATTATGCCCTTGAAATTCAAAAAATCAACTTGGATTTTATAAAACTAATCAACTCAAAAGATGGCAATAAAGCGAAATAAAAGGTTTCATGCCGAGGTAGCTACTTCTGCCTTGAGCGACATCATGTTTTTCTTGTTGTTGTTCTTTTTGATCATTTCAACTTTGGCTAACCCGAACGTGATTAAAGTTCCGTTACCAAAGTCAGATGCCAATGAAAAGACCCAACAACAACACGTTACACTCACTGTTAAATTTGACGAGAATCAGCAACGACATTTCTTTGTCAACAACGACGAAATTGCACTTGATCAGTTAGAGGGCGTGCTGATTGGTGAGACCAAAAAACTCGGCGACAACACCGTAATTTTACGCTTGCCATACGACGCACAAGTTCAAGAACTTGTCGACCTACTCAAAATTGGGATGCTCAATGACCTAAAAATGATCATAGCCACAAAAGAGGGTTAATAAGTTGTTCTGTTCATTTACAAATTTCAATTTATGGAAAAGCTACAAATCGAATTAAATAGCGCACGTGAAGACGCCAAAAAATCGTTGGTCTATACTTCCGTATGGATATTTAGTTTATTCCTTTTGGCTGTCCTCATTAAATTCGATGCCCGTCCAGATCAACTCGTAGACACCCCCCCGCTCCGCTCAGATGAAGTCATTGAAGAATTTCAGATAGACAATGTCGAACTAGAAGATGCCGCAGGAGGCTCTCGAGGCGGCGGCACCCCGGGTTCTGGGCAAATAGCACCACCTGCCGATCAGAGTGAAAGCGTTGCTACGTCCAACCAAAGTGATTTCTCGCACAACAGCGGTAATTCAGCCAATCACAATTCAGCCAACGGAACAAATAGAACGTCTACTACCACCCAAAGTACCAATTTCTTTGGAAGTGGAGGTAACGGAAATGGCAATGGCTCAGGCAATGGTCCTTTCGGCGGCCCCGGCAACGGTAATGGCGATGGTGATGGCACGGGAAATGGCTCAGGCTCAGGAAAGGGAAGAATTCGTCAAAATAATGTCAATTTGCCAAGCTATGAAAACGACTTTGACTGCCGCATTGGTTTTAAAGTGCAGGTCAATGCAGAAGGACAAGTTATTGGCGTAAGAACGATTAAATCTGTTACCACGTGTATAGATGACCGCACCATTAATGATATTAAGGAGCGCATCAAAAGAGAAGTGAAATACAATAAAGAACCCGGTGCGCGTGTTGTTGAAATGGATTATACGATTAATCTGAAAGCATCAAAGTCTTAGTAAATAAGTAGCTTATAAGCCCATTGCCTTTTCTACCATTAACTTAGCGCCAATATAAAACCCAACCCTCTGATGAAGCTCCGTTGGTTGGATATCCAAAATACGCTGTTTGCCGTCGGTGGCCAGACCACCAGCTTGTTCAGCAATGAACGCCAATGGATTACATTCATAAAGTAAGCGCAAACGCCCTTTTGGTGCAGAAGGAACCGCGGGGTAAATATAGATCCCTCCTTTGATGAGGTTGCGGTGAAAATCAGCAACTAAAGAGCCGATGTAGCGGCCAGAGTAGGGTTTTCCTGTTTGGTTGTCGTTGGACTGACAATAAGCAATATAGGCGCGCAAAGTTGGGTCAAAGGCTTGAAGATTGCCTTCATTGAGAGAATAGAACCTGCCATTTTCAGGCATCCGCATATCAGGATGTGATAAGAAGAATTCTCCGATGGATGGATCTAGGGTAAATCCGTTAACGCCGTTTCCGGTAGAATACACTAAAATGGTTGAGGAGCCATAGAGCACATAGCCGGCTGCCACTTGTTGGGTGCCAGGTTGGAGCATGTCTTCGCGTGTTGCTGGTGTACCAACCGGGGAGATACGTCTATAGATAGAAAAAATGGTGCCGATAGATACATTGACGTCTATGTTAGAAGAACCATCTAGCGGGTCAAATAAAACAACATAGTTGGCATTTTGAGCGTTGGCAGAGGCAAATGCAAGAAAGTCGTCGTTTTCTTCAGAGGCAATGCCGCAGACCTCACCGCCGTTTTCAAAAGCCCGAATAAATGCTACGTCTGCAACCACATCTAATTTTTGCTGTTCTTCGCCTTGCACATTCTGACCGCCTTGGGCGCCTAGGATGTGGTCGACTAATCCGGCTTTGCGAACGTCATTGCTGACAATTTTTGCCGCTGAGACTATGTCGCTGAGCAAGCGAGAAAGCTCACCAGTGGCAAATGGGAAATCTTTTTGCTTGCTGACAATAAACTCGTTTAGTGTGATGAGTTTAGTCATGCTTACATCGAGAACATATTGCTGTAATCAGAACCAAGGTGAATCGGATTGACGATGAGCGTTGGGATGAGCGCATCATTGGTAATGATGTATTGTTCGTGATTGGAAGTGAGGGCAGTAAATAAGTTATTGCGCTGTAGGTTCATGATGGCAATGAGATCGGCGTCTACGCTAATAGCATATTTAACCACTTCTTTGTCAAAGCCCGAACTTGGAACTAATGCGCTGGTCATTTCGATGCCTCGGTCTTTGAAAAAGCCTTCAGAGAAAGTGATGTTTGAACGTACTTGATGACGCAAAAACTCGTCGGATTCGTCTGGAGTAACCACGTGTACTTTTGACTTGAAGTAGTGAGCTAAATTAGCTACGATAGAAAGTTTTTGTTTGGTTTCTTTGTGAAGATCCATAGGCACAACAATGGAGTCATATCCGCTGGCCTTTACCGCTTTTTCTTGAACGATGATAAACGGCACTTGTGAGCTCGTTACTACTTTTAAGGCATGGCTGCCTGTAATGTGTTGCCAGCCGTGAGCGCCGTGGGTTCCCATAAAGATGAGTTCGGCCTGATGCTCAGCAGCGAATGCGCCGATGTCTTCAAAAATACTTCCAATGCGGACATTCGGTTTAAGGGGCACGCCTTCATGTTCAAAACCTCCTGTAATATTTTCTAGCTGCGCAAGTGCCTCGGGTATTTGTGCTTCTTTGGAAACCACGTGAAGCACAAGGATTTGAGCCCCAAGTGGTCTGGCAGTGGCAATAGCGTGTTGGAGGGCGATGTCTGCTACAGCTGTGAAGTCGTGAGGAACAATGAAGGTTTTGGTTTGCATGGTCGTATTTTTTACAAATTTAAGACAAAGTGCAGTAAGAACGCACTAGTTTTCTCTTTATTTTTGTACGAGGCCTGTACTAAAAAAGCTTCTTGAAAAATGCCGATAATTGGTAAACTCATTCAACGCAGCACTGCAATAAGTTTCAAGCGTATTTCACGCGTAAGTGCCGACTACAAACAACAACTCGAAGCCCTGCGGCAAAATATCGAAGTCGCAAAAAAAACAAATTTTGGCCAGCACCATTCTTTTGCGACCCTCCTTCAAAAAAGCGACTTGGTCTCGAGGTATCAACAAAGCGTCCCTATTGCAGAATACGACGAATACTTCACCAACTGGTTGCAAGCAACAATCGATGGTAAAAAAGACCATATTTGGCCAGGACGCATCAAATATTTTGCGCTTTCGTCAGGTACTACAGGTGCACCAAGTAAGAGAATTCCTGTCACTACCGAAATGATCCGCTCATTTCAGCGGGTGTCTTTGCGTCAGTTTTCTGTGCTTCATGAATTGAACCTCACAGACTCTTTCTATAGTGCAAAAGTCCTTGCAGTAGGAGGTTCCACCAAATTGAAAAAAATAGATCATCATTATGAAGGCGACCTGAGCGGCATCCTCAAAAAACATACCTCTCTCATTGCTGCGCCTTTTACCAAACCCAGTAAAAAAATTACCAAACTTAAAGACTGGAAAGCCAAACTACCCATGATGGTCGAAGAAGCACCAAAATGGGATATCGGAATTATGGCTGGAATACCCAGTTGGTGCGTGCTACTATTAGAAGAGATTGTCAAGCATTATCAACTTAAAAATATACATGAAATTTGGCCAAATTTTCAGGTGTATGTCCACGGCGGGGTCTACATGGACCCATTTGTGGAGCGCCTCAAAAAAATATCTGGTAAAGATGTGGTCTTATTGGATACTTATTTGGCTAGCGAAGGTTATTTTGGCTACCAGACCAGCCCCAAAAGAAATGGGATGACGCTGTTGATGAACAACAGTATCTTTTTTGAATTTATTCCATTCAATGCAGAATACTTTACCGAATCCGGAGAGCTTAAACACAAGAATAAAGCATACACAATTAGCGAAGTAAGAGCGGGCATAGACTACGCCCTAGTCATCAGCACCAATGCTGGGCTTTGGCGCTACATGATTGGCGATTTAGTGCGCTTCCTCGACACAACAACGCATGAAATCATTATCGCAGGACGCATCAAACAATTTTTGAGTCTTTGTGGTGAACACCTCTCCTTAGATAACATCAATCAAGGTCTAAAAGAGGTTAGTTCCAGGCATCAACTCTCTTTTTCAGAGTACACTATTCATGCCGACGATGTAGACTTACAGCACTGCTGGTATATCGGTTGCGATGCGCACATAGCAGATGACAGCATCATCGAAGAACTCGATGCCGCCCTTCAAGCCATTAACGATGACTACGCTTATGTTCGCAAGCACGGCATGCCCATGCCCAGCCTCAAACTGTTACCGACAAATGTTTTTTATACCTATCTGGAAAGTATTGGCAAGTTAGGTGCACAAAATAAAATACCAAGGGTAATGAATAAAGATCAAGCCAAGCTGTGGAGACAGTTTCTTAGCGCAAACGGCTACCTTTGAAGACTGATTTCTTTAAAAAGGTATAAGCAAGATTCAATTCTACAGAATGTCTGTACACAGAAGAAGCTGATCCTAAATTAGCATCATAAGAAATACCAAAGTCAAAGGCACCAAAATCTATAGCCACATAAGGTGCAATTGCAGCGCTGGACCGAAAATAAAATCCTGCACTCAAAAATTGAGTGCTGACTTCATTGGTTACCTGAGAACTCCCTCTGAGTTTCATGCGATAGATGGCCCCAAGCATACTTTCTTTGTGCCCACCTTGCCGCAAATGAGTAAAAGATACTTGCAGCGCTGAAACTTCATTTAAACCAAGCGAAAAACAAGCAAATGCTACCGCTTTTTGATAGAGTCTGTCCGCAGAAAGTGTATTGTATTGGAGGCGGGGGCGATTCACATGCTGCAAAGAAAACCCTGTTTGTAAAGACCACTGGCCATTGCGCAATTCTCCGCGTTGGTTGGGTTCAAAACGATACGCCAAGCCCAGACCTGCATCTACAAATGCAAAATTGACAAAATCGTTCTCTTCACCGGAATAAACTGCTGGGTCCAGCGTACTACCATTCCACTGAGAATAATAAAGTAACTTGCTGAAATCTGCACTACGCTGTTGAATAGCAGTCTGAATTCCTGCATCTAGCCAATGTCCTTTAGCTAGCGGAAGATGACCACTGGCCGTGAGTCCAAAAGATTTTTGGGACATTCGTGAATCTCCACCTACATCGTTTCCAAAAGAAGCACCAATTCCAGCATAGGCACGTTCACCTTGACGGGTTCTGCCTGGTGTAAATTCCGCCATACCGTAGCTGGTTAGAAATTGAGTTCCGGAACCAATCCATTGATTGCGATTGAGCATCGTTAACTTTTCAAAACCTTTGTAGGTACCGACAAATGCAGGGTTCATAAAAGGGATAGAGCGGTCTGCTTGGGTGAGATGAAAATCTTGGGCCGAGCAAACTTGAGATAGGCTCAGCAACAAGATTAAAACAAAAAGCCGGATACTCAATATAAAACGCATGCTTATCGAATTAGCGTGATATTACCGGTAAACTTCTTGGTACTGCCGTTTTCATAGGTTACATCGCACACATAAGCGTATACCCCACTATTACATGGCTTATTTTTATAGGTGCCATCCCATTGAAATAATTTATTAGTCGAGGAAAATACGAGATTGCCCCAACGATCCACAATTTTGAAGTTTAGGGCAGCAACGTCTTTACCCGCAATAATCTGATACACCTCATTAAGGCCATTGCCTACACCATTTGGCGAAAACGCAGTTGGAAAGAAAATTCCGGTTGCACACTCTGGGCTGCTGCCATCAGGGTCGCAGGGGTCTAGCGGGTCAGAACCACTCGCCACTTCTGTTCCATCATTGATGCCATCGCCATCGGTGTCCGGATTGAGCGGATCAGTTCCTAATACAGCTTCTTGTGCATCGGTGAGGCCATCAAAATCGGTATCGATTTGGCAACCTGGTAGGGAATCATCTGGGTCACATGGGTTGAGCGGATCTGAGCCATTGCTTACTTCGGCACCATCTGTTAGGCCATCGCCGTCGGTGTCGGGGTTGGTAGGGTTTGTGCCGGCTGCAGTTTCCTGCGCGTTGGTTAAGCCATCGCCGTCCTGGTCGCACGGGCCAGCATTTGGATTTGGAATGCATGGATTGGTGTTGTCAGGGTCTAATTCGTCCATAACGCCATCGCCGTCGGTGTCTATAATTGAAGACTCTAGTGCGTCAATGATGCCATCGCCGTCGGTGTCGGTAGGTGCGGCAATATTACCAATCTCATCACAGTCATTTTCGCCATCGCCGTCGGTATCAGGATTGTTGATATCTGTACCAAGTAAGAGTTCGTCTACGTTAAGGCAGCCGTCACCATCGAGGTCTGGAACATCTGGTACAAATACCGCAACAATGGTTTCTGGCCCATTGATATTAATAAAATTATCGGCTGTTGTTGAAGGCAAACCCAAGGGGCCTGTCGTGACTGTCCAGTGGCTGAAAATAAAGCCAGGATTGGCAACAGGTTCAATGAGGGTTTGAATGCCTCCAAAATAGCTGGTTGTCCAGGGATAAGATGGAGGAGTAATTGAATTCACTTGAATTGTACCTGCACCTACTGGGCTCACATCAAAAGTAGTGGCAAAGGGCCCGGAAAGTTGATAGCAGTCAATAAGGCCTTGTTCCATGGCCAAACAACGCTGATTGATAAAATTACGCAATTGCGTCACCCTCGATTGCCAGCCGTTGTAGGTACCACCCCATTTGGCACATTGGGCAGTCATTTCAGGGTCTATTTCATTGACCATGCTGTCAAGCAGCGCAAGCATGCTAGTACAACTAAAAGAAGTATTGATGAGGTCGATATACCGGGTAATGTAATATTGCTCTACTTGTGGATTTTCGTTGATGAGCTTCTCGAGAATGTCCGTATGCCCCTGGCCACCTGGATTGGGTAAATTTTCAGCATTACACGGATCGGCATTAGCACTTGGGTCAGGAATGCCAGTGTAATTGATGTAATGGCCGAAAGTAGCATCCATATCCCAGAGGGCATAGCGCCATTTTGTTTTGTCACCAGCGGTATCTAAACCTCTCCACCAGGATGTATTCCAGTTCAGCCAATCTTGATTGACAGTATAGGAATTGATCATAAAGTAATCGGCAAGAGATTCCCAATTGAGTAAAGAATCGACATAATTAAAATTGGTCGGATTCCCCATATTATTGGCGAGGATATAGTTGCGCAAGGCGTTCCAACTTGGCTGGGCATTTGGTGCGCCGTACTCCTGCCAAGTACCTCCCCAGGTCTTGAGGTAATGCAGATTGTATTTATCTTGGTCATAATAGATATCGGTGTAGTCATGGTCATCGGCTTTTTCACGAATTTCATAGACGCCCCAATAATTACCGTTCAAATATACCACTGCCGGACGCCAAGTTCGCTCATCGAGTTTCATATCCGCTCTGATAGAAAGAGTATGCACAAAAGCATCGCGGATGTGCGCACCTTGTTCAAATGGATAATTATCACTTGCGCCTGGTTTTAACATGACCCTTTGAAATGCGTCCCGGTCTTTTTCTGGAAAAATTTCGTGCTCGAGATCACCGTTATGGCCATATTGGTCCCTACAAATGAAGTCAAAACCTCTTTGTGCATAGGCCCAAGAGTCGTTACCATGCTTGTTGAAGTCTCCTTCAGATTCATCGATGAAAGTACCGTCTTGTTCAAAAAGTTCAAAAGATCCGATGCGATTCGGTGGGTTTTGGCTGCCATTGGCAACTAACGAATAGACACCTTGACTGCAAACTGAAACCACAGGAATGGAGTGGTTCACGTTGATAAAATAAGTGTTGGTCTCGGTAAAGGAAGAGAGCGTAGTGCCAAATGCTGTGGCTCTTAATACTTTTGTTGTGGTAATATTGATTGGGCCGCTGTAAACAGGCGATGTAAGGATGGGGTCTGAACCGTCTAGGGTATAGCGAATAGTAGCTGTTGGGTCTGCACAAGTTATACTGACAGTTTGGACGCCAGCATAAAACCCAGGTGCAACGCTAAAAACAGGCTTTGGTGGGTAAAAATTGACGCCACCAACGTTGTTGGCATTTGGGGTTGGCGTCGTAAACAATTTAAAATCGATGGCTCCATTACTCGAACGGCCCACAGAATGATTGGATTTTGTGAGGTGTACAATTTTAAAGGAGTCTATCACCACTGCAGACGGATTCGACAGAATAATCCAGTCTCCGCCGGTTTGTGATAAATTAAAATTAGGGTGGTATTCATTGCCTGATACCAAATCTCTTTTGGAGCAAAACACCATTTTAAAGCCATTGGCAGCAATACTTCCATTAGGAATTTGCCATTTGGTGATATTTCCTGCTCTGTCTGATAAGAACCAGCCCGTTAAGTCTAAAGGTGTTGCATTCGTATTGTAAAGCTCAATCCAGTCTTCTCTTTCACCAAATGCATCAGTGATACCTGTCATATTAGAACAAGAGTATTCATTGATCAGGACCTGTGAAAACAAAAGGGATGGAAATATAAAAAGAATGGAGAGTAGTAAGTATTTCATTTAGCTTGGTTTAGCGGTACCAATATTACTGAAATATCGATTTTGTTCCAAACTATTAGACGCAAGAACACGTAAAAAGTTGTTTTTTTCTTAACATTGTCAAAAAAAAGAATGAAAAGAATTGCGTTATTATTTTTAGCTGCTACCCTACTCTTCGGATTGAACGGATGTAAAAAATATGAAGGCGAAGGAGGCCGAAGTAAAATCACTGGTAAATTAACCATCAATGAGAAGCTCTACATCAACGGCGTGCTTGCCCAAACGGTGAGCTACAACGGGGCAACAGAAGATGTTTATATCGTTTACGGAACGCAAGACAGCATATTCGACAACAAGGTCGAATGCAACCACGACGGCACCTTTAGTTTCAATAATTTATTTCCAGGTACCTACACTGTTTTTGCCTACAATGAAATCTTCAACACAGGTAATTCTGTAACCAATAACGACGACGACTATTACACGAAAGTTCCAGTTAAATTTACAGTTGAGCTCGGTAAAAACGAAACCGTTAACCTTGGTGAAATCATTGTTTTAAGATAATGCGATTCTTAATCTTCCTGCTTATTTTCCCGGCTTTAAGTTGGGGGCAGAACAACACTATTTTTCAGCTATGGAATGAAGTTGGTGTCTCGTATAAAATGGATAAAAAACAAAGTTTAGGTCTTGATTTCAGTTCTAGGTTTGATGCCAACGGAATCAACACTTTTTTTCCTCAATTTTCTTATCGTTATAAAATTAATAAGAACATCCTCCCTTCAATCGACTACAGATTGATATCAGACCGCAATATGTCAGGTAATTTTGAGCTCAAGCACCGCATCAATGCCAATTTGCAGTTCAGTCATGATATTGATCAGCTAGAACTCGATTTTAGGCTGCGCTATCAGTATTCCCGAACAAGGTTTGTTGAGGACATCGAGCCAGAATTTGGCGCTGCTTTGCGCTACAAAACAAGTATTGCATACGCTATTAAAAAGTCAGACCTTAAACCAAAGGTCTCCATAGAATTTTTTACAGGACCAATGGAGGGTCAAATGGGCTATCATTTGAATAGAATCCGCTGGAATTTTGGACTTTCTTATGATTTAAAAGGGCCGCATTCCATTCAAATAGCTTATTTATATGACCAACGCATCAATAGCCCAGGCAAACTCAATAGAGCTATTTTAAATCTTTCGTATGGTTATAATTTGCAAAAAGGGAAATCTAAAAAACAAGAAAGTGAGCGGCGTAACGCAAAATTCTTATAACTCATTTTGGTATTGATTAGCAGCCAGCCTTTCTATTACCCTTTCCAGGTTTTCTTGCTTCTTCATTTGACGAGAACTAATAGAAGTAGCTGTAAAATACTGATGTTGATATAAAAACTTAACCTGGATTTCATCCCACTCCTTTCGAGCATTGATTTTGCCCATTTCTGTGAGTTCTTGACGAAGCTTATCGGCAATTTCCTCAAAATCGTCACGACCTAAATAGTCAAGGTCGGCATCGCAAATAATTTCTTGCAATTTATTGATGGGCTTGTGTGGAATTTGCGTCGCATGAATAAGCTCAACGATTGTTTTTACATGCTGCTCAGTATAGCCGTATTTTGGTAAAATTTCTTGTGCCATTCTTGCGCCAATAGACTCGTTGTGATCGTATTGTTCAATAAAGCCAGCATCGTGGAAAATAGCCGCCGTTTTGAGCAAAAATAAGCCCTCATCCGTTACGCCTTCTAATAGTGCAATGCGCTCGACGGCTTTGACGACATCTTTGGTATGGTTAATCGAATGATAGGCAAGACTTGGTGATAAATTCTTTTTGAGGATGCCCATGACGTGGTGCTCTGTTTTATAATATTTGATCGAGCTGTAATGGTGTAGTTTTTTAATTTCTTCGAAGCGTGAATTTGGAATCAGGCCCTCTCCATGAACAGATAGTTCAGGCTTGATACGCAGCACCACATACATGTCTACTTTTGTTCGAGATTTAGTAAGTGCCTTGCCTTTGTAGTCGCATTCAAAATAGGGTTCGATTTGCTGAAAGGTATGGCCAGTGATAGTTACTTTGCCCGGCTCCCCGAGCATTTCCATTCGTTGAGCCAAATTAACAGAAGAACCCCAAACGTCGTAAGCCAGGCGGATATTGCCTACTATTCCTGCAATAACCGGCCCTGTATTAATACCCAACCGGATTTCCCAGTAGTCTTCGTGATCGGCAATGGCTTCGTACTTGAGCTTATCCATAAAAGCTTGGATCTGCAAAGCGGCGCAACAAGCGTCTATAGGATTCGTTGAATTTTCCACAGGCACGCCCCCCGCACACATATAGGCATCACCAATTGTCTTGATTTTCTCGAGATTATTGGCTTGTATAATTTCATCAAATTTTTGAAAAAGCATATCGAGCTTTGAGACAATTCGACTCGGCGCCATAGATTCAGAAATGCGTGTAAAGCCAACTACATCAGTAAACATAATTGACACCTGCTTAAAAGCTTGGGCTTTGACCTTGCCGTTGCGCTTGAGTTCAATAACAACCTGAGACGGTAGCGTGTTGAGCAACCATTGTTCAGTTCGGTCTTTTTCCTTTTGAAGTAAGGCTTGTTGTTCTTCAACTTTATGCTTTTCTTCTTCAAGCAGACGTTTTTGCTCTTCTATTTTTGTTTTTTGAAGACGGATTTCTTTCGTGCGCTCGGCAATTTTGACTTCTAATCTGACTTGATTTCTTCTCGACGTTTCTATTCTGCGCCGAATAAAAACAAATAGCAACAGTAAAAAAACAGAGGCTGCCAAAATTGACAGCCACCATGTTTTAGAAATAAATAAGATGAGCAAAGCGCTCATTAGACTTTTGGTTGTGGAGCGTTGTTTTGAGCAGTAATTTGCTCGAGGTCGCGATCGAAGAGATACAGCCCTCCGCTTTCATTGCCGATGAGTTTGAGTTTGTCTAGGATACTTCTTGCTAGGGCTTCTTCTTCGAGCTGCTCGGCAACATACCACTGCACAAAATTGTGTGTGGTGTAGTCTTTTTCTTGCAAACAGATATCGACCAGATTGTTGATAGATGCAGTAACGGTGAGTTCGTGGGCGAGCAGTAACTCAAATACAGAACGCAAGTTGTCAAAACTCAAAGGTGGTTGGTCCACAGACGGAACTATTGCCGTGCCTCCTCTTTCATTGACAAACTTGATCATCTTGAGCATATGAAAACGCTCCTCATCGGTGTGCAGATACATGAATTTAGAGGTGCCATTTAAACCATTGTTTTCAGCCCAGGAGGCCATAGCTAAATAATATTGAGAAGAACTTGCTTCTTTCTTGATTTGCTCATTGAGCGCGGCCTCTACTCTTGGATTCATCATTTCTACTTTTTTTCAAAATTACAACGTCTTGAACAAAAATTTGTTGCCAACAGATTAAAACTTGTAAAACCAACTTACCATTGGCAATGGGAAAGAGATATCTTCGGTAATTACACCCGCCAAACTGATCTGAAACGCCTTCGCTTCTGTTCGCTGAAAACGCATGCCTGGCATCAGTATTAATAAATTTTGATTGGTATTATTGTAATTATTGTAGGATTGCCATGGGCCCACAACCACTTGCTGCAGCATCCAAGTATTTTGATCATAAACATTATAGATATCCTGATAGCCATATGAATTGTTATTGTTGGTGCGACCCATGATATACATGCAGTCATAAATAAAACTAGCTTTTTTACCAACTTTAGTTTGGCCGGCTAAACCAATTATTGGAGCTTGAGCACTGAAGCCATAATTTATGGTATTTGTTCCGGCTACAGGGAGTTCCGGCATAATGCCATTAACGGCCTGATACGCACCTTCTTGATAAATCGTTTGTGTATCAGCCCCATTAACGCCATCATTGAAATGCCCGTAACCAACGGATAAAGTTACATTTGAGCGGCGGTCTCCGTAGGTGACCATACCCCAGTACAATCCACCTAAACCACGGCCAGAATTAAGATAGCCAGAAGTGCCAATTAAGGCGCCAACTCCATAGTTGAGTTTTGGATTAGCCGTTCCACGTGTATATTTCAATGCTAATGCAATTGGTGAGCCAATCCAGGTAGACATCACACCCACCGAAAAATCTTTATGGACCGCAAAATGAACCTCTGGGCCATATAAATTGACCATGGCATAGTTTTCTCCTTTTTTAATCGGAAAACAATTGGTGGTGAACTGATAACGCGTAGAAAAAGCACCAGGGGTGTTGTATTCGCCTTTTTTGACATCTTCTACTAAATCGAGCGGTCGGATAGACCGGATATCGCTTTTTGGAATATAAACCTTACCCAAAGATTGTGTTTGTAGGAGCACCTCGCGCCCGTCGTCTAAAATAATAAGACCTACGTACTCGGTGCCATCATTTTTAACAATAAGGTATTTGGTAGTATCAGTACTTGGCGTTGCAGTGCTTGGCGCTTGCGCAAAAACGCTCTGACTTCCAAAGAAGTAGAGCGTTAATGTGAAGCACAATTGAAATAGTGTGCGTGTTTTCATATTTAGAATTTTTAAGTTATACGTAAAATTAATAATAACGTTGCGGACTTTGCTTATTAATTGGTTGCTTGCTCTTCTGGACATTGAAGCCCATGTTGACACCAACATAACCGCCTCCTTTTTGGGAGCTGTAAAATAAATTTACCGGAATATTGAGTGCTCCTGCTTGAAAGGTGCGTCCAAAAGCAATCAGAAAAGTGGTAGCAATCGCTTTATCTCCGCGTCTATCGAAGTTTTTTTCGAAAATATAGCCGTTGCCAGGATCAACTGGGTTAAGGTTATTCTGCATGGCATATTGTGACCAATCGCTCTGTGAGAAATAACGAGCATCGGTAGAAAAAATATTCTGATCATCAAAAAAGCCTTCTGACGTTGAAGAGATACCAAAACGTGGCCCGAATGCAAATTCCCAATTGGCCTTGCCAAAACGAAAACCATTTAATAAAGAAATAGATGGGACAAATTGACCTTGCTCTAAACCAGATATATTGATGATCCCCTCGACCAGTGCAGAGAAATTTTCAGTACCGACATATTGGCCTTCAATTTGGTAGCCAATCATTGAGGTAAAAGGTTGAATACCTAAACCTCCGTATTTAGTGGCTCTTGTTGCAAATTCATTGACGGAGCCTGTTAAATACGCAAAACCAATTCGCGGCCCAGAATTGTTTACTTTACCCACATTGTTTGAAGTAATCAACTCATTTTTGAAAGCCAAACGGTCAGTAAGTAGTTTGTCTACGGTTAAGCCATGCATTTCGGCCAAAACAACTTCGACCATGCGCTGCACTTCTGTTTCCTGGTTGTCAAATTCACGAACAGATGACTTATACAAAGCTTGCCCTTTCACGTCGATGATTTTGATCGTTATGACAATTTTATTGCCAAGGCCGTCTATAGAACCGGACATGACGTAATCCACTTTGAGTTCTTCACCGAGTCTAGCAAGGCATGATTGGCCATAACAACCTACTTTGTATTCCTCTTTAGCCTTGATCACTTCGTTCATGTCAAACTCATCGTAAACTTTGTATTTGTTGATTTTGATGAGCTCCAGGCGCATCATTTTAGCCACAGACTCCGGTTTAATGGTCAGGGCATTCACATTTGGGTTTGCAACAGCAATCGTATTGCTTTGCTGTGCAAAATAACTAGCCATACCGCTAAAGAAAATAGCAACTAGTATATAGAATGATTGTAATTTTTTTGTTTTCATAGCATACAATTTTATAGTACAAAGGTGAACTATTCCAACACACCAACAAAATTGAATTTCGGAGGTGAAATATACTCAGTTGCGAAAAACGCAAGTATCAGGAGTTGAATTCAAGGTCTGCCTCGATTTTCTTTCGGAATACCCCAATGGTTTTCTCAAAATCGGCAAAGAAATTATTGCGTTCTCTTTCATTTACTAAACTAATCAAACTCGAATTGGCCAACTGCTTATCGATCACCTGTTTGGCATCTTGAACGTACTGCGTATCTGTTGTTTGAAGGTAGTTCATGATATTGTGGGAAAGAAATAAGCCTTGTTTGCCCTTACTCTCGTAATAAAATGCAGAATCTGCATTTATGGTCTCGTTGAGATACATCTCAAATAGGTTGCCATTTGCCGGTACTTGTGTGCCATAAATGAACTTTTTTCCGTGGCTGGCTTGTTCTCGAAGGTGTGCTGAAAACATGAGCAAGCGGTCGCAAAGGAATAGTGCGTATGTAGGATCTTCAAACTGATTCGATTTGTAGTAATATTGAATCTGACGTAAAAAACCGCGCATAAGCTCGGGATCAAAGATCTCTACTGATGGAATGGTATTGTAGGAATGCAGAATGGCCTTGCCGAGCTCAAAGGCGCGTTCGGTGGTTTTTTCGTGCCGAAAGAGTACGTCTTTGTAATCTGGAATTTGCAGATGTGTTTTGGCCCAAAAAAAGAGCTTAAAGCGAACCAACTGCGGAAAATTTAAGAGCTGAAAAAAATGTGTGTTGTTGATGGTGAGCATGATTTTTGGTTCCTCTAAATGCCGGAGGCGCTCGAATGCTTCGAGTATACCTTCCAAATAAGATTCTAAAGAAAAATCATAAGCATTGAGGGGAGTGTATCTAAATATCACGTTTGTTTTTTGCTGCAAAATGAGCGAGTCAAAAGAAATATCAAATGTTTTGCAAAGTCTTTTTAGTTCGTCAATGGTGAGCGCGGTTTCATTGCGCATGCGCCGGTATGCAGCATCCATGCTAATGTGTAAAGTTTCACTTAAAATATGACCCAATGCGTCGCCGGGTTTGAGCTTCGCTTTGATGAGCTGTAATAACTGATCTTGAACAGTTTCCATGGTTAAACGTATCAAATAAAGTTAATCATTCGTGTAAGTTCTTTGGACCCGTGGCGAGATACTTGTGAGTATTTCATATGGAATTGTTTGCGCTTTTCGAGCAAAGTCTGATAAGCCCTGATTGAAACCAATGATTTCAACCTCGGCGTCTGGTCTTGCGTTGGGCGCTAAAACCATGATCATATCCATACACACCTTTCCAACCGTTGGGCAGTACTGCCCATCGATAAAAACACCACCAACCCCATTACTCAAACTTCTTTTGAAGCCATCGGCATAACCCACCGGGATAATGGCTATTTGGGTATTTTGCGGCAACTCATCCGTACAACCATATCCAATAAAGGCACCCTTACTGAGTTTTTTCAATTGAGAAATTCGACTACTCCAAGAAAAAACAGGCTTGAGCTTGGCTTCAAAACGAGGATCGTGATTAACGCCGAACAGACCTATTCCCAAACGCACCATATCAAATTGCGCCTCTGGAAAGTGGGCCGCACCTTCGGAATTTAAAATATGGCGAATAAACGGATAAGGCAAAGCCGCTTGGATTTGCGTACAGAGGTCCTTGAAAATTTGAATTTGTTGTGCGTTCATAGGGTGCTGCGGATCATCGGCACAAGCCAAATGGCTATAAACACTCTGAACAAGCACTTCTGGCTGAGCACGAATGGTTTGAAGCAAGCGTTGTATTTGCTCAGGTAAAAAGCCCAAACGATGCATCCCGGTATCCAACTTGAGATGTATCGGAAAGCCTTGAATTCGATTGGAAATCAAGACACGGATAAAAGCATCTAAATGCTCCAAACTGTAAATTGCAGGCTCTAAGTGATGGGTAATACATTTTTCAAAACTTGCTGGCTCGGCGTTCATTACCAATATAGGTAACTCAATACCTGCTTTTCTCAGCAATACGCCTTCGTCTGCATAGGCTACACCAAAATAATTGATGCCATTTCGGACTAATTGCTGTGCAATTTGATCCAAGCCAGCTCCGTAAGCTTGTGCTTTAACGATAGCCAGAACCTTGGTTGCTGGTGCTATTGATTGTTGGTACTGTCTCAAATTGTGCCCAAGTGCAGATAAGTCATAAGATACGGTTGTGCTATGAGATTTCTGTTTCCACTTACTCAATAGTGCTTCGGTAAGGGCATATTGATTGCCTTTGATGAGCACTGCATGATTGGTGATATCTGGTAATTCTGACGGAAGTGCTTCCCAGATATAATACTGCGTAATTTGCTGCGCTTCAAGCAGAGCTATAATAGCTGGTTTACTGCTCGATTGATTCGGTGCTAATAAACAGCAAACCATCAAAGGTTTTCCGTCAGAGGTTGTTTTCAAAAACGATAACGCACCTTCAAAAGCTATTAAATCGAGGGTGTAAGTATCGTTGATGAGGGTAGCGCCATTGATTCCTTCAAAGGTCTCGAGGCGGTTAGCTAAATTTGGAAGCTGTGCCACAGCTTGGGCCGTACAAGTCCCAAATTGCAAGGCACAGGCTAAGGCAAGTTTTGCATTCTGAATACGGATCGGATCTGAGAACGGAATAGACAACGCCAATTGTTCAAAGTTGTCAATTTTACTTGGGTCATAGTCATCTCCATCTAACACCCATTGACAATTTTTGGTTAAAAGAAGCAGGTCTTCAACATATGCAGCAGGACTTGAAAATTCATGACGCGTTCCTTTATTTTTGGTGGTCACCAAACAATAATTGGCTTGAATCATCTCTTGTAAACGCGGCATTTCTCCGGGCTTGGTAATAGCGGCCTCAATGATCGCTAAGTCCCCATCTAGGGGTAAAGTCAGTAGAGATAGGGCCACTCCTATTTGAGAATTATAGCTTTTAGGACTGCGGTATACCTTTAATTGCGCGCCAAGGAGCTGTGCAATCCATTCTTTTACTGTGGTTTTGCCAATTCCACCTGTGATCGCTAAAATTGGATAAGTAATTCTTTGGCGATGAAAAGCGGCCAAGCGCTGAAGTGCAAACAAGCTATCTTTCACCACAAAATAATTGGCTTCAGGCAATGGCTGCAGTGGCACTTCTTCCACAACAAAGTTTCTAAGCCCGAGCTGGTAGGCGCTTGAAATATGAGCAAATCCGCTTTGTTTTGCGCCCTTTAAAGCAAAAAACACGACGCCTTCTGCACGGGGTAATTTACGCGTATCATAAGCAACTTCGTTGATCAGCACAGCATGAAGAACACCTATTAAATCAGCTTCAATGACTTTAGCAAAGGTTTTGGCGGTGAGGTCTAGTTTCATGACGTGGCTTTTTGAAAACAGCTCCGGCATAGCGGCTGGTATTTTTCCGTGGCGCCGACCAAAACTTGTTCCGAATTAGCAACAAGTCGATGAGAAAACTGTGCTAATTTGCCACAATGTACACAAACTGCATGAACTTTACTGACGAATTCTGCGATGGCCATTAATTGAGGCATAGGACCAAATGGTATTCCTTTATAGTCCATATCTAAGCCAGCAACTATTACCCTTACTCCTTTATTCGAGAGCTCATTACAAACCTGAACAATTGCCGCATCAAAAAATTGCGCTTCATCAATGGCAACAATTTGTTCACCTTTCCAAAGTTGGAGGACCTCTTGAGCTGAAGACAGCTGCTTGGCTTCCCAGGTTTGCCCCTGATGGCTCACTACTGCTTCAGTAGCGTAGCGGTCATCGATGCGGGGTTTAAAAAGTAATATAGTCTGTTTGGCAAACTCGGCGCGGCGCAAACGGCGAATGAGCTCTTCGGTCTTTCCGGAGAACATAGAGCCACAAATTACCTCAATCCAACCTTGTTGACTGTTTTCTTTCGTAAATTGTTCTAAAAACATAGAGCTGTTGAATGAGATTGTGAAATGTTTTCTAATTTTGATTCGATGACTTCTTAAGTCGTCTATTGCACGAAATTAATAAGTAAAAACCAATGTCAGAAAAAAGTCCTTCTCTAATGATCAAAACAATGCTCGGACACCTTCACACTGGTGTTGAAAAACTTGAATCCGGAACCTTAAGTCCGGAGGATATGGAATTATTAGTAGAAGACGCCAAAGAGCTCTACGAGCGCCTGATTATTCTGCGCTACAAAATCTATGAAACAAATGTTTTGGGTGTAAAAGAACCCGTCATTTCAGCGCATCTTCGCCAAACTGAGATAGAAACGCCCATCGATCTATTTGGGTCCATCGAAGAGCACAGCATAGCATCTGAGCCAGCATTTGAAATTACCTTCGCCAAAAGTGACGATGAAGATTTAGATGAAGAGCCAATCCATGAAGCGTCTATTCCTGAAGAAGACCCTATTCACGAGGAGGAAATTGAAGAAGAAGAGCAAGAAGTAGAGGATGAGATTCAAACTATTGAGGGCCAAATTCACGAGGAGGAAATTGAACAAGAAGTAGAAGAGCAAGAATTAAAAGAACCTATTCAAACTATTGAAGACCCAATTCACGAGGAGGAAATTGAACAAGAAGTAGAAGAGCAAGAAGCTCCCACTGCATGGGAACCCCAATTTTCTGCAGACCAACCTATCTGGATGGCAGAAATGGAAGCCAATATCCGCGACAACAGAAGTGTCTTTCCATTGGAAAGCCTTATTGGAGCCTTTACACTCAATGAAAAACTACAGTTCATCAATGAACTATTCGAAGGTTCATCCGACGATTTCTCCAGTCATATTAAGCAACTCGACCAACTCGCTTCCATGGATGCCGCACGCAATATGCTTGCAGAGCTCGCGCTCACTTTTAATTGGGACACCGAATCAGAAATAGTCGAAGACTTCATCTATAAAATATGTCGTCGCCATGCGGCTGGCACTTAGTTTTTTTTGGTGCCTAACCTACTCTTTTGTATTTGGGCAACAATACCCGTACAAACAAACTATAGCCCAGCTTTGCGCTCCGGAATATGCCGGCAGGGGCTATGTAGATAGCGGCTGCATCCGTGCAGCTGATTTCATTGAGGCTGAATTCCAAAAAATTGGCCTCCAACCGCTTGAAGGAAATTACCAACAACCTTTTAGCCTATCGGTGCAAACCTTTCCTGGCTCTTGCCTATTTGTAGCTGGCAACGATACCCTTAGACCAGGTGTCGACTATCTTGTGGATCCTGCATCAGCCGGTGTAAGGTCACAAAATTATGAAGTTGTATATTGTAATGCCGCAACTTTATACCGCAGTGTAAATGCGTTCAAGCCTTGCCCAAAAGACCGCATATTAGTGGTCAGCACCACTGGTTATGGAGCGGACACCAATAAAGTGCTCCAAACAAGGCTTCGTGAACTCCAGACCTTTGCTGCAACAATTGAACTTACTTCCAATAAACTGACTTGGTCTGTAAGTCAGCAGGCCAAACCCTACCCTTCTTTTCAAGTGCTTTCCACTGCATTTGAGACTAAGCCCAAGTACGTTTTTATTGACCTGGAGAGCAAATTTATTCCCGATTTTACATCGAATAATATTGTCGGATATCTTCCAGCAGCTAAAAAAGCCAAGAAAAAACCTTATTTGGTCGTTACTGCGCATTATGACCATCTTGGCAAAATGGGTAAAGACACCTATTTTCCTGGGGCCAACGACAACGCATCAGGCGTTGGCATGCTCCTATACTTAGCTCAGCTATTAAGCCAACAACACGACCCCAATTATAATTATGTATTCATCGCTTTTGGAGCTGAAGAAGCAGGGCTAGTTGGCTCGCGATATTTCGTAGAACACCCGCTCTTTGAACTCAAAAAAATCAAATTTCTACTCAATACAGATATCATGGGAAGTGGTGAAGAAGGCATTACTGCGGTTAATGCGACCTTGTTCAAAACCGAATTTGCGAGATTAACTCAAATCAATCAAGAAGGTAGTTATATAGCGCAAGTTAAATCTAGAGGCCCAGCTGCCAACTCTGATCACTATTTCTTTACCGAAAAAGGCGTTCCAGCGTTTTTTGTTTATACCATGGGGCCAAACAAACATTACCACGACATCGAAGATAAAGCAGCAGCTTTAAGCTATGCTGCTTTTGAGCCACTCGCTCAACTCCTTTTACAATTTATACGCTCATTTTAAACGGCGCACAAAATAACTGGTCTGCAGAATGAGTATACTCAATGAAAGACCAAGTACATAAAGGACCAACACTGCGTCTTGATCGGAATAAATAAGGGCCAAGCTAATCGATAAATAGCCCAACAACTGCACAACACTAATGATCAGCAAGCGAAAGGTTTGGGCAGCAGCGTCACCACTATTTTTTATAAATAAGATGGCCGCTGATAAAAGAATCAACAAGAGTGAGGCCAACTGAACAATTAACATTTTTTCAAACTGGATTTCAAAAACCGAAATCAGGTAGAGGACGATAAATACCAGATGTACTGCACAAAGCGTTGCCAGATAAGACCGCGCAGAAAGGCGTTTATGAGGAAGGGTTTTCACGATTGAGCTGGATAACTTCTTTGATGATGAGGTACAAGCCAATGCCAACACCTACTAATGCGCCAATGATGGTAAATAAGCTTTCTTTTGACCATTTGGTGTCTAGGTATGTACCTAGCCATGTAAAACCACCGATTACCGCTGCCATCTGAATGGCTGCAGAACTGAGTTTAAGAAATGGATTGCTGCGCTGTTGGTTAGTCATTGAAGGCCGCCTCGGCATCTAGTTTTTGAGTGCTCACACTCGCACGCATGACACAAGCTCCTTCAAAAAATGCACCCTCTTCGATATGAAGTTTCATGGTTTGAATATCACCTTTGATGCGCGCAGTAGAACGCAATACGAGAAGGTTTTCTACGATGAGTTGACCTTCCATGGCGCCGTCAATTTCTGCATTGACGCAAACTAGATTACCGTTAATTTTACCTGAGGTACCGATAATCACACGCCCTGCACAAGAAACGTTTCCGTTTACCTCGCCTTCTAGATGAATATTGGAATCAGAAGTGAGGTCTCCGTTGATTTCTGTCCCGGCAATAATGCGGTTGGTGCGTTCTGTGGTGTCAGGTTGTTGAGAACCCCCGAAAATGTCTTTTCTTAGCATGTTGCTTAGTAATTGTCGATAAAAAATCCTTTATAATCGTCAAATTTCGATGTTTCTATCAACTTTTTCAAATTTTCTTGATTGATAATGTAAATTTTATTGTTTTGATAGTCATCTAAATAGGTTGCTCCGGCCTTATAGGCATTGAGGTAATCCCATGCAATTTTCGTAGTTGGGAATTCAGAGATGAGAATAAAATTCTTTTCCGAAAGTGTTGTTTTGACCGATACTTTCACTTTTGAGGTCTTGAAAGCCTTGTTAGAAAAATTAGCTATTGTTGTCCGAAGGTCATCGGCGTCGTCGTCTTCATCTAGTAAAACAATGGCAAACTGCAGTACATTTGGTATATCTACATAAATAGAATTTTTAGGAGTCGCTATTTTTGGATCAAATTTGGAATAGCCTTTTTGAAGGATTTCGAGCATATCTTTTGCCCTAATAGCTTGATCAGATTTTGGCTTTTCGTCAATAATCCGTTGTAAAAGAGGTGTTAATACTTGTTTATCAGTGGCTTGCTGTCCAATTGCTAAGGCGTTGAGTAATAAATACTCCGAACGATAGGCATTGGCAGGATCGGTATCGATAATGAGCTGAGTGGCACGCTGCACTTCTGCAAAATAACTTTGGTCATATTTCTCAACCAAAGCCAAATAAGCTTCTTGGTCTTTTTGTGCGCTGAGTTTCTGCTTTACATAAAAATCGGGGTCTTTGAAATATTTTGCAGCATCTGAGGAAGGATATTTCTTTAGTATATATTGGCGGTATTCATCTGAGCCCGAACCATTTTCATAAATTTTATAGAGCTGAAATGCGGCTGATAGGTCAGTTGGATGCTCCAGGTTTTTGTCCAATATGGCCAAGAATTGAGCTGCGGCCAGTTCGTTTTCGTTGAGAATTTCTTTGTACAAGACCCCTGAAGTATAAAGCGCATCGAGTAAGCGCTCCTGCGACGCTTTGAAAGCTTCAGGCGTGAGAGGGATGTCTTTAAGTAAGGCCTCTACAGAAAGTGAATCTTTGATGTCAGTGCTCGCTTGCACTTGAGTGCTATCTTGATCTTGGAGATCGATATTCACATTTAGAATCAAGCGCTCACTTCGGCGCCAATCGTCGGTGTTTTCTCTTACACCCCAGTTTTTACGAAATTCATTGAAGCCTTCTTCGCGTAGCTTCGGATTGTTAAAAATAAATTTGTTGGCATTGCCGCTGGTATTGGTCGGTTGGCTCTGCTGAAGGGCAAGTAATTTGGCGGCTTCTAGCTCTTTACGGCGTTGTTCATCGCGTTTCATTTGTTTGATGGTTTCTTCGAGAAATGCCGTTCTGTCCTTTTCTGAAAGGCCTGCAATTCTTTGTACGGAATCCTCAAATTGCGCAATTTCTATGGCTTTAACGAGATCTGCTAACTTAGTAGCTTTGTTTTTAACTTGTTCGCCATTGGGGTAGTCATCGGTGATAAACCTAGCACTTGAATCATAGTATTTCTGGGCATAGACAAAATTCTTTTCTTGAAAAGAAAGATCGCCTAGTTTTTCGTAAGACTGCGCATGTTGGCGTTTGTTAGTGGTTGAATAAAATGCAGAGGAAGTCAGGTGGGCTTTAGCCAATGGTTTGTTGCCTTTAGATAGCTCCATAATTGCCATGGCGTAATAGATCTGATCTTTGAAAGTGGCATTTTTGGCATCGCGCAGCATTTTTTGTAGGTCTCCCATAAGACGATCATCTCCACTTACCATTGCGCGGTTAAGACGCGCATTAAAGGCTATATCTGAGGCTGCTGCAGCTTTGTAGGCTTTTCCATAGTGAAAAGCGGCCTCTGGCATTTTGTTTTGGAGTTGGTGGACTTGACCCAAAATATAGTTTAATCTGGCTTTTTCTTTGGCATTTGGGCACTTTGCTATGGCAAGACTAAGCCCATCTATTGCTAGATCGTATTCTTTTCGACGCAAGGCAAGATCTGCATACGCTCGGTGGGTCTCGAATTGTAATTTGTTTGACAGTTGCGGCCCGGCTTCAGGATTCTTGTTTCGAAGAAAAGGAATGTAGTCCGTTAATTGTTTATCGTTTTGTATTTCGGCCCGCTCGTTTAGGGCGTCAAGAATAAGTTTGGCATCGGCGTACTTTCGCTGCTCGATATAAATTCTGGCTATCCAGAGGCTGGCGATATAAGCGCTGACGTCTTTCTCAAAAAACCGTTTTACAAACTGGAAGTTTTCTAACGCTTTTAGGTAATCTCTTTTATAAAAATAGGCCTCCCCGACAGTAAGCCAGTTTTCGTCGATCCATTTGTTATACTCCACAGTTTTGTAGAACATGTTTTCTGCGGTGGGCATACTGTGGTTGAGAATCACTTTTGCACATTTAACAATAGCGGTATCGATAGCAGGAAGCATCCCTTTGACTTCTTTTTCATTGGGGAGAGGATAAACAGGTAGTAGCGTGTAGAAATCTTCTTTTCGGCTATCTTGATACGTTTTTAACGAAATACGAAGGAGTTCTTTGGCATTGAAATGGCCGTTGTATTTGGCAGTAGTTTGGTGATAAAAGCGATTAAGGGGTGTGTTGTTTTCGGTAGAACAAGCCCATGACAAAAAGAGCAATAGCGATGTCAGTATGATATTTAGGCTTGTGCGCATGGAGAAAGTCGTTAGTTATAACGCAATAAAAGCGTTTTTAGTGTACGGTTAGGCAATATTGGTGAAGACCTGTTGAATGTCGTCGTCGTCTTCAATTTTGTCTAGCATTTTTTCGATGTCGAGGAGCTGTTCTTCGGAAAACTCTACAGGGCTTGTTGGGATGCGCTTGAGGCTAGATTTTTGGATCTCAATTTGCATGTCTTCAAGTGCCTTTGCTAGGGTGCCAAAGGCAGTGTAGTCTCCGTAAACAACAATTTGTTCATCTTCTAATTCAATTTGCTCGCAACCGGCATCTATAAGTTCTAATTCGAGCATTTCAGGGTCGAGTTCTGGGGTTTTAGCAAATTCAAAAACACTTTTGCGCGAGAACATGAATTCCATAGAACCGTTGGGTACAACTGCTCCACCTGCTTTGTTGAAATAAGACTTGACATTTGCTACAGTTCTGGTAGGGTTGTCTGTGGCGCATTCTACATATACCAACACACCATGCGGACCCTTGCCTTCATAATTAACTTCGGTAAAGGATGCAACATCTTTTTGAGCCGCGCGCTTGATGGCCGACTCAATGTTGTCTTTGGGCATGTTTTCAGACTTTGCGTTCTGAATAGCAGTGCGTAATTTTGCATTGGTGCTGGGGTCCATGCCACCTTCTTTGGCAGCCATTGTAATGGCCTTGCCTAGTTTAGGAAACATTTTGGACATTTTGTCCCAACGTTTTTCTTTTGCTGCTCTGCGGTATTCGAATGCTCTTCCCATGTTGTGGATACTTTTGGCAAAAGTAAGGAATTCGAAAGGAAAATTCAAGCGCAAGGATTGGCCTATGCTAAAATCTGCTCGATATAATTGAGTAGCGCTTCTTTTCCAAATCCTGACTCACTTGAGGTAGTGAAAACAGGTGGTAACTCTGCCCAAACCTTCAACATTTCTTTTTTGTATTTGGCTAAATTCTTTTGGAGGGCCGTGCTTGATAATTTATCAATTTTGGTAAAAACCATAGAAAATGGCAAACCTTTTTGACCGCACCAATTCATGAATTCGAGGTCAATTTTTTGGGGCTCCAAACGCGCATCTATCAAAACAAATATATTATAGAGCGTTTCTCTTTTGGTGAGGTAGTCGGCAATAAAACGTTCAAAAGAACTGCGTTGGGTGCGGCTCACTTTGGCATAACCATAGCCAGGCAAATCTACCAAATACCAGATTTCGTTAATCAGAAAGTGATTGATGAGTTGTGTTTTACCGGGAGTGCCGGATGTTTTGGCAAGTCCTTTTCTAGTGGTTAACATATTGATTAACGAAGACTTACCAACATTAGACCTTCCGATAAAAGCAAATTCAGGCTTGCCGTCTGTGGGGCATTTACTGACTTCTGTATTGGAGATGGTGAATTCGGCGCTTTTGATTTGCATATTACAAAGTTACTTTAAACTTTTATTTTTGCGGCGCCGTGAACAATCTAAGTGAAAGGTTGTTACGCAATCACTACTCAGCTATGGCAGAATATAAAATAAAAGATATCGAAATCCTTACAGGAATTAAAGCACACACCATCCGCATTTGGGAGAAGCGTTACGGTATGCTCATACCCGAACGTACCGATACCAAAATTCGAACGTACACCGATGCCGACCTGTCTTTTTTACTCAACGTAAGCCTTTTAAATAAAAAGGGTCTAAAAATTTCAAAGATTGCCACCATGGGTACGACAGCCATTCATTCAATGGTGTCAGAAATTAGACTCAATTCCTCTATAGATAATGCAGAAGAGAAGCTCATATTAGCGCTGCTCGAGCTCGACGAAAAGCTTTTTCGCAATACACTCAACGACCTCATCAAAAACAAAGGTTTAGAAGATACTTTTACCGCACACCTCATTCCATTTTTAGACCGAATCGGTGTCATGTGGTTGGTGAATAGCATTACAGCTGCGCAAGAGCATTTTATTTCCAATTTAATTCGTCAAAAAGTTATCACAGAAATAGATAAACTGACCATCCCACCTAAAAATAAAGAAAGTGTTTTGCTCTATTTACCCGAGCACGATTGGCATGAAATCGGGTTGCTTTTTTATCAGTACTTATTGAGAGTAAAAGGGTATTATACTTATTATCTCGGTCAAAGTTTACCTTACGATTCCTTGGTGGACTGCATTGAACGTCTCAAACCCACGGTAGTTTTAAGTAGTTGGCTTTCTGCAGTAGATCAACATTTTATTGTCGGATATTTCCAACAGCTCAAAAACGACGCTCCTGGTGTACGCTTACTTGCGGGTGGATCTCAAATACACACCCATTCTGCCGCACTCAAAGACCACATAGTAGAGGTTAAAAATTCAGCAAGTCTGCTCTCTCATTTCGAATAACTGATATCTCAGGGTTTACAGTACGATATTGACAATCTTACCGTGCACCACAATAACCTTCTTAGGTGTTTTGCCTTCCAACCATTTGTGTGTTTCTGGCCTAGCTAGAATCAAATCTTTTACCTCCTCTATGGCGTGTGAAAGTTCGAGCGTAACTTTAAAGCGCATTTTCCCATTGAATGAAACCGGATAATCAAAACTAGATTCAGCAAGGTGAGCAGGGTCCAAAACCGGATACGCTGCATTCAAAATACCCGCAGAAGCAGGATGTAACTTCGACCAAATCTCTTCACAAATATGAGGCGCATAAGGTGCCATTAATATGGTAAGTTGTTCTAAAATATGGCGGTTATTGCACTTTTGCTCAGTGAGTTCATTGACGCAAATCATGAAACTAGAAACGCCTGTATTAAAAGAAAATCGATCGAGGTCGTCGGTGAGTTTCTTAATCGTTTTATGTAAGGTTTTGAGTGCTATATTGCTTGGTTGGCTATCCTCTAACTCGAAATGACCATTCTGATAAAATAAACGCCAATATTTTTTTAAGAAACTGTGTACTCCTGTAATGCCTTTGGTATCCCATGGCTTGCTCTGTTCGAGCGGCCCTAAGAACATTTCGTACATGCGGAGGGTATCTGCGCCATACTTCTCGCAGAGGGCGTCTGGGGTCACTACATTGTACCAACGCTTAGACATTTTATCAACTTCTCGCTTCACTAAAACCTTTCCGTGGGCGTTGCAAATAAATTCTTGTGAGGTATATTGTGGTTGCCAAGCTTTCAACGCATCTAGTTGGATGCTGTCGTCGTCGTTGAGTAAGTCAATGAGTATGCGCACCTCTCTGAAACCGTCCAGACTTGCCGGAAGCAGATCTAAGGAGTACATTTTTTGATCTGGACCAATATATGCAATGGCAGACTTTCCGAGAATCATGCCTTGATTAATTAGCTTGGCAAAAGGTTCATCGAATGTAATAAAGCCTAAATCATAAAGTACTTTGGTCCAAAAACGGGCGTATAGTAAATGGCCTGTGGCGTGCTCAGAACCACCGATATATAAATCTACTTGGTTCCAATAAGCCAATTTTTCAGGGTCGGCAAAAGCTTCTTGATTGTGCGGATCCATGTAGCGTAGAAAATACCAAGAGCTACCTGCCCAACCCGGCATCGTATTGTACTCCATGCGCTCGCCTAAATGAATAGACCATGCTTCTTTTGCCGCTCTTGCCAACGGTGGCTCGCCGTCTTGGGTTGGCAAATACGCATCTATATCCGGCAGCGTAACAGGAAGTAGTGCATCTTCGACTAAATGAGGCAAGCCGTCTTGATAATAGACCGGGAAGGGCTCTCCCCAATAACGCTGACGCGAAAAAACGGCGTCGCGCAGGCGGTAATTGGTTTTGCCTTGACCTATTCCTTTGGCTTCAATAGCAGCAATTGCTTTTTCCATCGCTGCCTTGGTATCGAGCCCATTTAAAAAGTCAGAATTTGCAATAATTGCATCTTTTTCGGAGTAAGCTGCCTCGGTGCAGTCTTGGTTGGCAAATATATTTGGTATTGACAAATTAAAATGCTTGGCAAAATCGAAGTCGCGTTGGTCTCCGCAAGGCACGGCCATAACAGCGCCAGTGCCGTATGATGCCAAAACGTAATCGCCAATCCAGATCGGGATTTCTTGGCCCGTGAAAGGATGTAAAGCGCAGGCGCCAGTAAATGCACCAGTGATGTTCTTGATATCAGCTTGGCGGTCTCTTTCGGTTTTGAGCATAGCTTGTTGCTGATATACTTGAACCTCATTGGTTTGGGCAACTGTGCAAATTTGAGCCACAAATGGGTGCTCCGGGGCTAAAACCATAAAACTCACGCCAAAAATTGTGTCGGGCCGTGTGGTGAATACTTCTATTTGTAGATCAGCACCTTTTACGGCAAATTGCACGCTTGAGCCCACAGACTTGCCAATCCAGTTGCGCTGTTGTTCTTTGAGTGCGTCCGTCCAGTCTATGTGATTAAGGCCCTCTAGCAAGCGCTCTGCATAGGCTTTAATGCGCATAGACCATTGCATCATGCGCTTTTGTTCTACCGCATGACCGCCGCGCTCAGAAACACCATTGATAATTTCGTCATTAGCCAAAACTGTTCCTAATGCCGGGCACCAATTCACCCAACTTTCGGCAAGGTAGGCCATGCGGTACTGTTGTAAAATACCCTCCTTCTCTTCCGGAGAAAAAGCCATCCAAGCTGCAGCATCAAATAATTGTTCGCACTCGTGAACGGCTGTTACATTTGTATTTCCTTCACTTTCAAATTGAGCAATTAATTGGTGAATATGAAGTGCTTTATTTGCGACAGTATCGTAATAGGCATTGAAAAGTTGCTTAAAAATCCACTGGGTCCATTTGTAGTAGGATGGGTCAGAAGTACGTACCTCGCGGTCCCAATCGAAGCTAAAGCCCATGAGGTCTAGTTGCTGACGGTAGCGGGCAATGTTTTCTTTGGTGGTAATTGCCGGATGCTGGCCTGTTTGTATCGCATATTGTTCAGCGGGTAAACCAAAAGAGTCATAGCCCATTGGATGCAATACATTGAACCCTTTCAAGCGCTTGTAGCGTGCAAAAATGTCAGACGCGATATAACCCAACGGATGCCCCACATGCAGCCCAGCACCGGACGGATACGGAAACATATCCAAAACATAAAATTTAGGTTTGGTGTGGTCTTCAGCGACCTGATATGTTTTGCGTTCTTGCCATAGTTGGCGCCATTTGGCTTCGATTGCATTGAAAGAGTAGTCCATGGGTACTTATAGAAAGCACAAAGATACAAAGCTTGAACTTAACGCAGCAAAAAGAAGAGACCAAGAAGGAAAAGCAGTACATCATAGCTCCCCTTTGGCAAGCGGAACTCTCGGTATACAACAATTAAGGCCAACATAATCCATACCCACGGCAAGCCCAATAGAAAGGCAAAAAATGTCAAAAGAAAAATCACAGCATAACTTGCCGTTTCTTTACCTAACAGCCCTGCCAAGGTTTTGATTTTTCCTGTATCCTCCTCGATGTCCTCTATGTCTACCTGTATGCTCAAAGCCAAGTACAAAATAAAAAACGGAAGATAAAGTAGATTTGTTGCCCCTGCGAAGGCCGGAATTAAATTGAGCTGTACAAACCACATTGCCGCAATTAGAATATTTTTTAGGATGGGTATTCTTCTCCAAGAGATCCCCCATTCGTAGGTCAATACCAAAATAACTTGAAGCATCAAGAGAGACCAAAACCAGAGAAAAGGCAGTACATCCTGGTAAACCTGTAAATACAAAGAAACTGGTACTAAAAACAGTATCCTATGCAGCCAATTCGCATTTTGGAAATGTTTGGTTTGTAATCCAAAATAAACAATACCAATGAGAATACCTTGGCCTAGTGCTTTTGGGAAATTTTCATGGTCAAAAGCTGGTAAAACACTATTCCATTGATATAGTCCTGCACTATAGCTGATCACATACAAAGCCAAAAGCAAGTGGTACCAATAATTATTTTTCAATGGCATCCATTATATTTTGTAATGCAATTTCTTCAATACAATTGCAAAATTGACCTGCCGCACATGCCTGACAACGCTTTTGAGCAGTCAAAGCGCTGGACCGCGCACCCAATGCCGCCCAGCGCCCAGGGTGTATAGGCTTGCGTTGTGCGAATAAACCAATTGCGTGTATACCACATAAGCCAGCAATATGATAAGGCCCCGTAGAACAAGCAACCAATGCTTTGGATTGCGCAATTATAGCGATGAACGATGGTAAGTCCCATTGACCAGTAGCATCGATTATTGCCGGATGCACTGGAATTTGATGGCGAAATTGCGACCCTTCTTTTTCAGTACCCGTAAAAAAGACCTGATATCCTTTATCTACAAGGGCCAATGCTAGGGCAAAATATTGCTCCAATGGGTACTCTACTCCGCTCCCATTAGATTTAGGATGCAAAAGTACTGCCCTACGCCAATCTTCAACTTCTACTGCTTTACTCGGGCTTGGCGCATTAAAAGCCAAATTTTTATGGAGGTCTTTTAGCGTTGGGATAGCCGTGATATCCAACGGCGCCAACAACTTAAAATTTAATTGCGCTTCGTGTAGATCAGAACGTTTTCGGGTAAACCTCGGGCGATGGTTACAGGTATATAAATGAAAGAAGCGGTGTGCAGTGCCAACGCGCAGCGGAATTTTTGCTTGTTTACACCAGTTGGCTACCCTTTTATTTGGAAACAAGTGCAGGACAACATCAAATTTACCAAGCTGCGCTGCACGCTCCGTATTGGAAGCCTGCTCTAGCTGTTCTAGCGTAAGGATATGATCTATTGGTTCAAAACAAGCCACTACAGACTCCGTATACTGCTTACATAAATAAGTGAGTTGCGCTGTTGGATAAGCATTTTTAATTGCCTGGCAAGCCGGAAGGGTAAGGCAAACATCGCCAATGGCATCGGTTCGACTGATTAATATTTGTTTTGGGCTAAGCATTTTGCCACAATTTACGCAGTTTGTGGTACTTCTGTTGGGTTGCGTAAGCACTCCTAACGGCAATATGCCAACCTGCTAAGCCATCCAAAAATCCAAACTTAATAAAGTACGTCTTGATAAATTGAGCCATTACCTTAATGGTAATTTTTACTATTGAACTGCTCACCCTTCTCTCAAATAATTCCTTTGCTGCAATGGTTGAGAAATAAGCAATTTGATTGAAATGATCGGCTTTGGTATAGTAAGAATAGTGCAAGAGGTCGCCTTTCAAATGACGAACGGATAATTGACTGGTTGGTAAGAGCTCGTCGTGAGGATTGATGCCCCCCCACTGCGCATCTGCTTTGGTCACCAGTCGCAATTTGGTATCCGGATACCAACCGCTATGGTGAATCCATTGACCACAATAGTTGGTGAGCCGATTAAAGGTAAAAGCACTGTTCTGCGGTTGCTCTTTTTTGAGGGAGCAGATTGCTTGTTTCAACTCAGGACTCAACGCTTCGTCTGCATCTAAGGACAACGCCCACGGATGACTTGCGCGCTTTAGGGCTTCGTTCTTCTGTTGAATATGCCCTTCAAAAGTATTTTGTTCGAAGCGAACCCCAAAAGTCTGACAAATTTGTTGGGTGGCATCCGTTGAAAAGGAGTCTAGCACTAAAATTTCATCGCAAACTTCTTGGAGCGATTCTAAACAACGGGCAATATTCCGGGCTTCGTTGAAGGTAATAATGACGCCAGAAATTTTCATCGGCACTTATTTAATTCGAATGCGCTGTCCTACATTTATGCTATTGATCTTAATGCCTGGATTGAGCCGTTGCAGCTGCGCTTGGGTGAGGTTGTTTCGCTGTGCTATTTTACCAAAGGTGTCTCCGGCGCGCACTGTGTAGTATTTTTTTGCAGGCGGAGCAGGTGGGGGTGTTGGCGAAGGCTGGACAACAGCTTGATTGGTATAAATTGTAAGCTTTTGACCTACGTAAATATTGGTAGTACGCAGTGCATTCCACTCCATGAGTTGCTCTGTACTGACGTTATAACGCAGCGCAATTTGCCTTAGGTTTTCTCCAGTTTTTACCTTGTGGTAAAGTAAATTGGAGGTTGACGGCATATTGGTAAGCAAGGTGTCTGCAGGGGCAGTTTGAATAGATAACGAATCTTTTTGAGTAGTGTCAGAAGTTAATACTGGCGTATTAATTACAGGCTTAGGATTATAAATAGCCTCTTCTAATTGATAAAGGGAGTCTTCAAAACTAACCAACAGGCCAATTTTATCTAAGGGGCCTGTTATACAACGCGCAGGCGTCATTTTAGGAATATATGTTGTTTTGTAGACTGGATTCAAACTCTGGATGTCGGTGAGCTCCCAATCGATGAGCTTCGCAATAGTTTGCATATGGACCCCCCTTTTAACGCACATGGTGTCTAGTTGCGCATTGTGAATTTTGGCCTCCATTGGGATGATGTTGTACTCAGCATGATAGGTCATCATATAGGTCGCAGCAATAAAATTGGGCACGTATCCCTGGGTTTCTGAGGGCAAATAAGGACGAACCTCCCAGTAGGTGGTTTTACCGCCCGACCTACGAATGGCATTATTTACATTGCCTGGACCGGCATTGTAAGCTGCTAAAGCCAAGTTCCAATCACCATAAATCCCGTAAAGTTGTTTGAGGTAACGACAAGCAGCATCTGTTGCTTTTTCTGGATCCATGCGCTCGTCTATGTAAGGATTTTCGTCGAGACCAAAATAGCGTCCGGTTTTGTACATAAACTGCCACAAACCCAAGGCGCCTGCCCTAGATTTAACTTGTGGGCGCAGACCACTTTCAATAACTGATAAGAAGCGCAGTTCTAAAGGCAAGCCATATTCTGTAAGTTTTTCCTCAAAGAGGTCGAAATATAAGGCTGATCTGCCGAGTGCAATACGGATAAAACCCCTGCGCTGAGCGGCAAAAAATTTGATCGTTGATAAGGTTGCTGAGTTGCAGTCTAGTTGGAATGGGGTGAGCTCATTCATGTGAGCCAGACGTGCACAAATCACGGAATCAGAAAATGTAGGAATTTGACCTGGCGTATAATTGAGCGCTGAAATTATGGAATCGTAGGTAGTGGTGTTGGCGTAGTCGGCGTAAAATAAATTAAGGCTTTGTTGGACCGTATTCACAAAAGATTCTGCATCTAGGGAATCTGATGGGCGAACCAGATGGGCTGGTTTTTGACCATTTACAAGGCTGGTCGTAAAAAGAACCAATAACGAAACTATCCACTGTTTCATAAGACCTCTTGAATTTTATGAGCCGCATGAAAAAGTAAATCTTCTTCGAAGTCTGCACTCATGAGTTGGATACCATAAGGCAATTCATTGCTATGAACCCCAAAGGGAATACTAATGGCAGGATTACCCGTAAGGTTAGCATGCACTGTAAAGATATCTTGCAAGTACATTTGTATGGGGTCCTTTACGGCATTCATTTCAAATGCAGTATTAGGTGTGGTTGGCGACAAAAGGATGTCACAATCTTTTAAAAGTAATGAAGTGCGCTCCTTGAGTATTCTTCTTACCTGTTGTGCTTTGGTATAGTAAGCGTCGTAATATCCATGAGAGAGAACGAAAGTGCCGGTCATGATGCGACGCTGTACCTCCGGGCCAAACCCCTCGCTGCGCGACTTGACATAGGTTGCATCTACTCCTATGGCATCCGGACTACGGTAGCCGTAGTGAACGCCATCAAAGCGAGATAAGTTGGAGGATGCTTCGGCGGTGGTGAGCACATAATAAGTTGGAACCATGTAATCGAGGAAAGGGAAACTCACCTCTTTTAACTCATGACCTGCCTCCTTCAATGAGGCCACGCAATGGTCAAGTTTGGCTTTGACCTCAGGGTCGAGACCTTCATGTGAAAAACACTCTTTGATAATGCCAATGCGCAGTCGGTCAGGGAGCGCTTCTCTGGTGAGGTAAGGATTACTCGAGCTCGTTGCATCAAAAGGGTCCTCACCTGCGGTGAGTTGCATTAAAAGTTGGGTATCGGCTATCGTATTGGTGAAAAAGCCAATTTGATCAAAAGAAGAAGCATAAGCAATTAAACCATAACGGCTCAGGCGACCATAAGTTGGTTTAATGCCTATTGTACCGGTCCAAGAAGCGGGCTGCCTTACTGAACCACCGGTGTCTGAACCGAGTGATACCGTACATAAATTAGCTGCAACAGCTACTGCACTACCGCCTGATGAACCACCAGGTACGTAATTTGGCTTCCAATTGTTGTGTACGGGGCCAAAGGCAGAGTTTTCGTTTGAACTACCCATGGCAAATTCATCGCAATTCAGACGGCCAATAATGATAGCATCCTGATCGATAAGGCGCTGAAGAACTGTAGAAGTGTAAATGGACTCGAAGCCCGTTAAAATCTTAGATGAGGCAGAAACCTTGTGGTCTTTGTAACAGATATTGTCTTTGATGCCTACGATGACGCCAGCTAATTTCCCAGCGGTACCTGCCTTTATTTTTTGATCGATAAGTCTGGCTTGCGCAAGTGCGGAATCTTGAAAAACCTCTAAAAATGCATTGAGATGCTGGTGCGCTTCGATACGCAACAAATGTTCTTCTACCAGGTTCAATGCCGTCTTGCCAGAACGCAAGGCCTTCTGAATCTCTGAGATAGATCGGTACATGCAGTTATTTTTCTTCTTTGGAAATCTCTGTAGAAGTATCTTCGGCGTTGGTGTCACCTTTAGAGGCATCTTTGAATTCCTTCACGCCTTTACCTAACCCTTTCATGAGTTCAGGGATTTTTTTACCGCCAAAAAATAGCAAAACAATTGCAAGGATAAGTATGATTTCAGTTGGTCCGAATTTTCCCATAATTTCTTTTTTTGTCTTACAAAACTAATGAAAATAAGCTTTGTACTGGGGTTTATAATTTTCTTGCCACTTCTACTTCTTCGTAGGCTTCAATGATATCTCCAATTTTGATGTCGTTGAACTTATCGATATTTAAACCGCATTCATAATTATTTTTGACCTCTTTCACGTCATCTTTGAAGCGTTTGAGAGAGCCTAAGCTGCCAGAATGAATAACGATTCCGTCTCGAATAAGACGAATTTTGGAGCTTCGCTTAATAATACCGTCGAGTACGTAGCAACCTGCAATTGTTCCAACCTTGGTAATGTCAAAGGTTTCACGTACTTCGGCAGATCCAAGTACTTTCTCTTCGATATCCGGAGAAAGCATACCTTCCATTGCGGCTTTGATTTCTTCAATGGCCTTGTAGATAATGGAGTACATTCGAATGTCGATTTGTTCGGACTCGGCTAACTTGCGCGCTGGAAGCGTTGGGCGAACTTGGAAACCAACAATAATGGCATCAGATGCGGATGCTAAATTGACATCGGCTTCTGTGATGGCACCCACGCCCTTGTGCACGATATTGACTTGTATTTCTTCGGTAGAAAGATTGAGTAAGGAGTCGGAGAGTGCCTCGATGGAGCCATCGACGTCACCTTTCACAATAATATTGAGTTCTTTGAAGTCTCCGATAGCTAGTCGTCGGCCGATTTCGTCGAGGGTAATGTGCTTGGTGGTGCGTAGACCTTGCTCACGGTAGAGTTGCTCGCGTTTTTGAGCAATTGATTTGGCTTCTTTTTCGTCGTCTAAGACATTGAATTTATCACCAGCGCTTGGTGCGCCGTTAATGCCAAGTACAGAGACTGGTTGTGCAGGTCCTGCTTCGCTGAGCGCTTGGCCGTGCTCATCTTGCATGGCGCGTACACGACCGTAGTATCGGCCTACTAAAATGATATCGCCTATGCGCATGGTGCCCGATTCGACGAGCATATTGGTTACGTATCCCTTTCCTTTGTCGAGAGAAGATTCGATTACCGTTCCCACTGCGTTTTTAGCTGGATTGGCATGTAGATCTAGTAGTTCTGCTTCGAGCAAAACCTTGTCTAAGAGTGCATCTATATTTAAATTCTGTCTTGCAGAGATTTCTTGAACTTGGTATTTACCGCCCCAGTCTTCGACGAGGATATTCATGGCCGAAAGTTGCTCGCGGATTTTGTCTGGATTTGCGCCAGGTTTGTCGATTTTGTTGATCGCAAAAATCATTGGCACATTAGCAGCCTGAGCATGAGAAATAGCTTCTTTGGTTTGTGGCATGACGTCGTCGTCGGCAGCCACAATGATAATGGCTACGTCGGTGACTTGTGCACCTCGAGCACGCATGGCGGTAAACGCCTCGTGACCTGGCGTATCTAGGAAGGTCATTTTGCGGTTATCCTTGAGCGTAACGGAGTACGCACCGATGTGCTGCGTGATACCTCCGGCTTCTCCTTCAGTGACGTTTGCGTTACGGATACGGTCTAACAATGAAGTTTTACCGTGGTCAACGTGACCCATGACGGTAATGATTGGTGGGCGCGGAACTAAATCTTCGGGGTTGTCTTCAATGACTGTTATTGCGTCTTGAAGTTCTGCACTAACAAATTCGGTTTCAAAACCAAATTCATCGGCTACAATTTGTATGGTTTCAGCATCTAGACGTTGATTAATAGATGCAAATATACCCAACGACATACAAACCGATATGACTTGTGTGGGTTGGATGTTCATCATGGAAGCAAGCTCAGAAACAGTAACAAACTCAGTGAGTTTGAGTGTCTTTTCTTCTAGCTCGGCCATGGCCATTTCTTCTTGACGACGCTGTGCGTAGTTATCGCGTTTTTGACGACGGTTCTTGGAAGCTTTTGATTTACCACCAGAATTGGACAAGCGCGCCAAGGTTTCTTTGATTTCCTTTTGGATATCGTGTTCCTTGATTTCGGGCTTATCTGTTTTTGGCTTATTGGCAGTATTTGGGGTATTGCTAACCTCTACTTTTTTGATGCGTTTGCGTTTGCGTTTAGAGTTAGCATCTTCAGAAGAAGAGGCAACCGGCGTGCGCTGACGCTCGACAGGAAGGTCGATTTTGCCCAGAACAGTAGGACCAGAAAGTGTCTTGCGTTCGGCCCTGATGGTTTCGATTTCTGGAGCTTTTGAAACGGGTTCTTCTTTGGTTTTCTCAGGAGCCAAAGCTTTTTTTGCTACCTCAGGCGCTGGAACAACAGGCGCTGAAGTTGCTTTTTTGTCGGTAACGTTTTCCGGTTTTTTGTCTGGGCGCGATCTTTGATTGATGGAGGCAAGATCGATTTTGCCAATAACATTGATTTTGTTCTCGGAAGGCTCAGATATGGGTGTTTGTGGAGCAACTTCTTGCTTCTCAACAACAACTTCTTGTATTTTTGGCTCAGGAGTTTTAGGTGCTGCGTCGTTTAGCACTTGACGCTTGATTTCTTCTAGGTTGATATCGCCCTCATCTTCATCTTCAACGATTGGGGTTGAATTTTGCTCTTCTGTTGGCTTGTCTTTTAAAGACAAAGACTCTCGCTTCTCGCGACGCAAAGCAGCTTTAGACTGCTCTTTCATGCTTTGGTCTGCAGCAAACTCTTGACAGAGAATTTCATAGTGCTCCTGCTCCAAACGAGATGTTGGAACGGGATCAATGACAATTCCTTTTGAACCCAAGAATTCGACGATTGTCGGTATTCCTACATTCAATTCTCCTGCTGCTTTTCCTAAACGAATCGGTTTTCCCGCCATAATGTACTGTTGCGCTCCTTATTGGTATTAAATTTATTCAAATTCCGCTTTCAAAATTCGGAATACTTCTTCGATGGTTTCTTTTTCGAGGTCAGTGCGAGAAACGAGGTCGTCTACACTGATTTCAAGAACTGATTTTGCGGTATCGCAACCAATTGCTTTGAGTTCATCGATGATCCAGCTATCGATTTCATCAGCAAATTCTTCGAGGTCGACATCTTCGATATCTACTTCGCCATCTCTGTAGACGTCGATTTCAAAACCGCAAAGTTTACCTGCAAGTTTGATATTGTTACCTCCTTTACCAATGGCCAAAGATACTTGGTCTGGCTTAAGGAATACTTTCACGCGCTTTTCATCTTCGAGGATTTCTATATTGGTAATCTTGGCCGGAGATAAGGCGCGTTGGATGAGTAGTTGTTGATTGGTGGTATAGTTAATAACATCGATGTTTTCGTTGCGCAACTCGCGGACAATTCCGTGAATTCTAGAACCTTTCATGCCCACACAAGCACCTACTGGATCGATGCGGTCATCGTAAGATTCTACCGCAACTTTTGCGCGCTCTCCTGGCTCGCGAACAATTTTCTTGATGGTGATGAGCCCGTCAAAAACTTCAGGAACCTCTAACTCAAACAAACGCTCTAAGAATTCAGGTGCTGTACGAGAAAGGATAATAACAGGCGTGCTATTGCGCATGTCTACTTTGGAAACTACGGCACGAACTGACTCGCCTTTTTTGAAGAAATCAGAAGGGATTTGTTCTGATTTAGGTAAGATAAGTTCGTTGTTGTCGTCATCCATGATGAGGATTTCTTTTTTCCAGACTTGGTAAACCTCGCCGGTAACGATTTCTCCGATACGCTCTTTGTATTTATTGTAAATTTGGTCTTTCTCCAGCTCCATAATACGAGAAATCAGGTTTTGACGTAATGCCAAAACATTGCGGCGGCCAAAATCTCCAAATTTGAATTCTTCGGTAACTTCTTCACCGATTTCGAAATCTGGCTGAATTTTAATGGCGTCAGCATAGGCGATTTCTGTATTTGGGTCTTCAACCTCGCCGTCATCGACAATTTCTTTATTCAAAAAGATTTGAACATCTCCTTTATCGATATTGACTACGATATCAATGTGTTCGTCGGTATTGAACTTCTTTTTGAGCATGGCACGAAAGACGTCTTCAAGGACGTGCTGCATCGTTTGTTTGTCAATGTTTTTAAGTTCTTTAAACTCCGAAAATGAGTCAACAAGTTCCAAACTGTTCATGGGGCTTACTTAAATGAAATTACGATTTTTGCTTCTTTTATTTGGTCGTAGGGCAGTTCAATGAATTCTTCTACCCAAACTTTTTTCTTTTTTACTTCGTCGCGGACTTGAAGGCGCTGTTTAAACACCAAGTTGTCGTCGGACATTTTAATGAGTTCTGCTTCAAATTGCGCACCGTTTTCCGGCTGCACTTTAAAACTTCGACCCACATTTTTGGCAAACTGATTGATGTGGCGAACCGGTTTGTCCAAACCTGCAGAAGACACATGCAATTCGAAGTCTGTTTGCTCGCGGTCTAGATTGTGCTCTATATTACGAGAGACCGACATGCAGTCGCTTACACTTACGCCGCCTTTCAATTTGTCTAACTCTACATGAATGGTATTGGTAGGCGAAATGCGTAGATCTACGACATAGAGGCCGTTGTCTAGCTCAGCTATGCGCTCGTCAATAAGACTTTGTATCAACTTTGGGTCTAACATATTAGTATTGTCTTGTACTTGCAGGGAGTACTGAAAAAAAGAGGGGACTTGCGTCCCCTCGTTTAACTCATCCACAAATGTGATGCAAATGTACGTATTTTAAATTAATCCACAAAATCAAAGCGTATCTTTGTATTATGCTAGTTGAAATCCAGGATAAAATTATCTCTACTCAAATCTTTGAAAAACAGTTTGTTTGTGATTTGAGCGCATGTAAAGGCGCCTGTTGTATTGAGGGAAATGGGGGCGCTCCTGTAACCCAAGAAGAAGTCCAAATCATTGAACAAAATTTAACAAAAATTTTACCTTACATGCGCCCAGAAGGCATTGCTGCGGTAACAGCCTCGGGTGTTGTATATCAAGATGCCGATTTTGAACCTGCCACCACACTCGTGAACGGGAAGGAATGTGCCTTTGTTTACTTCGATCAAACAAAGACCGCCAAATGTGCTATTGAAAAAGCACACCGCGAAGGCAAAATAGATTTCATCAAACCTATCTCTTGCCACCTCTATCCTATTCGAACCAAAAAATTTAGCGAATACACCGCCCTAAATTATGAGAAGTGGGATATCTGCGCGCCAGCTTGCGCTTGCGGAGAAAAACTAGATGTTCCGGTATACAAATTCCTCAAAGAGCCCCTAACTAGGGCTTTTGGACCTGAATTTTATAAAGAACTAGAAATCGTAGCCAAAGAACTAAAGCACGAATCTTAAACAAGACCCCATTTAGAAACTTCATTTTAGAACAACAAAAAAGGCCCAATAAATTGGGCCTTTTCTTATTTAGATGCGTGCTGTATCTAGTGCTCTTCTTCCCCTTCTTCAAGTGGAGTTACTTGCGTAATGAAGTCTTGAGCAGCACCAGGCTTGGAGTAATCATAAGGCCAACGGTGAACAGTTGGTAATTCACCTGGCCAGTTGCCATGAATGTGCTCTACTGGAGTAGTCCATTCGAGGGTGGTTGAATTCCATGGATTCTGAGGAGCAACAGGACCTCTGAATATACTGTAGAAGAAATTAAACAAGAACAAGACCTGACCAACCGCAGCAATAATTGCAAACACGGTGATGATTTGGTTAAGGTCGACCATCAATTGAAATGAGTTGTTGTCGAATTCACTATAGGCTGAGTAGTCGTAGTATCGACGCGGCGCCCCCGCTAAACCAACAAAGTGCATCGGGAAGAACACGCCATAAGCACCGATTAAGGTCACCCAAAAGTGTGCATAACCCAAACGCGTATTCATCATACGGCCAAACATTTTTGGGAACCAGTGATATACCCCTGCAAACATTCCAAATACAGCCGACATACCCATTACAATATGGAAGTGAGCCACAACAAAGTAGGTGTCGTGTAACATGATGTCTAACGCGGAGTCAGCTAAGATGATACCCGTAACCCCACCAGTGATGAATGTAGAAACCAATCCAATCGCAAAAAGCATTGCTGGTGTAAGGACCAATGAACCTTTCCATAGTGTAGTAATGTAGTTAAATACCTTGACAGCAGATGGAATGGCAATAAGTAAGGTTGTGAATACGAAAACACTTCCTAGGAATGGATTCATGCCTGTAACGAACATGTGGTGGCCCCAAACGATAAAAGATAAAAAACCAATTGCTAAAATTGAACCGATCATGGCCTTGTATCCAAAGATAGGCTTGCGAGAATTCGTGGCAATAATTTCTGAAGACAAGCCAAGCGCAGGCAACAATACGATGTATACCTCAGGGTGACCCAAGAACCAGAATAAGTGCTGATACAAAATTGGTGAGCCACCATGGTTGGTCAGCATTTCACCTCCAACAATAATATCGGATAAGTAAAAAGAGGTTCCCATTAAGCGGTCCATAGTGAGCAACAATGCAGCTGACAATAAAACGGGGAACGAAAGCACACCCAAAATGGCAGTTACAAAGAACGCCCAAATGGTAAGTGGCATGCGCGTCATGGTCATGCCTTGCGTACGCAAGTTAATGATGGTAACGATATAGTTCAAGGAACCAATCAAAGACGATGCAATGAAGATTGTCATGGAAATCAACCAAAGTGTCATTCCAAAGCCTGAGCCCGATACCGCCTGTGGTAAAGCTGATAACGGTGGGTAGACAGTCCAGCCGGCCATGGCTGGCCCTGACTCTACAAATAAGGATACCAACATGATCAATGACGAGATGGCAAAACCCCAAAAAGAAAGCATATTTAAGAAGCCGGAAGCCATGTCTCGCGCACCCAATTGCAGAGGAATCAAGATATTTGAGAAGGTACCAGACAAACCTCCTGTTAAAAGGAAGAAAACCATGATTGTGCCGTGAATGGTCACTAAACCCAAATACATGTCTTCTTTGAGCACGCCATTAGGCGCCCATTTCTCTCCTAGGAAGAAGGAAAGGAAGTCTGAGCTTTCACCTGGCCATGCCAACTGAATCCTAAACAAAATAGATAACATCATTGCAACAAGACCCATGAATACAGCAGTCATTAAGAACTGCTTGCCAATCATTTTGTGGTCTTGAGAAAAGACATATTTAGAGATAAAATTTTCATCATGATGATGGTGTTCATCATGGTGTCCGTGTGCGTGTGCGTCGTGTGAGGCCATTGCTTGTGTTTTTTATCGTTGCTTAAAATTAATTCATAGTTACAGCCGTGGTATCGGCAGGTGTGGTTGGCGCTGCAGCCACAGGAAAATACTGGTCTTTGAAAGTTACTTTCTTCTTGCCGTCCATCCATTTCTTATAGGCTGGTCTGTCAAGTACCACTACGATCATTTTCATTTTGTAGTGTGCACCACCACATATTTTGTTGCACATCAAGACATAATTGAAGCTCTCATCATTCTTTTCTTGACGCATTTCTTTAGTCGTCTTGTTGGGTGTAAATTTCATTCGTGTTGCCATACCTGGCACAGCATTCATTTGTGCACGAAAATGCGGGAAATACGCGGAGTGAATGACATCCTTAGCCCTAAGAACGATCTCATACTCCTGACCTTTACACAAATAGAGTGTGTCTTTTTGAATGATGTCGTCCCAGGTGCTTGCATCTAAGTTTGGATTGTGGTATTCCTTCATTTGTGCAAGGAAACGATAGAGTCTTTCTTTTCTGGATAAGTCAATTTTCAATACGTTTAATGTAGAATCACTAAAAATTGTATCACGGTTGTTGAGTAGTTTTTGGAGGCTACGGATACCTGTTGAACCGTACAACATATTGTTCAAAGAAGAATCAATGGTGTTGGTAGTGAGTAGGGCCAACTCGTTATTATCTAAAGTCAACTTGTAGTCGTACAAACCTAAAGTGTTGTCGGCACCTGAATATCGAGCAGTCCAATCAAATTGTTTTGAAAATAATTCGATTTTCTCAGCCTCAGGCGTTGTGGGGCCAGTTAAATTGTTCCAGGTTTGTAGACCTAATATGATAATAACAGCCAATATGATTGCTGGTATTACAGTCCAGATCATTTCTAATTTGTTGTTGTGTGGATAATAGTAAGCAGGAACCCCTGGTTTTCTGACGTATTTCCATGTAAAGTAAAACAATAAGAAATTGGTAAAGAAGAACATGGCACTAATGATGACAAAATTCAAATTCAATAACCAGTCCATTTCGACTCCCTCGTCTGAGGCTGCTGATCCGCGGCCGGTCCATCCGTAGACCTGCATTAGATAAATAAAGAAAGCAAAAAACAAGAACATGAAACCGAACATCATGCGTCCGTTCAGGTTGTTGTCTCGATTAGAAATTTCATGCTCTGCGTTTTTGCGCAGTTTGGAAGAAATTTCGTAAATGCGCACGAGTTGAGCAACAGCGATAGCGCCTAAGATAATGACAAGTAAAATGATTAATTTATTTTCCATGACTTTTATATAATGTCTTCAAATTAAATTTCGTGGTGATTACTTTCATCCAAGAACGGGTGATGAACCGGCGTAAGTGGTGCTTTGGTCAAATTGCGCAACACAACAAAAATGAAAACACCTGCCATGAGCAGCGCCATTCCAATTTCTAGTGCGCCAATTGTGGCATTTGCGCCTAAGGCTCCTGCAGAAATCATGATGTAAACGTCTAGCCAATGGCCAATTAAAATCATGAGTCCAACAAAAACGAGAATGCCAGCATTTCTTTTGGCATCGCGAGACATGAGAATGAGCATTGGGAAAGCAAAATTGATAATAAACATACCAAAATATAAGAACTTAAATTCTGCGATTCTTAATTGAAAATAAACAACCTCTTCTCCAATGTTCGCGTACCAAATCAACATAAACTGAGAAAACCACATGTATGACCACAAAAAGGAGGTGGCAAAAGTCCATTTTCCGAGATCGTGGATGTGCGAATCATTAACATTAGGCAAGTGCCCTAATTTTTTGAGATAAAGGGTAGTCAAGACCAATACGACCATGGTCGAGCACCACATTCCGGCGAAAGTATACCAGCCAAAAAGAGTGGAGAACCAATGTACATCGATAGACATAATCCAGTCCCAAGCAGACGTAGAGCTAAATACAGCAAAGAAAATCAAAAAGTGAGCACCTCTTTTGTAGTTTTTTACATGTATTTCTGTTCCTCCAACCTTATCTTCTTCTAAAGAACGGTTTCTGAAACCTTTCCAAAATAAGTAATAAGTCGTGAAGTAGATAAGTGTTCTGATCCAAAAGAAAATGGGGTTGAGGTAAGCCGCTTTGTGTTGAACCATTTCATCGTGGGCTTGCACTTCAGGATCCATCCAGGAATAGATGTGAGCGCCATCGGCCAGCGTAATGATCAACAATACTGCCCCTAAGACAATCATGCCTACTGGTAAAAACCCCGCCACTGCCTCAATAACGCGCTTTACAGCTGCATACCAACCTGTTTCTGTCGCATATTTCAAGGATAGAAAAAACAACGCTCCTAAGCCAAGTGCAAAAAAGAAAAAGCCACTGATAAGACCCGAAGCTAACAAACGCGTTAGAAAATGATGGTCAGACGCTGTTAGCGCTACACCGATAATAGTAAGGAGCGTACCAAAGCCCATTAGGCCGAATGCTACGTTTTTCGCTTTTTTGGTGATTTGAAATTCCATTGCTCTTCTTGATTAATTCGCGTTTGTGGTGTCTGAAACAGTAGCTACAACAGCAGCGCCAGAGGCATCAAATTTGCCGTAGTTGGCATCTTGTAGTCTTCGGATATGATGAATAATTGTCCAGATTTCTTTTTTGTTGAGAATAGAGCCATGTGCTCCCATCATTCCTTTACCGTAGTAAATTGAATAGAACATTTGACCTTCAGTTGCCGCTAAGCCCACATAATTAGGTACACCGGCGTATGCTCCAGATAAGACCATTGGGCCATTCCCGTCGCCTTTTTCACCGTGGCAATGCTGACACATTGCTGTAAATAGCTCTTTACCTTTTGTAAGCACAGCTTCTGAAGTGGTTGCACTTAACAGTAAAGGATTTTTGTCTCCGACCGCAAGTGCATATTCATCTGCACTTGAGTAGTCCCAGCCATATAGACCATGGGTTTCACGGAATGCAACATTAGGCTTGCGAAAATAAGGTAGCATTAACTTCACCTCTGATGAATCTGTTCCATAAAACGGAATGGTATTGCGTGGTGGGGTCATGGCAGAGAGTCTGCCTTTCCAGGCTTTGTGCTCGCGGCCGCGTACTTCTCCGTAATCAACGAAGGTTTCAATACCAGGTGTGCGGTACATATCTGGGGCATATTCTAAACCTGGGCTGTCGGTATTAGACACACAGGAGTTTAAAAGCAATGACATAGTCAAGGCTGCTCCACTAAATGCTGTGTAAACGAATTTTTTCATGTGGCCCTGTACTTATTTAATTTCTTTTTTATCTAACTCGAGGTAGCCTATTTCTTGTAGCATACCATCCAATTCTGCTTCCGTTACTTTGTTGTTTTCACTCAACCGGATCTCCATCACAAATTTGTCATCTGTGGTGCGTGGATCAGGGTTTTGAGCTGGCATGCCAGGCAAAGTTTTATTGCGCAGCAAGTAAGTTATTGCCATACCGTGAGCAGCACACATAACGGTGAACTCAAAAGTAATTGGAATAAAAGCCAGCATGTTGTCTAAATAAGAGAAGTTTGGCTTACCACCAATATTCATTGGCCAATCGACAATCATGAAATAGCGCATTCCGACGGTAGCCAAGGTAAGGCCTGTAAGGCCATAAAGGAACGCCATGATACCCAAACGGGTGTTTTTGATGCCAATAATTGGATCGATTCCGTGAATCGGAAAAGGAGAAAATACTTCTGAAATTTTGACTCCTTTTGCGACGAGCTGCTTAGCGCTGTTCTTGAGCACTTCGTCGTCGTCATACATTACGTATAAAACTTTATCTGACATAGCCTTTGCTTAATGATGTTTGTGATAATCTGGAGATTCTTTGTAGGATTGACCAGAGCCCTTCAAAATTGTTTTAACCTCATTGAGTGCAAGTACTGGGAAGTAGCGCGCAAACAATAAGAAGAATACAAAAAACAAGCCAATCGTACCAATATAAATTGCGATATCAATATGGCTTGGGAAGTGCATGCTCCATGCTGCTGGAATATAGTCGCGGTGAATAGAGGTGACGATGATCACGTAACGCTCAAACCACATCCCGATATTTACCACAATCGAAATAAAGAAGGTAAACAAAAGGCTACGGCGCAAGCGACGAATCCACATTAATTGTGGAGAAATCACGTTACAGGTCATCATGGACCAATACGCCCACCAATAGGGACCAGTAGCACGGTTGATGAAGGCATAAGATTCGTATTCAACACCTGAGTACCAAGAAATGAATAGCTCAGTGATATAAGCCGTACCTACGATAGATCCTGTTACCATGATGACGATATTCATGTATTCGACATGCTTGGTATGGATGTAAGCCTCTAAGCCCATTGCCTTGCGCATGATCAAAATAAGCGTTTGAACCATAGCAAACCCTGAGAATACCGCACCTGCCACAAAGTAAGGAGGGAATATGGTAGTGTGCCAGCCAGGAATAACTGAAGTCGCAAAGTCAAACGATACGATGGAGTGAACCGAGAATACAAGTGGTGTAGCCAAACCAGCCAAAACCAAGGAAACGAGTTCAAAACGATTCCAATGCTTAGCACGGCCAGACCAACCAAAAGAGAGGATACCATACATTTTTTTGGCAAGCGGTTTTTTGGCGCGGTCGCGGATGGTTGCGAAGTCAGGAATGAGTCCGATGTACCAGAAAACGAGCGATACAGAAAGATAAGTAGAAATGGCGAAAACGTCCCATAGGAGTGGTGAGTTGAAGTTCACCCATAAAGAACCAAATTGGTTCGGAATAGGCATTACCCAGTAACCTACCCACAAACGACCCATGTGAATCAGTGGAAAAGTACCCGCCATAAAGACCGCAAAAATCGTCATGGCCTCCGCTGAACGGTTGATGGCCATACGCCATTTTTGACGGAAAAGGAGGAGTACGGCTGAAATGAGCGTACCGGCGTGGCCGATACCTACCCACCATACGAAGTTAGTGATATCCCAAGCCCAACCAATTGTTTTGTTTAGACCCCAAACACCGACACCAGTTCCGAGTAAGTATAAAATGCTTCCCACTCCGTAAAGACCGATAACTAGTGCTATTCCGAAGAGTATATACCACATTTTGGGTGCCTTGTCCTCTATCGGACGACAAACATCTTCCGTTACATCATGATAGGTTTTGTGACCTAAAATGAGGGGCTCTCTGATTGCTGCTTCCTTTTGCATTGCAGTTGTTTATTGATAATGATTAATGATGTGCTTGATCAGCTACTTGAATATGCTTGAGCAAGTTGTTGTCTTCGTTGCGTACTTTCATTTGATACCAAACATTTGGCTTCACGCCGATCTCTTCAAGCGCCTGATAAGCACGAATACCTTCGGATTTCTCGCGGATCATTGATTTGAGGTCGTTCCAGTCACCAACTACAATTGCATTCGTAGGACAAGCGTCTGAACATGCGGTAGCGAATTCGCCATCTGCAATGACTCTTGCTTCTTTTTTGGCAACCAATTTGGTAGCTTGAATACGTTGCACACAAAGTGAACATTTTTCCATGACACCGCGCGTACGAACCGTCACATCTGGGTTGAGTACCATACGGCCGAGGTCGTCTTGGGCAGGGTTTACTTCTGTAAATTTCTTGTAAGACGGGTAATTGAACCAATTGAAACGACGCACTTTATAAGGGCAGTTGTTTGCACAGTAACGCGTACCAATACAACGGTTGTAGGTCATTTGGTTGAGACCCTCGTTGGAATGCGTAGTTGCCGCCACAGGACAGACCGTCTCGCAGGGAGCGTGGTTACAGTGGTGACACATTAAAGGCATGTGAATAACCGTTGGATTCAAAGCTGCCTTTTCTGCGTTGTCGTAGCTGAATGTTTTTTTGTCTTTTTTAGTACCGATAGCAGCCTCTTCGTCAGAAGCAAAATAGCGGTCTATGCGCAACCAGTGCATTTCACGACCACGACGCACTTCGTCTTTACCGACAACAGGTACGTTGTTTTCGGACTGGCAAGCAATTAAGCAAGATCCACAGCCGATACAAGAAGAAAGGTCAATAGACATGCCCCATCGGTGGCCGATTTTCTCTACTGGGTGGGCAGCCCATAAATCGAATTCTGAAACGGGTGCTTCGACATGATTGCCGTGCTTATCTAGTTTCTGTAATTTATGGCCCTCGTTGAAAGCGTCTTTTTCATTGTTCTGAAAAATAGAAAGTGTGGTTTCACGAACAATTGAATGACGACCCATAACCGTGTGGTGAATTTGGGTTGCCGCAATTGGATAGGTGCCTTCTGCCGGAGTCACTTTAGCAGCAGCGCTGAATAGAATTGTTGCGCCTGTAGAGAGCATTCCAAATACGTTGGCTCCGATTGGCGTTAATTTGCCATCTTTTGTTTTGGCATGACCACCGTATTCTTTGGTCTGGAAAGCTGCTTTACCGATGTTCTCACCGTTTGCACCGCGTCCGTAACCGAGTGCAATGCCTATCGTTTTTGGCGCTTGCCCTGGCAGTGGATAAACAGGTAAAGTAATGGATTTGCCATTAACGGTAACTGTTGCCAAGTTGAGGCCATGTTCTTGATCGTAGGTGGTGGCGTAGGTGCCTTCCATCTCGACGGGGTTCATGGTGATGTAGTTGTCCCAAGTTACTTTGGTAATTGGGTCTGGCATTTCTTGCAACCAAGGGTTATTGGCGAAATCTCCGTTTCCAATAGCTGCTTTTTGATAGAAAACAACTTCGGTATCAGAAGCAGCACTCGGTATTGCTTTAAGTGCCGCAGCTTTGTAGCTTAAGGTAGCAAGAGTTGATGTTACTGCTACACAACTATTGTGTGTAAGGTAGTTGAAATCGCCGGTTGGATTCATAGCCGCATAGGTGGCTTGAATGTAGTCGTAAGCTACAGCGGAGTCTTGGCCACCGCGCGCTGCACTGCCGTTCCAAACGAGAAGTGATTCTAGAGCGCTTGCGGTGTTGTGCAAAGGACGAATGGTTGGCTGCCCAACTGCGTATTCGTTAGGCTTAGCCATGTGGTCTGACCAGTTTTCTAATTGATGGTGATCAGGACACACATATGTACAAAGGCTTGCTGTTTCGTCTTCAAAAGAAGAAATAGCAACTGTTGTGATTGATTTCAATCCTTTGGCAAATGCAGCGCCGTTTGGCATGTTGTAAACAGGATTGACGCCCATCATGATGAGCACCTCAGGCCCTTTGCCAGCTGCAACATTGGCAGCCAACTTCAGTGCTTTTGCATCTTCAGATTGATATAAGTTAATGGTATTGTTGAGGTCTAGTGTTGAACCGTAAGCACCCAATAAATTGTTGAGTTGTATGACTAATTGTTGAACGCCAATATGGTTAGAACCCGCAACAACGAGTGACTCTTTTTTAGATTTTTTAAGTGCCGCAACTGCTTTATCTGCAGCGTCTTTCCATGCACCTGCGCTCACGGCCATGCCTGGGTTTCCGCCAAGGGCTTTAACCATGTAGGCAAGAACTGCAGCCTCTTCAGATGGTTTGATCATGCTGCGCACATCGGCATTTGAACCCGTAACGCTGAGTATAGATTCGAATTGGAAATGCTTAGACATCCATTTGGCTTCTGGGCTTCGACCCACACCGTATTGAACTGCAAATTCTGTCGGAAGCAACCAAGTGCTTAGAAAATCTGCAGCAACACTTACAATAGTTTTTGCTTTAGAGAAGTCATGGCCTGCAATAATGCGTTCGCCAAAATGAATGGCATTTGCCTCACGCATTCCGGCGTAAGAGATGGCATCGTATTGGATGTGCTCGAATTTAGTAACACCTTCGCCATTCAACTTGGTAGCCATTTCGGAAATAGCGCGCTGAATAGATGGAGAAATGACAGTATTAGATAGAAGGGTGACCTTCTTTGCTTTGGCAATAGCTGCACTAATTGCTGTATCTACGGTTGACCAACTCGCCTTTTGACCTTTTGCAAGTGGCTGGGCCAAACGAGCAGAATCGTAAAGACCTAAAACGGAGGCAATAATTTGGGGGTTGGTACCACCTTGAGTAAAACCGAAGTCTTTGTTGCCTTTAACAAAAATTGGACGGCCTTCGCGTGTTTTGACGACGATGCTAGCGTAGGATGCGCCGTCATAGTAAGTACTTGCATACCACGTTGGCATACCTGGCGTTACGTTTTCTGGCTTAACGACGTAAGGAACAACTTTGGTTACGGGAGCCTCACAAGCGGCAAGTGTAGCAGCGGCTACTGAGAAACCTAAGAACTTTAAGAAGTCGCGACGAGCGGTCGAGGACTCAGCGAGGTTTTCATCGGCTAAGAAATCTTCTACGCTTTGCTGGCTTGGAAATTCTTGATCTTTTTGCTTGATAAACTCTGGCGTTTGCTTGAGCTCTTCAATACCTTTCCAATATTTTTTTGACATTTCCATGGTCTTATTTCGACAAGTATGGTTATTACTTAATTAATAGTGGCATTTTGCGCATTCCCAACCGCCTAGTTCATTGGCAGTAACTTTACCATCGTTGTTGAGGTATTGTGCGTAAAGCTTGGGGTCTTGTTTGAGGCGACGGTGTATTTCGTCGTAGTATCCATTCTTACCGTTACCGATAGCCACGTCTTTTTTGCCGTGACATTCGATACACCAACCCATGGTGAGGGTCTTGCGGGTAAGTTTGATGTTGCCCTCAATTTTGTTGAGTTCTTCTACAGGCTGAACCTTAGCAGTTTCTGTCATTTGGGTCATGTCTCCGTGGCATTGCTTACAATCGATACCACCAACAACCACGTGTTGTGAGTGATTGAAATAAACGTGCTCAGGTAAAACGTGTACTTTGTTCCAAACGATAGGATCGGTTTTGCCGGTGTACTTCATGCCTTCTTTATCCCAGCCGGCAGCAGCATAAATTTTCTTGATTTGAGGAGCGTACTCCTTGCCCTCGCCGTCAATTTGTTTGTGACAGTTCATACAAACATTGACAGAAGGAATAGATGCAGACTTGGACTTGGCCACAGTGTTGTGACAGTATTTACAGTCGATACCGTTAATTCCGGCGTGCTGCGCATGCGGGAAAACAATGGGTTGTGAAGGCTGATAGCCTTCCATGATGTTAATGGAGTAGAGAGATTGGAAAAGGCCAACAAATAAAGAAATGACGACAACCAAAGAAACCAAGCCTACTTGAAGGCGGTATTTCCAAGCCAAGGCGCGAAGTTCTTCGCCGTAAGTCATTTTTTCTGCTTCGGCTTCGTTTTCTGAGGTCGCTAATTTGAGTTGACGGCGCACACCACCAACAGCCATAATGACCACTACAAAGATGATGCCCATAATGAGCCAAACCCAAGAATTGGATTCTTCTTCAAGGGCCACATTCGTTGCTCCGGCTGCGTCGGCACCACCGGGTGGAACTGGAGCAACAAGCGCTGGATCTGGTTGTGCGTCTACCCAATCAAGGATAGCGTCAATTTCTTCTTTTTTAAGATCTGGGAAAGCAGACATGGCCGTAGGAGACCACTTAGAAACCTCTGCAGCGTATGGATCATTGGCTGCGGCAGTTTGCCAGTTGTTTACCCATTGGTAAATACTACCTTCTTTGGCTCCGCCTGCAGCCCATTTTGCTTTTACTCCGGCAAGCTTAGGACCTGTAGAGTTTTTATGGGTCATGTGGCAAGTAGCACATTTGGCTTTAAAAAGACCCTCTCCTTGCGCAGAAGCAAAATTGGAGAAAGCAATAAGACCGATGGTTATTGCGACGTAAGCGAGAGATTTGATGCGCTTAAGCGACTGAATGTTAGATATTTCCATGTAAAAAATTACTAATTCACTCTTTAAAATTGGGCAGAAAAACTACCTATTATCGGCTGCAAAATTACGGTAATCAATACATTTAGTGACATTTTCATGACAAAAAATATTTAATGTATGTTAATTTAAAATGAATCTAAATAAGCATTTTGTTTTACATTGATTTCTTAGTTACTTTGTACTTATGAAAGGCTTTATAACCATTGCTTTTATGACCTTATTTTACAGAGGTTTACAAGCGCAAATTCAAGTAATATCAGATCCGCGCATTGAGCAGCGCATTGCTGCCAAGAACAATAAGCAAATGCCCGGCTTTCGTGTACAACTCTGTTTTGACTCTGACAAAACAATCATTGACCTCACCCGAGGTCAGTTTGTGACGGAATTTCCGAAAATTGATACGTATGTACGTTTTGAAGCTCCGAATTTCAATTTAATGGTCGGAGATTTCAGAACGCAGAAAGAAGCCGAAGAATTAATTGCGCTCATTCAGGGCAGATACCCGCTGGCTATTATTCATAAAGAACAAATTAATTTGCCGCGCATCGATTAAAAATGTTTCCAACCTTGGGCACGTAAGGTAATAGCCGAACCAGCTTTGTCGATAAAATAGATGCCGTCTGCAGCGTTGGTGATGTGGCCAATAATGGTGAAGTTGGGATTAGATTGAACGAGCTCGACATCTTTTTGCCCAATGGTAAATAGTAGCTCGTAGTCTTCACCGCCATTCAAAGCACACATACTCGGGTCTAAATTAAAATCCATGGCCACCATTGCCGTTTTGGCATCGATCGGAATTTTCTCGTCATAAAGATGGCAACCCACTTGGCTGGCTTTGCACAAATGCAAGACCTCGCTGGCCAAACCATCGGAAATATCAATCATGGCACTTGGCTTTACACCCAGCTCTTTCAAGTATTTGATCACATCGAGCCGGGCCTGAGGCTTGAGTTGACGCTGTAAAATGTAATCATGGCCATCGAGATCTGGCTGAATGTCTGGATTCGTTTTAAAAACTTCCTTTTCTCTTTCCAATACCTGCAAGCCCATGTATGCCCCGCCTAAATCGCCAGACACAACCAATAAATCATATTCTTGCGCCCCAGAACGCAAACAGAGCGCATCTTTGTGGACAGTGCCAATGGCAGTAACTGAAATAAACAAACCGCTCTGCGAAGAAGTGGTGTCTCCGCCTACTAAATCGACATTGTAGTCGGTGCAAGCCGCATGAATACCTTCATACAATTCTTTGAGTGCCTCTAAAGAAAAACGATTAGAAACCGCTAAGCCCACTGTAATTTGCTTCGGTGTGGCATTCATGGCACAGATATCAGAAACATTCACCGCAACTGCTTTGTAACCCAAATGCTTCAATGGCATGTAAGTAAGGTCAAAATGAACCCCTTCTATTAAAAGGTCTGTACTCACTACCTGGCGGTGGTCATTGCCAATGTCTATGACCGCGGCGTCGTCGCCAACACCAAGTAGGGTTTCAGGATTTACGGCTGCAAAATCTTTGGTGAGCTCATCAATGAGGCCAAATTCGCCGAGGCTTTCGAGTTCTGTACGTTGATCTGTCATGTGGAAACTTTGGGCAAAATTGGTTAAATTTACGTTCAGTTCAACCAAATTCCTTGATTAAGTAGTGAATAT
>Ga0315905_10000054_pt1 | contig 116752 bp, 106 predicted proteins | sample LakEriMetagenome_5_FD_203522 | JGI IMG/M metagenome (GOLD analysis project Ga0315905, IMG submission 203522) | Freshwater fungal communities from buoy surface, Lake Erie, Ohio, United States - Buoy 4 MA121 | ecosystem: Environmental > Aquatic > Freshwater > Lake | place: USA: Lake Erie, Ohio...
CAGCACCGAAATTGGCAACATCAAAGGGAAAGACGGATCGGCGCTTTACTACCGCATGATCAAGCCTGCTGACTTTGACCCAACTAAAAAATATCCAGTTTTGGTGTATGTCTATGGCGGGCCACATGCCCAAATGGTCACCAACAGCTGGTTGGCGGGCGCCAATCTCTGGATGCACTGGCTGGCCAATCAGGGCTATATTGTATTTACGCTCGATAACCGCGGCTCTGGCGAACGCGGCTTTGCTTTTGAGAGCCAAATCCACAGACAGCTCGGAACCGTTGAAATGGAAGACCAACTCACCGGCGTTGAATACCTCAAGTCTTTGCCTTACATTGATGGCCAGCGCTTGGCGGTCCATGGCTGGTCTTTTGGCGGCTTCATGACCACTTCTTTGATGCTGCGCCAGGCTGGTGTGTTTAATGTTGGGGTTGCTGGTGGGCCAGTTACCGACTGGAAATTCTATGAAATCATGTATGGCGAGCGCTACATGGACCGCCCTGAACAAAACCCGGAGGGCTACGCTGCCAATTCACTTTTGAATCATACCAAAAACCTCAAAGGCAAGCTATTGTTGATCCACGGAACTGTCGATGACGTCGTGGTGATGCAACACAACGAGGCGCTCTTGAAATCATTCATTGACAACGGTGTACAGGCCGACTACTTTGTATACCCTATGCACCCACACAACGTGATGGGCAAAGACCGCGCACATTTGATGGAAAAAGTATTGTTGTATATTCTGGAGAACAACAAGTAATTAGAGTTTACTTTTGAGGCTCATCCAGCCACCACCGTTTTCACAATCTACACCTATAGATTGAAAATAATGCGCAGCCTGGCCAGAACGGATACCAGAAGCACAGCAAAAAATAATAGGTTGCGCCATGGCTTTGATTTCGTCGATGTGACCTGTTATTTCTTGCAATGGAATATTGATTGAACCGGCTACATGGCCACCTGCAAACTCAGCGCGTGTGCGCACATCAATGATTGTTTTTGACATCTTTTTTATTTTTTGGGTTTAAATTAAAGCAATGTTTTAATATTTCGGGTACAAAGTTAAAACAACGTTACATTTTGCTGTGTAGCAGATGTTACACAATAAAAAAGCCAAAGAATAGCACTACCTTTGTCAAAATTATTTTATGAAACAAGTTTCCTTAGCCGCCATTGAGAAGGCTATTGAGGTCATTGACAACCTCACCGACGAACAACTCGAAAACATCACAGAAACCTATGCCGATGCGCAAGAAGCCCTATTGGGTTATGTCATGACGGCACCCGAAGAATACAAAAACGAAGACCTCGAAGGCCTTTTGATCTATTATTTCTGCCTGATTTTAGAAGCATTCAAACAAGACGATATTACACTCCGCACTGTAGTTGAAGCAGACATCGACGCGCTCGAAGAACCTTTCTTTGACATGCTCGACCAATACTTTGAATCTGAAGACGAAGAAATCATTGAGTCTTTCTGTGACCAACCCAATTTAGCACAGTTCATGGCTATGGAAGTTTCAGAAGAAGACGAAGACGGTTCTGCGCTTTCAGAAGAAACTGCCACTCAGCTCTTTATTGTGAGTTTGGCCATGATTTCTTTATTGAACCGTGCAGTTATTGCATAAAATCGCAAGAATTACTTATTTTTGCATGGGGTAAGTCTTTTACGACCAGCTCCCTCTGAATCCTCCAGGACAGGAATGTAGCAAAGGTATGAGGTTGTAGCGGTGCGATAAAAGTAGCTTACCCCATCTTTTTTTGCTGCCTCCCATGAAAATATCAGCATCCATTTACTCTGACGCCGCTCGCCCCTTAGAAGCCGTTATTGCTGATTTAGAGGCGCATCAAGTTGACCTCCTTCACATCGATTGCAACGACGACATTTCCGTTTTTGAAGACATTCAAAAAATCAGAAAAATCTGCGCTTTACCGCTCGATTTACATATCATCACACCAGACCCAGAAAAATTCTATCCGTTTTTACGAGATAACCCTGTTGAATACCTTACGTTTCAGGCAGAGCCCTTGCTCAAACCTTTGCAAATCCCTAAAGAAATTACGGGTAAAAAAGGGATATCGGTCATTACACCCACATCAATTGATCTTTTTGAATCCTACCCTGACTTTGATTTTATACTGATCATGGCTACGGTTCCAGGGCAATCTGGCGGCGTATTTGACCGTCAAAACTTTGAAAAAATTCGCAATTTCAGAAAGCGCTACCCAAATAAATCGATACATGTAGATGGCGGTGTAAACCCAGAAGTTTCTTTCATTTTACGACAAATGGGGGTCAGTACGGCTGTTTCGGGTTCTTATTTATTTAAGCAACCAAGCGTTGGTTCTGCCCTAATGAACCTCACCAAACGCAGTATCGGTTCTGAGTACAAAATCAAAGATTTCATGACGCCCTTTCATGAAACCCCAAAATTCAATTTAGAGGAAGTTTCGTTGCAAAATTTACTTCAAATTATAGAAGACGGACAAATGGGTGTCGCTTTAGCTTCAGATGAACAATACTTTTTCAAAGGTTTGGTTTCTAGTGCTGACATCCGCAAGGCGCTACTCAAGAAACTTACCAACGGAACAGATCTCAATAAGCTTGACGTTTCAGACCTCATCAATACCAATCCGATTCAAATTAATGAAGAGGCCACGGTTATTGAACTTTTACAACTCATTAAAAATAGCCCGTTTGCAGTGCTCTATCTTCCTGTGGTCGATTCAGCACAAAAACTCAAAGGAATTGTCCAATTCTCGAACCTTATCAAAGCAGAATTATGATTATCGAACTCAAAGAAAGCGCCCGCGCTCAAGCAGCAACACTTGCCGAGCAGGCAAAGGCTTTTCATATTACCTACCTGAATAAATCTTACCTCATCACGGGTAGCGGCCTCAAAGAAGTACCTGCAGCACTTGAAGCGTTCACCGAAAACCATTGGGTTTTTGCCAACGACATCCAACTTGCCTCTAGAAAATTTCAAGACCAAAAACGCGAAGTAGCTTTTGGAAAAACCGTCATTGGTGGTCAAACCAACAACACCATTTTAATTGGTGGTCCTTGTTCAGTCGAATCTGAAGAACAACTGCGCAGTGCAGCAGAATTGCTTGTAGACATGGGCCTTACTACACTTAGAGGTGGTGCCTACAAACCGCGCACCAGCCCCTACTCTTTTCAGGGAATGGGTCTTGAAGGTTTACAACTTTTGGCTAAAATGCGCCAAGACTACGGCCTGAACGTGATAACCGAAGCCCGCGACGCCACCCATATCGATGAAATCATCGAACACACAGACATCATTCAGATCGGCGCCAAAGCCATGTACGATCAAGGTATTTTGCGCGCTTGTGCCAAAATCAACAAACCAGTGCTCATCAAGCGGGGCTTCGGAACCACCTTACAAGAATTTGTTCAGGCGGCCGAATTTGTCCTTTCCGGAGGAAACCCGAACGTGGTGCTCTGTGAGCGCGGCATCCGCACTTTTGAAACCGGTACGCGCTTTACTTTAGATTTGTGCGGCGTGGCTTGGTTACAAGAACACTGCAACTTGCCAATTGTACTCGATCCATCGCATGCCATGGGCTATGCTTATGGCGTCTCTTCGTTGGCCCGCGCTTGCGTTGCCATGGGCATTGACGGCCTGCTCATCGAGGCGCACCCGAATCCGAAAGTTGCTAAATCTGACGCCTCACAGCAACTCAATTACGACGAATTCCGCGCGCTGCATTCCGACCTCCAAAAAGTAGCGCAAAGTGTAGGCTACCAAATTGTATAAGCATGATACTCGAACTCAACCTCAAAGGACTTTGTAAAAAAAACGGCATCGAATTCGATGATTTCTTGGCCGACTTGGATGTCGAGAACGTCCATGAACTTACTATATACGACCTCGAAGCCATCTGCGAAGAATACGAAATCGATTTACAAGCCTTGCTTTTTAAACCACTTTTTGCGCAAGCAAGCCTCGACAAAAAAATCAAGCAACTCAAGATGCTCGTTTTGGATGTCGATGGCGTTCTGACCGATGGCGGCATGTTCGTTACTGAAAATGGCGACCAAATGAAACGCTACCACACCCACGACGGCTTGGCCTTATTAGAACTCAACAAAAGCAACAAATTAAAATTAGGCATCATTTCTTCGGGCTTTACCCAACATATGGTTCAAGACCGTGCCGCTCTGTTGGGTATCGAACACGTTTATGTCGGCCGCGAACCCAAACTTGACGTTCTTAAAACATGGTGTGAACAACTCGGTATTGGGCTGCAAGAAGTTGCTTTTATCGGCGACGACCGCAACGACATCGAAATCATGCAGGCCGTAGGCTTGGCTGTTTGCCCGGCTTCGGCTACCCCGGCCGTCAAAAGTATTTCTGATGTTGTTTTGCAACGCAAAGGCGGCGATGCCTGCGTGCGCGAGTTCATCGACCATTATTTACAATAAAACCAGCTCATTTTTCAAATGTCCATCATTCACATCGGCATCATCCGCGAGGGCAAAACCCCTCCTGACTTTCGCGTCCCCATGAGCCCAGAACAGTGTCTTGCCCTAGAGGCACAGTACCCCAACGTAAAAGTCACTATTCAAACGAGCCCTATTCGCTGTTTCAACGACGATGCCTACCGTGCACTAGGCCTAAATGTTCAGGAAGACCTCATCCATTGCGCTATCTTACTCGGCGTAAAAGAAGTTCCCAAAGAACAACTAATTGCCGGTAAAACCTACCTCTTCTTTTCGCATACCTTTAAAAAACAGCCCTATAACCGAGTACTCTTACAAGAAATTATCGCCAAGAAAATCAGACTCATTGATTACGAGGTGCTTAAAGACGCGCAGCACAAGCGCATTATCGGTTTTGGCCGTTATGCGGGCATTGTCGGGGCCTACAATGCTTTTCTTACCTATGGACTCAAGACTGGAACCTATTCACTCAAACCAGCTCATTTGTGTGCTGACCGCAAAGAAGTGGAGCAGGAATTGAAAAAAGTCATTTTACCCACTGATTTCAAACTTGTTTTAACTGGTTTTGGACGCGTCGGAAACGGTGCCAGAGAAATTGTTAAACTCTTACCGATCCGAGAAGTAAGCGCCGAGGCTTTCCTCAAAGAAGATTTTAAAGCGCCTGTTTTTACACATCTCGACACCCATCAATACTTCTGTAGAAAGTCCGACTCGGGCTTTGACAAAAAAGAATTTTACACCCAGCCCGATTTATACCAAAGCAATTTTGGCGCGTTTGCTCAAAAGAGCAATATGTACATACCGTGTCATTTTTGGTCTTCAAAATCTCCGTTTATTTTGACCCAAGCCATGTTACAAGATCCGAACAACCGTCTTATGGTGGTTGCCGATGTCTCTTGCGATATCGATGGGCCGATTGCCTGTACCATTCGCCCAAGCAAAATCGGGAACTCGATTTACGGTTACAACCCACAAACGGGTCTTGAAGAAGACTACCTTTCTTCCGATGCAATCGCCGTAATGGCCGTCGACAACTTGCCCTGTGAGCTACCGCTCGATGCCTCCATCGATTTCGGATCGGAACTCCTCAAGCATGTATTCCCCGTTCTGTTGGGTCCTGACCCAGACCAGGTCATTTTCCGAGGGACGCAAACAACTTTAGACGGCGAGCTCAATGCGCCATTTACTTACTTAAAACCATACCTTGCAGGGCTCGAATGAGACGAGATTTTTACGATATCGAACTTAGCTCTTTAGAAGATTTTCAAGAAAAATCTACTTACGAAGCCTGCCGGTTTTCAGGACTTGACCTCACCGCTCAAACGATCAAAGGAAGCAAATTCATCGATTGCACCTTCGAAGAATGTAACTTGTCAAATTCTAGTTTGGTAGAGGCAAGTTTTCAGGGCGTTCATTTTAACAACTGCAAGTTGCTCGGCTTGCATTTTGAGCATGCCAACCCTTTTGGCTTTGCTTGTGTGTTCGTAAATTGTCAAATGAAACACGTTTCGTTTTACCAATTGAATATACAAAATTGCAGCTTTGAATATTGCGACCTAGAAGGCGCCGATTTTACCGAAGCAAAGGCCAAAAACATTTCGTTTTTGGGATCAAATTTATACGATGTTATTTTTGACCAGACCGATTTACGAGAAGTCAATTTTCTAGAAGCTAAAAACCTTCAACTCGACCCTCAAAATAACCAGATCGAGAAGGCAAAATTTCAGACGGCTCAACTCGAAGGGCTCTTGCTGAAATATCAGCTCGATATTCTACACTAAAGATATTTCCCTAAATTTGAATTATGTTGGAAAAAGGGAACAAACGCACCATCACCGGCTGGGTCTTCTATGACTGGGCCAACTCAGTATATCCACTGATTATCAGTTCGGCTATTTTCCCGATTTTATACGAAACGCAAACGAGCGTTAAAAACGAGGCGGGGCATACGATTTACGATACCGTTTCTTTTTTAGGCCTCGAATTTCACAACACCGAATTCTATGCTTATGTCATTTGCTTATCATACTTGGTGGTAGCCCTGGTTTCGCCATTGCTCTCGGGTATTGCCGACGCCGGCGGAAAACGCAAATTATTTATGCAGTTTTTTTGTTATCTCGGTGCATTTTCAAGTGCCCTACTCTATTTTTTTCAGGCCGATCAACAAGCCGATCAAACACCTTTTGTGATTGGCTGGAGTATCGTACCGCTTTTCTTTGGTTCTATTGGCTTTTGGGGCAGCTTGGTTTATTACAACGCCTATTTGCCAGATATTGCAGAACCCAAAGACCACGATAAAGTGTCGGCACGCGGTTTCTCCATGGGTTACCTCGGAAGCTCCACACTTTTGATTATTGTCCTTGTTCTCACCGTATTCACCAAAATGATTTCCATCAAATGGGCATTTCCTTTAGTGAGCTTGTGGTGGATCAGCTTTGCTACTTTTTCATTTTCTAGATTGCCAAAAACAGTGGCAGCTCAGACAGACACCAAGAATATCATCAGTAAAGGCTACAAAGAAGTTTACAGTGTTTGGAAACAAATCAGTGCAAATAAAACGTTAAAAGGATATTTGGGTTCTTACTTTATGTTCAATATGGCCGTTCAAACCATTATGGTCATGGCAGTGGCTTTTGCCAATAAAGAGGTGATTGGCATCAAACAAACCGATCTCATCTTATCCATCTTGATTATTCAGTTTATCGGTATACTGGGTGCTTATCTGATGTCGAAGTTATCAAAAGTAACTGGCAACTTCAAGGCGCTCGGTTTGGCCATTGTCATTTGGATATTTTTATGTCTGTATGTCTATCAATTTGTTTGGTATCCGTGGCAATTTTACATTGCTGCTGCAATTGTTGGCTTGGTCATGGGTGGCATTCAATCGTTGTCTAGGTCCACTTATTCCAAACTATTGCCCGACACCAAAGACCTCACCTCTTACTTTAGTTTTTACGACCTCGCCGAAAAAATTGGTTTGGCTATCGGAACCCTTACCTTCGGATTAATCGAAGGTTTGCTCGACATTCGCACCTCCATTTTGGCTTTGGTCGTCTTCTTTACTTTAGGCCTTATTCTATTAATACGTATACCAAAACAAGCGCATGAGACAAGCCATTGAAGCCGCCTGGGAAAACAGAGCTCTACTTTCTGATCCACAAACCATTCAAGCAATCGAACACGTCATCGAAGACCTTGACAAAGGCCTATTAAGGGTTGCCGAACCGCTAGACGACGGCACCTGGCAAGTCAACGAATGGGTGAAAAAAGCGGTGGTTCTTTATTTTCCGATTCGCCAAATGGAAACCATTGAGGTTGGCCCTTTCGAATTCCACGACAAAATGGCGCTCAAGCGCAATTACAAAGAACTTGGTGTACGCGTCGTGCCACATGCCATTGCGCGCTACGGCGCTTATGTAGCACCGGGTGTGATCATGATGCCGTCTTATATCAATATTGGCGCCTATGTAGACAGCGGCACCATGGTGGATACTTGGGCTACGGTTGGCAGCTGCGCTCAAATTGGTAAAGATGTACACCTTAGCGGTGGCGTTGGAATAGGCGGCGTTCTGGAACCCCTGCAAGCTGCTCCTGTTGTTATCGAAGACGGTGCGTTCATTGGTTCAAGATGCATTGTGGTCGAGGGTGTTCGGGTTGGAAAACAAGCCGTTTTAGGCGCAAATGTGGTGCTGACAAAATCGACAAAAATCATTGATGTCACAGGTCCAGAACCCATCGAAATGAATGGATATGTGCCTGAAAGGTCAGTAGTGATACCTGGATCTTACACCAAAACTTTTGCTGCCGGAGACTATCAGGTGCCTTGTGCCTTGATCATTGGCCAACGCAAAGCTTCAACAGATTTAAAAACCTCGCTCAACGATGCCTTGCGCGAACATAATGTTGCGGTCTGATGTCGTCAAAAATGCAACTTTGGAATACCCTAGACAGAGCCTCACTTGAAAAACAGCTTCAAGCCATTGGCCATCAATACATCACGATTTCGTTCTACCAATACGCACACATTGCCGATCCACAGGTTTTTAGAGATCAGCTCTTCTTAACTTGGTCTGCGCTGGATATTGTTGGCCGAACCTATGTGGCCAAAGAGGGCATCAATGCACAAATTGCCGTGCCAACGGCTCATCTCGGGCGCTTTCGTGAAGAACTCTATCAAATAGATTTTCTGAATGGTGTTCGACTCAACTTTGCCGTCGACGACGCCGAAGCGGAATTCCCGTTTTTAAAACTCAAAATTAAGGTCCGTTCTAAAATTTTAGCAGACGGCCTCAACGACACCACATTTGATGTCACCAATAAAGGCGTTCATTTAAACGCCGAGGCTTTCAACAAACTCACCGATGACCCCAATACGCTTTTAATTGATTTTCGGAACCATTACGAATGGGAAGTGGGTCATTTTAAAGGGGCCGTATTACCCGACGTAGACACCTTCAGGGAATCGTTGCCCTTCATTGAGCAAACCGTTCTCAAAGGCAACGAAGACAAAAATATTGTGATGTACTGCACTGGTGGTGTGCGCTGCGAAAAAGCCTCAGCTTGGTTCAAGCACCGCGGCTTTAAAAATGTACACCAACTTGAGGGCGGTATCATCAAATACGCCAACGACTGCAAAGAAAAAGGGCTCGAAAACAAGTTTATTGGTAAAAATTTCGTCTTCGATGAGCGCAGAGGTGAACGCATCACCCCGGATATCATTTCCGTTTGCCATCAGTGTGGCGCCCCAGCCGATACCCATACCAATTGTGTCAATGACGCTTGCCATTTGCTGTTTATCCAATGTGAAGCCTGTAAAGCAGCCATGGAAAACTGTTGCAGTGCGGCTTGTCTAGAAACGATTCACTTGCCACTAGAAGTTCAAAAAGAACTGCGCAAAGGACAAAACAAAAGCAACCTGATCTTTAAAAAAGGTCGCTCCGCTGCCCTGCCCTATCAAGGACACAAAGAAAAACCCCAAGCACTTGTTGACCAAGCACTTCAAAATTCAAAACAATGAAACTTTTTATCCATTGGGCAGTCGACTCAGAACTGATTGACGGCTGGCGCACGCCAAATCTTTATGGACTCCTTTTTGTAAGCGGCATCGTTTTGGGGTATTTCGTCATTCGTAAAATGTTCAGAGCCGAACAAATCGAGGACAAAATCCTAGACACACTCGTTACTTACATGGTGCTGGCCACTATCATTGGAGCCCGCCTCGGCCACGTTCTGTTTTATGGGCCTTATTGGGACGAAGTCGTCGATGGGCAAATCATCGAAAGGGGCTATTTTTCTCACCCTGCCGACATCATCAAAATTTGGGAAGGCGGCCTTGCAAGTCATGGTGCCGCCATTGCCATTCTCATCGCACTATTTATTTTTACCAAGAAAGTATCCGGACGCTCCTATATCTGGATCTTAGACAGAATTGCAGCACCTATCGCTATTGCCGGTACATTTATCCGATTGGGTAATTTGGTCAATCACGAAATGTTGGGCTATGTGACCGACGTTCCTTGGGCTTTCGAATTTCAGTATTACTACAATAGCGCAATTGGCAACTATGACCCGAGTCCAAGGCATCCGGCACAGCTTTACGAAGCCATCTGTTATTTTATCTCGTTTTGGATTTTACTTTATTTGTATTGGAAGCTCAAAAAATGGCAACAACCGGGTTTTGTATTCGGTAGCTTTTTAATCCTCATTTTTGGGGCGCGTATTATCTGTGAATTTTTCAAGTTAGGCCAAACCGCCCGCGACTACACTTTACCGCTCAATACCGGTCAGCTGCTCAGTATTCCGCTTGTTATTGCCGGGATTTACCTGATTTATAATGCCTTAAAAAAACAAGCCAATGAAAATTAAGAGTTTCACAACCATTCTCCTTGTATCTTGCCTGTTCGTTGCTTGTCAGCATTCAAGCACCAGCAAAAAAGAAAAAACCGCTCAAAAAGAGCAAGTAAAAGATCAGGAAAATCCTGAAAACCAGACTTTACCAAAAGATACGGCGCTGCTCATTAGCGGTAAGGATAGCATCTTGATATCTAAAAAGAAAGTAATCGATAAATGGGACAAAGAATGGTCGTGTGTGGTTTATCAATTTTACAATGAGGCCCTTCCTTTAGAAAACTGGCAATATGCCATCAATCTAAACATACGCAAAAGTTTATACCGCTCAGAAAACCAGGCTGAATACAGCGCTCCGCTTACCCAAAAACTAATCCGTCAATCGCTCGAGGCTTTTAAAAAAGATGCGCGCCAAGATGACATCACTGTTTGGAGTATGCTCGACTCCTTTATCATTGACGACCAACACGCTAGCTTTGCTTGCCTGAAGTCTTATGCCGCCTCTTCTACCGGAGGAGCTCATGGCATGTATGGCGAATCTTTCTTTTACGTCGATAAAACCACAGGTAAGGAAATACATTTGAAGGATTTTCTCCATACAAATGCGGCTATGCTCAAAGCTGCTGAAAGCTCATTTCGAAAGACTTTCGGCATTGCACAATCCAAACCCTTTGACCAAACAGAATATAGTTTCGGCGGGAAATTTTATCTTCCAGATAATTTTAAAATTACACAGAAGGGTATCACTTTTTCTTACAATCCGTATGAAGTATCTAATTGGGCAAATGGCATTGTAGAATTTACCATGACAAAGGCGCAATTAGCACCCTATTTGAAACGTAAAATTGACTAAAAATACACTTAGTGTAATTTTGACAATTTGAACATAGTTTATGAATCATTTGTATATTTGTGACCGATAAAAAAACAAGATATGTGCGCAAAAGCCGTTAAAAGTTCAGATAAACCAAAGTTTTCTAAAGAAACCTATGTCAAGTGGTACAAAGACATGCTCTTGATCCGCAAATTTGAAGACAAAACAGGTCAACTTTACATCCAACAAAAATTCGGTGGATTCTGTCACCTTTACATCGGTCAGGAAGCCATCGTCGTTGGTACGGCAAGCGCTTGCAAGCCAGACGATAAACACATGACCGCTTACCGCGATCACGCACATCCAATCGCATTAGGTACAGATCCGCGCGTCCTGATGGCCGAGCTTTATGGCCGTACCACCGGTTGTTCCAAAGGAAAGGGTGGTTCCATGCACTTCTTTGACAAAAAAGTCAATTTTATGGGTGGCCACGGTATTGTTGGTGCGCAGATTGGAATGGGCGCCGGTGTGGCTTTTGCCGAAATGTACAAGGGTACTAAAAATGTAGCTTTTGTTTCAATGGGCGACGGCGCCGTACGCCAAGGCATGCTCCATGAAACCTTTAATATGGCCATGACCTGGAAAATCCCGGTCATTTTCATCATCGAGAACAACAATTACGCCATGGGAACTTCTGTCGAGCGCACCACCAATGTGACCGACCTCTCTCAAATCGGTTTGTCTTACGGAATGCCATCAAAAATTGTCAATGGTATGCGTCCAGAGAGTGTGCACGAAGCCATCGAAGAAGCCGCAGACCGCGCGCGCAGAGGCGAAGGCCCAACCCTTCTCGACATCAGAACTTACCGCTATAAAGGCCACTCTATGTCTGATCCGCAGAAATACCGTACCAAAGAAGAGGTTGCCGAATGGATGGAACAAGACCCAATTGAACACTGTTTGCGTGTCATTCAAGCACAAAAATGGCTTTCAGAAAAAGAACTGGCAGACATCGATGCTTGGGTCAAAAAAGAAGTAGAAGAATCGGTTGCTTTTGCAGAAAACTCACCCTACCCAGAACCGCACGAACTCTACGAAGACGTTTATGTGCAAGCAGATTACCCATACATCAAAGAATACTAAAAACCCAAATAAAAAGACATGGCTGAAGTAGTATACATGCCCAAATTAAGTGACACCATGACCGAAGGTGTGGTGGCAACCTGGACCAAAAACGTTGGCGATGCTGTCAAATCTGGCGAAGTACTCGCCGAGATTGAAACAGACAAAGCCACAATGGAATTTGAGTCTTTTTACGACGGTGTTTTATTGCATATTGGTGTTCCTATTGGCCAATCTGCGCCTGTCAATAGCGTATTAGCTATTATTGGTGAGGCTGGTGAAGATATCTCAGCTGTTTTAGCGAATGCCGCAGCAGGCGCGCCGGGCGCAGCAACAGCGGCGCCTGAAGCGCAGACACCAGCAGTTGTAGCCGAAACCCCAGCTCCGGTTGCAGCAGCACCGGTTGCTCCGGCAGCACCAGCTCCTGTAGCTCAGGCCCCAGTTGCCAACAACTCAGAACGTGTACTTGCCTCACCGTTGGCTAAAAAATTAGCTGCCGAGCGCGGTATTGCTATTGAAGCAGTCGCCGGTACCGGCGAAAACGGCCGCATTGTCAAAAGAGACATCGATCATTACGTTCCTTATACACCAGCAGCAAACGCAGCGTCATATGCAGCAGCACCTGCCGGCACAGTTTCTTACACCGACGAGCCCATTTCTCAAATGCGCAAAACAATTGCGCGCCGTTTGGCTGAAAGCAAATTTACAGCTCCGCACTTTTACCTTACTTTGGATATCGATATGGATGCCGCCATTGCCACGCGCAAAGGGCTCAATAGCCTAGATGGCGTCAAGGTATCTTTCAATGATATGGTCATTAAGGCAGTTGCAATGGCCTTGCGCAAGCATCCGGCGATCAACAGCGCCTGGATGGGCGACTTCATCCGCCGCAATGAACACGTCAATATCGGCGTGGCAGTTGCTGTCGACGAAGGCCTACTAGTTCCTGTGGTGCGTTTTGCCGATGGCAAAGGGCTAACTCAAATTGCGGCAGAGGTGCGTGAATACGCGCAAAAAGCCAAAGACAAAAAACTTCAGCCAGCTGATTGGGAAGGCAATACCTTCACTATTTCCAACCTAGGCATGTTTGGCATCGAATCTTTTACGGCAATAGTGAACCCACCTGACGCTTGTATTTTAGCCATTGGAGGCATCAAAGAAGTACCTGTAGTTAAAAACGGTCAAGTCGTTCCTGGAAACGTCATGAAAGTAACGCTTTCTTGTGACCACCGTGTTGTAGACGGTGCTTCCGGAGCGGCATTCTTGCAAACCTTCAAGACCTACATGGAGCAGCCTGCTGCCATGTTATTGTAATTAGTACTTTAAATGGTGAATACTTCTTTTCACCATTTTTTACTACAAATCCTTATGGATGGCATGGACGTCATTGTGGTTTTCCTCGATGCGGTCCTTTATCACTTGAATTGATTTTGCCAATATAATTAGTTCAGGGTTGGTGTGCTTGCGCAGCCATAACCAACTTGGCTGTTCGTGCTCAACGGCCATAGCGATGTGATACAACACCTCGTATTCGTATTGTTGCAGCCATTTTTGTGCCTTCTCGTTTCCTTCTGCCGCACTGATCATGGCCATCAGTTCAGGGTAACCATTTTGAATGAGCCATTGTCTTGCAGGGTCATGTAGGCGAATGGCTTGAGACGCCATCCAGAGCTCCAGGTAACCATTTTCTTGTAGCCAATCTTGCAGGGTTTGATGGCCTTCGACGGCTTTAGCCCAAGCAAGGATAACCAATGACGGATATGCTAAATCGTTCTTTTTCATGACTTAAAAAAACCAGAGCGCTACACCGATAGCGGTGAGCACGCAAATAAGATCGACAAGCAGCATGGTGCCTAGGGTATAGCGGGTATTGCGCACGTTGATCGAACCAAAATAGACGGCAATTACATAAAAAGTAGTTTCTGCCGAGCACTGAAAAATAGAGGATAAACGCCCGGCAAGGCTATCTGGCCCAAATTGATTCATGGCATCGAGCATAAATCCTCTAGAACCCGAACTACTAAAAGGTCTTAATAAAGCAACGGGTAAAGAGTCTGTGATTTCTTTGCTAACGCCGACCATTCGAAAAACGTCAGAAATGCCTCCGGCAATGACTTCAAATAAGCCTGAATTTCGAAATACAGAGATGGCCACAAGCATGCCAAGCACATACGGGAATATTTTTACCCCTGTATCGAGTCCGTCTCTGGCGCCAACCACAAAAGCGTCAAAAACAGTAGTGTCTTTTTCTTTAAATTTATTTTCGTTCTTGAATGCAAAAAGCAAAGTCAATAAAATAATGGCAAACAACAAGATGCCTGAAAAATTACCCGTGAAATAATTCTTTTCGACCAAGTTGAGTGAGCCCACATAAAAAAGCAAGCCAAAAATAGCGCCGATGATACCCATAATGACACCCAATAAAAGGCCGCTCTTGAACGAAATGCGCTGGCGCAATCCCACAATGAAAAAAGCGGCAAGGGTACCAATAAACGAGGTGATAATGCACGGTAACATGACGTCGGCAGGATTGGTAGCATTGGCTGCCGCGCGGTATCCGATAATAGAGGTTGGGATAAGCGTCAGCCCTGCAGCGTGTAAACACAAAAACATGATTTGTGCATCGGAAGCTTTTTCTTTTTCTTCGTTTAATTCTTGTAGGCTTTCCATGGCTTTGAGCCCGAAAGGCGTTGCAGCAGAATCAAGGCCCAAGAAATTCGCAGAGAAATTCATGGTCATATAGGTAATAGACGGGTGTCCGGTGGGCACTTGCGGAAAAACCTTAGAAAAGAAAGGACTTAGCTTTCTGGCGAGTCTTTCGGTGGCGCCAGAATCAATCAATAACTGCATGATACCCGCAAAAAAGGCCAAATAGGCCATGAGCGGCAAAATGAGGTCAAATAGACTGTTTTTAGCCGTTACCAATAAGCCATCAGATTTTTGAACGCCAGAAAAAACCTGTACCGTTTTTTCTTTCATGACATAGGTCGTGTCGGCGTCTGCAGGGTTCACATTTTTTATAAAAGTGTTGTTATCAGCGCGCTGCATGGCATCTACATACGCATGCGGTAGGTTCCACTTGTAGGTTTCACGAATAAGAATCGGATCATCTTTTTTTCCATTGAGCACGTAGTCAATGCTGTAAAAACGGCCAGAAAAAACGGCAAACAAAACAAATAAAATAGAGCTGATGAAAATGACCAGCCAAAAACGACTTAATACCATGCATCTAAGTTGCACATTTTCTTTATGAACACAATGTCAGTACAACAAAAACTATTAACATGTGTTATTGAATAGAACACCATTTGGTCACGATCTTTGTCAAAAAAAGACATGAAAACAGTATTCCACGCCGCCAATTCAAGAGGTCATGCCAATCACGGATGGCTAGACGCCCACCATTCTTTCAGTTTTGCTTCTTGGTACAATCCAGAACGCATTCATTTTGGTATGCTGAGGGTGCTCAACGACGACATCGTGGCCGGTGGAATGGGCTTTGGAAAACACCCCCACGACAACATGGAAATCATCACCATACCGTTATCTGGCGCACTCAAACACCAAGACAGCATGGGTTTTAGTGAAATCATCGAAGCAGGCGAAGTCCAGGTGATGTCTGCAGGTACCGGTATCTACCACAGTGAATTCAACCCCAATCCAAATCAAGCTGTCAATTTGTTTCAAATTTGGATCTTCCCGAATCGCAAACAAGTAGAACCGCGCTATGCCCAGCGAAAATACGAACTTCAGAACGGCGCATTTTCCACACTTGTCGGACCTGAAAATAGCGGTGTAGCCACTTGGATTCATCAAAACGCCTGGATTTCTATGGGTGACTTTACTGCAGATACACAAACGTCCTATACCATTCAAAGTTCAGGTAATGGTGTTTATATCATGGTGGTTGAAGGCGAAATTCAAATTGGCGATCAAAAACTCGAAAAGCGAGATGCTATCGGCATTTCTCAGACCGAAAAAGTGGATATCAGCTGCAAACAAAACGCAAAAATTCTTGTCATTGAAGTACCAATGAACTAAAATATGAAAAACGAACTCCTTGATGCCCTCCAATGGCGCTATGCCGTCAAGAAATATGACCCTGGTTTCAAACTCAGCGAAGATGACAAAGAAACCCTTGAAACGGTCTTACAACTCACGCCCAGCAGTTATGGTTTACAGCCTTTGCATTTTATTTGGCTTGAAGATCAAACGCTGCGCGAGCAAACCAAAAACATCGCTTGGAAGCAACAACAAATCGTAGATGCTGGCGGCGTTTTGGTGCTTTGTACAAAAACCGATTTAGACACCGCCTTTTTAGATGCACATGCCAATAACATGCGCGACACAAGATCTCAACAAGAAGAACAAATCAAGGGATTCAGAGCACATCTACACACTGCTATTGGTACAAAGGACGCCGAAACGATCAAAACGTGGAACGACAAACAGGCTTACATCGCGCTCGGACAATTACTGACCGCCTGTGCGCTGCTGCAACTCGATGCCACCCCAATGGAAGGCTTCGACCCTATTGCCTTGGATGAGCTACTCGAGCTCGAAAAACAAGGATTGCACAGTGTTTTGATTTGCACAATCGGTAAACGAGCTGCCGACGACCATTACCAAGATTTAAAAAAGGTCAGAAGGGCCAAAAAGGAGCTCTTCTCTACGCGCTGAAAAAAGAATATTGCGTATATTTGAGGATGCGCGTATTGCTTCTTATCTGTGTGCTTTATTGTGGTTGGCTCTGCCAAACCATTGCTGCGGCTCCGCTCATGAGCCAATCAGATCGGCAACAACTCGAACAAATTCAAAACGCATTGCTGCGCAATAATGGTGTTGTTTCAAAACAACTCGAAGCCGCCTACCCTATTTATAACCTAGATGGCCGTTGGTATCTTTCCATGTTGGGTCGCTGCTCCGCAGCTTTCAAACCCGAAGAACTGCAATGGCAGCGCATTTTGTTCAATAAACCTATTGGCGGTCTGCTCTCTTTAAAAGTGCCGCTGCAAAAACTTTCAACACTAGCAACCCTCAAAGGCCTTGACTACCTTGAAATCGCAGGCAAAATCAATCCAAACTTAGATAAAGCCATCCTCGATCTGCATGCAGATTCTGTCCATGCTGGTATTGGTCTGCCTCAAGGTTACAACGGTCAAGACGTCCTGATTGGCGTCACCGACTGGGGCTTTGATTACACCCACCCTGTTTTCTACGACACCCTCCTTCAACAGCACCGCATTTACGCTGCCTGGGACCAATTCAAGACCAGCGGACCAGCTCCCAACGGCTACGGCTATGGTACCGAATACACCGACACCCCAAGTTTGCTTGCAGCCGGCAGTGATACCGCCAACATCTACAGCTATGGTACCCACGGTACCCACGTCGCAGGCATTGCTGGTGGCGCTGGTGCAGACACACCTTACCGCGGAGTTGCCTTTGGCGCGCAATTTTTATTCGTAACCTTTCTGATCGACGAAGGCGCCGTGCTCGATGCCTGGCAATGGATGTACCAAAAAGCACTTGCTGCAGACAAACGCCTCGTGATCAACATGAGCTGGGGGCTTTATCATTTTGGTACCCTCGACGGCACGTCGCTACTCAGCCAAGCCATTACTGCCTTTAGTAACCTCGGTGTCGTTTTTGTGAATTCGGGTGGCAACAACGGCAATGTCAATTTCCACCTCAAAAAGACATTCAACAACGATGTACTCAAATCGAGAATTGAGTTCTACGATTACGCGGCCAATGCAAATATGTGGGGCCAAAGTCTTCATGCCTGGGGAGAACCCAACCAAAGTTTTTCCAATGGCATCATTGTAACCAATAGCGCAAACGTTCCACTCGCCGAAAGCCCTCTGTACAGTACTGCCACTACAAATACCTACATCGATACTTTTTTAGTGGTCAATCAGGATACCATATTCTACAATATCTCTGCCGATGCTGCACATCCGCTCAATGGCAAGCCACAAATGCGACTTAGGGTTAAAAATACAAATACCAGTTTGCGTGTCCAGTTACAATCAACCGCCACAAGCGGAACCGTCCATTATTGGAATGTAACAGAACTCACTTCAAATGTGGGCAACTGGGGTATGGCCTTCTTGGCTGCCGGCACCGGCACTAGCTCCGGCGACAACCAAAATGGTATTTCTGAACCCTCTTGTGCCGACGATGTCATTAGTGTGGCTGCCTATGCCACCCAATACGCCACCAATTCTGGCTCTTTAGTTGGCGGCGCACTCGCCTCGTTCTCGAGCAAAGGCCCACGCTACGACGGCACCATGAAACCTGATATTGCAGCACCGGGCGTTGCCATTGCTTCGGCTATTTCCTCTTTTACAGATGGCAACTACAGCAGCGTTGCCACAACTGTTTTCAATAACACCAATTACCGCTACGCGAAATTTTCTGGCACATCCATGGCCTCGCCAATGGTGGCGGGCGTGGTGGCACTGATGCTCGAAGCCAATCCTTATTTGTCAGCGGCGCAGGTCAAGCAAATTATTATGGAAACAGCCCGCCAAGACAACTATACCGGGCAAATTCCTGCGGAAGGCAGTCCTTTATGGGGAGCAGGTAAAATCAATGCCTACGCGGCTGTACAATTGGCCGTTCAGACACTTGGTGTTTTGCCTGGATCAGCCATCCTTGAATGGTCTGTTTACCCCAATCCGGTACAAAATTACCTACACTTTACCATTGTAGAACTTCCAGATTTTGCTGAAATCATCGGCCTAGACGGTAAACGCTATTGGGTTGCCATCGAAAACGGCAAAATGACCGTTCAGGACCTACCTGCAGGTCAGTACTTTGTGCGCTTGCATCAAAATGGCCGCATCCAGCAGGCTCCTTTCATCAAAAACTAGCATGAGAATCCGTTTGGCGCGAGCAGCAGAACTGCCAATTCTCGAGGCGTTGGCCCGAGCAATTTGGCCAAGCACTTACGCAACAATCATCAGTGCAGCGCAAATTGAATTCATGCTTGACTGGATGTACAGCACCAAAACACTCCTTCAACAACAAGAAGAAGGTCATGAATTTTATATTATAGAAACAGCTGGCATAGACAGCGGCTTTATGGCACTCGAATGGGTAAAAGTCGAAAAATCGACCAAAATCAAAATCAATAAGTTATATGTCCTGCCTTCGTTGCACGGTCAAGGCGCCGGACGGCAACTCATCGATAAAGCCATCGAAAGAGCCAAAGCTACTAACGCCTCACAACTGTACTTACAGGTCAACAAAGCCAACAAAGCCAAAGATTTTTACCTACGAGTGGGCTTTCAAATAGACCAAGAAGCCGTATTCGACATCGGGAACGGCTTTGTCATGGACGACTACATCATGACACGAGCGCTTTAAGCTTTTTTGTATCTTCGTAAACCAAATCAACACCCATGCTTAAAATCGACATGCATAGTCACATCTTGCCCAAAACGATGCCCAATTGGACGCAAAAGTTTGGCTACGGCAAGTTCATCCATTTGGAGCCCAACCCAGATGGCAGTGCCAACATGATGCAAGGTGGGCAATTTTTTAGACGCATCGTGGAGAATTGTTGGGATGAACAATTGCGCATCGAAGAATACAAGCCCTACCATACCCAAGTTCAGGTTGTTTGTACCATTCCCGTCATGTTTTCTTACTGGGCAAAAACCGCTGATGCCCTTGAGCTTTCGCGCTTTTTAAATGACCATATTGCTGATCTAGTTGTTCGTTTCCCAAAAAACTACATTGGTTTGGCAACCATCCCGATGCAGGATCCGCAAGCGGCCATACAAGAACTCGAACGGGCTAAAGCAATTGGGCATGTGGGCATACAAATTGGCTCTAACATCAATGACGAAAACCTCAGCGAAGAAAAGTTCTTTCCTATTTTTGAGGCTTGTGAGCGCTTAGGTATGGCTGTCATGATCCATCCATGGCAAATGATGGGCTTCGACAGCATGAAAAAATACTGGTTACCTTGGTTGGTTGGCATGCCGGCAGAAACATCGAGGGCAGCTTGTTCACTGATATTTGGTGGTGTACTCGAACGACTGCCAAACTTACGCGTCTGCTTTTCCCATGCCGGCGGTTCTTTTTTACCCACCCTAGGACGCATCGAGCACGGCTTCAATTGCCGTCCGGATTTAGTTGCCATAGACAACCCACACAACCCAAGAACCTATCTCGGGAAATTCTGGGTAGACAGCATTACCCACGATATCGCTGCACTTGAGTACATTCTGAAATTGCAAGGTTCAAAAAGAGTTTGTTTGGGCAGTGACTATCCCTTCCCGCTCGGAGACCTCGAGATCGGAAAATTCATAGAAGAGAGTCAGCTGAGCCCTGAAGTAAAAGAAGACATCTTTTGCAATGCCACCCTTGAGTGGTTGCAATTAGATAAACAACTGTTTTTGTAGTTAATCAATCTCATACTTTAGACGAATCGTCACATTCGCTGTTTTACGTCTAGAGCTGGTGTTAAAACTACCGCCCCATTCGTAGTCTTCAGAGGAATTTTCTGCAGTAATCTGAAAGACACCCATATCGGCATTTTTGAGTTTACCAAGACTTCCACCTCCGTTTTCTGCAATTTTTTCAGCACGCTGACGGGCATCTTTGGTGGCGGCCTCAATCATTTTGAGTTTTAGTTGCGCCAACTTTGTGTAGTAATATTCAGGTGCCTCTGAGTTCAATTCGATGCCGGCATCAATCAATTCTGAAACCTGACGAGAGGTTTGCTCTACGACATTCACCTTTTTTGAACTCACTTTGACACTTTGATTGAGTGAATAACCGTCAAAAATGGTTTGACGCAAATTGCCTTCGTCGTCGTAGACCCGCGACCATTCTTTACTGATGTCTGCCGCTTCAAAAACCATTTCATCCTCGTTGATACCTCTTGATTTAAGGTAGGAACGTACTTTCCTGATGTCGGCATTCAGCTGTGCATAAGCGTCTTTAAGCTCATAGCTTCTACGAGAAAACGACGCTCTCCAAACAATTAAATCAGAGTCGAAAGATTCTTCACCAAGACCCAATACCGAAACGGTGTCGTCTGGCTTGCCTTTTGAAAGATAGGACTTGCCTAAGATAAGTCCTGTAATGACCACCGCTAAAGCAATAAGTATAGTGGAAAAGTGTTGTTTAAGAAAGTTCATCGAATGTGGAATTAAAGAAAAGAATTGCGCAATTGATAAACCAAGGTACTACAATTTTGTTACAATAACATGGAATCAAAAAACATTGCCGTCATTGGCGCATCTAAAGGAATTGGCTTGGCGCTCATCCAGAAATTGGCCCAACAAGGACACCAAGTACTTGCTACCTATTCTCAAACTACACCCACATTTGAACACCAAAATGTAAAATGGCAATCCTTTTCCGTCGCTGATGGGCAACTCCTCGAAATACCAGAAGTACTCGACGGACTTGTTTATTGCCCCGGCACCATATCCTTGAAGCCCTTTAACCGCTTTAGTGCACAAGATTTCCTTGCAGATTACCAACTTCAAGTTATTGGCGCTACCCAAACCATTCAAACTGCGCTGCCTGCCCTGAAGAAAAGTGCCCAAGCGTCGGTGGTCCTCTTTTCAACAGTTGCTGTACAGCAGGGCCTTCCATTTCATTCCTTGGTGTCTGCATCCAAAGGCGCACTAGAAGGCCTCACACGCGCGCTGGCTGCAGAATTTGCGCCAAAAATAAGAGTAAACGCCATTGCACCGTCTCTGACCAACACCCCGCTTGCAGAAAACTTATTGAATTCAGATGCCAAACGCGAAGCCAATGCAGCACGCCATCCGTTAAAAAGATTTGGTGAACCCACAGACATTGCAAATATGGCAGCTTTCTTACTCAGTGATGAAGCATCCTGGCTGAGTGGGCAAATTCTCCATGTCGATGGCGGAATATCTACTTTGCGCGTATGATACCACTGCGTACGCTAGCTGAAATCGAGGCGCAAATTGATGCCTTTGATCCTATTCGATACGGTAAAACCAGAAATTACCTTAACGGCGGTGTCAGCTATCTCTCTCCCTACCTTTCCAGAGGCGTACTGAGTATAAGAGCAGTATATGAACAGCTCAAAAAACGCGGTTTTAGCCTCTATGAAATGGAATCTTTTACAATGGAACTCTGTTGGCGTGAACACGCCCAACGCGTTTGGCAGCACCATAATCCGCAAATAGAACTTAGAACTGATCAATACTGGTTTGAAAACGATTCTCAACTACCCATTGAAGTCGTTGAAGCCCGAACAGGAATTGAGGCAATTGATACCGCATTAATCAAGCTCAAAGAAACCGGTTACATGCACAACCACATGCGGATGTACCTCGCTGCGCTTGTGCTCAACCACTATGGGTGTCATTGGCGAGTAGCTGCTAAATGGCTCTTTTCCCAACTGGCAGACGCCGACCCCGCAAGCAATCATTTGAGTTGGCAGTGGGTTTGTGGTGCAAATGCACCAAAAGTGTATTTTGCCAATCAAGAAAACATCAATAAGTACAGTGGAAGTCAACAGCGCGATACCTTTCTAGATACCACTTACGAAAAACTACCTCAGCTTCAAATTGCTTGTGATTGGGTGGATCCGTCGTATCCATTTATTCCCGAGCCAACTGAGCATCTTCCATTAAATACAAATTTACCTACTTGTATTTACACGCCTTACCACCTCGATCCTAAATGGCGTGCGCAGCCAGAAGCAAACCGCATCTTATTCTGGGACCTCGCCCATTGGCAAGACTACCCGTTTACTGAGAAAAATTACACTTGGATCAACGATTTAGCCAAACTAAATATCCCTCGTATTCAAATTTACGTCGGTCATTGGGAAAACTTAGCTGCCGAGCTCAACCTCCAACAAACCTTTACCAAAGAACACCCGCTTACAGAAGCCTATCCCATCCCAAAGGACCCGCGGGAATGGCTATTCCCGGGTTTTGAACACCAACCCGGATCCTTTTTTGGTTTCTGGAAAAAAGTTCAAAAACACCTCAAAAATGAAAAATGAACTGGGTATTGTTTGGTTTAAGCGAGACCTTCGGCTGCAAGACCACGCACCATTAGCCGCTGCTCAAAACAGTTCGCTTCCGCTGCTCTACCTCTATATTTTAGAACCTGAAGAATTTGAAGCACCAGAAAACAGCCTACGCCACTGGCAATTTCAATGGCAGTCTATAGTTCAAATCAATGCCGAATTGGCGAAATATGACCAAAAAATCTCAATTTGTTTTGGCTCAGCCTTCGCTATTTTTCAAGCGCTTTTGCAAGAATACGATATCAAACAGGTTTGGAGTTATCAGGAATCCGGCACGCCACGCACCTTCTTGCGGGATAAGACTTTAAAAAAACACTTTGCTCAAAATGCCATCAATTGGCAAGAATTCCAACGCGACGGCATTATCCGCGGACTCAAGAACCGCAAAAACTGGGACCGATCTTGGTTTGCCTATGTCAATAGCCCCGTTATCGAAAACCAATTTAAATTCGGCGGAAATGTGCAATGGGAAAATACATTTAAAGTACCAGAGCAACTTGTTCAACAACTCAAAGTATACCCAAATTACTATCAAAAAGCTGGGCCTTTATATGCAGAAAAATACCTATCGAGTTTTTTAAATGAGCGCATCTATGCTTACCAAAAAGGAATCTCTAAACCTACTCTGAGCAGACGAACCTGCAGCCGGCTATCCCCTTTTTTGGCATGGGGAAATTTATCTATTCGCCAGGTGGTGCGTGCCACTTCAGCGCATATGAACAAAAATCCTCAGTACAAACATCATTTCGAGGCCTTTTTAACCAGACTGCATTGGCATTGTCATTTTATTCAGAAGTTCGAAACCGATTGCACCTATGCCACCACTTGTATCAATAAAGCCTATGAAAATGCACCGTATCCCAAAAACGAATCCTTTTTAGAGGCTTGGAAATCAGGTCAAACGGGTTTTCCTTTGGTCGATGCGAACATGCGCTGTTTGGCACAAACGGGCTGGATCAATTTTAGAATGAGGGCACTTTTGGTTTCGTTTCTTTGCCATAACCTTCTTCAAGACTGGAAAGACGGCGTACACCATATGGCACGGTTGTTTTTAGATTTTGAACCTGGAATACATTACCCTCAATTTCAAATGCAAGCTGGTACGACTGGGGTAAATACCATACGCGTCTACAATCCCATTCACAATAGTTACAAACACGATCCGCAAGGTGTGTTTATCAGGCAATGGGTACCTGAACTTGCCAAACTCCCCGATGCTTTGATTCATGAACCATGGAAAATGACGTCATTAGAGGCCGAAACCTATGGTTTTGAACCCGGCAAAGACTATCCCCTGCCGATCATAGATCCCAAAGATTCAAGAAAAGAAGAACGCAAATTTCTGTGGGATATTCGCAAAAGTGCGCAAGCAAAGCGCGAAGGCCAAAAAATCATTGAAACGTTGGTTAGGCCGTCAGAGCCGCGACAAAAACCAAAAACAAAGCAAGCCCAAACCAAGAGAAAACAAAATATTGAGCCCAACAATGGCCAATTGCCCCTGTTGTAGGAGTTGGTAGTTTTCAAATGAAAACGTGCTGAAAGTTGATAAGCCCCCACAGATACCAACAATAATAAATGGTTGAAGCGAAAGCCACTTTTCGGATTCTTTGAATTGGGTCACAACAATTGCTAAAATGAGGGTTGCAATAATGTTACTTAGCAAGGTAGCCCAAGGAAAGCCTGTAGCTTGAAAAGGAAATTGTTTGGCGACAAAAAAACGCAGCACACTGCCAATACCGCCGCCTATAAAAACATAAAGTATGCTTGTTAGTCCCATTTATCGAGCAATTTAGCAAAAATATGCTTCTGAAATAACCAACCTAGAATGAGACCCAAAACTGCGCCACAAATGATGTCTGACGGGAAATGTACACCCAAATAAACACGGCTGTAGGATACTAGTAAAACATAGCATCCCAAACCGTAAACAACAAAAGGATATTTTTTGAGGTACGGAAAGGTAAACGCAAACAGCGCCGCTAAATTGGCTGCATGTGAGGAAACAAAACCAAACTGACCACCCAAATACGGATAGCCCGGTGCAATCATGTAATAATGCAAGTAATCCTGAAGTATAGGGTCATGTGATGGACGCAAGCGTTCAAAATAATCTTTAAAAACTTGTGTTGAGATGACATCGGTTAAGGATACGACCACCAATGCCAGCAGAAAAAGGATACTTGTTTTCTTCCAAGAAAATTGACGTTTGAATACCAAAATAAGGAGCACGGCCAGCGGTAAGTTGATCCATTTGGAGGAGAGCACCCACATACATTGATCCAGCCACGGCGCATTGAAATGATTGATCCGCAAGAGTAAGCCACGATCGATGCGAAGTAAAAAATCAATCATGGTTGAGGTGCTTCCAGATCAGGTCCTTGAGTTCTGTTAAGCCTTGTTGGGCAACAGATGAAATGAATAAATGTGGAATTCTTGGCAGGTCTTTGGCAATAGCCGCTTTGAGTTCGTCGTCGAGCATATCTGCCTTGGTAATCGCCAATAAACGCTCTTTATGGAGCAATTCAGGATTGTATTGCTTGAGCTCGTTTAAGAGGATATTATATTCCTTTTGGATATCATCTGCATCGGCAGGGATCATGAACAATAACAAGGAGTTGCGTTCGATGTGACGCAAAAAGCGCAGCCCTAATCCTTTACCTGCATGCGCTCCTTCTATGATTCCAGGAATATCGGCCATAACGAAGGAACGATAATCTCGGTAAGAGACAATTCCTAAATTGGGTCTTAGGGTGGTAAATGGATAGTCCCCGATTTCGGGCTTGGCTGCAGAGAGCACAGAAAGCAACGTACTTTTGCCCGCATTCGGAAAACCTACCAAACCAACGTCAGCTAAAATTTTGAGTTCAAGTATTTTCCAACCCTCGAGTCCCTCTTCGCCAGGCTGAGCATAGCGCGGCGTTTGATTGGTCGGGGACTTAAAATTGTTGTTGCCCAAACCGCCTCGGCCGCCTCTTTGAATAATGCGCTCTTCTCCTTCTTCGGTGATTTCAAAAAGGACCTCACCGGTTTCACCGTCTTTGGCAAGCGTGCCGAGCGGTACGTCTATGTAAACGTCCTCTCCTTGGGCACCTGTTTTGAGATTACCCGCACCATGTGCGCCATGACCAGCTTTGATGTGCTTTTTGAACTTGAGATGCAAAAGCGTCCAAAGTTGTTTGTTGCCACGTAAAATGATGTGCCCACCCCGACCGCCGTCGCCGCCATCTGGACCTCCTTTTGGGATGTATTTTTCTCTACGAAAATGCGTAGAACCACCACCTCCATTACCTGAAGTACAATGGATTTTTACGTAATCAACAAAGTTATCTGAAGCCATTTAAGCGTTTTGATCAATGGCAGTAAAAAGTCTTGAAGTGATGTCGTCGATGCTACCAATGCCATCGATGGCAACAAATTTATGTTGGGCCTGGTAAAAGGCTTTAACGGGTGCGGTTTCTTGATTGTAAACTGAAATACGCTTCTCAATGACAGCTGGGTCTGCGTCGTCAGGGCGTCCAGAAACTTCTGCGCGTTTGAGTAAGCGTGTTTTGAGTTCATTTTCTTCGACTTCCAAAGCAAGCATCAGGCTGATTTCGGTTTGTAGGCTAGCCAAAAATTCATCCAACGCTAGGGCCTGGGCATTTGTCCTCGGAAAGCCATCAAAAATAAAGCCTTTTGGAGCATCGTGCTTGACAACCTCAGAGCGCAACATATCGATGGTTACTTCATCAGGAACCAATTGACCAGCGTCCATGTAACTCTTGGCTAGTTTACCGAGAGCGGTTTCGCCTTTAATATTGGCGCGAAAAACATCGCCAGTTGAAAGATGCACAAGACCATATTTTTCGATGAGTCTTTCGGATTGGGTTCCTTTACCTGCTCCTGGAGGGCCAAAAAGTACAATATTTAACATAACTATTGAATTAATTGATAAACTGCTGGAAGTTCGCGACCACGTTCTTTGTAGTCTAGGCCATAACCTACCACAAAGCGGTCTTCAATTTCAAAACCGACAAATTGGGGTTGGTGCTTTCCTTTATAAGAAGAGGGTTTCATTAACAGCGTGCAAATTGCGATGGATGCAGGTTGCTCGGACTGCAATAAGGTGAAGATTTTATCCATGGTGACACCCGTATCTAGGATGTCTTCAATTACAATCACATGTCTGTTTTGCAGCCGTGTTTGCAAACCGATGAGCTCATCTACCCTGCCGGTTGATTGCGTACCCACGTATGAACTTACCTTGACAAAACTAAGTTCTGGCTTGCATTGCAAGCTTTTAAAGAGATCTGATGCAAACATGAATGCACCGTTGAGGACCGCAAGAAACACAGGATCTTTGCCTGCGTATTGGGCATCTAGTTGTAGTGCAATTTCTTTAATGCGCGATTGAATGGTTGATTGCGATAAAAAAGGCGCAAAAGAAAGATCGTGTATGTGAACCACAGCATTCATTGTCGTGCAAAGGTACAATTTTAAACGTATCTTTGCGTCATGACAAAAACATGGTACGGTAAGCAATTACAAATCGGCGTGCTTGGCGGAGGTCAGTTGGGTCGCATGCTCATACAGGCTGCAAATAGCCTGGATATACAACTCCATATGCTCGATCCAGATCCAGATGCGCCATGTGCGCAAATTGCCTACAGCTTTCAAGTAGGTTCACTGACCGATTACCAGACCGTCATGAACTTCGGGCAAAATAAAGACTTGCTCACTGTGGAGATCGAAAATGTCAATACCGAAGCCCTCAAGGCGCTTGAACAACAAGGCGTCAAAGTCTTTCCTCAGCCACATATTTTAGAACTGATCCGTGATAAAGGTTTACAAAAACAGTTCTACATCGATCACAAAATCCCAACCGCTCCTTTTGTTTTTTACAAAACACCCCAAGATGACCTTCCGTTTGAATTTCCTGTTGTTCACAAACTCAGAACCGGCGGCTACGATGGCAAAGGTGTGCAAATCATCCAGCATCTTTCTGAACTTCAATCGAGTTTTCAAGAACCATCTATCATTGAAGCGTGTATCCCATTTGAAAAAGAACTCTCAGTTATTGTTGCCCGCAACCAAGACCGCCAGACCAATTGCTTCCCTTTAGTAGAATGCGAATTCAACCCAGAAGCGAATTTGGTAGAATTTTTATTTTCTCCAGCTGCCGTTTCTCCTGAAATTGAGAAACAAGCACAAGCCATTGCAATAGACATCATCGAAAAACTCGATATGGTAGGTTTGCTGGCTGTTGAGTTCTTTTTAACGAAGGAAGGGGAATTGTTGGTCAATGAAATTGCACCGCGTCCACACAACAGCGGACATCACACCATCGAAATTGCACGTTGTTCGCAATTTGAACAACACTTGCGGGCTATTTTAAATCTTCCGCTAGCAAATACCGAATTGCACAGTGCCGGCGCAATGCTCAACCTCATCGGCGAAAAAGGACACACCGGATCCGTTTATTATGAAGGGCTCAAAGAAATACTTAAATTACCGGGCGTTCATCCGCATCTCTATGGAAAAAGCCAAACCAAACCCTTCCGCAAAATGGGCCATGTCACCATCAGTGCTGCGCACATGCAAGAAGTAAGAAGACTTGCTCAAATAGTAAAAGAAACAATTAGGGTTGTCTCCAAATAAAAGATGGTTCTCAAGTAGAAGTTACTTGATAATCAATTTCTTTTGGATACGTTGACCATTCATTTGCATTTCAACGACGTAAAGACCCGGTGCAAAATGTGTTGTATTGATACCCATCTCAAAATCGCCTTGCAAGCTGCCAAACTGTCGCGCCTGAAGAATTCCCCCTTTTGCATCTAGAATACGTACACTGACCTGCGCATCAGTTGGGATGTGAAGGCTAATATTGGTAAAATCTGTGGCTGGGTTTGGCGCTACGGTCAACATTTGCTCTAGGTTTACCGCTGAAATGCTTTCTTGCAAACCAACATAACCGTTCTGAACAGCCTGATTGATGGTCGTATATCCTGCGTTGTCAATCTTGCCTTGTGGATCAATGAGCATGCCTACAATGTGCATTTGGGTTTCATCCCAGGTGCTTGGCAAGGTAAAAGTAAAAGTGGCGATGTAGTTGTCACCTACCGCTGTTGTGGAAGCAATAATTCCAGTTTGCCCATCAAAACCAGGAGCAATTGCACGCGCAACGTGGTCGTAAACCATCTGAGCGGCAGGAACAGGATTGGGCAAACTTTCGAAGCCACCCATTGCGCCATTATTACCACCTGCGTAGGCATTAGATTGATTGTAACCGTTACCAGATCCGGTAACGCCGTCTTCGGTAAGCACGCAAGCTACTTTGTATGAACCAGTTGTGGCTTGCATCATTTCTGTACTCACAGAAACATTAAGTGTGCGGGTAACTGGATCCCAAGTGGCACCGTTGGTCAAAACACCTTTTGGTGCGGTCTGCAAACGTGTAAAAAAGTCTGAGCTCATCTGAGAAGGATCGACATCGCCGAGTCGGTCAACAAGTGCGCTAGGATAACCGCCAATGAGCGTACCTATTCCTGCGTCGTAGTCTGCAACAACCATTGGGTCACCGTTGTGCACAGCAATGCCGGCCCAAAATCCATCGTATTCAGCAGCAAATAAGTCCATAAATACGGCACCACGCGGACACCACTGACACCATGTACCCGTCGCTTCTTCGCCAACAACAATTTTGCCGGCAGCAGGCACAACTGGGTCTACAGCTTGTGTTAGGCTATTGTCATTGGCGTTGTCGTCGTTGCCTCCATTGATATTCGAAATAGTCACAACGGCATTATTGAGACCTGCAGCTAAACTGAGTGCAGGAATACTTACAGTATAACTTGCAATACTTGCTACGTTCACACCGGTGATATTTTGGGTATAATTTTGACCGTTGTAATTTAAGTTCACATCAAAAGAAGTGAGTGCGTTCTGACCCGCATTGAGAATCGAAACACTTGGGCTTACGTTTTGACTTGCAATGTTTCCGCCCATGTCTAGAGAAGCAACCATGGCATTGAGCGCTGGAAGCGTGTACGGGGCGTGGTCAAAACTGACGTTATCCATAAAAAACTGGTTATTTTGCAAAGGAAAGAAGTCAGCTGAGGCAACCGTATTGATGCCGTTCACCCAAGTGCCCACTAATTGATTATCTACATAAGCTTTCCAAACGTGCAAAGTGAGATTTGCTTCAATTTTGAGATTAAACCACGTCGCCTGCGGATACGTCGACAAGCACAAATTTGGCGTTTGTCCATCGTCGATGGCTAATTCACCTGCATCCATGTGCACATTTAGCGCCCATAAATTACCGATCGTAGTTGCACCTTGAATATTGTAGTACGCGCCTTTGTTATTGTTGACGTAAAAATCAGCACTTAGGGTAAAAATGCCTGAATTGTACAATTGTCCGAAAGTAAGAACGACATCTTGTGGCCCACCGTTGGCAGATGTCGATGAAAAATAGACCGAATGAGGTGCGCTTGCCGCTTGGTTATTGGTAGTTGCTACATCTTCGGCGCCTCCCTGAGCCCCAGACCATGTGGTCCAATTGCTGGATTGAGGGCCGATAAAAGAACCCAAGGCATAGTTGTCAAAATTATCTGTAAAGAGTTGGGCAGAAACCAACTGGGTACTGAGAAGACCCGCAATTAAAAAGAAGCTTTTTTTCATAGTTTTGGCTTATTTGAGAGCCAAAAGTTAGCTAAATGCCAACAATAAAACTAATTTATGACTTCTTTTTACCTAAATAACGCAATACTTCGGCTGCACCTAATAGGCCAAATAACGCTGGCATATAGCTCACGGTTCCATAAAAACTCTTCTTAAAACGTGTGCCATCAGTCATTTTCAGCGAATGCGGTTGTTGGATTTCAGTAGAAAACACCACTTTAACACCCCGATAAGATGCATTTTTGCGCTTCATGCGTTTTTTAATATGCGCACCCAACTTACAACCCGAAAGTTGTTCCATATTGCCCACTTTGACCTGAGTCGGGTCGGTTTTCCCGCCTGCACCCATGTGGGAAATGATTTTTATCTTTAAGCGCTTGCAAGCCAAAATCCATTCTAGCTTTGGTGTGACGGAGTCAATACAATCCATCACATAACTGGGCCTGTCGGTTTCTAGGATTTCCCAAACGCGCTCAGGCAATACAAATTCTTCAATCACTGTTAGTTGGCAATCAGGATTAATTTCTTTGATGCGGGCACCAAGAACAAGCGCTTTATTTTTCCCTAGAGTTGAATCGAGTGCGGTCAGCTGACGGTTTTTATTAGAGGCATCAAATGCATCGCCGTCAATAATGGTCATACGGCCTACCCCAGCCCTGGCAATGAACTCTGCAGCATAAGAACCGATACCGCCCAAACCGACAATCAGGACATGCGCGTCTTTGAGTTGTTGCATGCTTTGCGGGCTCAATAAAAGTTCAGTACGTTCTAACCAGTTTGTCATTTTCGTTTTTTTTCGGGCCAAAATTAGTATATTCGGCAGGTAAACTAAAATTGAATTATGGAAAATACTCAAAAGAACGGCCACCCAACTGGTCTTTGGTATCTATTTGGTACCGAAATGTGGGAAAGATTCGGTTACTACCTTATGCTCGGGATTTTTTCTCTTTACATGATCGACGGTTGGAACAATGGCGGAATGGGTTTTGATGCCCAAAAGAAATCGGACATTTACGGCACCTATCTCGGACTCGTTTACCTCACTCCATTTATTGGGGGTCTATTAGCCGACCGCATTTTAGGTTATCGACGTTCCATTATTATCGGCGGACTCATGATGTCTGCAGGTTATTTTGCACTGTCATTACACAGTGAAACTTCGTTCTATATTGCGTTGTTACTCATCATTCTGGGCAACGGTTTTTTCAAACCAAATATTTCCACCCTTGTTGGAAACCTCTATTCTTCAGAAGAGCTAAAAGATAAAAAAGATGCCGGTTATAATATCTTTTACATGGGTATCAATATTGGCGCCTTCATTTGCAACTTCGTTGCGGCTTACATGCGCATTAACTATGGATGGGGTCATGCTTTTGCAGCGGCTGGAGTCGGAATGCTCATTGGCGTAGGTGTCTTTTTACTCGGTACCAAGCACATCAAGCACGTCGATGTAGTAAAGCCAGTTCAAGATTCAGACATGCCTACACTTAAAATTCTATCCTACACTGTCCTTCCTATGTTTGCTTTCGGCATTCTTGGATACATGTTGCCAGGTAATTTCTTGGGCTCAGATACGAACGACGCGTTTATTATTGGTTGTTTGCCTGTCATTGCTTTCTTCATTTATTTAGCCTTCACAGGTGATGCAAAAGAAAGTCGTGCCATCAAAGCCTTGCTTGCTGTATTTGCATGTGTCATTTTATTCTTTGCTATTTTTCATCAAAACGGTGATGCACTTACGGTTTGGGCTGAAGATCACACCGACCGTGAAATGAGCGCTGGTGTAGCAAAAGTTGCAGACAATTTAGGAATGGCGCAAATTGTAGTGAATAACAAAATCGTGAGTTCTTCAGACGCCGATTTCAAAAATACCATCGATTCGCTTCGCGGTGTGGAAGAAAAAATGCCTGCGGTAACGAAAAAAGAACTCAAAGCAAAATCTGAATTCTCTGCAAATATTTCTCAGTTAGAAAAGTCGCGTAAGTATTTTGAAACACTACCCGCGGATCAAATTCCTGCAGATGGTAAGGACCTCAAACTCTACTCAACCGAGCTTTACCAATCTATGAATCCTTTCTGGGTGGTAGTTTTAACTCCTGTAGTGGTCGGCTTCTTTGGCTGGATGCGTCGCCGCAAGCGCGAGCCATCTACACCAACTAAAATTGCAATTGGCTTGGTCATTACCGCACTATCTGCATTGGTTATGGTTGGTGCCGTATTCGCTACCAACGGCATGTCGCTTAAAGCGGGCTCTATGTGGTTATTTGCTTCATACGGGGTCATTACCGTCGGTGAACTCTGCTTGTCGCCTATGGGACTCTCGTTGGTTTCTAAGCTTTCGCCACCGCGTATCACCGCACTTATGATGGGTGGTTATTTCTTGGCTATTTCAGTTGGAAACAAACTTTCTGGAATGCTTTCTAGCCTTTGGGAAAAATTCCCACAAAAAGAAAATTTCTTCTACTTGAACTTTGGTTTGGTATTAGCCGCTGCAATCATTCTTATCTTGATGCTCAAATGGCTCAACAGCGTCATGCGAGAAAACAACGTTCAATAAGCATTTTTAATAGAATGAAGCAAAGGCCCCAATTGGGGCCTTTTTTTATTATCTTCACTCCATGAATACATTAGAATCCATCCAAGACTTCAAAGGCACCTATCCAAAACAATTATGGAGCCTCTTTTTCACAGAAATGTGGGAGCGTTTTTGCTTCTATGGCAACCGTGGAATGCTCATGATTTTCATGACAGACATTTTATTATTCAAAGAAGCAGACGCCAATTTAAAATATGGCGCCATCCAAGCCTTTGTCTATGCCTTTACTTTCATTGGAGGGCTTTTTGCCGACAAAATTTTAGGCTTTCAAAAGTCATTGCTCTGGGGTGGTGCTCTAATGATTCTTGGTAGCACTATACTAGGTATCGATGCTGCTAGTAACTTCTTTTATGGTATTTGCCTAATTATTGTTGGGACCGGATTTTTCAAACCAAATATTTCAACTATGGTTGGCGAACTCTATAAGCCAGATGATGTACGCCGCGACGCTGGATTTAGTCTTTTTTATGCCGGAATTAATATCGGGGCTTTATTAGGTGGTGGCGTTTGTGTGTATGTCGGAAAACAATACAGTTGGAATCTTGCCTTTTTGTTATCAGGTATTTTCATGGCGATTGGACTGCTCAATTTTGTATTGACGAGAAAAAATCTTGGCCCAATTGGTTTGGCGCCAAAAGTTGCAGTGCCTGCCAATTTGAAACGCAACCAATATTTAGTATATGGCGGCACCCTTTTGTCTCTGCCGCTTGTTTACATCATGATTAAGAACACCGCTTACACGGATATCTTCATGTATATCATTGGCCCACTCACACTGCTTTTTCTGCTTTTTGAAATGAAAAAGCTCAATAAGGCACAAATCAAGCAATTGTTTGCGGCCGTGATTTTCATCTTCCTTAGCATCGTATTCTGGGCCTTCTTTGAGCAAAGTGGCGGTTCATTAAGTTTGGTGGCCCGTGACCTACTTAGCAATGAACTCGGCCCACTTAAAATTGATCCAAATGTCGTCAACAATAGTGCAAATTCACTTTTTGTCATCCTACTCAGTATCGGAATTGGCGGGCTTTGGATTTGGCTACAAAAACGAAACCTCGAACCCAACTACTATCAAAAGTTTGGCTTTGCCTTTTTGTTTTTGGGCTTGGCATTCTATCTTTTTTATTCGCTTCGTTTTTATTTAAATGCCGAAGAAATGGCTTCTTTGTGGGTTTTTACCCTTGCCTATCTTGTTATTTCTGTTGGTGAATTATTTTTATCACCGATTGGTCTCTCGCTCATGACTAAATTGTCTCCGAAACACTTGTGGGGCATCATGATGGGCATGTGGTTCTTGGCCTCGGCCTACGGTCAGTATTTTGCTGGGATTTTGGGTGCCGGAATGGCAAATCCTGACGCACATGCCAGTCTCGCAACAAGGTTAGACGGCTATACCCAAGGCTATCTTCAGCTAGCCATTTATGCATTTATCACCGGAGGAGTGGTCATTTTCGCTTCGCGCTGGCTCAAAGGCCTCATGGAGGCTGAATCGGAACCAGAAGCCTAACCCAACCGCTTCTGTACCAACCCTGCTACTTTCTGATAAAAATGCTGGGGTTGGTAGGTACGCCACTCGATGTCTTCGAGTTCGCCGCCCATGACAAAATAGTGGTCAATACCGACTTGTTCGAATTCCCTGACCACATGGTCGTGGAAATTCACCATAGCGATCCAGCCGTCTTCGACGTCATCAAACCATTCTTCGTAGTAGCAGTCGTCGGAATGATGAAAATTGAGCACATTTTCACCAATCAAAATGAACGCATTGATGCCATTTTCGATCAAGACATCAATGACATCTCGTTTTAATATCATGATGTCGTTCTCGATGGCGTCATTCCACTCGCCGATGAGTTCAATAATGGCAAAGCGTTCGTCGTAGTCAGCGTAAATGACTTTCAAAAAAAGTGTCGGAGAGCCAAATTCATCCCACTGCGGATGTATGTAAAAATTATAAACGTGGTTGCTAAAGGCAAACTCGCTGTACTCACGGCCGTAAAATGGCGAATGAGGATCTTCAGAGGCGATATAATAACCGCGCCAGTTGTAAAACGGCTCAACGAAATGCATGCCGCAAAATTACGAGGATTCTCTTAACTTTGCGCCGTGGGAAAAGATAAGTTAAAGCGCTTTGCCGCCATTAAAACATTTGCAAATGTATTTGAGCCAGTAATGGGCGAACCATTTGCGCCAAAAGGAAATTGGAACACTTCTGTATTCAAAAACAACAACCCAATTATTTTAGAGTTGGGCTGCGGAAAAGGCGAATATGCAGTTGGCATGGGAAGACATTTTCCCGATAAAAATTTCATTGGCGTCGACCTCAAAGGCAACCGCATTTATATTGGTGCCAAAGAGGCACTCGAAACCAATTTGACGAATGTGGCTTTTTTGCGCACACGCATCGATTTTATTCTCGATTATTTTGCAGAAGGTGAAGTCGACGAAATCTGGCTTACTTTCTCAGATCCACAACCGCAAAAAGCCCGCAAGCGGCTTTCTTCCCCGATTTTTACGGCGCGCTACAAAAAGATCCTTAAGCCAGGCGGTATCATTCACATGAAGACCGATTCAGATGTGCTCTTTGATTACACTTTAGAGCAAATTCAAGAGCACGGCCACCAAATGCTAGAATGTTATCCTGATTTGTACGCCAACTTACCTGCTGACCTTGACGCCCAGACCAAAGAGATTTTTCATATCAAAACTTACTATGAAGAATTTTTTAGCAAAAGAGGCCATATCATCAAGTATTGTAAATTCAGATTGGCGCAGTAAACACTGCCAGATTCAACGAATTAACGTATAGTTGGCATAATTGGTATCGATGCCAATGCGCTTGAGTAGGTTTTTGATGCGGTTTTTCAGGGTGCGCTTGCTTCTGCTGATATCGGTTTGGAATACCCAATTGCGCGCAGCAATACGCGCAGCAATCCATTGTGGATGTGTGCCTTCAAAACGCCCTAGTTCGTGGATGTGGTCTTCGTAATCAAAGTGCTCAGCGACCTTAATGTTTTTTTCTAACCAAGCGTCGTCGTGCCAGAGTCTATGGAAACTTTCTTGTTTGCGCTGCATAGCCGCCGGATCTTTGACCCAACCGTAATGAAAGACGCGCGCACCACTCGGTGCTACTTTTAGTTTTTGATCAGGTGCTTTTCGAAAGCCTTGGGCGTCTCGAAATGAGTAAATACCCCTACCTGGCTTGATGATTCGAATTTCCTTTTTGTACCAATTATTGGACACACCAATAAAATCGTAAGAACCATAAAAGTGCAGGTAATCGAAAAGCAAACCGTCGACGTCTTTGTCTTGGGCATAAGTTTGCATGGCTTGCAATAGAGCCGGGTGGTCGTCTTGGTGCAATACTTCGTCGCCTTGAATGTAAATAGCCCAGTCTGCGTGTGGGTCTATGGCAGCAAGCGCTTTGTCGGTTTCTACCGCGAGTACGCGGCCATTTTGACGCAGGGTGTCGTCCCAAATGGTTTGAATTATTTTGACTTTTGGATCAATATTTTGGATAAGCGCCAAGGTGTCGTCGTCGGAGTTACCAACCGCGACCACAACTTCATCGCAAAGCGGCAATATTGATTGAATGGAAGCCACCACCGGGTAATCGAGTAGAATGGCATTTCGAATAAAAGTAAAGCCGCTGACTTTCAAGCTTACTTATCTAGAACTTTTGGAATTCGGAAATAGTCAGAGTCTTTTTTGGGCGCGTTGCGCAGCGCCTCTTCATGGGTAATGTCTTGGTGAACAACGTCCTCGCGGAGCCTGTTCACTTCTTCAGACATAAAAATGAGGGGCTCAACGCCGGTGGTGTCGAGTTCAGATAATTTATCGACAAAGGCGATCATGCGCTCTAGATCTTGGCGAATGGCATCTTTTTGGGCTCCTTCAAACGAAAGTTTAGAGAGGTGAGCGAGGTGATCGATGAGTGCTTCGTTGATTTCCATGACGTAAAATTACAAATTTTTGAAGAGTTGCGGGTGCGCTGTACGCAAGGGTTGCTCGATGAGTTGAAAACACTTGTTGCTGAGTTCGTCTGTGCTTGTGGCCGCGACTTCTTCGGCGGAGATATAGGGATGAATATACACTTCTACTACCCCAGGATGAGCGGGGCCAAGCCATTGGGTCGGATCTGAAAATAAATGAAAGTTCTGCGTAAAGGTGAGCGGCAAAATGGGTGCGTTAAGGTTTTTGGCCAAGCGAAAAGCCCCATTTTTGAAAGGCAACATTTGCGGAATGTTTTCTTCTGGAATGGTTCCTTCTGGAAAAATAACGATAGACCAGCCCTCTTGCATGGCTTTTTGAGCCTGTACCAATGCTTGCCCGGCTTTTGATTTATCTTTGCGGTAAACAGGGATATTGAGTGCCTTAAAATAGGTGCGCACGATGGGATATTTGAGAATTTCTGCCTTGCCTAAGAAGGCAAATGGTTGTTGCGGCAAAATGGAATGTAATAAAAAGATATCTAAGTAAGAGCTGTGATTGGAGATGATGATAAAAGGTGCTTTGGGCAAGGCAGAACGGAGTTTGAAACGCACCGGATAGAAACAAAAAATGCGGATCATCCAGCTCCAGATGATAAAAATCTTGAAGCCTAGTTTGCGCCAGGCCTGCTTGAGTTGCAAAATCCAGAAGAACGGATAAAACAACAATGCAAAAACAAAAAACACCACCGCAATGTAGAGCTTGTAGGTTAATCCAAAAAGACCTTTGATTTTTTGCATAGTGTAAAGTTAACAATAACACTGCAGCATTTGCGAGCCAAAAACGCGTCAAAATGACTAATTTTGAACAAAATTGAACGCATGTCACGCATTTTAACCGGAATTCAAAGTACAGGTACACCACATCTAGGCAATATTCTCGGCGCCATCTTACCAGCTATTCGTTTGGCACAAGACCCCGCAAATGAGTCCTTTTTGTTTATTGCCGACATGCACAGCCTTACCCAAATTAAAGACGGGGCTACACTCAAACAAAACACCTATGCCACTGCCGCTACTTGGTTGGCCTTTGGTCTGGATCCGCAAAAAACTGTTTTTTACCGCCAGTCTGATATTCCAGAAGTAACCGAACTAACTTGGTACTTGCTATGCCAATATCCATATCAAAGACTCACATTGGCACATTCTTTTAAAGATAAAGCTGACCGCCTAGACGACGTCAATGGTGGCTTGTTTACCTACCCTATTTTAATGGCTGCCGATATCTTGCTTTACGATGCACAAATTGTGCCTGTCGGCAAGGACCAAAAACAACACATCGAGATGGCAAGAGATGTTGCCAACCGTTTCAACCTAGCATTTGGTGAAACATTTGTGTTACCCGAAGAACAAATACAGGCAGACACCATGCTCATACCCGGCACCGACGGCGAAAAAATGAGCAAGTCCCGCAACAACTATATTGATATTTTCTTGCCTGAAAAGCAGTTGCGCAAGCAAATCATGTCAATTGTATCGGATAGTACACCACTCGAGGAACCAAAAAACCCCGAAACTTGCCACACTTTTGCGCTTTATCAATTACTTGCCTCGTCCGAACAAACGGCTCAAATGCGGGCCAATTATGCAGGTGGTAACTATGGCTATGGGCATGCAAAGCAAGCGCTGTACGAGCTCATTTTAGAAAAATTTGCCACCGAACGTGCCAAATTCGAGCATCTTATGGCCAACCCGACTGAAATTGACGCTGCACTTTCAATAGGCGCTCAAAAAGCAAAAGCGGTAGCGCAAGAGGTACTCAAACGCGCTCGTCAGAAAGTAGGATATACCATTTAAGGCTGTGGGTTTTCTACGGCTTTGTGCTGAAAACTCACCCCTAGTTTAAACCAACGCCCGGGCATTTGTACAAAACCAGCCTCTACGTACTGCGTATTGGTGAGGTTGTTGGCTTCTACAAAAAACGAAAAACGCCTCAATACCGGCAGCAATAATTTGGCATCCAACACCTGATAAAGCGGTTGTTCAATGCGTTGCACCATACGATACGCCAAATTAAGTTGCACTTTTTCACTTAAATCGAGCAGCACTTGGGCATTGAACTGATGGCGCATGCTCGTAATGGCATATCGTGATTCTTGCTCACTGGTAAAATTGTGCTGGGCTGTGATGTATGTATAATTCAAATTGAATTTATTCAGGCCCCACGTTCCACTTTTTTTGATGTTCATTTGAAAACTCGCCTCTGCGCCTGCAAAGGCTACATTGGCTATATTCACAGGCATCCAAGGGTTTGGATTCGGTGAAATCAAAGAACTTGCTCTGACCCAATCGATCATGTTGGTGTGTTGGCGATAGAACAATGCGGCCTCGGCTTTTACGTAGTACCATTTGCTGTTGTACTGATTGGGATTGTAACGAAATCCTAGCTCGGCAGCATGTGAAAACTCTGGTTGCAAATATGGATTGCCCACATTCGACGGATCTGAATAATACATTTCTGTCCAACTGGGCACGCGGTTGCCACGGCTGTAGTTGGCAAATACGTAGTGCTGATAGGAAAGTGCCCTGCCAAATTGTATACTCGGCATGAGCTGCGGGAGCTGCCAGTCGTAGGTAAAAAGCAACAAACCAGCTGCATAGTTGAAAGCACCTAGATAACCCTTGGCTTGTAAAAAAGCACTTTGGTATTGGCGCTCTCGCTGACCCAAATTACTGCTATTGAGGAATTCAAAACGCTGTTCGACACCCAGTTGGAGTTGCTGACGACGCAAAGTTATATCTAGTTGAGACTCGTAACTCAATACATTGGAGATGTGTGTATTGGTGTAAAAAGCAGGATCATTTCGTTTCAATCTGAATTCATCGGCATGGCTGCGCAGCAAGACTTGTTGTTTGAAGTTAAACCATGTCGAGCCCTGCTCTCTGGGCTTGTACCAATGAAGGTTGTGTTTTATACCAGCCATGGCCATAGTGGTGCGTTCCCACTGATCTGGAAATTTATTGGTGTAAAAGCCATTGGCACCAAAATTTCGGTCGGTATAGGCGGCTATATAAGCAAGTCGGTGGCGTTGATTTAAACCTAACGCATGTGTACCTGTGTAAAAAATTTGGTGATTCTTGAAATCGGAGTTGTACCAATGCCCTGCCGACTGATCTCTTGCCACTACCAACATTTGTTGGTAGTTCTTGATTTTCATGCGCACCATTGCCTGCGCACCCAAACTATTGAAACTACCACCATAGGCCGTTGTTTTGACCTCAAAAGCATCTTGGGTATACGCACCAATGTGCACTGCTCCTGTTAAAGCACTTTGACCAAATTGAAGTACTGTTGGGCTCTTGAAAACTTGTATTTCTGAAACTGCTATTAATGGAATGGGCAAATTGGCTGCATGGTGGCCCGTTTGCGGATCCGTCATTTTGAATCCATTGATCAGAATGAGGCTTTGTTCAAAATTACCGCCCCGTATGCCGATATCGGCTTGCGTACCGCTCAAGCCACGCTGGCGCACATCTACTCCAGCAGAAAAAGACAAAGCATCGGCAATACTGCGCGCTGGAACAAGGTTCAGATGAGCCGCATTTATTTTTTCGACACTCTGCATGCGCGTCGCATAATTGCCACCATTTCGGCCAGCCAAGAGTTCAATTTGATGAACGGTCATGACCCTTGACGGGATTTTTGCCAAAACAGAATCGATGCGTATGCCGGGACTGCCTATGTGCGGATCTTGGGCAAAAGATATGGTTGAAAAGAAAAGTAAAAACAAAGAAAGATAAACTTTCGATTTATGAAATTTTGTTTTTTGATGATTCATATCGAATTGAGTAACTTGCAGTAATTTTTCCATAAAAAAACCCGCAAAAGTACACATTCTAAAAGGATCAGCGCTTGGAAATCTTGTTGCCGGTAATTTGGCGTTGTAGATTGCATTTGTGGCGGCCCACTTCAAAACCACGCAGTGCACTGTGCTTGGTGGCTCTTCCTTGCACGCGTGCCCGCCACATGCGCCAAGAACTCGGCTTCATTTCTCTGCGCATTAAGGCAATGACCTCCGCTTCTTTGAGGCCAAATTGCAGTAAGATGGCATCGAAAGGCGTGCGGTCTTCCCAAGCCATTTCAATGATGCGGTCGATATCTTGTTCGCTGAGCATACTGCGTTCCATATCCAGTAAACAACCACGGATCTATTTTGTTTTTGGTATATGAAAGGCGTTAAGAAACAAGATTTACCCACCAAGATATGCCAAACCTGTGCACGACCATTTACGTGGCGCAAGAAATGGGAAAAAAATTGGGAAGAAGTCAAGTACTGCTCTGATCGTTGTAGGTCTCAGCGCAATAAATATCGCAGTTCTGCTGTAGTTGGTAAATGATCTTGATAAGTGAATTCTAAAGTATGCTGTCCGGGCAAAAGGGTCTGAAAATTCTCTTTAAAGTGGAGCCCTTGCTGCGCTGCGTATAACCAAAGATCAACCAAAGGTTCTGTGTTTTCAATGCGTAAGCTACCCGTTTTGGCAGCTGAATCGACTCCTTGAATCTGAAAACTTATTTTTGGTGCTGGCACTTTTCTTTTATCTATAAATGTAAAGAGACGCTCGTATTGCTCGTCTAAAATCACCTTTACAAATCCTTGTTTTCCAGGAGTGAGCGCACTCAAAACTTGAACGGTATTTTGCTGAATTGGATAGGTTCGTCGTTGGGTATCTTGGAGACGGCCATTGAGGTCGTAAAACTCCATTTGAACGGTCACCAAGGTGTCTTCTGGTAGGTCACTCGATAAAACAAGGTAGGTGTGGTCTTCTTTGATCAATTCTAACACAGCAATTGGGCGGTAATCTTCTCTGACCGAATAGTGCAGTGCCTTCCAATTGAGCTGATCGTCTAGGCTTGACCACGTTGGTGCAGGCCAGCAATCATTGAGCTGCCAATAAATAGTACCCATACAGCGCGGTGCATCGGCCCGATGCCCTGCAATGGCCATACTCACCGCCTTGCGCTGGGTAAGTTGTGAGAAATAAATGAATTGTTCAAAATTTTTGTCCTTGCCGTAATAGTGTTTGGCGTGTTTTTCAATCATGCCATTGCCCACATAAGATTTCTGGTGGTTTTTCATGACCTGAGATGTCAGGCGCTGATCGACTAGCGGTGCAAATCGGTTAATTGTACTGAGCTCAGGGAAACTCTGAAAACCGTATTCGGCATTGAAACGCCCAATTTTATTGGCAAAATCAGACAACGGGTCTTTGCCGTGCCACACCCCCCAATAATGCATGGTGCCATGGTTAAAGAAGTCGTACTGACCCCAGTTACTGAGCGGAGAAGTATGCACATAAGGAATAGTATTCGCTGTAAACGAGGCAACCTGTGTGGGCAATAATTCGCGAAATAGTTTTTGATACGCGGTTTCAATCTCTTGCTGTTCCTTTTCAAACAGGCGGTACTGCACTTGAAAACCCCAATTGTGCCAAGCGACGTCTACCTCGTTATTACCATTAAAATAAACCAAAGATGGATGGGCGGCCAAGCGCGGTATTTGTTGCTTGACTTCGCTCGCGACATTTTCCAGAAAGGCAGCATCTCCAGGATACATTGCGCAGGCGAACATGAAGTCGTGCCAGACCATTATTCCGGCGCGGTCGCAAGCAGCCATGAAAGCCTCAGGAGCATACATGCCCCCGCCCCAAATGCGCGCCATATTGAAATGTGCGGCTTGCATCTGTGGAATCAAATTAACGTAGGCGCTATCTAGATCTGGGCCGGCAAACATACCGGGTGGAATGATGTTGGCGCCTTTGGCAAAAACCTTGCGTCCATTGATTTGAAAGGCAAAAGAGGTACCCCACTCGTCTTTTTCTTGAAGCAGCTCTACTTTTCGGATTCCAAATGTATATGGGTACACGAAGCGTAAATTGCCATCTTCACCATAAAAACGCAAGGTATCTTGATACAAATGCGGCGCGCCCTGCCCTGCCGGCCACCAAAGTTGGGCGTTTTCTATTGACAAATTTTGATCTAATTCAAAAAAATATAATGGGGATGAAATGGATTTTAGATTAGTTTGCTTTGTTGTATCTGAAGAAGTGGTTAATGGAATATTTCCAAAAATATTGCTCTTTACGATGAGCGAACTTTGGGTTGCTGCAATTTTGCTTTTAAGATTGATTTGCGCGCTACCTTTTTCGTTTAGAGATATAGTATTTACGACAATATGCTCTACTTGAATATCCGGAAGTACATTGATTGAAATTGGATACGCAAAACCAATTGTGTTGAGGCGAGGTGCCCAGTCCCAGCCAAATTGGTATTGTGGTTTGCGCGTTAAAGAAGCCACTTTAACTGCACCTACATCGTTGGGTGCAGGATAGGTAAAAGCTTTGTATTGATCGGAATGAGCATGGTGCTTGATGGGCGCTTCTATTTTAATTTCGATGGTGTTGTAGCCACAATTTAAATCTTTGACCTCAAGGAGAATTTGATGGTGAATAAAGAAATTTTCGGTGCTTTGCAGGTGTTTCCCGTTCAAGAAGATTTGGGCATAGGTATCGAGGTTAGGAATGTCTAAGGTGAGCGTCTTTGCATTGAAAAAGTTTTCGTTTAAGAAAAACTTTGCGCGAAAATGCCATTCGTAGTCTTCTATCCACTGATATTTGGCTTCATTTTCACCGTAAAATGGATCTGGTAATTCACCATTGTGCCAAAGCCATTCTTGAACACTTCCATTTTTGCCAAAAGGTAGCCATGATTTTTTGACGGGATGGTACACTTCCCAATCGAGGAAAACCTGAGAATTGAATTGACTCACAATGGACAAAAATAAAAGGAGAACGAAGCTACGCATCACCAATTGCGGTCAAATTTGGCATCGACAAGTGCCTCGCCTTCTGCGTTGCGCAATGCAAAATTGAAGCCTGCGTAAATAGAATAGGCACCGTAGTTGCCATTTTTATCGAGGGCAATAAAACCACATTGCAAACCCGTGAGATCTTTGTGTTTGCGAATGATGCGCATACACGCTTCTTTGCAAGCGTCAAATGGCGTGTAGCCTTGACGCATGAGTTCTACCACGGTGTGGCTGCCGGCCACACGCACAATGGCCTCGCCGAGGCCCGTAGCGGTGGCTGCCCCTACTTCATCGTCGACAAACAAACCGGCCCCGATGATCGGCGAATCGCCAATACGACCATGCATTTTGTAGGCCCAGCCACTAGTGGTGCAAGCACCCGCAAGCTGCCCTTGCGCGTCCATGGCGATCATGCCGATGGTATCGTGGTTTTCGTGGTTGATTTCGGGCTTCTTGAATAAGTCTTTGTTTTCTTTGCGCCATTTTTCGTAGTCTTTCTTGACTTCATCGATAGGCATTTTGGCTGTTGCAAAACCTTGCGCAAGGGCAAATTGGCGCGCGCCGTCGCCGACGAGCATGACGTGCTGCGTTCGCTCCATGACGGCGCGCGCCACACTAATCGGATGCGCGATGCCCTCCAAAAACGCAACCGAGCCACAACGTGCATCGCCACTCATGATACAAGCGTCGAGGGTGACGTGGCCATCGCGGTCTGGGCGGCCTCCGATGCCAACGCTGCGGTTGGTCAGGTCTGCTTCTGTCACCATGACGCCTTTTTCGACGGCATCCAACGCCGAGCCGCCTTTCTGCAAAACGGCCCAAGCGCCTTCGTTGGCAGCCAAGCCATGATTCCAGGTAGAGAGCACGATAGGGCCCTTGGCCGAGCCTTGTGCGCCTTGTGCCAAAATTTGACCGGCTTTGGTGGTTTCTACCAAACTCAGGGCGCCAACAGCTGCACCAAAACGAATAAATTGTCTTCTTTTCATGAATTAACGATTGCGGAGTTCTGCCGCCAGCCAATTTTGGAAGGCCTTGGCATTTTGTGCATGTTCGGCACCAGATGCAGTAAAATTATGCGTGCCGGAATAATCTGGCTTTGCACACATAAAAATATAGTTGTTTTGATTCGGATTGAGAACCGCCTCTACAACCCCAACTGGCGGTAAATAGATGGGGCCAGGAGGCAATCCTTGAATTTTGTAGGTATTGTAGGGGCAGTTGATATCGCGGTGTACCGCCAATAAGCGCTGAACGCCTTTGAGTTGGTCTCCCCAGCAGAATTTAAAAGTGGGGTCAGACTGTAATTTGATGCCTTGCTTGATGCGATTGAGATACAATCCTGCAATAATCGGCCATTCCTCTGAACGTTTGGACTGCTCTGAATACACAATACTGGCCAAGGTTACGGCCTCGCTGGGCGTTTTTAGGCCCACTTTTTGAAGACTGGCTTTGCGCGCGGGCGTCCAAAAATTCTTGAATTCTTGGGCCATACGATCTACAAAACCCGCAGGCGTTTGATCCCAATAGAGTTCATAGGTATTCGGAATGAACAAGGCCGGAAGCTGTTCGAGCGTGAAGCCTAAACGCGTCAGTGTTTGGCCATCTTGAAGGTGTGCAATAAAGCCTGCGCTATCCAAGTCGAGTTGCTTTTGTAATTTGCCAGCCAAATCTTGGAGCGTTCGACAATTTTCAAAACTCACCTGAACCGTTTGCTCGGCGTTTCCATTGCCATTACTATTGAGCTTAAAGCCATTCCAAATATGACGATAAGCGGTTGCTGGAGCAATAACATATTTTCCGGGCGCAATATTGCCGTCATTCATTTGTTTTTCAGTGCCGACCAATTCAAATTGTTCCTTAGATGAAATGATTCCTTTGTCAACTAACAATTGAGAAACATATTCGATGTTCAAATTGCCATCGCGATTTGAAAGGAAAATAGTCACTTCTGCGTTGTTTTTCGACTTTTGAAAAGCCGCGTAAACGTATTTTAGCTTGGGTAAAACCAAAAGCGTTACCCCAATAAAAATAATACCTGTAATTAAAATTAACTTTTGCTTTTTAGACATAATTGATAAGTGAGTTCGTCGTAATATTCATTTTTAAAGCGCAACCAATTTTTGCGCGTTCCCGCATGCGTAAAACCTGCTTTTTCAAATAGGGCAATACTCGCTGAATTATCATGGTGAATTTGACAATACAAATTGCGCAATTCGAGTATCTCAGCACAGTAAGTGGTAAAAAGCTGAAGGGCATCAGCGGCAAAACCATGGCCTTTATCGGCATCGGAAGCAATTAAAATGCCCACCGCCGCATAACCGTGCTTGAAATTCAGGTCGTAGAGATCGATGACGCCTACTGGTCGGCTTTCTGAAAGCGTTTCAATGACCAAACGCAATTGGCCCGATTTGCGGATGTCGGATTGTTGTTCGATAAGTTGATGAATATCAAACAAAGAAAAAGGCACTTCTGTGTTGGAAACTTTCCAGTTGGCAGGGTTGTTTTCCCACATAAAAATGGTGCTCGCATCGTCTTTTTCGACGGCGCGCAAAGAAACCAAACTACCCTTTAAACTCATATGTTCCGTTATAAACGTGTGCTGTAGGCCCAGTTAAGTGGACAGCGGTAAAAGATTGGTCTGGGCGCATTTGCCACTCCACCATTAATGAACCACCTTTCGTTTGAACTTGGACTTTTCCTTCTTGTATTTGCTGTAAAAGCGCATAAACCAAAGAAGCTGCCGTAACACCCGTACCACAAGAAAGGGTTTCATCTTCGACACCTCGCTCATAGGTAGCCACCCGTATGCCCTTTTCTTGAAATGCCATTAAATTGACATTGATACCTTCCAATCGAAATAAATCATTGTAACGAATACTGCGCCCAATTTCCAGCACGTGTTCATGGGTATGGTTGTCGTCGAGGAGTATATAATGAGGAGATCCGGTATGGACTACATAGGCATCTTGCAAAGATTGAATGGGTTCAACATCTGACATTTTAAGTCTGACTTCATGTTCGCACAACCAAGCTTCATGGCTGCCATCAATTGCTAAAAAGCGTGTTTGTGGACTGGTTAGCAATCCTAGTTTTCCAGCATAAGCCACTGCGCAGCGCGCACCGTTACCACAAAAAGACTGCGTTCCGTCGGCATTGAAATAAATCATTTCAAAATCGAATTCAGGGTGTTTTTGCAACAGAATAAGGCCATCAGCACCAATTCCAAATTTTCGCTGACATAATTTTTGAACCTGCGCTATTGACAAATTGTCATGCTGCCCGTTTGTGTTGTCGAGCATGATGAAGTCGTTGCCAGTACCTTGGTATTTAGAGAAATGTAGCGTCATTGTAGTCGAACAAAAATAATTCAATATTCGTTACAAAATCTTAACAAAATTTAACATTTTTCAGGCAATTTTTGGAACGCTCTTTGCGTTTATGCAAGCAAATCTTAAAAACTGACAGCATGACACTCACCAGTACACTCAAATTATTCGGCTTGGGTATTCTAGGAGGTACCCTTCCATTGGCTACTTACGTCATCATTCAACATAACAGTAGCCGCTTATCAGATCAAGTCATTGATGGCAACCGACGCGCACACATTCAGCAAGTTGACTACCAAGGCGTTCCACAAGGTTTGGATTTCACGGCGGCTGCAGAAAGCACCGTTCATTCCGTTGTGCACATTACCACTAAAGTCGTTCAAACCACCTTTCAACGCGATCCCTTTCAAGAATTTTTCTACGGCCCCGGTGCAGGTGGACGCGAATTCAAGCAATATGGCGCCGGCGCCGGCTCAGGGGTAATTGTCTCCTCGCAGGGTTATATCGTGACCAATAATCACGTGATAGAAAATGCCAGCGAAATTGAAGTTATTCTTAACGATAACTCCAAATACGCCGCCAAAGTGGTAGGAGCCGATCCTTCTACAGACATTGCCGTATTGAAAATTGAAGGCAGCAACTTTCCCGCTATTCCAATCGGCAACTCCGACGACCTCAAAATCGGCGAATGGGTATTGGCAGTCGGCAACCCGTTCAACCTCACCTCGACCGTTACCGCAGGTATTATATCGGCCAAGGCCCGCAATATCAATTTGCTTTCCGAACGCAATTCCAAAGAAGTGGTGCCAATCGAGTCGTTTATTCAAACCGATGCTGCCGTTAATCCGGGCAACAGCGGCGGTGCGCTCGTCAATACACGCGGAGAACTGATCGGCATCAATACAGCAATTGCCTCCCAGACAGGTTCTTATGCAGGTTATTCTTTTGCGGTTCCTGTAAACTTGGTAGATAAAGTCATGCGTGACCTCATCGATTTCGGTATTGTGCAACGCGGATATCTCGGTGTGCAAATCTCCGATGTTTCTCAAGAAATCAAAGAGAAAAACAAACTACCTGACTTGAAAGGTGTGTTTATCGCCAAAATAGTGGAAGGTGGTTCTGCCGACAAAGCTGGTCTCAAAGATGGCGATGTTATTTTAAAAATTGGCAGTAAAGAAGTCAATTCTGTTGCAGCCCTCCAAGAAGAAATCGGCAAGCGTCGCCCCGGCGATAAAGTAACTTTAAGTGTGCGTCAAAAAGATGGCGACATCATTACCAAAGACCTCGTATTGCGCAACCAAGACGGCGAAACGCAGCTGCTCTCCAAAGAAGAAATCAGCAAAAATTACGCGCTTGGGGCTACCTTCGTGGAACTCACCGAAAAAGAAAAGAAAGAACTCAATATCAACTACGGTGTTAAAATCAAAACCATCAATACGGGCAAGCTCAAATCCATTGGTTTAACAGAAGGCATTATCATCGTTAAAGTCAATAATGAACCCATAGAAACCGTCGAACAACTCACCTCTAAACTCAGTGGCGTCAACCGCGGTATTTTATTAGAAATCATGGATGAAACAGGTAAAAGAGACTACCGAGGCCTTGGTTTGTAAGCAATTTTACCCGCCGAAAATAGACGTTGAAAAAGTTAAGAACTCGTTAATAACTCAGCCAAAAAAGCCTTGTTCAGATTTTTTTATCCCTAATTTTCGGCGTTACTTTGCTTCACTACCAATAGTCGAACTTTACAACGTTAATCCAGTACAGATCCGCGCATGAGACAGTTAAAAATTACCAAATCCATCACCAACAGAGAAAGTCAATCTCTGGACAAATACCTCCAAGACATCGGTCGTGAAGAACTCATTACCGCAGAGGAAGAAGTAGAACTGGCACGCCGCATCAAGGCCGGAGACCAAAAAGCACTTGAGAAACTCACAAGAGCCAACCTTCGTTTCGTCGTATCCGTTGCCAAGCAATATCAAAACCAGGGTCTTACCCTACCTGACCTCATCAACGAAGGGAACCTCGGTCTGATCAAAGCCGCTCAAAAATTCGATGAAACCCGCGGATTCAAATTTATCTCTTATGCTGTTTGGTGGATTCGTCAGTCCATTCTTCAGGCTTTGGCTGAGCAAGCGCGTATTGTTCGCTTACCTTTAAACCAAGTAGGCTCACTCAATAAAATCAACAAAGCCTTTTCGCGCCTAGAACAAGAGTTTGAGCGCCCGCCAAGTGCCGAAGAATTAGCTGAAGCACTAGAAGTTCCTGAAGATAAAATCAAGGAAAGCCTGAACGTATCTGGTCGCCATGTATCCATGGATGCACCACTCACCACCAACGACGACGGCGGTACCCTCATGGACGTTATGGCCAACCAAGACTCACCGCGCACCGACCACATGCTCATGGCCGAATCTTTACAAAAAGAAATCGAGCGCTCCCTGAGCACCCTCACCGATAAAGAACGTGAAATCATCCGACTCTTTTTTGGTATCGGCATGAACCACGGCCTCACCCTCGAGGAAATTGGTGCCAAATTCAACCTCACCCGAGAGCGTGTCCGACAAATCAAAGAGAAGGCCATTCGCCGACTTCGTCACACCTCACGAAACAAGCTTTTGAAGTCTTACCTAGGCTAACATATCTAAGGCTACCTACTTGTGGGTAGCCTTTTTCTTTTCATCAGTAATCAATAATCAACATCAATCAACAACAAAATGGAAACCAAAGACGGTTATGAAAAAGAGCTCAATCTCCACATCGAAAGAGAAAGAGCAGCAGTTAAACTGCAAAGTAAAGTAGGCGAACTCCTCTACGACAAAGGCATCGAACTCGTGCTTTTCAGAAATCACCTCACTGATACCACGATTTCAGAAATCCTTAACCTCCACGAGTACGCCAAACAAGTAGTCAATAAACCCATTGACGTTTTCACGACTGCAGCACTAGCAGAAACACTCATGACACTCGATATTCCAGCCTCAAAACTCGATATCGGGCTGTTGGCAAGCGAATGGCTAGCTGGGCAAACCGAACAAAGTGGCATGGCTCGCTTCCTCATGGAAAAACTCGGCGGACTCCAAACACCACAAGCTATTGAACCGCGAGACGTCGTTTTGTATGGTTTTGGACGAATTGGACGTTTGGCAGCTCGAGAGCTCATCAAACAAGCTGGTAAAGGTCAACAATTGCGCTTGCGTGCTATCGTAACACGCGGTTCTTCTGACGCCGATATCATCAAGCGCGCTTCCTTGTTGCGCAACGACTCCGTTCACGGTGCCTTTAAGGGTTCTGTTATCGAAGACCTTTCCAACAAAAGCCTGATTATCAATGGGCAAATTGTCCACATGATTGACGCAGCCAACCCCGAAGACATCGATTACACGGCTTTCGGTATTCAAAATGCCCTCATCATTGACAACACCGGTGTATTTACCAACCGCGAAGCGCTCTCGCGCCACTTGCAGGCAAAAGGTGTTGCCAAGGTTTTACTAACCGCACCCGGAAAAGAAATTCCAAATGTAGTTTACGGCATCAATCAGGGTACGCTCGATGTTGAGAACGAGAACATTTTTTCTGCAGCATCTTGTACCACCAATGCCATCTCCCCTATTCTAAAGGTGGTTAACGACCATTTTGGTGTTGTAAAAGGCCATATTGAAACCGTACATGCCTACACCAATGACCAAAACCTACTCGATAACATGCACAAAAAACCGCGTCGTGGACGCTCGGCTGCGGTCAATATGGTCATTACGTCAACAGGTGCTGGGTCGGCAGTAACCAAAGTTATACCTGAACTCAAAGACAAACTCACAGCCAACGCTGTTCGCGTACCAACGCCAAACGGTTCTTTGGCAATCCTGAGTCTCGAACTCGAGAAAAAAGTCGATGTCGCACAAATCAATGCTGCCATCAAAGATGCGGCACTTCATGGCGATTTAGTCAATCAAATTTATTATTCTTTTGATCCTGAATTGGTTTCGTCGGATATCATTGGCAATACGTGTTGTAGTGTATTTGATTCGAATGCCAGTATTGTATCGGTCGACGGTAAAAATGTAGTACTTTATGCTTGGTACGACAACGAATTTGGTTACACCAAACAAGTCATCCGTATGGCTAAATACATTACCCAAGTGCGTAGAGCGATTTATTATTAATGGCAAAAAAAATCACCATAGCAATTGACGGTTATGCGGCCTGCGGCAAAAGCACCTTAGCAAAAGCGCTCGCCCAAGCACTCAATTATACTTTTATAGACTCCGGCGCGATGTATCGCGCCGTTGCTTTTTATTGCCTTGAGCAGCAGTTCATTGACAACAAAGGCGTCATTCAAAAAGAACAACTCGAGAAATCCCTACAAAACATCGAGATCGAAATGACTCCCGATCAAAGCATCTTTTTGAATAAACAGGATATTACAGACGCCATTCGCACGCCGCGCGTGGCCAATGTAGTATCACAAGTGGCCACTATTAAGCGTGTTCGCATCAAATTAGTGGAACTCCAACAAGCCATGGGCAAAAACGGCGGAATTGTGATGGATGGCCGAGATATCGGTACAGTTGTTTTTCCAGATGCGGAACTCAAAATTTTTGTCACGGCAAGCGAAGAGGTACGAACCGCGCGTAGACTGGCAGAATTAAACGCAAAAGGAGCGCTTGTTGCTGCAGATGAAGTCACAAAAAATTTGTTGGAACGAGACCACCTAGATAGTACAAGGGCAGAGAGCCCGCTCAGGCAAGCCGACGACGCAATTGTACTCGACACCACTCATTTAAGCAGAGAGGAGCAATTGCAGTGGGCACTTGAACGCGTAAGGCTACTCGTAACCAATTAAGGCAAAAACAGAAAACGACGACAACCAATGGTCGATGTCGTAATTGCCTTTTCCAATACTTTCTTGGGCGTAATCCCACATGTCGTTCATGCTTTTTACCCATGCTGCTTTGGTTGCAGCATCTAGGCTTTCTGCAGGCAATGTTTTGAGCATTCCGTTCAGACACCAAATGCGATTGAGGTGGTAACCATCCCAATGAGATTCATAACCGTCGTGTTTATCGGTTTTCTTAATTTGTAGGTCTTTGGCTGCGGTTTGCGCATCGAATAAACCTGGTGCAAAACCTTTTACCCATTTCAAGTACTCTTCTGGGGTATATACTTTGCGCATAAGGTCTGTAACGAGCAAAGATGCAGACATGAAGTCATACTCAAAAGGTTCTGCCCGCAGTGGTGCTTTGGTCATTTTGCCGTAGTAGCGTTTACTGGCTTTCAGCGCCACTTTTAAAAGATCTTCGTCTCCAAAGGTACGGGCGTAGTCTATGGCAAAGGATAAATTTAAAGATGGTGCGTCGTGAGAGCCAGATAGCTCTACTGTTTTCATGTCTTTCCAGATCACCTGAGCAGCAGCCGCACACAAGCGGTGCAAAGGGCCCAAATTTTCTAACCAGCGTGCCGCATCTGGGTCTTCCCAACGGGCCAATTCATCGGCAACTTTCAGTAACCAACCTTGTCCGTATGGAAATTCGAAGATATAGCGCTCTTGATTGGTTTCAAAATATTTATACTCCTGACGGATATTCTCTTCGCTAAAACTCTCTTCTAATTTGGCACGAATGGCAGCCGCCTCAGGGAGGTCAGGGTAAGTTTTAAGGATTTTGATAAGCGCCCAGTGATTATGAACAGCGCTGTGCCAATCATAACAACCATAAAAAGCAGGCCAGATGTCTGTTGGTGTCTGGGTATCGCCTGGCTGACGCAAAGCCTGGTAATAATAATGTGGCGTTGGTTTAGCCGTGCAATCCAATGAAAGTTTTGCAAAATAAGAGGCGCCTTGCGCAGAAAGGGTGTATCGGCCGTCTGGGGTAGTCGTAACTAATTGAGCAAAAAACACCTGGACGCTTATAAGCGCCATAAAAAGGAATGAAGATTTAAGCATGGGTAAAGATTAAAATTAAGATTGGACCGGTTTTTTGAATCCATTTTTAAAAATCGATAAGGATTCTGTGCCGATACCAACAATGGAAATAATGTTGAGTGGAAATTCGAGCAAAACGTGTGAAAAACTCAAGAAGAAGAGCAAGCTAAGACCTAATGAGTAGTCATAGGCATAGAAAGCAGAGGAGGCTATCCAGACCACCATTACTAAGATAAAACGCACCTTTGGTACTTTATGCCAACGGATGATCTCCGTTTTACTGAACCAATTAAGGTAATGATATAAGTAGGCAAAAGCAATAAAACGCATCAGCATTATTCCAACCTCTGAAAAATAAATAAGGGCGTCGGTCTCTTTTTTGGTACGCGATTTCATGACTTTTCTTGGAAGCGCTTCAAAGCGGTATTCGTTGATGCTATTTATATATCGACTTGAGGTATCAAAGAAATACAAGAGATGATCGTACTGGAATTGAGGTGCCAAATTGGCTGTATTGATTGGCATTGGCTTGACAACAAACGGTCGCTGCGCAATTTTTGACAAAGAGTCTACGTGTGCATTGAACGCATTTGTGTCGATGAGTCCTTGACGTAAAAAGTAATTCTTATTGCCCTCTTTGGTAATGATATCTAGGTATTCTTTGTTGGAAAGCTTTTGCTCTTCTATGAGGTCAAAGTGGTCCAAGATGAGGTAGTTGGTATTATAAAAACCGTCGCCTTTGGCGTAGTAAGCATCTTTTCCAAATTTGGATAAAAAAGCGTTTTTGGTATCGACGGGCAAAGTAAATACCAATACCAACGGGATGGTCACAAAACCAACCATTTGCCATAGTCCGGATTTACTGCGCGATTTAAGCGCTCCGTAAAGCATGAAAAGACCAGTAAAGACATAGACGTGAATCAGGGTTGGAATAAGCGCAGTTAAGGCAAAAACAGTGGTGCTTTCGGCGTTGGTCGCTGCGCGTTCGGGACTAAGCCATCCGGCAACGATGATGTAAACAACAAAAATGGCAAATAACTTGATAAACAAATTTTTAACCAGCGCAAAAAGAATGGATGCGAACAAGCCAAACACGAGCAGCTTGTCAAAAAGATTCATCTCGACAAAATAGTCATAGACATCCTTACTAAAGCCGAAGTCTTTGGCAAATGCCGCATAAGATAGCAAGATACCGATGATCCAAAGAGCAGCGTTATCCCACTTACCTTTGGCATAGTACTGGCGGTCGTGAAGCCAGCTGATTTCGGTGAGGTAATGCAAAGGACCTAAATAAGCATAGGCCAACAAGAAGGTCTCAAAAGGAAAATAATAAGCCAATACCGCTGTAATCAGCATGAGGCCAACATTGAGGTAATTGATGCGATCTTCTTTGAGCAAGTTCATTGGTAGCTAATTTAGTTCATACAAAAATAAGCAAAGCACAAGGAGCAAAAAAATGATATTGCTCATTTATTTTGGAGGCATTTATGCATCGGGATCGTCTGCATCAAAAAGCGGAATTTGATCCGGGTTGTCGTCCTCTTTTTTAGAGAGGTCCCACTCCATGGTTGGCGTTTCGGCTTCTTCAGAATCGAGCTCGAGCTCGGCTTCAGGTGCTTCTTCTTGAGGCCACGGCTCTGGACTTTCGTCAATGGGGTGCGTCAGGACAATTTCTTTGACTTTTAATTTAGTCATTTGGTTGCCTTGGGCTTTCATTCCTTTGATATCGATGAGGTCCGCTAAATTCAACACTTGGTCCGGTAAGTTTTTGGTCTCTTTCAACAACTTATTGAAGACGATTCTCGCTTCTGGGCGGTAAGCAGTTGAGACAACATCTAAATAGGAACCCGGTGCTTCTGAGATGAAACTGACGCGTTTGTCTTGGGTTACCTCACAAACAAAGCGCTTGACATAATGGAGCTCTTTTTCTGCATCAAAGTAAACGGCCGAAATTGGTCGGTCTTGGATCCATTTTTCGATGTGAATCATGTCTTCGTCAAAATGGGTAGCTAAATCGAAGCTGCTCAGACGGTATTCTCCATTTTTGTAGAGTGTAAGGATACGGTCCTCTCCTTTGAACGAACCGAGAAATTTTCCGCGGCCTTCGTCGTTGAGGCGTCCAACAACGGTGTCATACCAAATTTTACGGGCAGCGAGCGTGGAGCCCCCCACCTCTTTTTGGACGATTTTTTGGATGATTTCTTTGGTAACGCGATTGCCCGCTGAATTTCGGCCTTTAATGAGCAAAGCCCCGAGGTCGATATCGAAACGCAAACGCTTGAGGTGCGGACGTGGGCGCAATAAAACACTCACTACCTCGCGTTCGCCATTCGGATGCACGCTAAAATAAAGCATTTTGGTGCCTTTAGTGCCTTTGGTAAGGTCGTATTCGGTATCGCGGGTAATGGAATTGACGTAAAAACGCTTCATCATGGTTGGCCCACCTGTACCGTCTTGATAAAACAAGTGGTAAATGGTACGGGTGTCTCCTTTTTTCCAAACATTGGCGTAAATAAGTCCTTTTCCAATGAACTTTTTATCGGCAACTTTGGTAATCATCATTTTACCTGACGAAAAGAAGCAGATGACGTCGTCGATTTCAGAGCAGTCACAGACAGGTTCATTCTTTTTGAGACCATAACCGATAAAGCCTTCTTCGTAATCGACATAGAGCTTGCGGTTGGCAATAATGACTTTCGTGGCAGAAATCGTATCGAAGGTTTTGATTTCGGTCTTGCGTTCACGGCCAGCGCCAAAGCGCTTTTTGAGGTCTTTGAAGTAGTCAATCGCGTATTCGATGAGATTGGCCAAATGGTGCTTCACCTGCTGCATTTCTTCTTCAATTTTCAGCAGTGCTTCGTCGGCTTTATCGGCGTCAAAACGCGTAATGCGGATCATTGGGATCTGCGTAAGCTTATGCAAGTCGTCGTCTTGGATCTCGCGCAAGAGCTGTTTTTTGAATGGCTTAAAGCGCTCGTAGAGGTAAGCATACAAGGACTCGCGGTCACTGTATAACTTGAAATCGATGTACATCTCGTGGTTGATGAACAACTTTTCAAGGGTAGAAAAGTGCCATTGGCGCTCGAGTTCGTCGAGTTTGATTTCGAGTTCGAGTTTGAGCAGTGCAGCTGTATGGTCTGTATTGACCTTTAAAATCTCGGAAACCCCCATAAAACGTGGCTTTTCGCCGTCAATGATCGAGGAGTTCGGTGAAACAGATACTTCGCAATCGGTAAAAGCGTAGAGCGCGTCGATGGTTTTATCTGGCGAAACGCCTGGTGCCAAATGCACAATGATTTCAGCCTCTGAGGAGGTGTTGTCTTCGATTTTCTTGATTTTGATCTTGCCTTTGTCATTGGCTTTGATCACGGATTCAATCAACGAAGTGGTGGTGGTTCCGTAAGGAATCTCGTTAATAATCAGTGTTTTGTTGTCAACTTTCCTGATTTTGGCACGGATCCGTACGCGTCCGCCGCGCAAGCCGTCGTTGTAGCCAGAGAAATCGGCCATGCCGCCGTTAGGGAAATCTGGTAAGATCTCCACCTTTTTACCGCGAAGGTGATTGATCGATTGATCGATGAGTTCGATAAAGTTATGCGGCAAAAACTTACAGGCCATACCGACAGCAATTCCTTCGGCGCCTTGCGCCAATAACAAAGGAAACTTCATGGGTAGCTGCTGAGGCTCTTTGTTTCGGCCGTCATACGAAGCCAACCAATTGGTTGTTTTTGGATTAAAAGCAACGTGCAAAGCAAACTTGGACAAGCGTGCCTCGATGTATCGAGGTGCCGCTGCGCCGTCGCCAGTAAGGGTGTTTCCCCAGTTACCTTGGCAGTCGATGAGGAGGTCCTTTTGACCGATTTGCACCAGCGCATCGCCAATTGAGGCATCGCCGTGCGGATGGTATTTCATGGTATTCCCAATGATGTTGGCCACTTTGTTGTAACGGCCATCTTCCATTTCGCGCATGGAGTGTAGGATGCGTCTTTGAACCGGTTTGAGGCCATCGTACAAACTTGGTACTGCGCGCTCTAAAATCACATAACTGGCGTAGTCGAGGAACCAATTTTGATATAAACCATTGAGCGGCACGATTTTCTCATCTACGTGCTGCTTCTCAAATGGATTGTGCTCGTTTTGCTCTTGAGGTAACTGATCTTCGATTTCGTCTTCGGCCATATTAAGATGCTAGTTCGGTGGTGTTGTCTGTTGTTTCGGCGGCAACCAACGCTTCTGGTAGGTCTTTTTCTACGCGAAGGTTGTCAATGATAAAGTCTTGACGTTCGGGGGTGTTTTTACCCATGAAATAAGACAGAATCGAATCGATGGAAGCGTCTTTGGTGAGCAATACGGGTTCCAAACGGATGTCTTCGCCAATGAAATGCACGAATTCGTCGGGCGAGATTTCTCCGAGCCCCTTGAAACGGGTTATTTCAGGATTTTTACCGAGTTCGGCTATTGCCGCACGACGTTCTTCGTCGGAATAACAGTAAATTGTTTTCTTTTTGTTGCGAACCCTAAAAAGTGGTGTTTGCAACACATAAACGTGGTTGCGTTTGACCAAATCCGGGAAAAACTGCAAAAAGAAAGTGAGCAAGAGCATACGGATGTGCATACCGTCGACATCGGCATCGGTAGCAATGACAATGCGGTTGTAGCGCAGGTTGTCCATGTCTTCTTCGATGTCCAGCGCCGCTTGTATGAGGTTGAACTCTTCGTTTTCATAGACCACTTTTTTGGTGAGCCCATAACAGTTGAGCGGTTTTCCCCTTAACGAAAAGACGGCTTGTGTATTGACATCTCTCGATTTGGTGATCGAACCACTTGCGGAGTCTCCTTCGGTGATAAACAAAGTCGTGTCCTCGCGGCGTTCGTCTTTGAGATCGGTGAGGTGGGTACGGCAGTCCCTGAGCTTTTTGTTGTGCAAACTTGCCTTTTTAGAGCGGTCTCGGGCCAGTTTACGAATACCAGCGAGGTCTTTGCGTTCGCGCTCAGATTGCTTGATTTTCTTCTCGATAATTTCGGCCACATCTGGATTGCGATGCAAGTAGTTGTCTAGTTTGTCTTTGAGAAAATCGTTGACAAAAGCACGCATGGATTTACCGCCTGGTTCGATTTCTTGTGATCCTAGTTTGGTTTTGGTTTGCGACTCAAAAACAGGCTCGATGACTTTGACAGCAATAGCGGCTACTATGGACTGACGGATATCTGAGGCCTCGTAGTTCTTGTTGTAGAAATCGCGGATTACCTTGGCTACACTTTCTCGGAAGGCACTTTGGTGCGTACCACCTTGGGTAGTGTGTTGACCATTGACAAAAGAATAGTAGTCTTCGCCGTAGGTTCGGCCATGTGTAAATGCGACTTCGATGTCGTCGTCCTCGAGGTGAATAATTGGATAGAGCGGATCGCCATCCATGTTGTTTTCGAGAAGGTCTTTGAGACCGTCTTTGGAATTGTACTTTTCACCGTTGTAGTAGATAGAAAGCCCCCGATTCAGGTAGCAGTAGTTCCACATCATTTTGTCGAGGTAGGCGGTTTTAAAGCCATACTTCTTGAAAATGCTGTCGTCTGGAATAAATTCTACGTAAGTGCCATTCGTTTCGTCGGTTTTTTCGATGGGTAGTTCCGAAACGAGTTCACCGCGTTCAAAAATAGCGGTTTTCTTTTCGCCTTCCCTGACGGCGTAAACCATAAAATAAGAAGACAACGCATTAACTGCTTTGGTACCAACACCGTTGAGCCCTACTGACTTTTTAAAAGCTTTGGAGTCGTATTTACCCCCAGTATTCATTTTGGAGACCACTTCCACCACTTTACCGAGCGGAATTCCGCGACCGTAGTCCCGGACCGAAACTTTGCCGTCTTTAACTTTGATATCTACCCTTTTGCCATTGCCCATGACAAATTCGTCGATGCAGTTATCGACAACTTCTTTGACGAGAATGTAAATACCGTCGTCGGCTGCAGCGCCGTCACCGAGCTTGCCGATATACATACCGGGGCGCAAGCGGATGTGTTCTTTCCAGTCTAACGAGCGTATGTTGTCTTCGGTATATTGATTTTCAGCCATGTAGCTATACAAAATTTAGAACAAACAAAAATAACAATCTAAAGCGCTCCAACTACCTCTATACCCCAGAAATTATAAACTAAATGTGTTGATAACAATGGGAATTCGGCTATATTTGCGCACAAAATGAAACAGAATTATGGCAACTACTGCAGATATCCGAAACGGACTGTGCATCAAGCACAACGAAAAACTTTTTCAAATTATTGAATTCCAGCATGTTAAACCTGGGAAAGGCCCTGCATTTGTACGCACCAAAATGCGTCAGATTGAGTCTGGAAAAGTACTAGACCACACCTTCTCTGCTGGTCACAAAATCGAGCCTGTTCGCATCGAAAACCGCGAATACCAATACCTATATCAAGAAGCTGAAGCCTATATTTTCATGAACAATGAAACTTTCGAACAAGTCGAAATCCCGCTCAAAATGGTCGAAAAGCCAGGCTTCCTTCAAGAAGGTATGACCGTCAATATTTTGTATCATGCTGAAGAAGAAACGCCGCTGGTAGTTGAACTCCCTATGTATATCATCTCAGAGGTAACTTACACCGAGCCAGGTGTAAAAGGTGATACCGCTACCAACTCGATGAAGCCTGCAACAATTGCCACAGGTGCTGAGGTACGCGTTCCGCTCTTCATTGACAACGGAGAAATCATTAAAATTGACACCAGAACTGGCGTATACGTTGAACGCGTCAAAGGATAACATGAAAAATACCGCACTCACCCCGATACACATTGCACTCGGCGCCAAAATGGTACCGTTTGCAGGCTACAACATGCCCGTTCAATACGAAGGCGTCAATGCCGAACACGAAACCGTGCGCAACGGCGTAGGCGTATTCGATGTCTCTCACATGGGTGAGTTCTTGTTAAAAGGACCAAAAGCCCTCGACCTTATTCAAAAAGTGTGCAGCAACGACGCTTCCGTTTTATTCGACAGCAAAGCGCAATACAGCTGCATGCCTAATGGCAAAGGCGGCATCGTCGATGACCTCATTATTTATCGGATTAACGCCGAAGCATATTTCATTGTGGTCAACGCATCAAACATAGAAAAGGATTGGTCTTGGATTTCGAGCCATAACGATCTCGGCGTCGAGATGCAGAATTTAACTGACGACTATTCACTACTCGCTATCCAAGGGCCAAAAGCAGCTGAAGCGATGCAAAGCCTTACAGAAATTGACCTGTCCAACATGACCTACTACACCTTTCAATACGGTACATTTGCGGGAATTGAAAACGTTATGGTCTCTGCAACAGGCTACACCGGATCTGGTGGTTTTGAGGTTTATGTCAAAAACGAAGATGCCGAAAAACTTTGGCACGCCGTATTCAAAGCTGGCGAAAGTTTTGGTATCAAACCAATAGGTTTGGCAGCCCGAGACACCCTACGTTTGGAAATGGGCTTCTGTCTTTATGGCAATGACATCGATGACACGACTTCACCGCTCGAAGCCGGCCTTGGATGGATTACCAAATTCACCAAAGACTTTACAGATGCTGAATTCTTGAAAAATCAAAAAGAACAAGGTCTCACAAGAAAATTAGTTGCCTTCGAAATGATTGACCGCGGCATTCCACGCCATGACTACCCTATTTTAGATGCTGCAGGAAATGTCATCGGAAAAGTAACTTCTGGCACGATGTCGCCGAGCATGAAAGTGGGTATAGGCCTTGGTTATGTCAGCACTGCGTTTACTGCACTCGATTCAGAAATTTTCATTGAAATCAGAGAAAAAGGCGTCAAAGCAAAAGTAGTCAAACTTCCTTTCTACAAAGCTTAGTTTCAATCTCTAATGACCAGCGCACCCCGCGGGTCATCAGCTAATATCGCAAAGGGCTGCTTCTGTAAAGCGGCCCTTTGTTTTTTACTCGAGCGCATTTCGAATAAAAAACAATTTTTGCCCGTAGATTTCAATTGGGCGATTTGTTCGGCGCTGATATCCTTACTGCGCAGCATGAGTCCGCTAAGTTCAGGCACTTTTTGAAGTTGCTTGAGACCTTCCGCCACACTTACTGTAGAAAAAACAACCGAAAAATCGGCGCTCAACGCCTCGAGCCAATTTGGATTAGAAGTATCAAGGGTGATTTGGTCCCAATATTGTTCGGGAATTTCATAGAGTGCTTCTTTAAAACGCACCATATCGACATAACCCTCAGTGCAAGCATTCCAGTGTTTCAAATCCAAGATAATTTGCCGCTTTCCAAGTATGGGTAAAATTTGATCAAGCCTCGCCAACTTTTCTTTGTGTAAGCTTTTGTAGCGTAATTTCGCTAACTGAGCGTCTGTAGTTTCAAAAATACAACCTTCTCCATTGGTGTGTGCCTCTAATAAATTTTCATGATACAACCAGAGCGTGCCGTCGGCACTCATGCGTACATCCACCTCTACCCCATCTAAAGAGGGCAAGGCCAGCGCAAGTTGGATGGCTTCAAGCGAATTATCATGATAAACGCTGTAGGCGATATCCATACCCATTCCAGCGTGCCCAAATATTTTGACATTCGGGTAGCTTTCTTGCTTATTACACGCAAAAATCACGCTTAAAAAGACGCTAATTACAATACTGAACCTACAACTCATCCTCAGCGTATTTTATCTCAATTGGCGTTATTTCGAAAGTAATAATTCAATTGCACCTGAGGATTCAAAAAGAAATGTTGCTGTGCGTTTGATAGGTTAGAATCGTACATAGATTCAACGACTACACCCAAGCCCAATTGAAGTAATAGGCTATGCCTGACACCTAAACCAAAAGCATAACCCAAACTACCGTAGACGCCATGATACGTATCTAAAAATCCAGCTCTTTGAAAATCAAATTGATAACGAAGTGAATAATAGGGCTTGTTGAAACGGGAATGCCTGTTTTGCAATGAAAATGGTGCTTGCCAAAACAAAGCCATTTGAGGAGCTAGGGCCCCTTGTAAACTACGCTCTACACCACAACCCAATTCGATTCCTAAACCACCTGCATCCAATACCTTTACGCCTTTGACACTCAAGACTTGGTCATAGCGATGTAAGGACGCACCGAATCCTATGATATATTGGGCGCTGAGCATTTTTAAACTCAATAAACAAAGTAAAAGCGTGGTTTTGCGAAAACACATATACAAAAATAAAAAAAGGCCTTCCAGGGAAGACCTTTTTCATAAAATTGAATGAAAGATTAAACCAAACCTTGGTCAATCATGGCATCTGCCACCTTAACAAATCCGGCAACGTTTGCACCTTTGACGTAGTCAACCGTTCCGTCGGCTTCCGTACCGTATTTCACACAAGCTTCGTGGATAGAAACCATGATACCGTGTAGGCGTTGATCAACTTCTTCAGCTGACCAAGATAAACGCAACGAGTTTTGAGACATCTCTAGACCTGAGGTGGCTACACCACCAGCGTTAGAGGCTTTACCTGGAGAGAATAATACTTTAGCTGCTTGGAATGCTGCAATTGCCTCTGGCGTAGAAGGCATGTTTGCGCCTTCTGCCACACAAATAACACCATTTGCAATAAGTGCTTTTGCTTCGTCGCCATTGAGTTCATTTTGAGTAGCACATGGAAGGGCGATATCCGCTTTGACTTCCCAAGGACGCTTACCTGCAACAAATTTGGCATTTGGATACTGCTTCACGTATTCAGAAATACGACCACGACGGTTGTTTTTCAAATCCATGACCCATGCCAATTTCTCAGCATCGATACCCGCTTCGTCGTGGATGTAGCCTTCTGAGTCAGAAAGCGTAACTACCTTACCGCCAAGTTGCGTCGCTTTTTCACACCCATACTGCGCAACATTTCCGGAGCCAGATACAGCAACAATTTTACCGTTGAAAGAATCGCCTTTTGTTGCCAACATTTCTTTAGCAAAATAAACAGTTCCATAGCCAGTTGCTTCAGGACGAATCAATGATCCACCCCAATTGCGACCTTTACCGGTAAGTACACCCGTAAATTCATTGCGCAAACGCTTATATTGACCGAACATGTAACCGATTTCACGACCACCCACACCGATATCTCCGGCAGGCACATCTGTGTCTGGACCAATGTGACGGGCAAGCTCAGTCATAAATGATTGACAGAATTTCATGACTTCGTTGTCTGACTTTCCTTTAGGATCGAAGTCAGAACCACCCTTACCACCGCCCATTGGTAAGGTCGTAAGCGAATTCTTGAAAATTTGCTCAAAACCCAAGAATTTAAGTATCGACAAGTTTACTGAGGGGTGAAAACGCAAACCGCCTTTGTATGGACCTATTGCGCTGTTGAATTCAACGCGGTAACCGCGATTTACTTGAATATTTCCGTTGTCATCGAGCCAAGGGATGCGGAAAATAATGGTGCGCTCTGGCTCTACAATACGATCGAGGATTTTTGCCGTTTTATATTTTGGATTGGCCTCAATGAACGGAATTACCGCCTCGGCTACTTCTTGAACAGCTTGCAAGAATTCAGGTTCGTGGCCATTTTTAGCGCGAACGCGGTCCATGAAAGCTTCGATTTCTGCGTGATACTGATTTGACATAAATAGGATGTTTTAGTTTGTTGACTTGGGCAAAAGTAATCCAAAAAGCAGTCTGAAATTCATCTTTTTTCAACATTTTATTAGTGTCCAAATGACACTAATCGAGTGTCCGCTTTAAAACACGCCTACTCCTTTGTATTCGATAAAAAAAGTCACTATTTTTACCTGCTCAAAAGCAACCTGAACAACACCCCATGCGTTAAGGATACGATTCAACTTTGAACAACTACAAAAATGAAACTAAATAAAATATCTAAACAAATGAATGTCAGTCAATTAATCTTGTTTATTGGCTTTCTTTTCTCGAGTTTAATGCTTCGTGCCCAAGGCCCAGTCACACTCTGCCTCGGAGATGACGCTACCGTATGTCCGGGTCAAGCGGTCATTATCAACAACTGCAATACAGGAACAACACCCGGAACAGCAGCTGGCCTCTACTTAAACGCACCAACAAACGTAACACTCTCCGACGACGTTTGGTCTGGTACTGTTAACATTGGTTTCCCCTTCAGTTTTTATGGTAATACTTACACCCAATGCGTAATCGGTTCAAACGGTCTGGTATCTTTTAACCTTGCTAATGCCGGTGGTTACTGCCCATGGTCGTTGGCTGGGGTCGGTACACTTCCAAATGCAGGCTTTGCCGCGGCAAAAAACACTATAATGCTTACCTACCAAGACATCAACCCTTCTTTAGGTGGCCAAATTCAATACCAAACATTGGGTACTGCCCCCAACCGCAAATTTGTGGTTCTCTACAAAAACATCATGATGTTTAGTTGTACAGCACAATGTAACTACATGTCTATTATCATGTACGAAACCTCCAATATTTTTGAATTGCACATCGGCAACAAGCCTATTTGCGCAGGCTGGAACGGTGGTTTGGCCATTCAAGGTTCTGAAAACAATATGCCAATGCCGACTGCGCACATCACCCCAGGCCGCAACAACACCGTTTGGGGCGCAAATCAAGACGGTCGTCGCTTCTTGCCAACTTCGCCAAGCAATACTGCTTCCTACACCATGTCACAGATACCATATCTCATGGTGAATAGTCCAGGAAGCAACTTTGTATGGGCAAATACAAATGGTCAAACTTTTCCATATAACAATGGTACACTGAACGTCAATATTGTTCCACCGGGCACCACCGGATATTTCTTATCAGGCGCAGCTTGCGGCACAAGCATTGGTTCCATCACCCAAGATACCACCTGGATTACCCTCGCTACGCCGTCTGTCACCACCACTACACTACCTGACGTCTGTACCCAAGGTGTCGGTAGTGCTACAGCTGTACCGGGTGCCGGCTCTCCTACACCCTGCACCTATACCTGGAACCCAGGCGCAATAACAGGAAACCCTGCCAACAATTTGTTTGCGGGTACTTATACCGTAACCCAAATTGATGGCAACGGCTGTAGTGCTACAGCAACAGCAGTTGTGGGCGATACACCAGCCAGTTTTAGTGCCACCACCACGTTGGTATCTTGTCCGGGCGGCAACGACGGAACAGCTACAGCAAATGTCACGCCAGCCACCGGTGTAATCACCTATCAATGGAGCAACGGCCAAAATACGCAAACAGCAACAGGTCTCAGTGCAGGTAACTATTGGTGTTATGCCTCCAACACCACCGGATGTTCAGATACTATTTATGTTACTATTGCTGAAATCCCAGCAATGGTACTGAATATGACCAACGTGATCGACGCCAACTGCTACACAATTGCGAATGGCCAAGCTACTATCGATGTCACACTCGGTACTGCGCCATACACTTATGATTGGGATATCTCCACTTCTACAGCGGCAACAGCCCTGGATCTTGGCGCTGGCTTGCATACCTGTACCGTCACCGATGCCAATGGCTGTATACAAACCATTTCAGTTAACATTAACCAACCTTTACCGCTAGACATCACTTTCTTGACCCAAGACACCATGATTTGCTCTGAATCAAGTATTTTGTTGTCCGCAACAGGCGCTGGTGGCTCGAGTACCTACACGTTCTCTTGGACCGAAAACGGTATTCCAATTGGAAATGGTGTAAGCATCACCGTTGACCCTATCAATTCAGGAACGGTATATTGTGTAACCCTCAGTGAAGCCTGTGGGTCCCCTACCACAACCGAATGCATGACCATTGTATTCCCACTTGAAATCATTCCTGTGATTACTGCCGTTGACAACCAAATCTGTACGCCCGGAGACTTCCAATTTCATAACAACTCCACCAACGGCCAAGACATCGCCTCAACAACATATCTGTTCTCTAATGGCGATTCCTATACTATTCCGAACCAAGACGACCTCTTCAATACCATTGTACAACCTGGAGTTTACGACCTCTCTGTGGTCATGACCTCTATTCATGGTTGCGTCTACAACGGTTTCTTCGATGACCACGTTACCGTAACCGATAACCCTATTGCGAATTTTACCATATCAAAAAATCCAGTAACTTGGTTTGAAACTACGGTACAAACAAATGACGTATCTATTGGTAACATTGCCCAATATAACTGGTCCGCTCCGGGTTCAACCAACATTGCTAGTACCGGCTCAAGTGCCATGATCACCTTCCCTGAAGGCGTTATGGGCAGCTATCCTATCAATCTGACCGTGACTACTGTAGACGGCTGTTCTGACTCAATTACTATTGAAATCGATATTGTCTCCGACGTGATTTTCTACGCGCCAACTGCCTTTACCCCAGACGACGACGAACACAATCAAGTTTGGTCTTTTTATGTTGAAGGTATAGACTACGAGAACTTCCATCTCGAAATTTACAACCGTTGGGGCGAAGTCATTTGGGAAACCTATGACACCAAAGGTTTCTGGGATGGCTACTACAATGGTGTTAAAGTTCAGCCAGGTACATACACATGGAAAGCTTGGTTCAAAGACAAAGACACCGACGGTAAAACTGTAAAAACTGGCATGATTCATGTTATTCGTTAAATCATGAAACATAGTACTGCTTTACTGATCCTTTCTTTGGGTTTTGTACAATTTTCTTGTGGTCAAAACATCAAAGGACTTGTTCAACAATTACCTGTTACCGTACCAACCGTCCCAAGCACGCAAAAGCCATCACTGACCAACGAAGAAGTTGTTTCTGGCCTCCGAGAAGCATTGCAAATTGGCATCAAAAATGCCGTTAATCAGAGTAGTGCCTTAGACGGATTTTTAGCCAATCCGCAAATACGTCTACCTTTTCCGCCAGACGCCATTAAGGTCAAGGAAAAGGCATTGCAACTTGGCATGACTGCGCAGGTAGATAAATTTGAGACTACCCTCAATCGCGCAGCAGAAGAAGCCGCCAAAGAAGCTTTACCTATTTTTACCCAAGCTATTCTCAACATGAGTGTGCAAGATGGTTTTGCCATTCTAAAAGGTGGCAATGGTGCAGCAACCAATTTTCTCAAAAACCAAACCAGCCAACAGCTATACAATGCATTTTTACCAAAGGTAAAAGAGGCCACAGCCAAAGTTGGTTTAACAGCATACTGGAACCCACTAATTACCAAATACAATGCCGCAGTCAAGATTACGGGTGGGCAACCACTGAATCCAGATCTTGATGCTTATATCACCGAGCGCGCCATTCAGGGTTTGTTTACGCTGGTAGCACAAGAGGAGGACAAAATTCGACAAAACCCAGCTGCGCGCGTTACCGATTTACTTGCCAAAGTATTTGGCTCGCTCTAACCACTAAGTCAATTCAATGCACTTTCCTGCAACTGAACTTGTTCTTGACGCCAACGGTGCTGTTTACCACCTTGGCTTACAACCCGAACAACTCGCTCCAAAAGTGATCCTCGTTGGAGATCAAGACCGAGTTGCTAAAATCTCCAAGCATTTTGACCAAATCGACAGTCAAATTCAACACCGCGAATTTGTCAGCCACACAGGTCGCTATAAAGGAAAAAGACTTACAGTGCTATCTACCGGGATAGGTACTGACAACATCGATATTTGTATGTCCGAACTTGATGCTTTGGTCAATATCGATTTGAAATTAAGAGTCGAGAAGCAAGCAAAAACAAGTTTAGAAATTGTCAGGATTGGCACTTGTGGCATGCTCCAAGCCGATTTACCATTACACACTTTTGTGCTATCGACACACGCCCTTGGGCTCGACAACATAGCGCATTTTTATCCTATCAATTTTTCATCAGAGGAACAATTACTGTTGTCAGAAATTCAAAGTCAGGTGCATTTTCCAAGCGGTGTAGTCCCTTACCTGAGTGCAGCGCATCCTGCACTCAACGAAAAATTAAATTCACCGAAAGTAAAAAAGGGCATTACCGTTACCAGCTCGGGTTTTTACGGGCCACAAGGAAGATCGCTGCGTTTAGCGAGTCAGATGCCAAACATTCATTTGGCACTCGAAAAATTCAAGCACGAAAGGCAACAAATTGTCAATTTTGAAATGGAGAGCTCTGCCATTTTTGCGCTGGGAAATGCACTCGGACATCAGTGCACCAGTATTTGTCTTGGGGTTGCCAATAGACCTAAGGAAATTTTCTCTCAGGGTATTGACGAAGCCATGAATGAACTCATTGTTTACGTGCTAGATCGAATCTAGTAGTCGTATAAGATCTGCTCGTGCGCTTTTTTACTTCAGGAGTTTGTCTAGTGTGATATGCAAATTGAGTCCGCGTAGGGCTGCACCGCTCGCTATAACCACCCCATTGCCATCGAGTAAAAAAGCATTCGGAATGGTAGCCACCTGATAATTAGCTGCAGCAATGCCTTGCGCATCGAGCACATGGTATTTCCAAGACAAATGATCAGCTGTTATGGCTTGCTTCCAAGCTTCTTGATCGCGGTCTAGGCTCACACTGAAGACTTCGAAGCCTTTTCCATTCTTAAATTCTTTGGTGTGGTATTTTTGATAAGCTTCTACCACATTCGGGCTTTCTTTTCTGCACGGTCCGCACCAAGATGCCCAAAAATCGACTAATACCATTTTACCGCGCAACGCTGACAACTTCAGTGTTTTACCTTTTGGCGAAGGTAAAGAAATCTCGGGTGCGGCGGTTTCTGGTGGTAATGCCTGTTCTTTTTCTGTCCTGAAACAAAGTGCGTAGCAAGCAAAAGCTGCAACCAAGGCAATTAAAAGTAGCGTTGATTTTCTCATCCGATTCTTCTGATGTCAGCACCAATGTTGTTGAGTCGAATTTCGATGTCTTGGTAACCGCGGTCAATTTGTTCGATGTTATGGATCACACTTTTACCTTTTGCGGATAAAGCTGCAATCAATAGAGAAACACCCGCACGGATATCAGGAGATGTCATTTCGATGCCCTTGAGACTGTGCTCGCGGTTTAGACCGATGACAGTGGCACGATGTGGGTCACAGAGAATAATTTGCGCACCCATATCGATGAGCTTATCCACGAAAAACAAGCGCGATTCAAACATTTTCTGATGAATCAGAACAGATCCTTTGGCTTGGGTAGCAACAACTAAGATAATAGAAAGTAAATCTGGTGTAAATCCTGGCCATGGCGCATCGTAGATAGTCATAATAGAACCATCAATGAAGGTTTCGATTTCGTATTTTTCTTGGGCCGGAATGAAGATGTCGTCGCCGCGTCGTTCTAGTTTAATACCAAGACGTCGGAACACATTTGGAATAACACCGAGGTTTTCCCAAGAAACATCTTTGATGGTGATTTCGGATTGGGTCATGGCAGCAAGGCCGATGAAGCTACCGATTTCGATCATGTCGGGTAAAATGCGGTGAAAACAGCCTCCGAGTTCTTTAACGCCTAGTATTTTAAGCATATTGGAACCAATTCCGGTAATTTGTGCGCCCATTGAGTTGAGCATTTTACACAATTGCTGAATGTAGGGTTCACAAGCCGCGTTATAAAAGGTTGTTTCACCTTCGGCTAAGACCGCTGCCATAAGGATATTGGCTGTACCGGTAACAGATGCTTCGTCTAGGTGAATATAGGTACCTTTGAGCGACGGCGCCTCAACCGCATAAAAATGCTCGCCAGCATCGTAGTTAAATTTGGCACCTAGAAGCGCAAAACCTTCAAAATGGGTATCTAGTCTGCGACGACCAATTTTATCACCGCCTGGTTTTGGAATAAACCCGCGACCATAGCGTGCAAGCAAAGGACCGACAATCATGATCGAACCGCGTAAAGAGGAGGCGCGCTTTTTGAAATCTTCGGTTTCAAGGTAAGCCATATCAATTTCTTTGGCTTGGAAGATATAAGTACCTTTTTCTACTTTTTCGACCTTAACCCCCATTGTTTGAAGCAACGCAATGAGTTTATTGACATCGACAATATCTGGGATATTAGATATGGTGACTTTTTCGGATGTCAACAGAGGAGCACAAAGCACTTGCAAGGCTTCGTTTTTGGCACCCTGTGGAATGATTTCACCTTTGAGTGGCTTGCCGCCGTATATTTCAAAAGAAGCCATGCTATACTTTTTTTATGAATTTTTTCTTCTTGTATTTGTTGTTTTTCTGCTTATTCTGGCGCTGATTTTTTTGCTGATTTTGACCTATTCCCATGGTTTTGAGAAGGGTATTGGTATGGACAAGATCATCGGGATTTTCCAGAATTAGATCACCCTTAGACAACTCCTTAAGTTGTTGGGCAATGACGTGGTTTTCGACGGTGTCGTTGTTATAGGCCAAAAATTGCTTTTTCATGAAGTTGGCCATGGTATTCTTGAGGTATTCCTTTTCTTCTGGGTTGGTTACATCTTTGGAAGCCTCTAAAATAGATTGTGTGTATTTACCGTAGTGCCCATAACGGATCTTACTTGAAGGGTAGATCATGCGTGCCGGTTTTTCATTGAGCACCTCTTGTTTTGGGCGCTCATATGGAGAGTCTACATCGAGCTCAAAATTAGACATCACAAATAAGTGCGTCCAAAGTTTGTGGCGGTAGTCTTCGACATCGCGTAGGTGCGGGTTGAGTTGGCCCATGACTTCGATGATGGCTTGGGCTGCGCGGTTGCGCTCGGCGCGGTCAGCGAGTTCCATGGCGTGCGCAATCATGTTTTGGACATTGCGACCATATTCAGGTAATATCAGGTGACCACGGGTGGTATTGTATTCCATGTTTAGTTTTCTAGGTGTGCGCCGAGGGCGTTATCGAAAATGGCCTTGGCCTCAGTTATAAAGCCGAAGTGTTGCTCGTCGATTTGTAGTTTTCCTTTCGTGACATGCCCAAGTAGGGTCATGTTGACACCGCTCGCGACCATATATTCAACAAAGGCTTCTTCTTGCTCTTCTGTCACACTGACCACAACACGCCCCTGGCCTTCGCCAAAGAGAAACGCGTCTAAACGGATATCAGCGTCACTGACGATATCAAATCCGAGCTCACGAGGCATAGACATTTCTACTAGCGTGACATACAAACCGCCATCGGCAACGTCGTGAACGGCATTGACCAAACCTTCAGCAATAAGCCCTTTAACGGCTTGTTGCATTTGGTATTCTGACTCGAGGTCAAAATAAGGTGCCGGTGATGCTTTGATGCCATGATAAGTTGCCAAATATTCAGAAGAAGCGATGTCTTCGGTGTAGTTGCCAATCAAAAAGATAAGATCTCCTTTTTGCTTGAAATCAAGGGTCATGACTTTTTCTTTGTCAGGGACAATACCGATCATGCCAATGGTTGGTGTTGGGAAAACAGGGACTTCTACCCCATTCATTGAAGTTTGGTTGTAAAAGGAGACGTTTCCGCCGGTAACCGGAGTTTCAAATTTGAGACAAGCTGCAGACATCCCTTTGATGGCGCCAACAAATTGCCAATAAGATTCTGGGTTGTATGGATTTCCAAAATTGAGGCAGTTGGTGATGGCACTCGGATGCCCACCCGCACAAGTAATGTTGCGAGCTGCTTCTGAAACGGCGATCATGGTGCCAATTTCTGGGTCTGCGTTCACGTAGCGCGAGTTGCAATCTACGGTCATGGCAAGTGCTTTGTTGGTGCCTTTGATGTTGACAACGCCGGCGTCTGAAGGCCGGTTGGTGGTCATGTTTCGGGTACCAACCATTGAGTCGTATTGTTCGTAGACCCAACGTTTAGAGGCAATATTTGGTAAACCGAGCATGACGTCGGCAACTGCTTTTAGATCAGATGGCTCAGCGACTTGTGAGATATTGAATTTCTTGAATTCTTGGTAATAAGCCGGCTCGGTGTATTCTCTTTTGTATTGCGGCGCACCACCGCCTAGAACTAAAGATTCGGCAGGAACATCGCCGACGAGTTCGCTGTTCATGTAATAACGAATACGGCCGGTGTCGGTCACGTGGCCGATTTCTTCGGCATGGAGATCCCATTTGTCGAAGATGTCTTTGACAATTTGTTCTTTGCCTTTTTGCACAACCACCAACATGCGTTCTTGTGATTCTGACAATAAAATCTCGTAGGGCAACATGTGGTCTTGACGTGTTGGAACGCGGTCTAAGTAGATTTCCATTCCGACATTGCCAGCGGCGCTCATTTCACAGGTAGAACAAGTGATACCAGCAGCGCCCATGTCTTGCATACCAACGATGGCGTCGGTTTGAGCTAGCTCCATGGTGGCTTCTAATAGAAGTTTTTCCATGAAAGGGTCTCCTACCTGAACAGATGGGAGGTCGTTGGCGGATTCTTCGGTGATGTCTTTGGAGGCAAATGCCGCACCTGCAATACCGTCTTTACCTGTGGCAGAACCCACTATAAAAACAGGATTTCCGGGGCCTTTGGCTGTGGCTGAAATGATTTTTTTGGTATCGATGATGCCCGCAGAGAAGGCATTGACAAGTGGATTGGTATTGTAAGAAGCGTCAAAAAAGACTTCGCCACCGACAATTGGAATACCAAAAGCGTTTCCGTAGTCACCGATGCCTTTGGTAACCCCTTTCACCAACCATTTGGTGCGGGCCTCTTCGATATTGCCAAAGCGCAACGAATTGAGCTGTGCGATTGGACGGGCGCCCATGGTAAAGATATCGCGGTTGATACCACCCACACCCGTTGCAGCACCTTGATAAGGCTCTAGCGCACTTGGGTGGTTGTGAGATTCAATTTTAAAAACACAACCCAAGCCGTCGCCGATATCGACCAAACCTGCGTTTTCTTCGCCGGCTTTGACAAGCATGTGCGGACCGTCTTTTGGAAGCGTTTTAAGCCATAAGATGGAATTCTTATAAGAGCAGTGCTCACTCCACATAACGGAGTAAACAGCAGTTTCAGTAAAATTTGGGGTGCGCCCTAGGATTTGTTTGATGTGTTCAAATTCGTCGGCACGGAGGCCTAAATCGATGGCTTGTTCTAGGGTAGCTTCTTTTTGGTGGTTGGTTTCCATATAGTATTGAGAATTCAGAGACAAAAGTAACGATTAATCGGATAGCATCTTTCAAATTTTCGCCTTAAATTTGTCCCTTAAAACTTTGAAAAAATGAGTTACGACATCATTGTTGTGGGCAGCGGCCCAGGCGGCTATGTTACCGCTATTCGCGCTTCGCAGTTAGGCTTAAAAACTGCCATTGTAGAAAGAGAATCACTTGGTGGTATCTGCCTCAACTGGGGTTGTATTCCAACCAAAGCACTTTTAAAAAGTGCCAACGTATACGAGTACCTTCAGCACGCTGCTGATTACGGCATTACCGTAAAAGAAAGTAGCGCCGATTTTGACGCCATGATCAAACGCAGCCGCGACGTAGCCAACGGCATGTCTAACGGCATTCAGTTTTTAATGAAGAAAAACAAAATTGACGTTATCAAAGGCAATGGCGTTTTAAAAGCAGGTAAATCCGTAGAAGTTACCGACGAAAGCGGCAACAAAACAACATACACTGCGGCCAAAGGCGTTATTATTGCAACCGGAGCACGCTCCCGCGAACTCCCTAATCTTCCGCAAGACGGAACTAAAATCATCGGATACCGCCAAGCCATGACCCTCCCTACCCAACCCAAAAAATTAGTTGTGGTTGGCTCCGGAGCAATTGGCGTTGAATTCGCTTACTTCTACAACGCAATCGGTACCGAAGTTACCATCGTTGAATACATGCCAAATATTGTACCGGTTGAAGACGAAGACGTTTCCAAACAACTCGAGAAATCCTTCAAAAAAGCGGGTATCAATGTACTCACCAACGCCTCTGTTGAAAGCGTTGACACCAGCGGTAAAGGCTGCGTAGTTAGCATCAAAACAGCCAAAGGCGAAGAGAAAATCGAGTGCGACGTTGTGCTTTCAGCCGCTGGCGTTACTACCAATATCGAAAACATCGGCCTAGAAGAGCTCGGTATTGTCGTCGACAAAGGCCGTATTCTCGTCAACGAATACTACCAAACCAATTTGCCTGGCTACTACGCCATTGGCGATGTCGTACCTGGTCCTGCACTTGCGCACGTCGCATCGGCGGAAGGTATTATTTGTGTTGAAAAAATCGCAGGGCACCACCCTGAGCCTTTGAACTATGGCAACATTCCAGGTTGTACCTATTGCTCACCTGAGGTGGCAAGTGTCGGCATGACCGAAAAAGCGGCCAAAGAAGCTGGCTACGAAATCAAAGTGGGTAAATTCCCGTTCTCCGCATCTGGCAAAGCCAGCGCTGCAGGCGCCAAAGACGGCTTCGTGAAGCTCATTTTTGACGCCAAATACGGCGAACTCCTCGGGGGCCACATGATCGGTGCCAACGTTACCGAAATGGTCGCAGAACTCGTTGCCGTGCGCAAACTAGAAACCACCGGTGAAGAACTCATCAGAACTGTTCACCCGCACCCAACTATGTCTGAAGCCATCATGGAAGCCGCTGCTGCAGCCTACGGCGAAGTGATCCACTTGTAAGAATCAAATCTTCATATTAAAAAAAAGCGCCCTTGAGGCGCTTTTTTTTCAACCAAATATTTTTAGTCAGCACTTCATCACTGAATGAAATACTTAGCCGAATTGAGGCGCTTAAGATGCAAATTGAAAGGATAAAAAACAGTGTTTTTCACTCTTTATTCAGTACATTTCTCGCTTTTCAGATTTTGATATTTAGTACTTTGCGATTTCCAAATCTCAAAATAATTTAGTTATAACTAAACAAAATGCCTAAATATTCATTAATTTTGTCTGTACACGTTTAAAGCTCAACTAAGATTCCCGTTTTTGAATTATGTGTAAACGGAAATAGTTTGTTTGAGGATTTTATTGAAGCTATTAAAGGAAATAGAATAATTGAAAATGAATTAGCGGGAGCAATCCGAAATCTGGAATTAGCTGCCAATTTACTACGATTACCGAAGACAAAATTTAGAGAAATCAAACTTAATAAATTAAACTTCAAATTCTACGAGGCAAAATATGGCGCTGTAAGGATCTATCATTTTCAAGAGAAATATACCGGAAGAATAATCGTGCTCGGGGGTATGAAAAACAACCAGCTAATTGATATCAAATCCGCAATGAGAATAATTAAAAACTATCAGGATGAAAACAACTCAAAATTTTAGAGCGCAAATCCTAGAAAATCCAATGTATTGGGTGGAGGGCATCAACGGTATGCTTTATGATGCAATTGTCAGATACATGGTGAAACATCAAATGAAGCAGAAAGATCTAGCAAAACATCTAGGCATCTCACCAGGCAGAGTATCACAGATCTTGAATGACGGCAATATCAATTTTAGCATTGAAAAAATCATTGAAATCGCAATAAAAGTTGATAAAATACCAAATTTTATTTTCGAAGATAAGTCGACCTTTTTAGACGGAGAATTGAAAAAAACGACACGCAACGATTTTAAATTGGCTCAAAAAAAGCCAGCGACTTCCAGCTTTCAAAATAAGTTTTTGGCTATTGACGCTCACAAGCCCAACGCTTCGTAAACGAAATCGAAGGTAGAGAGAATGACTGGCTGGCCGTCGACAACTGCAATGTTGTGCTCAAAATGGGCGCTGGGTTGGCGGTCGGCGGTGACGATTGTCCATTTGTCGTCGAGGGTTTCGACCTTTTCGGTGCCCATATTGATCATGGGTTCGATGGCGATGGTGAGGCCATTTTGGATTTTTTTGCCCCGACCTCGGCGGCCGTAGTTTGGAACTTGTGGTTCTTCGTGGAGTTCTTTTCCGAGGCCATGGCCAACAAGATCGCGGACCACACCATAGCCATGCGCTTCGGCGTGTTGCTGGATGGCAAATCCGATGTCTTCGATGCGGTTGGCGGTGGTGGCTTGCTCGATACCTAGATACAAGCACTCTTTAGTGACTTTACACAACTGTTGTTTTTCAGGGCTGACCTCCCCCACTTCAAAAGTGTAGGCGTGGTCGCCGTAGTAGCCTTTGTACAAAGAGCCGCAATCTACCGATACGATGTCGCCGTCTTGGATGGGCTTGTCGGTTGGCAAACCATGAACGACTTGTTCGTTGACAGAAATCAAAAGCGTGCTGGGGCAACCGTAAAGACCTTTGAAACCAGGAATTGCATTTTGGGTACGTATGTAGTCTTCTGCCAATTGATCCAAGAAACGGGGTGTCACACCAGGTTTCATGTGTTGGGCAACTAAACCTAGCGTGCGGCTCACAATCTGCGCAGCTTCGCGCATGATTTCTATTTCTTGGGGTGTTTTGTAGCGGATCATGAATTGGGCTAAGAGAGACATTCGGCAAAGTTACCAAGAAATTGCATGGTGTCAATGCCATCGGCGTAATCTGTAAGTGTTGGGCATTGTGCCGCACCAAAAGGCAAATAACCTTGGCCAACGGTGCATTGTATTTGTTGTTGATTGGCCTCAAGGAAAGCTTGAACTTCTTGTTGGTCTTGGTAGCGCTGGTAATGAAGCATTCCTAGCGGCGCATGCAATTGGGCGCTTTCTTTGAGCAGAACAAAATTGTTGTCAAGAATGGGCACCATATTCATGAGGTGAATGGCCTTATTGTAATCGTAATTATTGCCGTATTTTTTATGATGAATGATGTCACCATAAGAAACAATGGCCTCAAAAAAGCGGTCGAGCTTATAATTTTGAGGTATCATCAAATGCGTTACATTGCGGCAACCGCGGCCAAAATATTGAAAGATATCGTGTCCAAGGGCCTTGAGTTCTTCTGTGCGCTCAGTGCCATTTAGGACCGCCACTGAGGTCCGATGCCCTCTAAATAAACTTGGGTAAGCAGCAAAATATTGCTTAAAATGTTGCATACTGTTGTCTGATCCAGTGGCAATTACGGCGTCAAAACCCTGCATTTTTCCTGCGACAAAGGCAATGCGTTCCTTTAATTGGGGCTCTAAATGGCCAAGAATTTGAACCAGCGCGGGCAACAAACGTGCATCTTCACTGCTTGGTTTTACCAACGCTTTGTGCCCCGAACACAGCACACACAAGAAATCATGAAAACCAACCAACGGAAGGTTGCCAGGTAAAATCAAGGCAATGGTCTTTGGGTTGCTTGCGTAAGGGTAAGCACAAAGCCATTCCTCTAGTGTTTTGGCATTTAACCAACTTGAAATTTCTAAAAAGGCATTTTGAATGGCCTCTTTTGTAAACCAACCATTGAAATGCTGTTCTTTTTCAATCAGGTTTTCAAGTGCTTCCCATTCAGATTGGGTAATAATTTGAGGTCGATTTTTTCCTGTTGCAAGTGCGTCTAGTATGGTACCTAGCGCTGCAAAGGCAGATATGATTTGGCTTCTTTCCACAGCGCAAAAGTACGCTTTTCTCTATTTTTTGTTTTCGAACGCACAAAAACTTCGCTCAGTCGTTGTTATATTTGCACAAAAAATTGTTCTTATGGCTATCATGATCACCGACGAATGCATTAATTGTGGCGCTTGCGAGCCCGAATGCCCAAACAATGCCATCTATGAAGGAGGCGCAGAATGGAAATTCGCCGACGGTACAACCCTAAAAGGACTAATTCAGACCCTAGACGGCGATGAAATCGAAGCGGAGCATGCTTTTGAGCCGGTCAACATGGATGTTTATTACATTGCTCACGAAAAATGCACCGAATGTGTCGGTTTCCACGACGAGCCTCAATGTGCTGCCGTTTGCCCTGTAGATTGCTGTGTCGACGACCCTGACTACCGTGAATCAGAAGACGAACTGCTCGCTAAAAAGAATTTCATGCACTTGTAAGGTGTTTAGATTCAGTCTACTTTTTGTTTTTCTTCATTTTTCTTGTTCTTTTTTATTTGCCGACAACGGTAGGGTAACACACCTTGCCTGGACCGAAAACCCGAACGGCACCATTCAAAATACCACATCTAATTTCGGCCTTATTTTCTTTGAACAGCGCAACCAGTTTGTCAACTACAAAGACCCCAACAACCCCTTTTTTAAAATCCGCTACACCTGGATTGGCATTGAATGGACGCTCATTCATTTGATCGCGCTGTTTCTAACCATTCTTATTCAACTACTCACCTTTCGACGCATCAATAGAAAAATGGCTGAAAGTCGTTTTTTCAAACGTTGGTCTTATCGCATTTTAAAACTGGTATTATGGGGCAGTGTTATTTCAGGAAATGCAGCTATCATTTGGGCTGTCGATTTTTACAATTCTCAAATACATTTTCGCTACCACCAACTCAGCGATTTTAAAAAGGCCACACCGCGTACCTTGCGCGCAAGCCTTTCGGACCGCACCTATTTTCAGGCCAAAGAAACCAACAAATTGCGTTTTCAGCTGTATCGGAAAGCAAAAGGCAAATGGTACACGCAAAGGGCACTACCGGTTTTGCATTTCGAACAAAAAAGCAACGGCCACATTGCCTACCAAAAAGACACCCGTTACTTCAAATGGCACCCCGATTCTAGCCGGATTAAAGCCACTACCCAACTCATTTTATTGCATCAAAAAAATAAAAGCGGAACAGACACCACTCTCTTTTTTAGATTTCAAGACAAGCAATTGGTTCCAATAGAAATTCAACAAGACAAACCACAGCGCATTCTCTTATTTGTAAATGGCTACCGGCCAGTTTCCGATGACCAAGACCCCGAAAAAGCACTGCAAGCCATCAACGGCAAAGGATTGGAACATCCCAAATCAAAAAATATCATCCAACGAAATGACTTTTACAATTATTGGCCTCAAGATCAATTTGCGCGTACGGTTCAACAAAGAATTGCGCCAGACCAAACCGTTTATGCCGATGGCCATCACAGCGTGAGCACCTCCAATCATGGCTCCTTATTGAAGTTTATCAGTAGCGCTGCATTGTATCCAAAGCCTTGCTTGGGAAAGCACCATTGTGCCACTACTAAAATTGCCAACCAACAAGAAGTACGCACTTATTCGTTGTTGGCTACTGTGCCCAATTATGCAGGTTTTCGCAAGCGTTATCTTTCTGGCCAGCAAGCGGGCAGAAATTTATTGCAGGAATTATCTAAAAATGGCAACCTGACCCAAAACGACACACTCTATGCGGTAAGCCACAGCATGGGGCATGCCTACCTGCTGGGTATGGCACTTATTCTAAAAGGTAAAATTCAGTTCGGTGCTTATTTCGCATTTGCCCCCGAAAATCCAAAGGGCAAGACTTTCAAGACGAAGGATTGGCGAGCTGTTTATCAATACGGCACAAAACTGTACGGCAGCCAGCGCCATGCGCCGTGTCAGCAAGACGGCGTCGCCCCTCAATGGCGCATGAGTGGGCTTGGCATAAACCAACAAATAAGTTTCCCAAAAAACCTATCCAAAAGACTCGGATATTTTAGTTCGCACTACATTGGGTATTACGATTGGGTTTTCGACATACCAAAAGGGCAAGCTGGTTATTTAGGCCGACTTTAAAAACGTTCAAATTGCTGTAATACGAGCTCAATTTGAGAAGCACCCACTGCGCCATTGCTCCATTGGGCATCGTGCATTTGGATACCCATGCGACTGTTCACCAAACCGCGGATTTCTTGTTTGAGTCGGCCCTCACCCGCTCCGTGAATGACCAAAAACTTGGTTTTTCGACTGCGGTGTTGGGTATTACAAAAGGTTTTAAATGCATTTAATTGCGCCAGCAGGATGTCGTGAACTCCCAATCCAATTGGTAAATTGAGGTTTTCGGCATGCAAGTCAATAGTGGGTAATTGTGGATTTCCTGGCCTTTGATCCTGAGCTAACACAACCTTTTTAACGGTTTGGACATCTTTTATCGAAAGGTGCTCGCTAGGGACGTGTTGACGCACGGCGACTTGCGCGTGTGGATAGCGATAGGTAAAACCGTTTTCGTCTTCCAAAACAAGGTGGCTCTGCTCGATGAGGGCCACCTTAAATATACCGGTCTCTTGCAATACAACGACCTCTTGCCCTATAAACCAACTCATTGGAACTTGAGTGCTTTAACAGGAGAAATCCGACCCACAACCCGACTTGGAAGCAAAAGAGCCAACATGCAGGTTCCGAAAGTCAGGATATTGACTAACAAAAAGTTCCAGAGACTGAGCTCTACCGGAACAGCATCGAGGTAGTATACTTCGGCATTGAGCTCGATGAGCTGCCACTTCTCTTGAACAAAACACAACACCAAAGCAACGAGGTTTCCGATCAACAATCCGCGCAATAATAAGTAAGCTGCTTGGTACAAGAAGATCCGACGAATCGAACGATTATTGGCACCCAAGGCTTTGAGTAAGCCCACAAAAGAAGTGCGCACAACAATCAAAACCAACATTGCTGAACCTATATTAATAATTCCAATGACAATCATTAAAACTATGATTATCAAAACATTAAAGTCTAAAAAATCGAGCCAAGAAAATAAATCTGCTTCGGTATCTTTGATATTCGTTACTTGCAATAAATGCTGATTGACCGGACGCATTTCTACCGTATTCTTTACGGCCGCCTCAATGCGCTTGAGCTCGTCAAAATCATGGATCGAAACTTCAAAACCCGACACAAAATGAGCACCCGTCCCGATTCCATCTTTAAATTCGAAGCGCAATTGCCCATGCTGGCAAGCATAAACTTGCTTTGTCAATCCGTCAGTTAAGCAAAGTGGCGCTCCTGATTCAAATTGTAGGTCACTATATTTGAAATGTTTAGGCGCGTCAATGTGAACCACGGCGCTATCAATGCGCTCGAGCTTATCCGTGTTGTTTTGATACCGGTATGCGATGACCTTCAGTGTGGTATCTACTAAATTGGTAAAACGGTGCGCGGTAAAGACATCGGGGCCTAAGCCCCAATCAAATAACAGGTTGCTTGCATCTCCTTGAACCTCTACTTTGATGAGCGCCGAGTTACGCTCAAGTTGAGGACGCAAGGCAATTTGAGTACCGTTGTCAGACATCTGCTGTACGAGTGCCAAGTTTCCAAAAAGGAGTTGCGCGTCGTATTCCGTGAATCCGGTGTTGTATATCCCCACAACTTTTACTTTTTTGAGTAAGGGTTGTTGCTTAACATGAAATACTGAAACCTCATCATTTAAATTGATATTCAATTTTTTAGACACATTTAATGAAACTAATACTTCATTAAAATTCTGTTTTTTCGGCAAACGCCCTTTTTGTAAATGTGCTTTGATAAAAGACCAATCATAGGTGGAGTCTACGCCTTTAAATAGCAAACCAAGAAGGTCTTGACGCGCCACAATAGAGTCTTTGCCAGACTGCAGTTGAATGGTGTCTGAAAAACGTTGAGACTGCAACATAACAGGCTTATAGCCAACAGCCTGAACTGACTTGAGGCCTTCTATTCGATCGAGTTCAGCAAGAAAAGGAATGCGCCGATCCAGCGCCTCCGCTTCAAAAATATGTACAGATCCTGCCTTTGAAATGAAAAGTGGAGCATTAAAACCCGTAATTTTGTCCTTGATTTTTTGCTGAAAGCCACGCACTATTGCCAGCGTTAAGGAATTAACTAATATTGCCAATGCAATACTCGCAATGGATATGCGCACAACAGGCCTAGACACCCTTAAACCAAGGTGTTTTTGACGAATCAGCCGAGATGATATGAAGCGTTCAAATGACAAAATAGCATTATTACCAGCCCAAAAATACATAAAGGTTTTGGCATGGGTGGCGCTACTCCCTATTTTGCTTGCTTCTTGTGGTCTTATTCCTTCCAAAAGTTTTACGCCGCATCCGGTGCAATTTGCCGAAACGATAGTCATCGAAGACGACTCCATTGCGCTAGCGGCTTTTCCCGCCACTCAAACCAACCAAAAACCAGCACTTTCCCCTCCACAGTTGGGTATCGATCGCCTTCATCTATTTGTCGATTCACTCAACGGCAAACGCATTGCCGTTGTTGCCAATCAGACCTCTGTAGTCAAAGGTGTTCATTTGGTAGACACTTTGCTGGCCCTTCAGCTTAATGTCGTCAAAGTTTTTGCACCAGAACACGGTTTTAGGGGCGATGCCGATGCAGGCCAGCACATCGGTCATAGTACCGACGACAAAACAGGCTTGCCCTTGGTGTCTTTGTATGGTTCGAATAAAAAACCTACCGACGCGCAATTAGCAGACGTCGATATCGTCATTTACGATATCCAAGATGTGGGCGTGCGTTTTTACACTTACATCTCTACCTTGCATTATGTGATGGAGGCCTGTGCGGAAAACAACAAACAAATGGTGGTTTTGGATCGGCCTAATCCCAATGGACACTACGTAGACGGACCTGTCCTGGAACCTGCCTTCAAATCGTTTGTGGGCATGCATCCGGTTCCAATTGTTTACGGCATGACCATCGGGGAATACGCCATGATGATCAACGGAGAAGGTTGGTTACACAATCAAAAGCGCTGCCATCTCTGGGTCATTCCTTGCAAAAATTACAAGCACAAACTACCTTACAGTTTGCCTGTGGCCCCATCTCCCAACTTACGTACCGACGCTGCGATTTCTTTGTATCCTAGCCTTTGTTTATTTGAAGCGACCACCGTGAGCGTTGGGCGCGGTACCGATAAACCTTTTGAGGTTTATGGCCACCCTAAATTCCCTGAACTGAACTACCAGTTCATGCCCATTCCGACTATCGGGGCCAAAAATCCTTTGCACCTCAATAAATTGTGCCAAGGTTTTGACCTCAGCCAAAACACGGTCAAGAGAGCCTACCAGATCAATTTGAATTACCTCATCAACGCAAAAGATTTGCTCGGTGACACCAATGTTTTTATTGACCAAACCGCTTTTTTCAACCGTTTGGCAGGCACCGCAAGTCTAAAAGAACAACTCGAAAAAGGCTGGTCAGCCAAAGAGATTCGGGCTACTTGGAAACCAGGTCTAGATGCGTTCATGCTTACGCGCAGCAAATACTTGCTCTACGAATAAACAATTCGCGTTTTAAAATTTGCTTCTGTAATTACAGCTTCGCGTCATGGACTTGCTGGGCCATGTCAGCCATATAAGCGTCTAGTTTCGCTTGTAAATCGGCGTCAAAAGCAGCTAAAATACGCGCTGCCAACAAACCTGCGTTTTTTGCACCATTGAGCGCCACAGTTGCCACAGGAATACCATTCGGCATTTGAAGAATGGATAAAATGGAATCCCAACCATCGATTGAATTGGAAGATTTGATGGGCACGCCAATTACGGGAAGAGCAGTCATGGAAGCGGTCATGCCAGGCAAGTGGGCTGCTCCACCTGCACCTGCAATGATCACTTTAATGCCGCGACCTGCTGCTTCTTTGGCATAACTAAACATTTTATCTGGCGTCCGGTGAGCCGAAACAACCTCGGCCTCTGAAGCAATGCCAAAAGAAGTTAAGACCGTTTGTGCCTCTTGCATGATCGGCCAGTCAGACTTGCTGCCCATTATAATGCCAACTTGTATCATTCGGATTGGGTTTTTGAATTTTCTGAATTTTCTTCGACAGGATTACCTGCAGTGACCTGCTGTTTGACTTGTTTTGGCAAAGAACCGTAGTGTACGGTGTTGTCGATGTCAGTGGTGATTTGATCCAGAGGGCCCGTGAGGGTTTCTTCGGTTTCTTTGAGAATGCTTTGGATGTTGAGATCGGCTTTCATTTCTTGGCCAGACTTTCGGATTTCTTGTTGAAGATCATTGGAGGCGTTGCGTATTTGATACAAAGCCTGACCGAGCGTTTTGGCAATTCCGGGAATGCTTTTGGAGCCAAAAAACAACAAGACAATCAGGACGATCAGCAGGACCTCAGAGCCTGCTACGTCACTCAAGAAAAGAGAAATACCTTGCATGGTGCAAAGCTACAAAGAAAACATCAAGATTGCTGCATTTTGGCAATGATTGCTGCGGTCCAGCTCGTTGGTAAAAACGGCATCAAAACTTTGATTAAGAACGCAAATTGCCATTCAGAAATGCAAATGACTTTGCCTTTTTCCATGGCGGCATATGCTTTTAGTGCTGTTTTGTATGCACTTGCAGCGCCGTCAAACATTTTGGAACCGCCAAAGCCGGCAACCTGAGCAAACTCAGTGGCAACTGGCCCAGGGCACAATGCAGTGACGCTGACGCCGGTTCCTTTGAGCTCATGTGCCAATCCTTGGGTATGCGAAACCACAAATGCCTTGGTGGCAAAATACGTATTTTGATAAGGTCCTGGTAAGAAACCTGCGGTACTTGCGGTTTGTAAAATTTTACCCCTACCTCTGGCTTTCATGTCTTGACCAAATAAATGCGTCAATTTGAGCAAGGCCATGACATTCAGACGCACCATTTGGACATCTTTTTCGAGTTCGCGCTCTAAAAAAGCGCCTTTTCCGCCGAAACCTGCGTTATTGAAGAGGTAATCAACTTGCCACCCGTTTTGTTTGACTTCGTCGTACACTTCTTGCGCTGAACCCACCACACTCAGGTCTTTTTGAATGAGGTGCACCGCTATTTTGTATTTATCGAGCAGCTCTTGCTTCAGTTCTTCTAGTAAATCTTTTCTTCGGGCAACCAAAATGAGGTCTCGGCCTTTTGCGGCATGAATTCTGGCTAATTCTTTGCCTATTCCAGACGACGCGCCGGTGATGAGTGCTGTGTTTTTCATATAGTTGAAACGATTCGGGGTTTTAATTGTTTAGTGTGGTTTGGATACTTCGGAATTCTTCAGGCGTGCAAGGCAAAAACAATGATTGGTTGAGGAGCATCTCTTGAATCCGCAATAAGTCGGGAAACTGACTGACCTCGAATTCATATTTGAACCACTTGGAACCCACTAATTGCATTTCAACAAAAGCGTTTGGCGCGGTAATTTGGTAGTACGACCTGCCATTCTTTAGCTTTCTAAACTGCGGGAATTCCATATTGATTGTATCTTCGTACAAAGTTAGTACATCAATGGGTGAGTTATCGAATAACGACAAAGAAATCTTGGCTTTGGCACAAACCAATTTCAAGCAGAACCAGCAGCAACTCAAAAAGTGGAACAAGCAAAAACCCAAAGATCTCGATGCGCGTTTTCATACTGCGCACCAAAAAGAATTTGCAAAACGCGATTGCCTAACTTGCGCAAATTGCTGCAAAACCACCAGCCCAATTTTCAGACAGCCAGATATCAGGCGTATGGCCAAGGCACTCAGATTGAAAGAAAGCCAACTTGTAGCGCAATACCTCAAGCTCGATGAAGACGGCGACTACGTATTAAAAACAGCCCCTTGCTTTAATTTAGTGGCAGACAACACCTGCGCTGTTTATGAAGACCGACCACTCGCTTGCCGAGAATACCCGCATACGGACCGTAAAAACATGTATCAAATCATGGATCTCACCGCTCAAAATACGTTGATTTGCCCCGCAGTTGCAAGCATCGTGGACAAAATAATCTCCGCCTAAAGTTGCTAAAAAAAGCCTAAATTTGCCCATCAATCAAATACCCATATGGAACAGGTTCAACCTTATATCCCACAGCATAAAATTCGCATCGTAACTGCTGCTGCCCTTTTTGACGGCCACGATGCCGCCATTAACATCATGCGCCGCATCATTCAAGCAACCGGCTGCGAGGTCATTCACCTTGGCCACGACCGCTCTGTAGAAGAAGTGGTCAACTGTGCCATTCAAGAAGATGCACAAGCCATTGCCATGACCTCTTATCAAGGCGGCCACATGGAGTACTTCAAGTACATGCACGACCTCTTGCAAGAAAAAGGCGCACCGCATATCAAAATTTTTGGTGGTGGCGGCGGAACTATCCTGCCATCGGAAATCGAAGAATTACACGGTTACGGCATTACGCGCATCTACCACCCTGACGACGGCCGCGCTATGGGTTTGCAAGGAATGATCAACGACCTCATTCAGAAATGTGATTTTGCCGTTGGAGAACCTCGAAAAGAAAGCAACGAAGCCATTTTAGAAGCTATCGAACAAAAAAGCGTTCCGCATTTGGCACATTGCATCAGTGCAGCTGAGAACTTTCCGCAAGCCAATGCCGCGCTTTTAAACGAATTGCGCGCAGCCGGAGACAAAAACAACATCCCGGTACTAGGTATTACCGGAACAGGCGGTGCAGGTAAGTCTTCTTTGGTCGACGAACTCGTACGCCGATTTTTAATTGATTTTCCAGAGAAAAACCTGGCGGTGGTGTCTGTAGACCCTTCGAAAAGAAAAACTGGCGGCGCCCTACTCGGAGACCGCATCCGGATGAACGCCATCAAAAGCCCAAGGGTTTACATGCGTTCTTTGGCCACACGCCAGTCGAACTTGGCGCTTTCTAAGCATGTGGCCGAAGCACTTTCTATTTTGAAAGCTGCTCAATACGACCTTATTATTTTGGAAACCTCCGGTATTGGCCAATCTGATACCGAAATCCTCGACCACTCTGACGTCTCGTTGTATGTCATGACGCCAGAATATGGCGCCGCGACCCAGCTCGAGAAAATCGATATGCTCGACTTCGCCGATGTCATTGCCCTTAATAAATTCGATAAACGCGGCGCCCTCGATGCGCTGCGCGATGTGCGCAAGCAATACCAGCGCAACCACAATCTCTGGGATAGCCCTGTAGACGACATGCCAGTATACGGCACTATTGCCTCGCAATTCAACGATCCAGGAATGAATACTTTGTACAAAGTAATCATGGACCACATCGTTCAAAAAACAGGCGGTGCACTGCAATCTACCTTTGAAATCACCCGTGAGATGTCTCAGAAAGTATTTGTAATTCCGCCAGAGCGCACACGCTACCTTTCTGAAATTTCTGAAAACAATCGTTCCTACGACAAATGGGTCAACGACCAAGTTGCCGTTGCCGAGAAACTCTACGGTTATCAGGTATCCATGGATGCTTTAAAGAATTCTTCTTTGGACGACAAAGACCGCCTGATCAAGTCTTTGCAAGAGGCATTTGAAACCGAAAAACTCAATTTTGACCCCAAAAACTGGGAAATCCTGCAGAATTGGGCGGCCAAAAAACAAGCTTACAAGAACCCAACTTACGAGTTCAAAGTCCGCGATAAAGTACTGAGCATTCAGACGCACACCGAATCGTTGTCTCATTTACAAATCCCAAAGGTTGCTACGCCAAATTTCAAAAGCTGGGGCGATATCTTGCGTTGGGTGCTGCAAGAAAACGTTCCGGGTGAGTTCCCGTACACGTCTGGACTTTTCCCTTTCAAACGCGAAGGCGAAGATCCTACGCGCATGTTTGCAGGTGAAGGAGGCCCTGAGCGCACCAATAAACGATTTCATTACGTTTCTTTGGGCATGCCCGCCAAGCGCTTATCTACCGCTTTTGACTCGGTCACGCTTTACGGCAATGATCCTGACCTCCGCCCCGATATCTACGGTAAAATTGGCAATTCAGGCGTTTCGATTTGCTGCCTAGACGACGCCAAAAAACTGTACTCAGGTTTTGACCTCAGCCACCCAGCGACGTCGGTCTCCATGACCATCAATGGGCCGGCCCCAATGCTCTTGGCGTACTTCATGAATGCCGCTATCGACCAAAACTGTGAAAAATACATCAAAGCCAATGGCCTAGAAGCGGAAGTGGAAGCCAAAATTGCGGCGATCTACAAAGCAAAAGGAACTGCAAGGCCAGCCTACCAGGGCGAGCTACCTGAAGGTAACGACGGCTTGGGCCTGATGTTGCTTGGCGTCACCGGTGATCAAGTCTTGCCGACAGACATCTACGCTCAAATCAAGGCCGATACGCTCAAACAAGTGCGCGGCACTGTTCAGGCAGACATCTTAAAAGAAGACCAAGCGCAAAACACCTGTATTTTCTCAACTGAATTTGCGCTACGCCTCATGGGCGATGTTCAAGAATACTTTATCGCCAACGGCGTTCGCAACTTCTATTCGGTTTCCATTTCAGGTTACCATATTGCCGAAGCTGGCGCCAACCCTATTACCCAATTGGCATTTACGCTTGCGAACGGCTTTACTTACGTTGAGTACTACCTGAGCCGCGGCATGGACATCAATGAATTTGGACCCAACTTATCGTTCTTTTTCTCGAACGGTATCGATCCAGAATATGCGGTCATTGGCCGCGTGGCGCGCCGCGTGTGGGCGAAGGCCCTTGCGCGCAAATACGGCGCAAATGCGCGTGCGCAAATGCTCAAGTACCATATCCAGACCTCTGGGCGCTCACTGCATGCGCAAGAAATCGACTTCAACGATATCCGAACCACACTTCAGGCCCTTTACGCCATCTACGACAACTGCAATTCTTTACATACCAACGCCTACGACGAAGCCATCACGACACCTACAGAAGAGTCTGTGCGCCGCGCCATGGCCATTCAGCTGATCATCAACCGCGAACTCGGCTTGGCCAAAAACGAAAACCCGCTACAAGGGGCGTTTATCATTGAAGAGCTCACCGATTTGGTCGAAGAAGCTGTATTGACCGAATTTGACCGCATTACCGAACGCGGAGGCGTACTCGGCGCCATGGAAACCATGTACCAGCGCTCAAAAATACAAGAAGAGTCTTTGTATTACGAAACCCTCAAGCATACCGGCGAATTCCCAATTATTGGCGTCAATACTTTCTTGAGTTCAAAAGGCTCCCCGACCGTTTTACCAAAAGAGGTCATTCGGGCTACTGAAGAAGAAAAGCAATACCAAATTCAAATGCTCGCTAACTTGCACCAAGCGCAAGCAGAGGCTGCAAATGCAGGCATTTCAAAAGTACAAGAAGCGGCAATTCAGAATAAAAACATTTTCGAAGAGCTCATGGAAACCTGTAAAGTGGCCTCGCTGGGGCAGGTAACCGGCGCTTTGTTTGAAGTGGGCGGCCAGTACCGCAGAAATATGTAAAAATGGATGCGCAACTCCTTTCGAAGTTTGAGCAACAGCTTGCGCTCAAAAAACAACAGTTTTCTTCGGAGAACAGAAAGGTGCTGCAAAACGCTTTACTTGCACAATATAAAAACACAAACACCTCCGAAGCGGTAAAAAACAACTTAAATGCACTTGCACAAAGCACTGCATTCACCGTAACCACAGGCCATCAATTGTGCCTTATGACGGGCCCGTTGTATTTTATTTACAAGATACTACACGTCATCAAGCTCAGCGAAGACCTCAACAAAACTTTTCCATCCGAACATTTTATTCCTGTGTACTGGATGGCCTCTGAGGACCACGATTTTGATGAAATCAGAAGCTTTTTATTATTTGGCCAAAAATGGACCTGGGAGAGCGATCAAAAAGGAGCGGTCGGTAGATTCGACACCACGGATTTAGCACCTTTGTTAGCTGAATTGCGCCAAAAATTTCAGAATCAACCTAATAGCGAGATTCAGGGTTTATTGGAAAAATTAAAAACGGCGCCCTACGCAAAGGGCTTTTTTGAATTCATCAACGAACTCTTTGCTGGGTACGGGCTGGTCATTATAGATGCTGACAATCCTCAACTTAAAGAATCTGCCTGGCCTATTTGGGAGAAAGATTTAAATACAAACGACATCCACGAAGCAGTTATTGATTATACCAAAGTGCTCAAAAACAAAGGGCTGAGTACCCCAATTGAAAGTAAGCAATCGAATCTTTTTTTACTAGATCTTCAAAAAAGAGAACGCATCGAGAAAAACGGTTCATTGACCTTCAACAAAGAAAATAGCGCCCAACTTTCGCCAAATGTGGTATTGCGCCCGTTGTATCAAGAATGGATTTTACCGAACCTGGCCTATATTGGCGGCCCGAGTGAAATCGCTTATTGGCAACAGCTCCCCAAAGCGTTTGAAAGCCTTGGGCTTCTGTTTCCACTCACCCTCCAACGTGCAGGCGGATACTTACTGCAAGAAAGAGAGCAAGAACAAATCAAAAAACTTGGTTTTGAAAACCGTGATTTGCTAGGCGATAAAAGCCTACTAAAAGAACGCTACCTCAATAAAGTCGGCGATCAAGTGCCGAATTATGGTCAATTGGATGCATTTTGGAGCGGCTATAAGTCCGCTTTTCAAAAAATTGCTGCCGACGAATTACCACAAGAAACAAAAATGGTGGAGGCTGAACTGACACGCCTTCAGAAACAAATTGAAGCACTAGAGCAGCGCTTCGAAAAGGCGCGCAAAGCCAAATACGACAAAGCGCTCAAACAAATCGAGCAACTTTCAGAAAAAATTCAGCCCAAAGGACAACTTCAAGAGCGCACCTTGAATATCTTGAATTTTTGCCCCGACGGCCAGCTCTCGCAGCGCATTGCGCAAATCTATGACCAACTCGACCCCTACTGTGAAGAAAAACAGTGGTTTGTGGTGTCGTAATTGAAAAATCACGACCTTTGTGTCAAATTGACAATATGGCTCAGAATAATATCCGCGAAGTGCTCGCTACACACCCAACTATACCTGTTGTAACTTTTAACAGCACCGACGAAGTGGTTCCAAAAATGGAGGCGCTCATGGCACGTGGCATTTTCTGCATTGAAATCACGCTCCGAACCACTGCAGCTTACGACTGCATTGCTTTGGCTAAAAAACTGTACGGCGACCGCTGTGCAATAGGCATGGGAACAGTTGTCCAGGTAGCGCAAATTGAAAAAGCCATTGAACTTGGTATCGACTTTATGGTGAGTCCAGGGCTCAATGCTAATTTGGCACCACACTTTGAAAACAGTAAAATTGCGTTCATTCCAGGTGTAGCCACCCCAAGTGAAATCATTGAAGGCATTCAGTATGGCTGGGACACCTTTAAGTTCTTTCCAGCCAATTTATTTGGCGGTTTGGGCGCACTCAAAGCCTATGGCCAAGTATTTCCGAACATTAAATTCTGCCCAACCGGTGGCATCACCGAAGAAACTTATCCTGAATACCTCGCTCAGCCTAACATCATCTCCGTGGGCGGTTCCTGGATGTAATTAAATCATGCTCTTCTTATTATTTCTCCTCCTTCTTGTTGTCTCGGAATGGATATTCTTGTTGTCTATTTGGAGTATTCCTAATGTGTACCTCGCCTCCTTCGGGTTTTTGCATCTCGGCGCCATTTTAGGCAGTATTGGCCTATTTATTTGGGGTTTTCGAAATGTCAAAATGCGCAGCAACTACCGCTTGGGTTTTTCCATCTTTGGTTTGTTTGTGGCCCTGGCTTTGCCCGCCATTATTTACCTTATTCCGGGTCTATTTTTTCTAACCTTTGAAGCTGAGGTAGCCCGAACTATTGGTTTTACGTTGGCAGGCAGCCATTTTATTGCCATTCTTTACGGCATCTTTTTTGGCCGCTGGAATTGGAAAGTCAGGACCGTTGAGTTGCGTTTTGATCATTTACCCGAAGCCATGGATGGCGTCACCTTTCTACAGATTTCAGACGTGCATATCGGTAGTTTTTATGGCCAAACCCACAAGGTTCAAAAGGCCATTGACCTCATCAATTCCAGAAATGCAGACTACTTTTTATTTACTGGAGATTTAGTCAACAATAAAGCAGATGAATTCCAAGGTTGGGAAGCGCTTTTCTCCCAAATTCAAGTAAAGAAAGGCAAGTACAGCATTTTGGGCAACCATGACTACGGAGACTACATCAGCTGGGACTACGACCACGAAAAGGCCGCCAATTTACAAGCACTGATCAGAATGCATGAAAACGTCGGCTGGACTCCCCTACTCAATAAAGCCATTGAACTCGAAAAAGGCTTTTGGCTATTGGGTGTCGAAAACTGGGGCCGCTCGATGTTCAGACAAAGCGGTAAGCTCGAAGAAACTTTAGCGCAAACCGACGAGGGTTTCAAATTACTCATGAGCCATGACCCAAGCCATTTTGATGCGCAAGTCATTCATACCGATATCGACCTGACGCTTTCTGGCCACACCCACGGCATGCAGTTTGGCATAGAGCGCTTTGGCATCCGCTGGAGCCCCGTTTCTTTAGTTTACCCCAAATGGGCTGGTCTTTACCAGGTTGGCAAACAATTTCTTTATGTGAATAGAGGCTTCGGCTACATCGGTTTTCCAGGCCGAGTTGGAATCTATCCAGAAATCACAGAATTTACGCTTAGACGCTCCAAGTAACGCTAAAATTTTGTTAAATTTGCAGCCATTGTTATCGAAACATTGTCTTGATAACCCGGTCCTATAGCTCAGTTGGTTAGAGCAACAGACTCATAATCTGTGGGTCCACGGTTCGAGCCCGTGTGGGACCACCCCTTCAAAGCCTCAAGTTCTTGGGGCTTTTTTTGTGCCAAACACTACTCAGGATTTATCTACCAGAATGCAAGTAACGGTCAATTAATTATTCACTATATTTGATTCGAAATGATTGAAGTACTGTCAAATAAAATGGAGGCAATAGCAACACTTTGTGTAACACACAAGGTAAAAACAATTGCTGTCTTTGGCTCTGCTGCCAGAAACACCATGACAGCTGAAAGTGACATCGATTTTCTGGTTCAATTCTCTGAAGATATCGACGTACTCGACTTTGCAGACAATTATTTTTCTTTACTGGAGTCCCTAGAATCTTTAACTGGTAAAGCCATTGATTTAGTTTCAGTTAATTCCTTGAGGAATCCTGTTTTAAAAGAAGAAATAGAAAAGTCAAAAATTGAGCTTTATGCAGCATAAAGTGCTCAAATACATTCTTGATATCGAAAAATGTATTTTTTGCAAGTTTCGATAATTTACAGCTATTCAAGCTCATACTAAAAGCCTATACAGCTCATTAAAGTGCTTTTTTGAGCTTTATTTCGTATATTTGTGAGCTTAAAGAGATAAAATGTCTGAATCAATCAATCTTCGTCAACTCATTCTCGAATACCTTAGCCAAAACGCACTGGTATCTTCGAAGGAAATTCACGAAGGCGTAAGGCAGGTTGCGGCGTATGCCACTGTGAAACGAACTTTACAAGCACTGATCGCAGAGGGATTCATTCATATTAAAGGAAATGGTAAAGGAACGAAATATCACCTTTCACCAGCCTATTTTGTAATAGCTCCTTTAAATTTAGAAACATACTTTCTAAAAGAAATCGATGAACGACCAATTCGTTCTGACTTTAATTTGATTTTAATAGATGAAATATTAAATACAACACAATTGTTTTCCGAAGCAGAAATTGAGCGATTGAATCAATTACAGTCTGTTTTTAAGCAAAATACCTCCAGCTTAACGACAGAAGAGTTCAATAGCGAATTTGAGCGCCTAGCAATTGACCTAAGTTGGAAATCATCCCAAATTGAAGGTAATACCTATTCTCTTCTTGAAACAGAACAATTACTCCGAGAAAAACAAACTGCAGCGGGAAAAACAAAAGATGAAGCTACTATGTTGCTCAATCACAAAGAGGCCTTGGACTTTATATTGTTAAATAAAGATTACATACAACCCCTTTCTATTTCAGGGATAGAGGACCTTCACAGCGTCCTCATAAAGGAATTAAAAGTTGGGAGGAATATTCGAAAAAGAAGAGTTGGTATTTCTGGAACCAACTATAAACCAATTGACAACGAATTTCAAATCAGAGAGGCACTACAATCGATGTGCAATCTGGTGAATAGCAAAGCCAATATTTTTGAAAAAGCACTTTTGGTACTTGTATTGATATCATACATTCAACCATTTGAAGACGGAAATAAACGTACTGCACGAATCATAAGTAATGCGATATTGATGTATGCAGGATTTTGCCCAATATCGTTTAGAACCGTTGATTCCATCGAATATAAAAAAGCAATGCTCGTATTTTATGAGCAAAACAACATCACCCCATTCAAAAGAATTTTTATCGATCAATTTGAATTTGCTGTGCAGACATACTTCTAAGTATAACATGAATGCTGACTTATGGCCTCCAAATCATCCTTCAACACGTTCGATATTTCAGACCTCTCGCCCACCTCGAAAATCCCAACCCTAACTTTTATTCATTATTGCAATAAAAAAAACAACAAGAAATGGAGAATTCAAAACAAATAGGTTTGAAAAAGAGCAAATTGAAAGACATAATAAGCTCGATATTTTAGTGGGAAAAGCAAGTTTTATATACGAAGATAAGCGACACCAGGTAAGGGTTTATCCCAATAGTACCCATTGCGCAATTGACGCCGGAAGACTCGCTTACGAATTGGATAATTTCGGGATTATTTATTCAAAAATAACTTATCGATTACTTAGATAATCCTTTTAGTTCCATACTATGTTTGAGTAATTCATGCTCAACCTTCTCCACTATTTCAGTGATAATGGGCCACTCATCTGTTAAAATTTTTTGAATAGCTAGCTCATCAATTTCCATCATGTCCTCTGTTTCAAATTTCCATGAATGCTGAAAGTGCACGAGCCATTTTTTACCGATAGGCTTCTTATGACCCGGTATATTTTCTAACGCCTTGGATAACAACTCTTGAATATCTGTATCTCCGGGAGCAATCACTGTTTTAAAAACTGCCTTTTTCTTGTACCACAAAAAGTCTATTTCAAAAAGAAAACTTTCCTTTAAGGGCCACCCTTGCCCTTTATTTGGCATGATTTCCTGTAGTTTCTTCGTCAAAAAACGTGCATACCCTTTGTGCTTAGAACCTACTTCCCAGCCTGACTTTAGAATTTTCTCAACAAAAATTGGATATAACTCAGAGGCGATGTCAGATTTATTTTCAAAAACGAAGTCTAAAAGTTCTTTGTGGTTCTTATAAAGTTTGATCGCTAACTCGTTTAGTTCATCGTTTTTCATGAGTTCTCTTTTAATGATTGTGAGGTAATCTGTAATATATTGATGAACTCCGCTGTTCAAGGAGTTCCCGTGGATGAGCAGCACTCGATCAGCTTGCTCTATGATTTCTTCATACGAGTATAAAGCATAGTGTTCTCTTTCTTTTTGAGAAATTGGAGCTTCGCCAGATGGGCTCAAGTAAACAAATACTTTTTTATGGTTTTTAAATGACTCATTTACGATCTTTCTGTATTTCTCCAATTGATTTGAATGATCTTGTGAATCAATTTTATTCTCAATACAAATGACTAGTGAATCGAAGACAATGAGTAGATCAATATTTTTCCATTCCCTTCGTAGTTCTACGTTGTTAAAATTCAAATCACCAATTTCGAATTCATCTAGATCACTTGCAACTTCCGAAGCGGCAATATCTTGAAGAAATTTTGTTAGAAACAACTTACCTAGGCCATGTGTCCCGTTAGGATTCAAAAGCCAGGAAAGAAAATTTGAATGCCTAATTTCGGCACGCGATATATTCAATATTTGAAAAATATTCGGCGTTCTGAGCTGCAACTCAATTTTATCGAAATCTGAGTCATTTAGTAGATTACGATATTGCTCCCTAATTTCTTTTTCTGTCATTATTCATTGGTTCTTTATCATCAATTATTTGATAAGATATAAAGTTAATTATATTCAAACCATGTAACGAGCTTAGGAATAGTAAACTTATGAACCGCGCTCATCCTCCGCACCACTTCCCTGTTCTGTATAACCTTTTAAGGTCCAGTTAATCAGCATGTAAGTTAGTAAAGCAATGGTAGCCGCGACCCAAAACGGGGTGCCGAGGCCGAAATTTGATGGTGCGAAGCTCGATTTAAAATGGTAATAGAACCACATGAAAAGTGGTGGGCCAATGATTTCGGCCAAGCTCATGAGGCTCGTAAAAATGCCTTGTAGTTCGCCTTGTTCGTTGCTTTGTACCTGGCCTGACACAATGGAGCGCAATGCGGGGTCTACAATTCCGGTGAAAGCATAGGGCAGAATAATGGCGTACATCATCCAGCTTTGGTTGATCAGGCTGAGTCCAATGAGTACAAAAATCGAGAGAAACAGGCCGTAGCGCGCTGCGTTTTTTTGACCCAACTTATCGACAATTTTACCAGTGAGCGCACCTTGCACAATACCAAAACACACCCCAACAACCGCCAAAGAAATACCTACCTCTTTGGTGGTCCAAGCGAATTTTTCCATGGTGTAGAAATTCCAAGTAGAATGTACACACATGGTGGTGAGTATGGTCAAAAAGGAGACTAAGAATAAATATTTCAATTTTTCAAAACGCTTGATTTGTTGCAATGCGCCAAAAGGATTGGCTCTTTTGAGTTCGAAGGCACGCCGGTCGGCCAGCGGCAAAGATTCTTTGAGCACCACAAAACCATAAATGAAATTGGCCATTGAGAAAAAGGCGGCCACCAAAAAAGGCGTGCGCGGGCCAAAGTCAGAAAGCAAGCCACCAATTGCCGGACCAATGACAAAACCGATACCAAAAGCAGCGCCGATCATGCCAAAATTTTGCGCTCTGTTTTCTGGCGTCGAAATATCGGCAATATAAGCCGCGGCAGAAGTAAAACTAGCTCCAAAAATTCCTGAGATGGCGCGGCCCAAAACCAACCAAAATAAATCGGGGGCAAAATACATCACCATGTAATCGAGGCTCATGCCGAGTACTGAAATCAATAGAATCGGACGCCGACCGAAGCGGTCACTAAGGTTTCCAATTAGTGGCGAAAATACAAACTGCATAAGGGCATAGGCGCCCATTACCCAGCCAAAATATTGCGAAGCTTCAGCTAACGGAACATGTGCAGTTTGAGCGATCAGCGTTGGAAAGGAGGGAATAATGATACCCAAGCCAATGGAGTCTAGGCATATGGTGATCAGAATAAAAATGAGAGCGGTTTTTGCGTTGGGTAGACTCATTTATTGTCTTGCATTTCTTCTATCAGTTCTTTGGGAATACAACCCAAGACTATTGCCTCAAATTCAGGGCTGATTTCATTGGCAAAGTTAGCAATTTGGCCGTAGGTAAAACCTTGCTCGAACATTTTATCCAAGGCGCAATTGGGCGTTATCGTAGGTTTTGGAGTACACAAAAGCTGAATCGATGCTGACATTTTCCGAAGCACATTTTTGTAGAATGGCGATATTGTCTTCGCGGAGAAGCAGTTGTTGAAAAGAATTGTTCTGAATGGCCGTCTCTAGCTCCTTGAGGGTGAGATTAGGAAGCACGCCGGTTGCCATGCAAGTGCAGTAGTCCTCGAGTTTGAATTCGACGTTGTCAAACTTAACCACCTCAGTTTTGGCAGCTGCGACACAGCTCTCGACGATTTCTTCGAGGTCACCCACGACCTTACCATCTTTTGACTTAATGACTTGAGAATAAATGATATTGGTGTACAATAACACCATGGCAAAAAGCAAACGCGCAAATATAATTTTCATGTAGATGGTGATGAGTGAAATTTACTCAACAAAGCGAAATTACAAATAAGAAGTATTTATTTCACCAACTTGACAGACTCAATTCCGCTTTCTGTTTGGATTTCTAGAAAGTAAACACCGTTTGGAATTTGCCCAAGTGAAAGTTGGATGAGTTTGTTTTTGCCTTGACCTTCTATAATCATTTTACCCTGCGCATCTCGCAAAGCATATGCTTTGATGACCACTTCAGATTCAATATGGAGTTGATCAAGAATTGGATTAGGGTAAACTTTGGTCTGAGAAAGGAAAGTAGTTACCAAACCTGCACCTCCGTCAATCGTACTCGGACGCACGGGTTCTGCGGCATAACAATCCGAAGGATGTCGGAGCATATCAAAATAGGTGGTTAGGCCAGTCGTTGAGGTGATTGGGTTTAAACTTACCAATGTACCTGTTGCTAACGAAATGCCAACGACAGCAACACCGTTTGGCGGTGTACTCGTTACGTAATAATAAATACCGGTGGCAGGATCGATGGTTGAGCTGCCATTTACCGAGTATGTTGTGTACTGCAGCGGCGTCTGTGCAATACGCGTGACAACTCCTGTGGTTGGATTGATTTTACCTAGATAGGCCGTTACAGGTGGCGTGGTTGTAACACGAATAATTCCGTAGATGGTGGTGTCTGCACAGTTGTAGGTGTAGTTGTCAAAGTACATGCCTCCTTCTGGAAAACTAAGTGTTTGCGCTGTATAAACCTGACCATTGTACATATCAATACCATTAAATTGTGTTCCTTTGGAATAATAATACAGCATTTGGTGCGGGTCAATAGCATTTCCGGATATGGAATAAGAGTCACCTATTGATTGTGGTGAAATTTGCGTAATGATTCCAGTTGACGGATCGATTGAAGAGAAATAAAGTTCACCATACGATGGTTGCCCACCTGACGCTGGCACAAAGCGACGAGCCAAACCATAAAGCGTTGAGTCAGCGGTATTGAAGCGAAAATTATCGAAGTAACTTGGGGCTATCGGATTGTTCACAGCTTGCTGCGCAACGAGTAGGCCATCGTTTAGACCTATGGTGAGCAAACTGCCATTTGCACCACCTTGCGTAATAAAAAAGTAGTTATTTGTATTCAAGTCTAGTGCTGCTCCTGTAAGATTGATAGAAGTTGCAACATCATTTGGACTTAGTGCTGTACAATTGCCAGTAAGTAAATCGAGTGTACCTAATTTAACACTTGCCGGATTGGACGTCCGAAGCAAACCATAAAGCAATGGTGTTTGGGCGCAAATTGACAATTGTATTGAAGCAATAAATAGGAATACTAGTTGTTTCATGAGGTTTGGTTTAGTCCTTAATAACATGCAATTTACGCGTTTGTTTTGTTATTTGTGCAAGAACATATTCCATTTTTACCACATGAAAACGATGCAAGCCTTCATTGATTACCTTCTGGTAGGTATTCTAAGTTTCATCAAATTGAATCCGACGAAATCTGGATTTACCAACGATATACCACTGCATTGATATTCATCCCTGCGCCAACAGAAGCAAGAATAATCACATCACCTGCATTTAATTGATGCGCCGGATATTCGCCGCGCACCACCGCATCGAGTAAGGTGGGTACCGTTGCGACTGAACTGTTGCCATTGAATTGAATGTTCATAGGCATGATGTGTTCCGGACGTGCTGCTTTATACAAACGGTAAAAGCGATCAATAATGGCTTCATCCATTTTTTCGTTGGCCTGATGAATAAAAATTTTCTTCACCTCATCAATAGCAACACCGCTTTTATCGAGGGCTATTTTCATAGCCGCGGGCACTTTGGTCAACGCAAATTCATAAATTTTACGACCTTGCATTTTGATGTACTTTTCGTGGATATGATGCTTGGAATTCAAGGAGGGGCCGTTGTTTAAAAAATAGGCTTCGTCTTTGGTAAAAGTTTGAGTGGCATGTGCCAAGATACCGCTGCCATCTTGGGCTAAATTCTCGGCCAAAATACAAGCACCCGCACCGTCGGCAAAAATCATCGAATCTCGGTCATGGGGGTCCACTACCCTACTGAGCGTCTCTGAGCCTATCACCAAACAAATTTTAGCAGCACCAGCCTTAATGAATAAATTGGCCTGAATAAGTGCTTCGATCCATCCGGGGCAGCCAAAAAGCATATCGTAAGCTACGCAATTAGGATTGGCAATCCCCAAAGCGTGTTTCACCCTTGCCGCCAGCGCTGGCAACATATCAAGATGGTTGGATGCAAAGCGCACATCGCCAAAATTATGGGCAAAAATGATGTAATCTATAAGCTCTGGATCTATTCCCGAGGCATCGATGGCCTTTTGCGCTGCAATGATACCCAAATCTGAATTGGTTTGTTCTTTTTGCGCATAACGACGCTCTTCAATTCCGGTGATGTCTTTGAATTTTTCAATAATGATTTCATTGCTATCATCGAAGGGTTGGTCGATGTCTTTATAGAAGCGATGGGCAATGAAATCTTGATTGGTCATGCGCAAGGTAGGAAGATAACTACCCACGCCAAGTAGTTTAGCGCTCATGTTTTACGTTAGTTTAGGACGTAAAGTTAACAGAAATTTATACTTAGTGTAAAAAATACACTAACAACCAAATAAAAATGTTGCTAAAAACGATAGATGAATCCGGAAAGCACGCCAATTGAGGTGTAGCGATTCATTATCAAGCCGTTATCGATGAGCAAACCGATAGTTTGGCGTACACATGGGGTAAATGTAAATACCAATTCAGGTTGAATATGATAGCTGAGCTCTAGTTGTGCAAGCGCATTCCAATTATTGGTTTTGGCGCTAACTAATGAAACACCATTATTTAAAGGCTGAATGTAAGTGCCGTTTGTTGACAAAGCATGCGCATACGCTGCCCCTAAATAGGGCGTCAGACCTATTTTCCCGAAGTTAAATTGATGCCCGAGCATGACCGGAACTTGAACGTATTTATAACGGTTGGTGCCTTCTACTGAAATAACATCGTACTGAAGTTGCTCTCCCCACTCCAGGTAATGTATACCTGTTTGCAATTGCCAAGCACCTATTCCAAGCTGATAGCGCAAATTGAAGTCCCAACTAGAAGTTTGCCGCTCACCCATGGCGCGGGCTTCTCTGAATTGTTTGGCAGAATAACCTGGTATCAATGGATTTACCTCGGGCACCGCATAACTTGAAAAAATACCACTAATGCCGAATTGCAAGCCAATTGCGTGCGTTACGCTTTGTTGTTTATGACTCGGAATTATTGAAGTGGGTTCTAAATTCATTTTAGCAAGTCCATTGCTATCGATTGAAACGGTTTTCGTTTCCTTCACTTCTTGATTTGCTATTTTCAGAATTTCTTGACTGCTTAATTGCACGGTTGGTGCTGAGAAATGAACATCAGAAGCTGAAATTGAATAGGTATTGGGAATGAATGGTTCTTGAGTTGATAATCCTGAGCTGTGTTGGAAAGCATTTGTTTGGGGCATAGAGAGAAGCGGAGCGGAAATCTCAAACTTATTGGGTGTTGATGGAAGTTTTATAGTGTTGTTTGCCAATAAATCGCGTTGTTTTCTTGGTGCAACTTGTTGTTTGCCTGACGACACAGGTTCAACAGGAGCCCCTTGCCAGAAAAAGATCGAACCAATGACAACAACGGCTCCATATGCGGACCAAACCCACCAAATGGCAAGTGGCTTGCGGCGCTTCTTTTGTTGCGCATCTAGGCGCGCTTCTACATCTTGTAAAAACGAGGCTGGCGGTGTTTCAAAACGCGCTTCTGCAAGTGTTTCAAATAGCTGATCCAAAGGATCTTTGCTTGGCTTGTTCATGGCTTTTTTCTATTAATTCACGTAATTTTTTGCGCGCCATTTTGGTGTGCCACTTTGAAGTTTCTTCAGTGACGCCCAACATTTTGGCGATTTCTTTATGGCTGTATCCTTCGATGGCAAATAAATTGAATACCAATCTTGCTGGTTCAGACAAACACAAAAGCATTTGTTGCAGTTGCTCTTGGGTAAATACGGCGTCGGTCTGAAAATCGGTGGTGCCGCGCTCTTCGACGGGCGCATCAAAGCGATAGAGCTCGTGGTAGCGTTTATTTCGGCGGTATTCATCGATGATTTCGTTGGAAATAATGCGCTTGACCCAGCTCAGAAAACGCCCGGTATGGTAATTTTCTAGGTATTGAATCACTTTAACAAAAGCATTATTGACAACGGTCATTTGGTCTTCGGTATTCTGATAATAACGACGTGCCACATGGATCAAAACAGGGTAACACAGCTGATACAAAGCCATTTGCGCGCGGCGATCGCCGGCAGCAGCAGCTTGAAGTTGGTCAGCATGTGGTTCTTGAATCATAGGCGCTACTTTGGCACAAACTAAGGTAACGTAAAAAGTGGAGCAAAGGTGTAGTGTAACTTTTCGTTGTCACTGCTTGTCTTAGTTTGGCAAGAACAATCCAATACAAAACCTAAACACACATGAAAAATCTATTTTTTGCCTTCCTTCTACTCATGCTGCCGATCGTTAATTGGGCGCAACTCAGCAATGTTTCCGACGAACTTGATTTCAAGAACCCAGCATATCATGCCGATGAGAAAGTTCATGGTAAGGGTTACCAGGCCAGTACCTTGAACACCAATCTCGCATTTACCGGTTTCAATCAATCCTATGCAAATTATTTTCATGGGGCACTTCGCTTCCAACAAAGTATGGGTAAATGGAAATTTGGCGTACAAACCACCACCTCAAATTTGGGTTCCTTTTACAAGAACAACAGTATTGGGCTCAGTGCAAGTAGAGATTTTTCCATAAATAGAAATTGGAGTATTCGGCCCGCAATTTCTGCGCAATTCAATCAGTTTCAGCTCGTTTATATTGAAGCTGGCGCAGTAAAAATACCCGTATCAAACCTGAATACGGGCCTTCAAGTTCGTTATAAAAGTTGGCAACTTTTAACTGGTATTTCTTCTTTGTATGCAACAAAGTATTATCATACTTTTCCCGGAGACAGCACTCCAGTGTACTTTACAGGTTATCCTTCATTTCACTTAGGTCTAAAAAAAGCATTTGAATTAGACAGCATTCAACGAATAGAGGCCACCGTTCTATACGACAATATGCAAGGATTCAACTCCATTGCGGCCTCGGCAAGCTATTACCGCAAGGCCCAGCACTTTCTGTTGGGTTATGGTTTCCAACAACTTAATTTAGCTTACGGCCGACAACTCGGGGATGCGCATCAAGTCATGCTGAGTTTCAATCTAAACCAACCGAGTTTGTTGAGTAATAATTCCAATTTCCGTTACGGTATTCAACTTAACTACAAGCTACACCTGATGCAAAGGCCTACGCAGCGAAGTTTTACCGTAACACCTTCATTTTAAGCACCGTTATACTAAAACGCGAAATACGGCGTTTTGCAGCCATGCGATTTCTTTTTTTAAGCTTGGCATTTTTAAGCCTTGATTTCCATTTGGTTGCGCAAAATTGGCAGCAAATCATTGATTTTCCTGGTAGTGCCCGTGACGACGGCGCTTCTTTTACCATCGGTGAAATTCATTATTTAGGCACTGGGCGCAGCATAGATTTCTCTTGTACTGGAGATTTTTATGCCTATAACGCTTACTTAGAAACATGGTATCCAATTGCGGGCCTTCCACAATGGCAAGAAAGACAATACGCAAGTGCTTTTAGTTTTGGTCAATGTGGTTATCTTGTTGGAGGCGAGAATTGCAATGGTTTTTACTTCAATACATTCTGGAAATACGAGCCACTCAGCAATGAATGGCTGCAAATGCCGTCCTTACCTGCTGAAGGCCGAGCTGGATGTCAGTCGTTTATGATTGGCCCTGACCTCTTTTTGATTGGTGGCAGAAATGCAAGCGGCATCCTTGATGAAGTGTGGTGTTTTCATTTTGACACGCAAACTTGGGAGCAAAAAAACAACCTTCCTTTTGAAGGTTGTTGGCGTGGTATGTCTTTCGCTGCCGGAAACACGGGCTATCTTGCGGGTGGCCGAACAAATGTAAATAATCAAACGGGTTGGAATGCACAAACTTGGGCTTATGAACCCAGTACAGATGCTTGGACGGCTTTAAGCAATTTAGATTTTGGCTCTAAAATGTACATCAGCACTGCGGTGAGCGATTCTTTATTATTTGTTTTTGGCGGCATTGACCCTGCTGATCAGGTTTCGTCCGACCTCTTGAAGGTTAATTTAAATACACTGCAAATCGACCAACTCAGCCCTTTGAGTGCAAGTGCCCGTAAAGGCTGCATGGGTTTTGCGAGCAATGGCTATTTTTTCCTGAGCACTGGCATCAGCGGCAACGATCGCCTAAAAGAAACTTGGCGCTTGGGTTTCTTGCCCAACGCAATCGCTCCAGAAACCGATGGTTTTTTGGTATTTCAGTTGTTAGAAGGGTCGAAAATCATGGTCCGGATTCTTCCACATTGGGTAGGTGAAATCATCAAATTGAGAGACCTACAGGGTCATCTCCTTGAAAAAATAACACTTGAACAAACTGAACAAATCATTTCTTTGGGTGGCTATCCTGCAGGATATTATTTGATTGAAGTAAAAGGACTTACAAAGCCAATTCGCCTTTAAATGGAACGCTTAGCCGCTGCGTAGTCATATCGGATCAATAATAACACGGCTAGTAAGATACTAGCAAAGACCAAATGTGCGGTCTGAACCAAGCCGGGCATGTCGGCATAGGCCAGCGCAACACCGCTAAACAACTCGGCAGCTAGCAAATAAAAGGCGACGTTGATCCGCTGATACTTCCATTCGCTGCGGTTTTTCCAGAAAAGGTAACTTAATAAAATGAGGACCAACCAACTGAAACTTCGATGGATAAAAAACGGCAGACCCAACTGCTCGATCCATTCGGTACGCGTGTAGCCCTTTTTGACGAGTGCATCTATGGCTTCGCGCACCTGAGTGCCCAAAAACATTTGGTAAAACGTAATTCCTAAAATGAGCCAACTCAAAAAGTGAAAAGCTTTTTGTTGCGGTAGGTTTTCGGTTTTCTTGGCGCGCATTTCATGCAATAAATACAATTGAATCCCGATAATGACAAGCGCCAACAGCAAATGAACCGTAATGGTCCAGGGTACCAAATTGGTGGCCACTACAATGGAGCCAAACCAGGCCTCAAGCGCCATAAGTACTAAATTCAGACCGGCTAAAACCAACCATTTTCTTTTGCGATAGAACAGTATTAACCAGCCAAAACTGAACAACATGGCATTACCAGCCAAAAAACCGGCAAGTCTGTTGATGTATTCGGTCCAGGTTTTACGTGCGTTGAATGCTTCTTCAACATAGACTGTTGGGTCATTTAAAATTTTCTGAGCAGTGGTAGCTAAACCCAGTTTATTCAAGAAAGCACAAAATTTTTCTACCTTTTTCTGGCGTTTGAGCAAATAAGCTTCTTGGTAGTCTGAAGGCAACTCCGCTATTTCGGTGGGTGGAATCCATTTGCCAAAGCATTTGGGCCAATCTGGACAGCCCATGCCGCTACCCGACATACGCACAAAACTTCCAGCAAAAACAACCAAAAAAATGAGGATCAGGACAACCCACTGAAACCGAACAAAACGATTAGAAACTTGCATACTTCAAAATTACGATAAATCGCGTTTGGGTTTTTCTATTTTTTGCGCTTGTTGTATCTTTGTGCTTTAGATAAAATATGGAATTCAACGCCCTCACCGCGATCTCCCCAATAGATGGTCGCTACCAATCCAAAACAGCTGCACTACAAGCTTATTTTTCCGAATTCGGACTCATCCGTTACCGCGTTTTGGTAGAGGTCGAATACCTCATTGCGCTGGTTCAGAGCGGTATTTCAAACTTGCAAGATTTCCCTGTCGACCAATTTGACAATCTCAGGGCCATTTACACCGACTTCTCTCATGCCGATGCGCTTTGGATCAAAGAAACCGAGCAAACCACCAATCACGATGTCAAGGCGGTAGAATATTTCCTCAAAGCTAAAATGGAAGCCTTGGGTCTAAATGCCTACTCGGAGTTTATTCATTTTGGCCTGACTTCCCAAGACATCAACAACACCGCTATTCCGTTATCGTTAAAAGAAGGGATTGAAGCAGTTTATTTACCGCAACTTTTAGAGGTGCATGCCAAATTAGTTGCCATGTCCGTCGAATGGAAAGACATACCAATGCTGGCGCGTACCCATGGGCAGCCCGCGTCTCCGACCCGTCTTGGTAAAGAAATTCAAGTTTTTGCCGAGCGCCTCTACAAGCAAATCCAGCAATTGAAGTCCATCAAGTTACCTGCCAAATTTGGTGGTGCAACAGGCAATTTCAATGCGCATATTGTTGCTTATCCAAAAACTGACTGGGTGGCTTTCGGCAACCACTTTGTCAATGACGTTCTCGGTCTTGAACGCTCTCAAACCACCACGCAAATCGAGCACTACGATAATCTTGCTGCACTCTTTGATTGCATGAAGCGCATCAATAATATCCTACTCGACCTCGACCGCGACATGTGGACCTACATTTCTATGGATTACTTCAAGCAACAAATCAAGGCCGGAGAAATCGGTTCATCGGCCATGCCTCATAAAGTCAATCCGATCGATTTTGAGAACTCAGAAGGCAATATCGGCCTGGCCAACGCACTGTTTGAGCACTTGGCGGCCAAACTGCCTGTTTCGCGTCTTCAACGAGACCTCACCGATTCTACCGTTTTGCGTGTTGTAGGCGTTCCGCTTGCGCACAGCGTAATTGCATTTGGAGCAACATTAAAAGGTTTGGGCAAGCTCTTGCTCAATCAAGATGCACTTCAACAAGATCTCCAAAATAATTGGGCGGTTGTTGCTGAAGCCATACAAACCGTTTTGCGCAGAGAAGGATTCGAAAAACCCTACGAAGCGCTCAAAGGACTGACGCGTAAAAATGAAAAAGTCAGTATGGAAAGCGTACACGCCTTCATCGATGAACTACCCGTCTCGGACAACATCAAAGCTGAACTCAAACAAATTAGCCCTGACAACTACGTCGGGATTCAACTTGTCGGTTAATGCATTGGCGTCTACTCCTTGTCGGTCTAATTTTGTTTGTTCTTCAAACCAAAGCCCAAGAACTCAACTGGCAATGGGGTAGTTTTCAGCGCAACAAAGGGCAACTCATCGACATCATGCCCGCTCAAAAAGGCGCATTTTCTACGATCCATGCAACCAATCAATTGGGCGGAGGCAATAATGTCCTTACCCAATTCGACGCTTTGCAAGCAGTAAATAGCGTTCGTATTAAACCCGTTAGTCCAGAGGGCTACGGATACTATGTTCAAACGCTTAGACAGAACAACAAACACCTCGTTTTTATTGCCGACAGGAATGGCAAGGAAATGAAACTCTTTATGAAGGTCTTAGATGCCGAAAACAACGAAATTGAGTTTCGAGAACTGCTCAGCTATACCGATCCTAGACCCAATTCTCTACCTGATTTCAATGTGATTGAAGCGCCAAACAAGGCCTTTTTTGCCGTTTATTATCAAATTCCAGGCAAAAGAAACGGCACCGACACTTATGGCTATCAACTTTATAATGCGCAAGGTGAGGCACGCAACGGAGGTGAATATAACCTGCCTTTCGATGCAAATCTGAGTTCTATTGAAGATGTATTCCTGACAAACAATGGCGAGTTTTTTATTGGCATCATCGAGTTAGAAGCAATTGAAAATCAAGGTATTCGTGTTCGAAAATCATTTAAAAATCTGCATGTATATCAATTCAACCAAGAAGGCTTAAAAGACTACACCTTCGATTTAGAAGGCAAACGGATTTCAAATTTTGTCATGAATTCACAACTCGCTGACCGCCTCACACTGTTTGGCATATACAGCAACAGCGAATGGGACGGCATGCAAGATGGCTTCTTTAGTGTGCAACTCAACTTAACCGCTGACACCGCAATGGCCATCGGATTTTTACCCTTTAGCCCGAGTATCATGCTCAGTGAATTTCGCAGCAATGAGCAATCGCGCATCCAAAACCGCATGGACCGACGCAATGAAGATCCGCAGCTATCGCGATATCAAGTAAGAGATATCTTTACCTTACCCGACGGCAGTTATGTAGGTTCTTTAGAAAAATACTACGTTTACACGAGTACCAACATCAATAACCAAACGGGGCAACGCATGACCACCAGTTATTACCATTTCAATGATATCATTGCCTTTTGCATCGATACCAGTGGTCATTTAAAATGGGAACAACGCATCTCAAAAAACCAAGTCAGCGTCAATGACTATGGTCCATTTAGCTCATATTGTAGCTTTACGGATCAAAATTCATTGAACTTTATTTTTAATGATGCTGCTGCCAATTACGATCAAGACGGAAAGTTCCGCAGCAATTTAGAAGAAGTAGCTACGTTTAGTCTCACAAGAAACCGAAATGTAGGTGCCTGGGTTCGTATCGACCTCCAAACGGGTCTTGTTGAACGAAAAGTGAGTCACCAGCGTGCAGAACAAAATATCTTGTTGGTTCCGAAAACCTTTGAATTTGATGTACTCAATCACCAAATACTGACTTACGGCGTGCTTGGTCCGCAAGAAATTTTTGGCTATATTGAACTCCAAAATAAGCCATAATGCGCTATTTACTTTATCTGTTTGTGCTTTTTCTTTTAGGGTGTAATCAAGCTCCTTCGACCAACCCTGCACCTACTGAGCAGCTCACAGAAAATCCACAAGACGACCACAGCTATGCCAATCTGGAACAAATCCACACCAAACATCTTCACCTCGATTTAGAGGTTGATTTTGCGGCACAAACCATTTACGGTACAGCGCGTCACCGCATGCGCAATAACGGTGCCGATACCGCTATATTCGATATCAAAGGCTTGCTCATCCAAAAAGTAACACTTGGCCCTAAGAATAAAGAGCGGGAAACCGACTTTACCATTGGCCCCATGGACAAAGACAGCATATTCGGCCAAGCGTTGTTGGTCAATGTTGACTCCGCAACAGAATTCGTCAATATTTACTACCAAACCACCGAAGCCTCCGCTGCACTCGATTGGCTAGACACCACTTTAACGAGCTCTAAAACCAAACCTTTTTTGTACACCCAAGGACAAGCCATCTTGACCCGAACCTGGATTCCTATCCAAGATTCACCCTCCAATAGGCTAACTTACAGCGCAGACGTCAAAGTTCCCGCTGATCTATTAGCGCTCATGAGCGCCAAAAATCCGACGCAGCTTCAAAAAAACGGTCTGTATCACTTCGAGATGCCCAATGCCATCCCAAGTTACCTCATTGCACTTGCCGTCGGTGATATCGCCTTTAAAGACCTCGGGCACCACTGTGGTGTTTATGCCGAGAGAGAGCTTGTTGAAGACTGCGCCAACGAATTTGAAGATCTTCCAGAAATGATGCGCGTCGCTGAAACGCTGTATGGCCCCTATAAATGGGGGCGCTATGATGTTTTGGTGTTACCTTATTCTTTCCCTTTTGGTGGCATGGAAAACCCGATGCTTACCTTTGCAAATCCTACTTTGCTCACTGGCGACAAAAGCTTGGTGTCTGTGCTTGCGCACGAACTAGCGCATTCGTGGTCCGGAAATCTGGTAACCAACCATTCTTGGTCAGATCTCTGGCTCAACGAAGGCACCACTGTCTACTTTGAAGAACGCATCATGGAGGCCCTCAAAGGAAAAGAAGTCGCCGATATTTTAGCGCAAGTGGAATTCAAGGAACTCGAACAAACCATTGCTGAAATGCAAAAAGACAGCGTTTACGAAGACAGCAAACTCCATTTGAATTTAGTAAATCGCGACCCGGACCTCGCTATGTCTGACATCGCTTACGTCAAAGGTGCATTTTTCTTTCGGTCCTTGGAACAAACAGTTGGGCGCAAAAATCTAGACGTGTTTCTCAAAAAGTATTTTAGCCATTTTGCTTTTCAAACAATTTCAGCAGATCGTTTTATCGATTATTTGGAATCCGAATTATTAGCCAAAACAGGAAAAGACTTCAATTACCGTGACTGGATTTTTAAACCGGGGCTGCCTTCAAATTGTGTCCGTATTTCCGCACCAAGAATAGAAAAAATAGAAGCCCAAGCCCAACTTTTCAATCAAGGTAGGCATCCATTTAAAGCAAAAGTTAGCTACAAATGGATCCGTAAAAATGGCAAGCGAAAACGCGTTAAAACGCTAATTCAGACCAAATACCAAGACTTACTTGTTCAAGAATGGCAACTTTTTATTGGTGCTCTTTCAGAACGCACCCCTGCCAACCGCTTACAAGAGCTGGACAAACAATTTGCTTTTAGCGCATCGGGTAACAGTGAAATTCTTTGCGATTGGTTTGTCCTTGCCGCACATTCAGACTACGCCTTTCGCATCGAACCAAAAATAACAGCGTTTTTAAGTAAAGTAGGGCGTCGTAAATATGTATTACCCATTTATGAAGCGCTTGCAACCAGCCCGAAAGGCCTCCAACTGGCCAAACAGATTTTTCATCAGACAAAACGCAACTACCATAGTGTTACCCGCGGTTCGGTCTGGAAAATACTTAAAAATAAGGGCTAATTAATTGCCGTATTCAGACATAAATTTGATGCGCACCAAGCGTAATTCCTCTTCCGAATAAAGCCCATCAAACTCGTGATATGCAGTAATGAGGTCTTCGGAATCAGCACTTAAGAAATAATCGATGATTTCTTCTTGGTTATCAGGGTCCAGGACTTCGGCTAGATAATAATCGATGTTGAGTTTGGTGCCTGAGTTCACAACGGTTTCAAGTTCTTCTAGTAGTGCATCGAAAGATTTACCTTGAGATTTAGCGATGTCTTCTAGCGGCAGCTTGCGATCAATATTTTGGATAAGTTGAACCTTGGCCCCTGATTTATTGATCAAGGACTTCACGACGAAATCTTGAGGCCGCTCGATTTGATTGGCTTGTACATGACTCGAAATAAGTTCTATAAAGGGTAAGCCATAGCGCTGTGCCTTACCGGCCCCGACTCCTTGTATGGAGGTCAGTTCGGAAAGTTCAATTGGGTATTGCAAACACATTTCTCTGAGAGAAGGCTCTTGAAAGACCACAAAGGGAGGTACGCCGGCTTGCTTTGCAACACGCTTGCGCAGTTCAAGAAGTTGTGTGTACAACCCTTCGTCAAAGACAGCACCGCGTTGATTGAGCACGATGTCGTCGTCGTCAGTATTGGAGAAGTCGTGTTGCTTGAAGAGTTGAAAAGAACCTGGTTCAGTTAGAAACGCATGGCCTTTTGGCGTCAATTTAAGCGTACCGAAGGTTTCGACATCCTTGTAAAGATAACCGGCAACAACAGACTGCCGTATGACGGCATTCCAGAAGTGTTCGTCGTGGTCTTTACCAACCGCAAAAAGCGGCAGTTGATCATGCTTATAGGCTTTGATATCCGCATTGAGATGGCCTGCCAAAAAGGCACAATAGTGTTTGGATTTTTGGGTCTGATCGAGTGCAACTACAGCTTGAAGTAGGTAGTTAAGATACTGCCCACCTTCCATGCGTTCTTGCGGGTGTTTGCAGTTATCGCACTTTTCTTGGCAATTAGTATGATTGAAATCTTCGCCAAAGTAATGCAATATGAACTTACGCCTGCACACAGAGGTTTCGGCGTATGAAACGATTTCGTGCAAGAGTTGCTTGCCAATTTCTTGTTCAGTGAGTGCTTTGCCTTGCAAGAACTTTTCGAGTTTTTCGATGTCTTTGTAGCTGTAAAAAGCAATACACTCTCCTACCCCGCCATCTCGGCCTGCTCGACCTGTTTCTTGGTAATAGCTTTCGATGGATTTAGGGATGTCGTGGTGAATGACATAACGTACATCTGGCTTGTCTATGCCCATACCAAAGGCAATAGTAGCGACGATCACCTCGACTTCTTCCATGAGAAATGCATCTTGGTGTTTGGCTCGGGAATTGGCATCTAAGCCCGCATGATAAGGCAGTGCATTGATGCCATTCACTTGCAAAAGCTCGGCGATTTCCTCTACTTTCTTGCGGCTCAGGCAATAGATGATGCCGCTTTGCCCCTCGTGTTGTTTGATATAGCGAATGATTTGTTTTTCCACTTCTCTTTTCGGACGAATTTCATAGTAGAGGTTGTCGCGGTTGAAAGAAGACTTAAAAACATCGGCATCCAGCATATTGAGGTTTTTCTGGATGTCGTACTGCACTTTGGGTGTGGCTGTCGCGGTTAATGCAATGATCGGAACATTTGAAATCTTTTCGAATATTTCTCTGAGTCGGCGGTACTCTGGCCTGAAGTCATGGCCCCACTCCGAAATACAGTGGGCCTCGTCAATTGCAAAAAAGGAGATTGGCACCGCAGCCAAGAAATCGATATTCTCTTGTTTGGTCAGTGATTCTGGAGCAACATAGAGCATTTTGGTTTGCCCACTCAGTACGTCTGCCTTGACTTGGGCTATCTCTGCTTTGCTCAAAGAAGAATTCAAGAAATGGGCAACCTGCCCCGTTTGGGATAAACCACGCACGGCATCAACCTGGTTCTTCATGAGGGCAATTAACGGCGACACGATGATCGAGGTTCCGGGCAAAATGAGCGATGGAAGCTGGTAGCAAAGTGATTTTCCGCCACCAGTTGGCATCAGGACAAACGTATTTCGCCCCGCAATCACATTTTCTATAATTTGTTGTTGAGCACCTTTAAATTGATCATAACCAAAATAGGTCTTGAGGGCGTCTTTGAGATGATATGGTGAGTTGATCAGCAACATGCGGCTTAAAATGAAACAACAGGTTTAATAAGTTGTTCATTTAAATTTAACGCAAATAATGCACATAGCAAGTATTTACTCGAAAATTAACCGTTAAAAGCAACCACTTCTTGGACTTCAGGCAAATGTTGTTTAAGTAGGTTTTCGATGCCGCCTTTTAGGGTTGCGGTTGAAGAAGGACAACCCGCGCAAGATCCTTTGAGCATTACAGTTACCTTACCTTCTTCGTAGCCAAGAAAATCGATGGCACCGCCGTCGTTGGCTACTGCAGGACGCACATATTGATCGAGCAAATCAATAATGGCGTCGTCGAGCTCAGAGGGGGCAAAAGAAGTTGCCGACGGATTTACTGTGGCGCCACTGTGCGACGCTGTTTCTTGGTCTGCGTCGTGTTGAATTTGACTTGGCATGGCGATGAGTACTTCTTTGCCAAAACTGATCCATTCACGGATAAATTCCCTGAGTTCCATGGTGATGAAATCCCAAGGAACGTTATCAGTTTTGGCAACCGTAACAAAATTTGAGGCTACAAAGACTTTGGATACAAAAGGAAAGTCAAACAGCGCTTCGGCGAGCGGTGAAAACCCTTTGGCCGATGACTTACTGTCAAATTCAACAGAAGCACCTGTGGGTAAAAGGTATTTGTTGGCCACAAACTTCATGGTCGAAGGATTGGGCGTCATTTCACTGTAGACTGTTACTGGAATCATTATAATTTGTTTACCACAAAAGTAAACAATAAAAAGGGTGCTTAGTTCGGCAAATGCGCTTTTTCTAGCAAATCAAGTACCGTTTTGACAGGTGAAAAAGCCGCCGACGGAATTTCGACAAATAAGGTGTTCCAATTCGCCATAGCGCCATTCCAAAGACCCGGTTGCTCGATGTATTTGATGCGTTTGCCCTGTTGTGTTTTATCGACCACAAAATAAGTGTCAGGATCTTTAAAGTCTTGGAGCTTGTGCGGGTTTCCGAGTAAATCACATGGACTCAGGACCATAAAGACAGGATTAAAGTGCGAACTCTTTAAAAGTAATGTACTAGCAGCCGGATGATTTACCAATTGTGCCTTCTCAACGATTTGCTTACTTACTTTTCCATTTTTCTCCACAAAAAATGGCCCCCCGCCCGGTTGACCGTCGTTGCGTACCATACCGCACACACGCAAAGGTCTTTGAATTAAATTTTGCCAATCATTCGCTGGGTCAGTCAACGTTGCTCTTTCAAATAATCCGAAGCGTTCATTCCATTCCAAGAACCCAGCAAAATCATTTGCTGTGCTTAAATTCAATAGCGTTTGGCGGATTTCAATTTGAAATCCAACCAACCATTCCCAAGTTTCATTGGCTACATCCATCTGGGAGAAATGTTGTACATTATCAATATTTCGAACCAAAATATATTCTGCCTTGAGATCTTCTACATTTCTCAATAAGGTACCATGGCCTGAGGGTCGGCGCAATGGGTTTGAATTCTGATCAAAACAAACCTCTAACTGGGTATCAAATACAAACGCATCTGTTGTTGGGTCCTGGGTCGAATAACTCACATTATAGAACTGTGAGGAAAGCACTGCAATCTGATGAATTGCTTCTTGAAAAGCCTCCTTGTGGTCTTGTTGAATTGTAAAATGGTATTGTAATGGACCTATTTTTAAACGGTTTGCTTGGACAAGATGTTCTTGAAATGGATTCAGAATAAACGGTTCATGAATATGAAATGGAATTAAACCTTTCGGCGCCTGACCGTAATTCAGGCCATCTGCTTCTAACAACACACTTATTAATGTGGGTAGGTCAAGCGAACCTTCGTAATAGGCTTGTTGTAATTTGCGTGGCAAGCGTCTAAATAGGGCGAATTCCTCCAAGCGACTTAAAAAACGCTCTGCTTGCTTTGTGCTTTCAGGATCTTGAAACTGAAGGTAGTCATATAAAAAGGAGAACATACGCGAACCTGCACCTGAAGCCGGAATAAAAAAGTCGAGTTGCTTTTCATTTTGTTTGGCAAGGCTTCTGTAATGTGCTTGTTCTTGCGTAGAAAGAGACAGAATACCATCGCCAACCCTACAGGGTCTTACAACTGCGAGTGTTTGTTGACCTCTAACCAAGGAGGCTCGTTGTTCTGAGATATTGGCAGAATGATCAACTGACATTTAGGTTCTTTTCGTTAATTTGCGCTATGTTTCGCTGCATCGAATATACAGCTTTTCTGTGGAAGGCCAAAGGCCGGCACGGCACCCATTCTCCTTTTGCCTATTGGCTCGTGGACGGCGTGGCTCGGCTTCCCGAAGCATCCATTAACTTGAATTCCAACGGAATACGGTCAAAAAAAACCAATGTATTTATCGATAAACTAAATCGGGCACAACCGCAGTACGCCGTCAAAATAATTGGAAAAAAAGGCGCAGAAATAGGTAATATTTCGGATCTTGAACCCAAAATAATTGTCTTTGAGGCGCCATTGGACGCCGATTGCTGTCAACAAATACTGGAGCGTAGGTTTCATCCAGAGAGCATGATCATCTTGCCTCATTCAGCAAATAAAAAAGATAGACGCTTGTTCGAACAACTTTATGCAAACGCCCGATTTCATTTTACAGCCAATTGTTTTCACTTTAGCATATTGAGCCCGAGGCCAGGACAAGCCAAACAACATTTTTATTTAAAATTGGCTTGACGCATCAATAATCTTTAGTTTTGTACGTTAACTGTCTATGCGCATCTTATTTGGGTTTTTGATTCTATGTGTCACCTTACTTATTGGTACACTGAGCTCTTGCAATAAACAAGTCTTGCTCTCCAAATCAAACCTGAACTTTTCAACCGACACCTTGGTTTTCGACACCGTATTTACAACCGTTGGGTCCACGACCAAATCTTTCAAACTTTACAACCCCGACCAGCGCAGTGTTCAAATCGAAGAAATTGAACTCATGGGAGGCGCCAATTCGGTTTTTCGCATTAATGTTGACGGCGCTGCTGGCCCCAAACACGAAGACCTCATTTTGGAGGCCAAAGACTCTCTATTTGTTTTTGTAGAGGTGACACTTCAGGCCAATAACAGCACCAACCCACTCATTATCGAAGACTCCATTCGATTTAGAACCAATGGCAAAGACCAATACGTCAAACTAGCTGCTTGGGGGCAAGACGCTTATTTTCACTACTCCAATTTTCAGCTCGACTCCCTCGACTTCAACGAAGGTGTCTGGCCCAATGACAAACCACATGTAATTTACGGAGCGGCAATTGTAGATTCAGCAAAAACCCTCACCATTCAAGCTGGAACAAAAGTTTATCTACACAAAAACGCACTGCTATACGTCTATAAAGGTTCTTTACAAATTGAAGGGCAATTAGGTAATGAAGTCGTTTTTCAAGGCGATCGACTCGAGCAAGATTACCATGATGTTTCGGGTCAATACTATGGCATTTATCTGCATCAGGCGCTCCCCAGCTCCATTAATTACGCCATTCTCAAAAACGGAACCTCGGGTGTTCACCTTTACAGCGAAGACCCAAGTAACAACAGCTATACACTCGATATTCAAAACACCCAAATATTCAATCAGGCGCGCTACGGGATTTTTATTTTTGCAGGCGCAAAAGTCAAGGCAGAGAATTGTCTGATCTCGCACAATGGCACGCATGCATTGTTAGTCCTGCAAGGCGGCGACTTCAACTTCAATCATTGTAATTTGTTGGGCTATGGCGCCTCGTCCAATCCTGCTGTCGGGATCAGTAATTACTACAACGATTACAACCTAAACCAAACGCTGGTCTCTAGTATAGAAGAAGGGGTTTTAAAGAATTGTGTCGTTTATGGCAACCTCGATACCGAAATTGCCATGGATACCATTCAAATGGCGGGTGTGCAGCTCAATTTTAACTTTGATTACAGCGTTTTCAAATCGGAGACCACCTACACAGATAGCTTTTACGGGAGCAATCTTTTTTGGAACCTTGCGCCACTTTTCACCAACACGGCCGAACGCGACTTTCATTTTACGAGCAATTCATCGTTAAGCAACAAAGGAATCAGCACTGCAGTCTTTACCGATATCTTGGGCCAAGGTCGCGGCAATCCACCGGACATTGGGGCAATAGAATTACCATAGTTTGGGTAAAAAAAAACCGAGAGCGCACTCTCGGTTTTTTTTTATTTACATGTTGTCTAGTCCTGAAATAGCGATACACAAATTTTATCGTTATGGAAAAAAGAGAAAAAGTTATTTATGAAAAGCGCAGCCAAAAGGATTATTCTATGTCCTTTAAGTTGGGAGTT